>JACCDG011015537.1_pt1 | contig 80617 bp, 87 predicted proteins | sample 7442471 | NCBI WGS metagenome assembly JACCDG01 (sample SAMN15323444, study PRJNA562643) | freshwater metagenome | isolation source: river surface water | place: USA:Blue River Watershed | collected 2017-08-17 | reverse complement strand
TCGATAAGGCGTACCGCGAATATCGCCGCAAGCAAGATTTGCTGAGAAACCTTATGCGGAAGCGGGAATATTTCAGCAACCGCGAGATCCATTTCTACCGCATCGAAAATCATTTCGGCGCGGGCGTCGCCGCCATGTTTGCGAATGATAATAAACCGAATTAAACCAATTTCCGAAATCACCCAATAAAAAAGCCCGGATCAACCGGGCTTTTTTGTTTATATCGACTCCGTTAATCGCAGCAACGCTGTGCGGCAAGCGCGCGAGCTGCTCCCGCTGGGTTTACTGTCTTAACCCGCGGAACGCCCCTGATTCCGTCAATATAGTATTCGCGGGTTTCAGAACCAAAGTTATTTTGCCCGCCAGTACTATTCCATGGTTCCACAAAATCTGGATCAATTTGCCCACATTCAAATACATTATAAAGCACAGTTGTATCATTTTGGGCTAACATGCCATAATTACCAAAAGTAAAAGTCACTTCTTTACCAATATTCTCTGTACCGACATCAATCACCATTAGGACGCCATCCAAGGTCAGATCGTTAAATCCAGATCCTTCTGGGAATGGTTTACCATCCTTGTCAAAAACATACACGATGCCTGGTTGACTAGATGAATCTGAAATAATGGTAATAAATTGACTCGTGGCTACTCCGGTAAATGACCATAAGGCGTCTTCTTCACCTACATTGACACGAATACCTTCAATGTTATCGCCGGTCATTCTTTCCGATGTTACAAAACTTGTATTGTTTGTTCCCTGATGTTGCCAAATATCAGCAGCCGTTCTGGATGTGAATCCAAATAATGCCGTTCCAGCGACTGTCGCTACTAATCCAAAATTTGCTCTGATCATTCTTCACTCCTAAAATAAATGCGACCCCAGCTTTATATAATCCAAATTCAATTTTGAAAATAGGGGGATTTTTTACCAAAAATGAAATATTATTATATAATATTATAAATTTATTTCATTAAACTAAAATAATCATGCGATTGTATTTGCAATTATTAGTTTTTGGCAAAATACGCATAATAAAAAAGCCTGGAATGATTCCAGGCTTTTTTAGAATAATGGAATGAATGTACGTAGTATTAACGACGACGCCGTGTTGCTACCAACCCAGCAAGGGCTAATGGAACTAGTGTTCCTGCTGTTGGCACACCAGTAATACCACTAATCTGATATTGACGAGTTTCTGCACCAAAGTTATTTTGCCCGCCAGTACTATTCCATGGAGCAATAAATTGAGGATCAATTTGGCCAAATTCCGCTACATTATACAAACTAGCGCCATTGTGTTCAGGTACAACGCCATAATTTCCAATAGCAAATACGATTTGCTGGCCTACATTAGCAGCGCCAATATCTACCGTCATATTGACACCATTTAAAAATATATCATTAAAGCCGGAGCCAACTGCGAATGGATTACCAAATCTATCATATACGCTAAATGTGGCTGGCTGCGATGACTCCCCAGAAGTAATAGTGATAAATTGGCTTGTTGCCACAGCTGTGAAAGACCATAAATTATCACTCTCACCTATGTTAGCTCTAATACCAGTAACATTACCGGTCATTTGCTCGGATGTTGCAAAGCTGGTATTATTTGTACCCTGATGCAGCCAAATATCTGCCTGCGCCGGATTTACGCCAAAGGCGGTAACCGCACCTACGGTTGCTGCTGCCAATCCAAAATTCGCTCTTGCCATTACTCTCTCCTTGAAGAAATTTTATAGCCTGTATCTTTAGCCAATATGACCCTTAAAAACAAGCTAAATAATATGATAAAAACGGTAATATTGTTACTTGCAGTTCCTTTGCCTGGAATAAAGCCTGGGCCTCATACAGTAGTATTGAACTAGCTAAAACCAATATTTCATCTATCAATATTGTAATTTAATTACCAATATTTTTATCCGATATTTACCGGGGGTTAACCATACTGGGTAACAATAGGAGGATGGGGAAAAAGGTTTTTTTGTTCAGCCCATTATAATTTGCGGATGAACGAGGGTTGTAAGCGGTGAGCATTTTGAAATCACAATCTGGCTTTATTGGCGGCGCGTTTGTCGCAACCTTGGTCGCATCCGTGGCCATGTTGGGTACATTGATTACCTTGACCGCGGGCATGGCGCAAAAAGTTGGTGTCACCCAAAGCGATCTGAATAGCAAAAAAACCATCGACCGTCTGACCGAATATGTTCTGCAAAATAAAGTCAGCAATATTGACGACGATTCATATCTGGAATTGCCACGTATGTATTACCAGCGGAATCAACCCAATCCTCCCACCGACGACGACTGGGATGAACAATATGATTATGGGTATATTGAACCATTGATAACCATTATCGATGGCCATGAAGTAGATTTGCGCGATACCATCGGTAAAGATTCTTTTGGGAAAGATTTCCAAATTTGTTCGACCAATCTGCAATCACCTTATTTGGAAGATGATGACAATGGACGACGTGAACACCTTGCGCCCAGCGCTATTTTAAGAACCCCAGTATTCGCTATTATAAGTAGTGGTCCTAATGGGAACTTCGAAAATCCGAATTGCTCAACCATACTGGCCGAAATTGTATATCCTAATTCCGACGACAGAATAAAAATCATCAAATATGGCCAGGTTCTGGAATATGCCAACGCCAAGCGTTTGGCGTTGTTGCGCGATGGGGTGCCGGAATGTACCCGCACCCAATCTTTGGAATATGTCAACGTCACCGACGATGATGGCAATCCCACCGGCGCGCAAGTCTGGCAGTGCCGGGACAATTATATGGGATTCGCCGCGCAGGATTTCTCCGGAGCCGGGCAAGGTTCCTTCACCCAATGTATGGATTCGGAACGTTTGGCATTGAACAGCGACGGCACCTTAAGCTGTGTCGTGGTCGATCAATTGGCGAACAGGGTCCCGGAAAATGTGCATATGGGCAAATTGGCCGCCGGTATTTGCCATCGCGGTTACGCCATAGGTTCTTTGATGTCGACCAGCGATAATACTTTTTCCTTCCGATGCCAACGCCTGGAATCTTATGGCGACGAAGCCGGGCCTGAGGCGCGGGAAGTCACTATACCTTTACACACGCGCAGTTGCGATATTGATGTGCAACCCGATCAATTCCGCGCTTTGTATCAAAGCCGGGATGGAACCATGCGGTGCTTGGGCATGCCTAGAAACCTGTTATCCGGAAGCGATTGCAGCGGCCGGCCATATATTATATTCGATCGCGGCAAGTTATATTGCTTTGCCGGCGATCTAAGTTATGTAACGCATCAAACCTGCCTGCCGAATCAAATACTGCAATTCCAGACCATCACCAATAACGTTCAATGTCTGGACGGCACCGGGCAAGATCCGCGCAATTGGATCGTTCCGTACGGCGCCGCCCACCAAAGTTGCGCAACCGGAGATTACATCGTGCATGACGGGACAAATTACATATGCATGAAAAACGACGAGTTTATCCGAACCGTAACCCCAGCCATGTCTTGTAACGCAAGGCAGATGATAAGCTGGGACGAAGGCAATAGAAAATTCAGATGTATATTCAGGTAATGGACCGAAAATGACCAAATGGCGCGCCATATTTGACAAGAAGAAAAACCAACGGGGATTTTTAGCCGCGCCGGTTTTATTCGGCATGGTGGCCAGCTTTGCGGCGATCACTTTGGCAGGCAGCTATGTCGGCGTGTTCGACAAATTGATCGAGCAGCAAAAAAATGTCCAGGCGCGCAATAAAATGCAGCAGCTGGCCTCCGTCATTGCGGAATCGAACCTGGATCAAAACGGGATTATGCGCGTGGCCCCGGCGATGTCCTTGACTGCCGGCGGCGCCGCTATGACCGATGGACAAACGCCGCACGCGGAGCTGGGCGGAAAATTGCCGACCGGCTACTCTACCAATACCAAATTCGGCGAAATCGCTTATTTTGCATTTATCCATATGCCGCGCACCACCGACACCGCACCACCAGGATATTATGTATCCGGCAGCGGCGGCATTCCCAATCCGGATGAAATGTCTTTTGCGCTGGTTTTGCCCGGCGTGGACGGCAATTTGGATACTGTGAAAAACGATGTCACCCAAGGCATTACCCGTGGCGACGATATCGGCATTTTCAAAACGGTGAAAGATGTTAATCCGGGCGCCTATAAAAGCCTGATCGAAAACGCCGGCAATATTCCTACTTGCGGAATAATAACCGAAACCGACGGAAGCAGAAAACACCAGAATTTGCAATGGAACATTGACAACAAAAAATGGGAATGCGTCGACAGCGGTATCCCGGCTTTCTTATGGCGCGGCGACGCCGAACATGGCTTAGAAGATTTACCAGTCTGCCCGGTTCATACCGCGCTGACATTGAAACTTTATGGCGAAGGCACGGAAAATGAACGCCAAGAATTGATTTGTATGTCTACCGTCGCGCCGCGCCCAAGATCCGATTATGGTTTAATCTACGACGAAAACGAAAATATCGCATCGCTGATCGACGGCGACATGGCGTCCGCCTCGCCTTGTCCGGAAGGCAATACAACCTTATTCCGCTGGACCGGCACGCAAAGATTCTGTGACGACGTTCCGTTTACTCCGAACCCCAATAGCTGTCCGCCCGGACAATGGCTAGCGATGGCTTTATCCCGCTTTACATCCTGTTATCCTTTTAATGCCGAAAGCCTGATAAGAAACGGCGCTGTTGGCGCACGGCAACAATGCGCCGGCGGTATTACGCCTTATTACGCTAATGGACGTACATTCTGTCCCGAAGACGGCGCGCCTGGCGGCGTTAAAATATGTAAATACGGATTCGATGTCGCCTTTGTCGGCAGCATGCAGGGATTCGGATGTTACATATTGAACGACCCTATTTTGGCCGGGGACCAAGGCGAGGCCGCGGCAGTGCATTATGAAACGGAAACGGATGATGACAGTGATGAAATAGAATATTGCAACGAAAACCCAGGCCATGTTTTGCAGGTTCAAGCTGACGACCGGGTGTTTGTGAAATGCGTCAACATTTTCGACGCGCTTTCCTTTGCATTGCCGGCAGCTTCTTGCCCGGACATCGGCGGAAAAAGGGGCGCGCTGACATTTACCACGGTGCCAACCCGGCATTTTACTTGCACGGCGGTGGATTAACGGATGGGATTTAGAATGAAACAACAATATCATAGCATTCAAAATCGCCAAAGTGGGATGGTATCCCACCTGCTGTTATTTATTGTATTGATTATGCTGGCTAACGCGGCGATTTTTGCGCCCAATATCGCGGCATTGAAGGACAACCGTCAGGCGATCGAAAAAATTAGCGACGAAAAATTATTAAACTTGCTGGCTTCGAGCATCGCCAGAGCCAGTAGCTTGCGGATGTCAGGCGATATGATGCCTTTAGATAGTGTTACGCCGCCAGCTTCTTTGAAGCACGATGGCGGAGTAATGGAAATGCCTTTGTCTGCCATGTCAGACGAGGCGTATACTAGAGGCGGGCGATTGCCCAGCAATATACGCGATATCGCGCCGGTACGGCCTGCTTCATTGCGGGAGTATATGCGTTATTGCCCTTATTATTTGGTAGAAGACGGCCACAACAGCGCCAACGGATTTATATCAACGCTGAGCCAACCGCCAATTCAATTTACCATCATCATCAATAAAACCAACGTTTTGGCCGATATGGTTTCTTGTGCCGAAGCGGCTGCCGGCGTTACCAAGCCGTGGAGCAAGTATATTAATGTGACCCCGGCCCAAGCCATTGCCATGATCCGCAGTTCGCAAACCGAAATATCGACATTCGAAGAAAGCGCCTGCCCGCCAGGCGAAGAAATGGTGTTCGTTGCCGGAGAGACTCAAAATACTCCTTCTTCTTTCGAATGTCAGCGCAACATTTTAGGCTTGGCCAGCATGCCGACAGGCGGCGACGATGAAAATTGCGCCAGCGGCACGGCATTGAATTCCAGGGGTGCGGAAACTAACGGCATAAGCTGCGCCGATATTGAAATACGCGAAGCCCGGGTCAATACCCAAACTTATGACAACGTCAACCGGCAAATCGTATCGATGTATATGGTAGACGAATATTATGATGCCGTATCGCCTGTGGATTCCGCCGGCAATTGGCCGAATCCGATTCTACCGGCCGATATTATGACCCGGCTCGCCAATTTTGAATGCCCACAGCGATATTATGACGATCATCCTTACTATCCAGGCACGCGCAGCAAAGGGGTTATCATATTACGGGATGGAACCTTGATCTGCGCCGGCGGTTGGTCATTATTAAATACAAGACCGCCTGGCGGCAGCGATGGCGCTCTCCCTTGCCCAGCAGGAAAGAAAATCGTGTGGGACGCAGTTACTTCCGATAGCAACAGCTTTGTTTGCGAAGGTGTCAATGCGAACGATGCGACTTATGGAAGATGGATCGAACGTTGTTCCTTGAGCGGCGACGGCCCATTGACCCAACAAGTGGTGGGATATTCCCCAAATACCAACCGGTTTTATTGTTACTTGTCTTCTAATGCCAACCAGGGCAACAGCGGTTCTTATCTTTATACCTATCCGGAACGTAGCCCAACGAATTGCGCCACGAATGGCATCGTTACGATATTAGACAATGTCGCAGATTGCAGCATCTCTTATCCCAACCGGCTGCATACTAACATCCGCGGGCTAGCAAACTATCACGATAACTGGGCGTATAATTGGGATCCAACGACCAAGACTTTAGTGGTTGTCGATCCGGGCGCATATACGATGGGACCTGCAGCCGCGCCATCTGCGAACGCAGCCGCGCCCGATGTAGAGGCGATTCCTTCTAACTGTGACCCAGATTTGCCTATGCAAACCTGCAATGTCAATGATGCGGCCCCTACAGGAATAGATTAAACTACTTCTATAGCCATCGCGACGGCTTCGCCGCCGCCGATGCACAGGCTGGCAATACCGCGTTTCAATTTCATATCCTGTAAGGCATGAATCAAGGTCACCAGAACGCGCGCGCCCGATGCGCCAATTGGATGGCCCAACGCGCAAGCACCGCCGCGAATATTCACTTTTTCATTCGGCAGATTCAATTCATGCTGCGCGGCCATGGTAACCACGGCAAACGCCTCGTTAATTTCGAATAAATCCACGTCCTTTAAATTCCATCCGGCTTTCTCCGCCGCTTTTTTAATGGCAAATACCGGCGCGGTGGTAAACCAAGCCGGTTCCTGCGCATGGGTGGCGTGCGCGATAATCCGCACCAATGGTTTGACGCCAGATTTTTGCATTTGCGCTTCGCTGGCCAATATCACTGCTGCCGCGCCATCGGAAATCGAACTGGAATTGGCCGCCGTCACCGTGCCACCATCGCGAAAAGCGGGTTTTAATGTTGGAATTTTGTCAGGTTTGGCATTGCGCGGTTGTTCATCCGAATTGATGGTTATTTTTTCTTTCTTATTATCCATAATAATAGAAACAATTTCACGGGCAAAACTGCCATCGGTTCCGGCTTTGCGCGCGCGGTCCAATGACCGTAACGCGAATTCATCTTGTTGTGCGCGGGTGAATTGATAATGCTGCGCAGTATCTTCGGCGAAGGTGCCCATCAAGCGGCCGCGATCATACGCGTCTTCTAACCCATCCAAAAACATACTGTCGGCGATCTTGCCATGGCCCAGCCGGTAACCGCCGCGCGCTTTTTCCAGCAAATATGGCGCGTTGCTCATGCTTTCCATGCCGCCGGCGATGACCGCATCGTTATGCCCGGCCAAAATCGAATCGTAACCCAACATCACCGATTTCAATCCTGATCCGCAAACTTTGTTCACGGTCGTACAGCCAATACTGTTTGGAATTCCAGCGCCGATGGATGCTTGGCGTGCGGGCGCTTGACCCAAACCAGCCGGTAAAACGCAACCCATAAAAACTTCATTGATAACGTCGGATTTAAGGCCGGATCTTTCCAAAGCCGCTTTGATGGCATGACTACCTAATTGCGGCGCGGTCAGGGAGGATAATTCACCTTGAAAGCCGCCCATCGGCGTGCGCGCCGCGCCGGTGATGTAAATATTCTTGGACATTGGAACCTCGGGAATAATATAGGGCAAATGGAATCGAGGTTCAGTCTACCCTATTCCCCTATTTTGACGCCAGGATAACCGCCAAATCCGTACAAACCGCCCATAAGATTGTTGTTTAAACCAGGTGATTCATATTTATATATGGCAGATGGCAGATCGGAACTGACATAGCGGAACCAATCGGTGGTGGAATCGGTCACCGTACCCACAAGCCCGCTTTGGCCTAAAATCAAGGCCCAATCTTGCGCGCTGCTAAGGGTTTTGGCGGTGCCTTCCATATATCCTTGTTTTACACCCGAGATAAATTGCTTAGCCTGACCACTGTTGATACCGGTAATTTCTTGAATCGGTCCCCATTGCCGTGCCCAGGCGGCATCAGCACTGCCTTGAACACGCGGAACAAAATTTCGCACTTGATTCGGCGCAATACGTTGGACCGTGTATGGCGTCGGTGCGGGGGCCGTAGGACTTGGCGCAACATAAATTTTATCGGAACGCGCCGGTTGATTGTCGGAATAATCTGTATTCCACACTGGCCGCGCATTTTGCGCGTTTGCCGTGGATGCCACCAATATGCTGATCATCACCAATGTAATTTTTTTCATTTTCCCCTCCTTATGCCGCAGCCTCTTGAAACATCTCCCGTCCAATCAACATGCGGCGGATTTCCGATGTACCCGCGCCAATTTCATATAATTTGGCATCGCGCCATAAACGCCCGGCCGGGTATTCATTGATATATCCATTCCCACCCAGCGATTGAATCGCCTCACCCGCCATCCAGGTGGCTTTTTCCGCACTATATAATATCACACCGGCCGCGTCTTTGCGGGTGGTTTCTTTGCGGTCGCAAGCGGCCGCAACGGTATAGACATAAGAACAGCACGCATTCATCGTGGTATACATGTCGGCGATCTTGCCTTGCATCAATTGGAATTCACCGATTCTTTTGCCAAATTGCTGGCGCTCGGTCACATAAGGCATCACCACATCCATGCAAGCGCGCATAATGCCAAGTGGCCCACCAGATAACACGACACGTTCATAATCCAGCCCACTCATTAACACGCGAACACCATCGCCTTCTTTGCCCAAGATATTTTCCGCCGGAATTTCGCAATCTTCGAAAATCAATTCGCAAGTGTTCGATCCGCGCATGCCCAATTTATCCAGTTTCTGCGCGGTTTTAAAACCCTTCATATTTTTTTCAATCAAAAATGCCGTGATACCTTTGGATCCGGCATTGGGATCGGTTTTGGCGTATACCACCAATACTTCGGCATCGGGACCGTTGGTGATCCACATTTTGGTGCCGTTCAATATATACCGGTCGCCCTTTTTGTCCGCGCGGGTGCGCATCGATACGACATCCGATCCGCTGCCTGCCTCGGACATGGCCAGCGCGCCGACATGTTCGCCGGAAATCAATTTCGGCAGATATTTTTTCTTTTGCGCGTCATTGCCGTTCAGATTGATTTGATTGACGCATAAATTCGCGTGTGCGCCATAAGACAATCCGATTGATCCGGATGCGCGGCTGATTTCTTCCATCGCGATCACATGCGCCAAATATCCCATGCCTGCACCACCATATTGTTCTGGCACCGTGATGCCAAGCAATCCCATCGCACCGAATTCTGGCCATAAATGACGGGGAAAAATATTGCTGTGATCGGTTTCAGCGGCGATAGGCGCGATTTTTTCAGCAGCGAAATCGGCCACAGTTTGCCGCAACATGTCGATAGTTTCGCCAAGATTGAAGTTTAGGGTAGAATAAATTTGTGCCATACACTATCTCTAGGGGTAATAATTTATAATTAAGTCATTCCCCTGATTATAGAATGCTCCTAATATCGTTAACAATATATTAACAAAAATCACCGTTTTTATGATGTCCTGGGTTGCCCGTTTAAAACCTTCAAAACAAGTTATTTCAATGCTTTGGCCTTTAATGGCTGTGGCACTGTTTTCGGCTGCGGGTTGGTTATTATATAACACCCTGAAAAAACACTCCTGGCAGGATTTTTTGGGCGCTATCGCCGCCATTCCTCATACCCATATATCCTGGGCGGTTGGACTTACGATCCTATCCTATATAGTTTTGGCGGGATATGACGCCTCGGCCCTTTATTATGTACGCAAAAAGGTCCCCTGGCCTCGGGTATTCATGGCCTCGTTCATGGGATTCGCCTTTAGCCAGAATTTGGGTGTATCGCCCATAACCGGCGGCTCGATCCGGCTGCGGTTATATGGGCATAGCGGCATAGGCCCGATGGATGTCGCCAAGATCGTGGCGTTTTGTATTCTTACTTATTCCATCGGCGTGACCGCCATTTTCGGATTCGTGATGGCGTTTTTCCCATATTACCTGGATCCATTCGAATTCATGCCTACGTTATTAAGTGAAATTTTGGGCGGCCTGACATTGGCGGTTGTGGCGGGATATATATTTTGGGTCGGACACCGCAAACATCCGATGCGATTCAAAGGATTTGAATTCAATATGCCTTCGGCGCCGTTGTCGATATTTCAGTTGATCATCACCGTGGTCGATGTTGGCGTTGCGGCGGCGATTTTATATGTATTGCTACCCGATTCGAAAATCATCGGATATCAACATTTCTTTTTCATTTACGTGATCGGCACCACCATCGGCATTTTATCGCATGTGCCCGGCGGGCTTGGCGTGTTCGAATGGGTGGTGCTAACGATGCTCGGCAATTATTATTCTGCGCCGACCATATTCGGCACGTTGTTATTATTCCGCATTATTTATTTGCTGGGCCCGTTGGCGATTGCCGCCACATTCCTGGTTTTATTCGAATGGCAAGAAGGAAGACGGAAAAAAATCTCCGCCCCCTAGCCTTTCATTTGCACGATTTTTTGCTTGGTGCCCTCTTGCCCGTACGCTTCGACGGCGGCAATCGCGGTCATATTCACAATCCCGCGCACCGTAACCGATGGCGTCAAGACATGCGCCGGTTGGCCCACACCCAGCAAAATCGGGCCGATGGATAATCCATCACCCAACGCCTTTAAGATATTATAAGAAATATTGGCCGAATCCAACGTCGGCATGACGAATAAATTCGCCGAGCCTGACAGGCGTGAATTCGGGAAAATCCGGTTACGGATTTCTTCGTTCACCGCCGCATCGGCATGCATTTCGCCTTCGATTTCGAGCGCTGGGGCGCGCATATGAATAAGCGATAACGCCTCACGCATTTTGCGCGCCGATGGAGCATCAGAACTACCGAAATTGGAATGCGATAACAGCGCGACTTTGGGTTCAATGCCAAAACGCCGCACCGCTTCGGCCGCCTGGATGGTCATTTCAGCGATTTCATGCGCGGTTGGATTGTCGGTAACATAGGTATCGCACATGAAATAAATACCGCGCGCCAGGATCAGAACATTCAACGCCGATGGCACATGCACATCGTAATTCAGGCCGATAATATCCATGATATCGTTCAAGTGAACTTGATATTTACCCGACGTGCCGCAAATCATTGCGTCCGCCTCGCCGCGCTTGACCATCAGCGCGGAAATAATGGTGTTGCGGGTACGGACAATGGTTTTTGCCTGATCCGGCGAAATACCGCGGCGTTCCATCAGCCGGTGATACAATCCCCAATATTCGGCGAAACGCGGATCGGAATCTGGATTGACCATTTCAAAATCTTTACCTGCTTTAATCCGCAAATGGGATTTTTCGATCCGTTTTTTAATAACATCCGGACGGCCGATAATAATCGGTTTCGCCAAGCCTTCATCCACCACAACCTGAATCGCGCGCAATACGCGGTCGTCTTCGCCTTCGGCATAAACGATGCGTTGCGGATGTTGTTTGGCAGCTTCGAATACCGGCTTCATCACAAGTCCGGATCGGAATACGAACTGGCTTAAATCCTGATGGTATGCTTCGAAATCTTTGATCGGACGCGTTGCAACGCCGGATTCCATCGCGGCTTTCGCAACCGCTGGCGCGATTTTTAAAATCAAGCGCGGATCGAATGGTTTTGGAATAATGTAATCGCGACCGAAACTCATCGCCGCATCACCATAAGCGCGCGACGCCACATCCGACGATTCCACATGCGCCAATTCCGCAATCGCCTGTACGGCGGCCAATTTCATGGATTGATTGATCGTCGTCGCGCCAACATCCAGCGCGCCCCGGAAAATATATGGGAAGCATAATACATTATTGACTTGGTTCGGATAATCGCTGCGCCCGGTCGCAATAATCGCGTCATTGCGCACCGCCATAATTTCTTCGGGCATAATTTCCGGAACTGGATTTGCCATCGCCATAATAAGCGGATTTTTGGCCATGGTTTTGACCATCTCGCCAGTCAATACTTTGCCAGCCGAAACGCCCAAAAATACATCCGCGTCCTTGATTACATCGGCCAATTTGCGCGCATCGGTTTTGCGGGCATAACGGATCTTATATTGATCCATTTCTTCCTTGCGGCCTTCGTAAACGACGCCCGCAATATCGCACACCCAAATATTTTCCGGCTTTAATCCCAGCGATACCAATAAATCCAGGCACGACAACGCCGCCGCGCCAGCGCCTGAACAAACAAATTTCACCTTGTCAATTTTCTTGTCGACCAATTTCAAACCGTTTACAACGGCAGCGCCAACAATGATCGATGTGCCATGTTGATCGTCATGGAATACAGGGATTTTCATCCGCTCGCATAATTTACGCTCGATCTCAAAACATTCCGGCGCTTTGATATCCTCGAGATTAATGCCGCCAAATGTGGGTTCCAACGCCGCAACGATATCGACGAATTTATCGACATTGCGTTCATTTACCTCGAGATCGAATACATCGATCCCGGCGAATTTTTTAAATAAAACTGCCTTGCCTTCCATGACTGGCTTTGCGGCTTCGGGACCAATTGCGCCTAAACCAAGCACCGCAGTGCCATTGGTAATAACGCCAACCAAATTGCCGCGTCCGGTCAATTCCGCCGACTGCAAAGGATCGCGCGCTATTTCTTCGCAAGCCGCCGCAACGCCAGGTGTATAGGCCAGAGACAAGTCGCGCTGGGTTTCCAGCGGTTTGGTTGCAATCGTGCCCAATTTACCCGGTTTCGGATAACGGTGATATTCAAGCGCAGCTTCGCGGAGATCTTTATCTTTAGTCATAATTTTCCTTTGAATCGCAACAAGATAGGCGGATTATCGCAAGTTCACAATTGCAAAGACGTGCATTGCAATAATACTCCCGACAAATAAGAGTTTAGAGTTACATTTTTATGAAAATATGGCGGTTTTCTGGGATTATTTGCGGTTGCAATGCGGCAAGCAGACCTGGCTTGACGCGGCCTTAAACCTCATTTATGTAATGGAAATCATGACAGAAACTATCGATAGCACCGCTGTAAACTACACCTCTCCCACCCTGGATGCGCGGATGCATATTCCAATTCCAAATGGGGCGGATAAAATATTGCTGCATTCTTGCTGCGCGCCCTGTTCGGGCGAGGTGATGGAGGCGATGCATGCCGCCGGACTTGCTATTACCATATTTTTTTACAATCCCAATATTCACCCGAAACGCGAATATGAATTGCGCAAAAACGAGAATATTGTTTTTGCCGAAAAAATGGGCATTCCGTTTATCGATGCCGATTACGACGCCGCCAATTGGTTCGCGCGCGTCAAAGGTATGGAATGGGAACCGGAGCGCGGCATTCGTTGCACTGAATGTTTCGACATGCGGTTCGAACGCACCGCGTTATATGCGCATGAAAATGGATTTAATTTGTTCACGTCGTGCCTTGGCATTTCGCGCTGGAAAAATATGGAACAAATCAATGGCTGCGGTTATCGCGCCGCCGCGCGTTATCCCGATATGACGTACTGGGATTATAACTGGCGCAAACATGGCGGCGGCGCGCGCATGATTGAAATTTCCAAACGCGAGGAATTTTATCAGCAGGAATATTGCGGATGTATTTACTCGCTGCGCGATACCAATGATTGGCGCGTGAAAAATGGGCGGGAAAAAATCAAGATTGGCGTTAATTATTATTCAGCCAAATCTGAAACAGAATGAACTTCTATTGTACCTGCATTTATTGCAACCACAAAGCAAACTTGGATCCAGATACGCTACAAAAATATCTGAACGAACCGCCCAGCCTAAAAAATATTCATACGGTTTATGATAAATTGCGCTGCAGCAACTGTTCTAAAACCGAGGTGCGGCTTTATCAAGAAGACGATCGTTTATTGATCGATGCCGAACAATTATGCCGCTGCAGCTCTTGTCGTCATCCGATTATATCGCCGCGCCTGCAAGCGATGCCCAATATTTCATTGTGCGCTATTTGCATGGAAGACCAAGAAAAACCCGCGCGGACAGATCCCCATCCTATGCCACCACCGGAGTTAAAAAAATGCGCTCGCTGCGGCAGCCCCAGCGTTGTGCGGGAAAATGCGATGGATGGGTCTTACTTTATTGGCTGTACACAGTTCCCAACCTGTTGGTGGAAAGCGGAATGGAGCCCAACTTAATTTATACCGGCTTTTTATAAAACACCGTATCGACTTTCATTCTTGGAAAATCTGCCGGTAAATCTCCATCCCCAATCTTCTGATAATTATTTTTTTCATAAAACCGGTGCGCGGCGAGGAATTTGCTGGTGGTCCCCAAATAAATATTTTTAAATTTTTTCTGCGCGGTCCAGAATTCCAGCCCATCCAATAAATTCTTAGCCGTGAAATGCGGTGCGGCGCGATAATCTTTATCGACAAACATTTTACGAATCACGCTGTTATCGTTCGCAATCTCAATCAGCGCAATCGTGCCAACAATATTGCCACCCGTTTCCGCCACCCAAAAATTGCCGCGGCCTTTTTGATAGAATCCTGGAATATCGGCCAGATCCGGTTGATCCGCCAGCGTGATCGGAATTTGAAATTCCTCACGCTGAATCGTGCTGATCAGCTCACCAATGCGAGTTTTATCTTGCGGCAGATAGGGGCGAATGATCATGGCTGGGTCCATTCAAAATAATTGCAATATCAGCATTTCCGGCGCGGTGCGCGGCGAACGGCACCGATACATGCGCCATTTGGCGGTATCGTTTATCCCGCGCCTGCAACAATAATGGATAGCATCTTTTTAACGCATCGTCCTGCCCCTCACCCGGATTCGGCGCATAGATATCACCCCAAATAATCGGTTTTGGTTCAGCGATGAATCGTTCAAATAATTGCGTTACGTGATCTGGCGATGCTTCAAGATAAACAACGCGGGTCAATTCGCGCAATTCACCCAACATGGCGGGTTGCAAATAAATAATACTGCCGCAAGTATCAATCACCAGTTTTTTATCCTTTGGCGCATTGCGGATTTGTTCAATAATTTCTTGCGTGGTAATTTGTTCCCACTCGCTGAATTTACGGCTGGTTTCCGGATATTGTGGCGCATAAGGTTGGCCCATCCATTTGGCCACATCGCGAATACCGGCATAGCCCAGTTTCGTCAATTCCGGGCCAAGCCGGTCTTCGATAATTTGGTCGCAATCCACACGGGTAAATCCGGATTCGGCCACAAGGCGTTTCGCCCAATGCGTTTTGCCGATATTCGACATACCGATTAGTGTAATATGCATAATCAAGCCGCTTTTTTGCGCACCGCCGCAAGACCACGCCAGTCTTCTAAATTTTGTTCCGGTTTTTCCGCATCATATTTGGCATATAATGCAATCCCCATGGAATCCGGTAAAAGATCGACTTTAATGCCTTTGCTGCGCAGCATGTCTTCGTTATTGGTTGGGTTGGGGCTATTGCCAACCACGATTCTTAAAAAACCACGCATATAACATAGAACAGCGCATACATCACATGGCGTTACACTAGTATACATGGTCGTTCTGCTAAAATCCTGGCGCCCGGCATCCCGTATCGCCGATGTTTCACCGTGATTATAAGGGTGATTTTCTTGGACCAGCGTATTATGCCCCTTGCCTACGATTTGCCGCGTTTCATTATCAACAATCACGCCGCCAATCGGACAACCGCCTTCTTCATATCCTTTTTTCGCAAGCAACACGCCGATGCGCATAAAATCCGCATCGCTGAGTTTCTTGAAAAAAACTGGATCGATAATCGCTGGCAAACTTTTGGTCGGCAAATGCGCGATGACATTGAGCAATTCGTCGGTGATAGGAGAATTTGCGGTAATATAAAAAGCCATTATTAGTTTCCCATGATGAAATAATCGGCTTAGCCAATAGGATTGATGTGGCGGCTATTGGCTAAGCCGTATGTTTATGGTGCGGTCAAGAGGACTCGAACCTCCACGGGTTGCCCCACAGCGACCTCAACGCTGCGCGTCTACCAATTCCGCCATGACCGCGGTGCCATAGAAATAGCAAATAAGCCCTATATTAGCAACTGTCATCCCGAACCCCTTAGGGTGAGGGATCAACAGATATAAAGCCTTATGTCTGACGATCCCTCACATTCGTTCGGGATGACAGAAAACGTAGAAACACGTATAATAAGATCATGTTGAAACCATCCCCCGCGCGCCTGTCTTGGGCCGCAGAAACCGATCCTATCCCCTATCCCAGCGCCATTGCCCATATGCAATCACTGGTCGCGGCGATCCGCGCAGGGACGGAACCCGAACAAATATGGCTTTTGGAACATCCGGCTTGTTACACTGCCGGGACCAGCGCCGATAAAAAAGATTTGGTCGATAGCAATTTATTTCCCATATTCGAAACCGGGCGCGGCGGGCAATATACCTATCACGGGCCGGGGCAACGCATCGCCTATGCGATGCTGGATTTGCAAAAACGCGGCATCGATATCCGCGAATATGTTTGCATGTTGGAACGTTGGATCATAGCAACGTTAAAACAATTTGGCGTCAACGGCGAATGCCGCGATGGACGGATCGGCGTTTGGGTTTCGCATCATGGCCGCGAAGATAAAATCGCCGCGCTCGGTGTGCGCGTCAGCCGCGGCGTTGCGTATCATGGTATCAGCATCAATAACAATCCCGATTTAAGCCATTTTCGCGGCATCGTGCCGTGCGGGATCAAGGAATATGGCGTCACATCTTTGGCGCAATTGGGATGCAATGTTTCCACATCCGAATTAGACCGCGCCTTACAGCAACAATTTTTTGCCATTTTTAGCGCAGAATAGGCGCTTTTCCGCGCGGCGATTTGTGCTAGAATATTCTCATAAATAAGCATTATTTTTTGAAAGGTCTCTACATGCAAAACCCGTTGTCTTCCTATAGTCCAGAGTTCAACAAAAAACTGCGTTACGGCGCGGCGGGCGTTCTCGCCGTTCTGATTATCGCGGCGGGATTGTATTTTTTCCTGGATCATAAATACCGCACCATTGTCGCGGATTTTAACCAATCGCTGCAACCAACCGGATCTTTGACCTATAGCAAGATGGATGTTAGCCCATTTTTAGGAAGGGTGACTTTGGAAAATGCGGTTATTACCTATCAAAATGCTCAATTGATCAAAGCGGACAAAGTGCAATTGCGGTCTTTGCGCGGATCGGGCAGTAAATTGACCCATGCCGGGATCGATGCGAATAATTTGCAATTTTCGCCAACCGGCAAAAACCTGGCCGAAATTCCGGCGGGCACCAGTTCAGCCTTTGCCGTTACCGGTGAATTGAAAGCGGATTACAATTATGATCCATCCAGCAACAGTTACACCATAAAATATTTTGCATTCGACACGGCGGATAAAAGATCTTCTATCCATTTCGATCATGCCAAGTTAGACAATCTGAAATTCGGGGCGGAAAATTCCATCCAGGCTTTTGCCTTTGCGATTGAAAACGCGACCATCAGCAACACCGACCGCAGCCTCTCGGCTGCCACCGGCACGGATGAAAAAACCATTACTCAGTTTTCAACCACGCTGGCTTATGAGAAATTGGCCGATGGCACGATCGAATTGCGCAATTTCAATTTAAAACTGCCGGAAATCAATGATTATGCCGCGTTTGAATTGATCCGCTGGCATATGGATCATCCAACCGTTCCAACGGTTTTCTCCGCCGAAGTAAAAGGCCTGGATATGCCGGTAACGTTGCATCCCGAAGTGGCGGCGATGTGGAAACCATATGGTTACACAAGAATCGTATCGAATTCCAAAGCCGGATTCGTTTTCAACCAAGAAACCAAAAAGATCCAAGCGCAGTTGATGTTCGATTCGCCCACCCTATTCAAAACCAACATCAACGCAGTGTTAAGCGGCCTGGATTTGGCGGCAATGGCGCAAGATCCAAACGCGGTTTCTTTGTTAGGACTTGACAGCTTGCGGCTCGAAAATGCCGAAATCAATTTCACCGATGCTTCGTTCTTGAAAAAAACCTTTGAAATCGAAGCGCAAAAACAAAACATCACCGTGCCGGAATATACCGCCAAATTAGGCACGGAAATTGACCAAGCTTTCTTATCCGATCCATCTAACGCGGCGGATCCGGTATTGGTCGATGCGGCCGGTAAATTAAAGGCGTATATTAACACGCTTGGCACCTTGACCATTAATATGCAACCGGCGCAACCGGTTCCATTCAGCCAAGTGATGGTTGGTTTAATCCTGGACCGCGTCAAATTGTTAAAGGCAATGGGCGTGACGGTAACGGTAAGTTAGTTATTCCGTCGGTTTTTGTTCGAACCCGGATTGCGGCATGGCGGTAAGTTCTTTGTACCCGCTAATCGCAATCCGGTCGACGCTGGCCAGCACGGGGCCGCGCAGACATTGTTTGATCACCTGATTGATGGCCGTCATCGGCCCTATTAAAACGGTCTCTACCGGCCCATCCTTGCGATTGCGCACAAATCCCGAAAACCCTTGCTTTTCAGCCAATTTCACCATCCAGGCGCGGAAACCGACGCCTTGTACCCGCCCATAAACCCAAAGATGGATTTCAGCGATGGCGGTTTTGTGATCCAAACTATGCTTGATCCAATCCAGTTCCTGAATTGACTGAAATTTTGGCGCAAGGTGCGGCGATTGTTTGGGATCGTCCCCCGCCAGCTCGCAACGGAAAATTTCCGGCAAAAAACCGGCTGCAAAAAATTCATCCTCGCTCATATTCGATTTCAGCCATAGATACGATGCCAACGCCGATCCGGTCAGATTAGTGGCAAACAGCCATAATCCGATATGCCAGGCATCCATGGATTGCATCGCATTGGCCAATTTTTGAATCGACTCCCCCGGTTGATCGGCACGATTTAGGCCAAGGCAGATATTGAATTTCATGCCTTCGGATTCGAGGCGCGACAGCATCGCTCCCCAAATCTGCTTTTCCTTAGCACGTAAATTTTCCGGCTGGCCGGCCCAATAACAAATCGCATCGCCAGCGGCATAGGATAATATTTCTTCTTTCACTTCTTTCAATCGCGGCGCAATGCGATCGGCGATAGAAAAGGCCCAGCTGGTAATCGGCATTTGCGCGGGAACAATCACATCTTGTTGCGCTGTGAATTCAGAGGCTATTTTTTTTGCCAAAATTACATTGGGCAAATCCAAAGTTTGTTGTTGCGGCGTACGGACCATTTTCTGATCCAGCCATACGCAAAAACCTTTGGCATGATATCCCGCTTGCGCGGTTTGGTAAAAACGCTTCATCGATTACCAATTCTCGACCGCTGGAATCAAATCCTCCATCCGGTCGATCATTTTATGCGCGCCTACTTCTTGCAATTGCGCCGCCGTGTGATACCCCCAGGAAACGCCCAGCGTACCCGCGTTCGCCGCGCGGCCGGCCAAAATATCGTAGGTGCTGTCGCCGACAAAAAGCGTCTGATCCGGCGTAAAACCCAATTCGGCCATGGATTGATTCAATAAAAAAGGATCGGGTTTGCCAGGACCATTATCCGGCGTTTTGATGCTGGAAAACAGGCGGCGGATATTATGGCTGTCCAAGACAGAATCCAAGCCGGATTTCATTTTGCTGGTAAAAATGCCCAGCGTATATCCCTTGGATTTCAATGTTTCCAGCATTTCCAGCGCGCCGGGGAATAATGGCTGCAATTCCAGAACTTGTTCTTTTAACACTTCGTAATGCGCCCGGAACCGTTCGACGAATGGGCTGATTTGTTCCTGTTTAATATGCGGCAAGGCGGTTGGAACCGCCTGGGTCAACGGCAATCCGACGCCGGACAATAATTGTTTGCGCGGGGCGGAACAATCGATGTCCAAATCCGCGCAAGCCAATTGCAGGCATTTAATGATCATATTCTGGCTGTCCAGAATGGTGCCATCAACATCGAACGTCACGAATTTAATTTTAGAACTGGCCATTACATATCTTCTATCGGTTTAAATTTAAAAAATTGCATGGTTTTCTCGAAATGATCCGGTAATGGCGCGCGCATGGTGATATCGCCCAAATCGGGATGAGGAAAAGTAATCCGCCGCGCATGCAAATGCAATAATAAAGGGCCATTTAAACCTGGGATTTCGGTCGCCGCATCACCGTATTTCGGATCGCCCAAAATCGGCATTCCCATCGCCTCGCAATGCACGCGCAATTGATGGGTGCGGCCGGTAATCGGTTTTAATTCCAGTAACGCAAATCCGGATGGATGGGTTTGCATGGTGCGGTATTCGGTAACCGCTTCGTCGCCATTTTCATGATCGACTTCGACTTTTTCGGTAGTTTTGCTTAATCGTTTGGCCAGCGGCAAATTGATAATGCCGGATTTGGGATTGGGGGTGCCCTGAACAATCGCCCAATAAGCTTTGTCGGTGGCGTGATCGGCGAATGCGCGGGTTATATGCCCGGCAGCCTTGCCGGTTTTAGCAAGCAGTAATACACCGCTGGTATCTTTATCCAACCGGTGCACCAATTTCAATTTCCGGTCATATACCGCCGCGCTGATCGCATCGACATGGATATTGGTTTTGCTGCCCCCCTGCACCGCAAGGCCGGACCATTTATTTAAAACAACGATGGAATCGTCATCGTACATAATGTGCGATTTGAATTTTTCCTGGATCGATTTTGGGATGGCATTGGTTTTTTCCGATTTTACTTCGCCAGAAGCAGCCTTTTGTAAAAACGGCGGCAGACGGATTTCCTGACCTTCTTCCACGCGGTCTCCAGGTTTTACGCGCTTGCCATCCAATCGCACTTGTCCAGTGCGTAGCAATTTCTGCACCGCCACGAAATTCAATTGCGGAAAATGTTTCAATAACAGCCGGTCGATCCTGCTGCCCGATTCATCGGCGATAACTTGTAATTTTACCGCGTTACTCATTGGGTGCCGATTTCGATTTACGGAATATCGAGAAAATAGACCGGCGCGGTTTTTTGCCCGTTAAACGGGACGGTTCCGTGGCATCGATGGTCAGCGTGTATTCCTTGCCCTGATATTTATAGGTTACCGAATAATACGGCGCATATAATTCCAAATAACGGTATTCCAAAAACCGGCGCCAATTAATGCCGCGTTTTTCTTCACCTTGAACGGAGCTGTCAATTTCCGATTCAATTTTACGGAATATTTTTCCTTGAAACTCGCGGGTAAATATTTTTTGCGCATCAAGATCGAATGGAATGGCGATGGCATTTACCTGTTTGCCGGCGGCATCCGACCAATCGCCGACCGGTTTGCCTTCCCATGAATATTTCAGGAAAAACCGGCGCAAATTACGGTCGATATCCTTGCTGCCCAAACGGGTTTCTTGCAATTCATCCTGCACCACACCGGATTGTTCGACCCAATCGACCACTTTTTTAACTTCGGTGGCCCCGCCAGCCGAAGACATGACTTCACGGGTATAATCACCGCCATAACCGCGCCATTCGACCGCGATTTGGCAGTTATAAATGAAATAAGGCACCAATACGCGGTTTATACCGGCAATTTCAGCCGTGGTAGCGGCATCGCCGGGCACCAAAAATCCGCGCGACAGCCAGGCTTGCAGCAATTGCTGAATTTCGCCTTGATCGACGGTAAAGGGCGTAAATTTCCGCCCGACCGATATGCCTTTGGATTGTGCCAACATGGTAAAAACTCCAATGATAAATTGGACTGATAGCGCAAAAAAAACAAGGGGCAGCGTTGATGCTGCCCCTTAAATTTTAACCATTTAACGCGAAATTACGCCGCGGCGGTTTCGGTTTTTTGACCGGAATCCTGGCCTTTGGCCGCAACGTCACGATCAACCAATTCAATGATCGCCATCGGGGCCGCATCGCCATGACGATGGCCGGCTTTCAAAATGCGGATATAGCCGCCAGCGCGCGAGCCATAGCGTTTGGCCAGCGTGTCGAACAGTTTCGAAGTCATCGCATTGTCGCGCAATACGGCATAGGCTTGGCGACGGTTATGCAAACCGCCTTTTTTGCCCAGCGTAATCAAACGTTCGACGAATGGACGCAATTCTTTGGCTTTTGGCAAAGTGGTTTTCACTTGCTCATGCTTTAACAACGAATTGGCCATATTTTCGAACATCGCGGTACGGTGCGATGCAGTGCGGTTCAAAATACGGTGTTTTAGTTTATGTCTCATGACACTTCTTCCTTAGTTTAAAAGCTTAGTATGGATCTTCCAATTTCTTGGCGAGTTCCTCGATATTTTCCGGCGGCCAACCTGGGATTTCCATACCCAAGGTCAAACCCATTTGGCCCAAAACTTCTTTGATCTCGTTCAAAGATTTGCGGCCGAAATTCGGGGTGCGCAACAATTCGGATTCCGATTTTTGCACCAAATCGCCGATGTAAACGATGTTGTCGTTTTTCAAACAGTTGGCGGAACGAACCGACAATTCCAATTCGTCCACGCGGCGCAACAAGTTGCGGTTGAACGGCAGATCGACGCCTTTTTCGGCTTCGACGATGGCGGTTGGTTCTTCGAAATTGATGAACAATTGCAATTGGTCTTGCATGATGCGCGCGGCATAAGCGACAGCGTCTTCAGGGCTGACGGCGCCGTTTGTTTCGAGCGTCATGGACAATTTATCATAATCGGTGCGTTGACCGACGCGGGTGTTTTCCACCTTGTACGATACTTTGCGAACCGGGCTGTAGATCGCATCGATTGGAATCAAACCAATCGGCGCATCTTCGGCGCGGCTGTCGGCGGCGGGCACATAACCTTTGCCGGTCGTTACCGTCAATTCCATCATGATTTTCGCGCCTTTATCCAAGGTGCAGATTACCAATTCTGGATTCATGATTTCGATATCGTGACCGGTTTCGATCATGCCGGCGGTAATTTCGCCTGGGCCAGTACCGGACAAACGCATGCGTTTTGGACCTTCGCCAAACATGCGCAATCCAACCGATTTCAAATTCAAAATAATATCGGTAACGTCTTCGCGAACGCCTGGGATCGCCGAGAATTCATGCAACACGCCTTCGATTTGAACGGCGGTGATGGCGGCGCCTTGCAGCGACGACAATAAAATGCGGCGCAATGCGTTGCCCATGGTCAAACCAAAACCACGTTCTAATGGTTCGGCGACAACGGTTGCGGTGCGGGCCGGGTCAACACCTGGCTCGATATTCAATTTATCCGGCTTAATCAAAGCTTGCCAATTTTTTTGTAACATGCGTACTTCCAACTAACTCCGCATTTCTGGGTCTGTCGAGAAATGCGATGTTAAACAATGAAAACCCGTGGTTGCGACAGACCCACCCCACGGGCTTTACCAAAAAACTAAATCACACGCGGCGGCGTTTTGGCGGACGGCAACCATTGTGCGGGATCGGTGTAATGTCTTTGATCGACGTGATACCGAAACCAACCGATTGCAATGCGCGCAATGCCGATTCACGGCCAGCGCCTGGACCTTTTACCAAAATCGACACGGTGCGAACGCCATGTTCTTGTGCCTTGCGGCCTGCGTCTTCGGCTGCGATCTGCGCCGCGTACGGCGTCGATTTACGCGAACCTTTGAAACCTTTGGTTCCAGAAGACGACCAAGCAATGGTGTTGCCTTGTTGATCGCTGATAGTGATGATGGTGTTGTTAAACGTCGCGTTAACATGCACCACTGCTGTGGCGATGTTTTTTCTTTCTTTGCGTTTAACGCGAGTGGCTGTTGCTGGTTCTGCCATTTTATTGTCCTTTATTCTTCATTCTTCTTGCCGGAGATCCCTCGCGCTTACCGCTCGGGATAACGGCATTTTTTATGCCGTTACTTCGTTACCATTTTCTTGCCGGCGATCGCGATACGTTTGCCTTTGCGCGTGCGGGCGTTTGTGTGCGTGCGTTGACCGCGAACCGGTAAACGTTTTGCATGGCGTTTGCCTTGGTAAGATCCGATATCTTGCTTGCGTTTGATATTCATCGAAACTTCGCGGCGCAGATCACCTTCGACGGCGTCGTCGCCTTCGTCGATCGCTTGACGAATTTTCAAAACTTCTTCATCGGACAATTCCATAACGCGTTTTGTGTGCGGGATGCCGACTTTGTCGCAAATCGTCACGGCGTTTTTTGGACCGATGCCATAGATATAACGCAGCGCAATAACGACGCGTTTTTGAGTTGGAATATTTACACCTGCAATACGGGCCATGCCCCTGACTCCTTCAAATATTTTGACTTTTTTTGTTCTTGTAACTTGTTGTTTTTACAAAACAAATCCTCCTGCGCCAGACAGTCCCAGCCCAGGAACGGCGGATTATAGCGATTTTGACTGGCCCGTCAACTACTTATCCACAAGTTTTATCAGGTAATTTTGTTTTTGTATGACTGGCGGCACTACTGAAAAAATGGCTCTAAAACTGGGCTTAAATTGTATCCTTTTAGGATTATTATGCCGCCAACATCTGATCGATATGTTTCGAAACAATATCGATTTCATCCATGCCATCCACGGTCTTTAAAACGCCTTTGGATTGGTAATATGGCAAGATCGGTGCAGTTTGGGCGCGGAAAGCTTCGAGCCGTTTGCGGACCGTTTCGGCCTTGTCGTCTTCGCGGCGGGTGAATTGGGCGAAACCGCATTTATCGCAAACGCCTTCTTTATGCGGTTTTTTAAATTCGTCGTGATAGCCTTCGCCGCAAGCAGCGCAGGTATAACGTCCAGCAATGCGTTTGACCAATTCTTCTTCATCGACTTTCATTTCGATGACATGATCCAATTTCAATTTTTTACGACCCAACATTTTATCTAGTGCTTCAGCCTGCGCGACGGTGCGCGGGAAACCATCCAGAATAAATCCGTTTTTGGCATCAGGTTCGCTGATACGCGATTCGATCATTTGAATGACGACTAAATCGGGAACCAATTGGCCTTGGTTCATATAATTTTGCGCGAGCTGGCCGAGATCGGTGTGATGTTTGATATGTTCCCGCAGCATGTCGCCGGTGGCAATTTGAATCAGGCCGAATTTTTCTTGTAAAATTCTGGCCTGGGTACCTTTGCCCGCCCCTGGCGGGCCGAGCAAAATTATGTTCACTTGCGGCCCCGCAATTTGGCTTTTTTGATCAAGCCTTCATATTGATGTTGAATCAAATGCGCGTTGATTTGTGCAACTGTGTCCATGGTAACCGATACAACGATCAACAAAGAAGTACCGCCCAAATAAAATGGCAAGGAATATTCGGCGATCAAAAATTCCGGCAACAAACAGACCGCGGCCAAATACAAAGATCCCAAAACCGTAATACGCGTCAATACATAATCCAAATAATTCGCGGTGGTCGCGCCTGGACGAATACCTGGAATAAATCCGCCGTACTTGCGCAAATTTTCTGCGGTTTCAGCAGGATTGAAAACGATCGCGGTATAGAAAAACGCAAAGAAAATAATCAACAAAGCGTACAACGCCATATAAGCAGGTTGGCCATGGCCAATCGTGCTGGCAATCGTGCGCAACCATTCCGGGCTGTCGCCATGGGCGAATCCGGCAAAAGTTAGTGGCAACAATAATAAAGAGCTTGCGAAAATCGGCGGGATAACGCCGGCCGTATTCAATTTCATTGGCAAGAAGCTGGAATCGCCAGCGCTCATGCTGTTGCCGACTTGGCGGCGCGGATATTGCACCACAATGCGGCGCATCGCGCGTTCGACGAATACGATCGCGGTAATTACCGCGACGCATAATACGATCAACAATAATAAGAATCCGGTCGACAATGCGCCGGTGCGGGCCAGATCCAACAAATGTACCAAGGCTAATGGCAAGTTCGCAACGATACCGGCGAAAATGATCAACGACGATCCGTTGCCGATGCCGCGCGCGGTAATTTGTTCGCCCATCCACATCAAAAATACCGTACCGCCGGTTAAGGTGATAACGGTGGTCAAGCGGAAAAACATTCCAGGATCGGCAACGGCGGAACCGACCGAACCGGTCATGCCCTCTAAACCGACAGCGATACCATAAGCCTGAATCGCGGCCAAAAATACCGTGCCATACCGTGTATATTGATTGATTTTTTTGCGGCCCGCTTCGCCTTCTTTTTTCATTGCTTCGAAAGATGGCACAACTGCCGTTAATAATTGCACGATAATCGATGCCGAGATGTAAGGCATAATGTTGAGGGCGAAAATCGACATACGGCTGACCGCGCCGCCCGAAAACATATCAAACATGCCCAAAATGCCGCCGGAATTACGTTTGAAAATATCGGCCATGATCACCGGATCGATGCCCGGCAATGGAATATAGGTACCCAAGCGATAGATGATCAAAATCCCAAGTGTGAACCAAATGCGTTTTTTTAATTCGGTGGCTTTGGCCAAAACGCCGAAATTCATGTTCTGGGTTAATTGTTCTGCGGCGGATACCATTGGGATTCTCTCTGTGGTTGTTAGTAAGAAGTGCCGAGTATAGGGTTAACGAACCTAATACCCGGCATTCAAAACTTAGAAAAAACTACTTCTTCGTGTTTGCGCGGGCTTCAAGGGCCTTTGCAGCAGTTTCTTTTGCTTTGGCGCGGCGAGCGGCGAAGCTGTTGCTTGGCTCTTCGCGTTTGGCGCGGAGTTCGGTTACTTTTCCGCCCGCTTTTTCAACGGCGGCCTTTGCGCCGGCGGTTGCGGAATAAACTTCGATATTAACGCCTGATTTCAATGCGCCTTGGCCCAGCAAACGAATGCCGCAACCGGTTTTGTTGATCACGCCAGCTTGTTTCAGCGATTCTGCATTGAGCGATGCACCAGCGGAAATTTTTCCAGCTTCCAAAGCTTGTTGCAATAAACGCAACGAAACTTCGATCAAATTCATCGCATTTGGATTGTTGAAACCGCGTTTTGGCAAACGGCGGTGAATTGGCATCTGACCGCCTTCAAAGCCTTTTAAACGAACGCCGGTACGCGCAGTTTGACCCTTGCCACCGCGGCCGCAAGTTTTACCGCGGCCCGAACCGATACCACGGCCCAAACGGCGAGAGCGCTTGTGAGAGCCTTCATTATCGCGAATTTCATTCAGTCTCATAACATCACCTTTATATCCATCCCACAATGGGATTATTAAGCAGCCTCTACGACCACCAAATGTTTAACTTTGTTGATCATGCCGCGCACCGAAGGAGTATCTTCGAGAACGCGCGAGCGATGACGTTTGTTCAAACCAAGACCGATCAAGGTTTTTTCTTGAATAGCCTGGCGGCCGATTGGGCTGCCGATTTGCGTTACTTTTAATTGTTTTTTAGCCATGGCTTAAAACCTTCTCGTTATGCCGATACATCCGCCTGGCGTGCGCCTGGCAAAATCTCGTTCACTTTTTTGTTGCGACGTGCCGCAATGGCGCGTGGCGAATTGGTTTGGGTCAATGCCGCCAAGGTCGCGCGGACCATGTTATGCGGATTCGACGATCCCAAGGATTTTCCAACAACGTCGGAAACGCCCAAGGCTTCAAACATTGCGCGCATCGGACCGCCGGCGATAATACCGGTACCGGCCGGGGCTGTGCGCAAATGCACTTTACCTGCGCCGAATTTGCCGAACACATCATGATGAATCGTGCGACCATCGCGGAGTGGAATGCGAATCATATTGCGGCGAGCTTGGTCAACCGCTTTACGCATCGCGTCTTGAACTTCTTTTGCTTTGCCTTTGCCGTAACCGATGCGGCCTTTGCCATCACCGACGACAACCAATGCTGCGATCGAAAAGCGCTTACCGCCTTTTACGGTTTTGGACACGCGGCCGATATAAACCGGCTTTTGAATTTCGCCTGTGTCTTCTTCGCGCTCGCGTTCCCGCTCGCGGCCTTCGCGACGCCCGCCTTGACCACCACGGCCACGGCCACGACGGCCTTTACGGCCTTCTTCGCCTTCGGCTTCGCCGCCCGGGGCGACAATATTGGTTTTCACTTCTGTTTCGGTCATTGTGTCTTACCCCTAATTAGAATTTCAAGCCGCCTTCGCGCGCGCCTTCGGCACAGGATTTCACCCGGCCATGATAACGATATAAACCGCGGTCAAACACGACTTCGGTAATGCCCGCTTTTACGGCGCGTTGACCCAAGAGCAAGCCGACTTGCTTGGCCGAATCGACGTTGCCGCCGGTTTTCAATTTGGTTTTCAAATCTTTATCCAAGCTGGATGCGGAAACCAAAGTTTGACCTTTGATGTCGTCGATCACTTGCAGATAAATGTGATTACCCGAACGGTGAACCGACAAGCGTAAACGGCCGGCAGATTTTCTTGCCAAGCTGAAACGGTTGCGGGTTTTGCGGCGCAAGGCCAATTTTTTTGCTGCTGACATAATTACACCTTACTTCTTTTTGCCTTCTTTGCGTTCGACTTCCTGACCTTCGTAATGCACGCCTTTGGCTTTGTACGGCTCTGGCGGTTTGGTCAGGTGCAATTGGGCGGCGAATTGGCCGACGGCTTGCTTGTCTGCGCCACTGATTTCAATATCAGTTTGTTTATCCACTTTCACGTTCACGCCGGTTGGCGGGGTGAAATTATCTTCATGGCTATGGCCGACTTTCATCGACAAAGTCTTGCCTTTCATTTCGGCACGATAACCGACGCCTTGCAATTGCATTTTTTGCTTGAAGCCTTCGGTAACGCCTTTGACGATACTGTTGGCTTTGGAACGGGTTGTGCCCCAATCCATGCGCGCTTGCTTGGTTTTATTGACTGGCGTGAATGTAAGGACGTTGCCTTCTTTTTTCACTTGAATCAATGGCGATACAATCATCGACAGCTCGCCGCCTTTGCCTTTGATTTTCAAAGTGCGTTCATTTACCACGGCTTCAACGCCTGCTGGCAAAGTGATTGGTTTTTGACCGACGCGTGACATAATACTTACCCCTTATTCCCTAGAATACGCAGCACAATACTTCGCCGCCAACATTGGCCGCGCGAGCTTCGATATCCGACATCACGCCTTTTGGCGTCGATAAGATCGAAATACCAAGTCCGTTGTAGACTGGTTTCAGTGTCTTGATGCCGCTGTAAATGCGGCGGCCCGGACGCGATACGCGGCGGATTTCTTTTATTACCGGTTGACCGTCGGCGTATTTCAACTCGATCTTGAGTTGCTTTTTGCCTTCCGCTTCCTCCAGTTTGAAGCCACGGATGTAGCCTTCGCGTTGCATCACTTCGCAAACGTTTTTGCGCAAGTTGGATGCTGGGCACAGAATAGCCGTTTGCTTGGCTTTCTGGCCGTTGCGAATCCGTGTTAGCATATCACTTAAAGGATCAATTAAAGCCATTGTCTTATCCTCGATTAATAAACCTAAACCCTAAACCTTATCCCTAATTACCAGCTGGATTTTACCAAGCCGGGAATCAAACCATCTGTGCCGAACTGGCGCAATGCCAAACGCGATAAACCGAAACGGCGGTATGTCGCGCGCGAACGTCCGGAAAACCAGCAACGATTGCGAATACGGATTTTCGATCCGTTGCGCGGCAAAGCCGACAGTTTCAATTGCGCTTCAAAACGTTCTTCGAACGACAGCGATTTGTCCATTACTATCGCCTTTAATTTGGCGCGTTTTGGGGCCTGCTGTTTCGACATTTTGCGGCGCTTCTTGTTTCTGTAAATCGAACTGGTTTTTGCCATGTTGCTCTTTCCTTTAGTCCTAAATCTTTAGTTGAAAAACGGCATGTTAAAAGCTTTCAGCAATGCTTTGGCTTCTTTGTCCGTTTTCGCGGTGGTGCAAATTACAATATCCATACCTTGCACATGTTCCACTTTGTCATAATTGATTTCTGGGAACACGAATTGTTCTTTTAGACCCAGCGAGTAATTGCCGCGTCCATCGAAACTTTTGCTCGACACGCCGCGGAAATCGCGCACGCGTGGCAATGCGATGTTGATCAAACGATCCAAGAATTCCCACATTCTTTCTTTGCGCAAAGTGACTTTGCAACCGATCGCCAAATTTTGGCGTAATTTAAAGGTCGCAATCGATTTTTTCGATTTGGTCAAAATCGCTTTTTGTCCGGTGATCAGGCCCAATTCTTCCGCCGCTTTTAAAACGCGTTTTTGATCTTGGGTGCCTTCGCCGATACCCATATTAACCACGATTTTGGTCAATTTCGGCACTTCCATTACGTTGCCATAACCAAACTCGTCCATCAATTTCTTGATAACGGCGCTTTTATATTCCGATTTCAGCCTTGGGGCCGATGCTGCGTTAGTTTTTGTCATGATATCTTATCCTGCCTTTGAAACGGTATCGATGGCTTCACCCGATTTTCTTGCGAAACGGATTTTGCTGCCATCTTTTACTTTATAACCAACACGGGTTGCCTTGCCATTTTTTGGATCGGCCAACGCGATGTTGGAAATATGAATCGACAATTCTTTTTCAACAATGCCGCCAGCACCAGCTGCGCTTGGGCGTTGATGTTTTTTAACAACATTCACGCCGCGAACGATGGCGCGGTTTTCTTCGCGCAAGATACGCAAAACTTCGCCCGTTTTGCCTTTGTCCTTGCCGGTCAAGACGATCACGTTGTCGCCTTTTTTAACTTTTAATTTTTTTGCAATCGTAGTCATAATTCCCCCAACCCCTATAGCACTTCCGGTGCCAACGAGATGATTTTCATGAAGTTTTTGGAACGCAGTTCCCGAGTAACCGGTCCAAAGATACGCGTGCCGATCGGATCACCTTGTTCAGTAACCAATACAGCGGCGTTAGTATCAAAACGAATCACCGAACCATCCGCGCGTTTGATCGGCGCTGCGGTACGAACGATAACGGCTTTGTGCACATCGCCTTTGTTCACTTTGCCTTTTGGAATAGCGTCGCGAATCGCAACCACGATGATATCGCCGACCTGGGCATAACGGCGCTTGGAACCGCCCAATACTTTGATGCAGCGGACTTTGCGTGCACCGGAATTATCGGCGACTTCTAAGTTACTCATATGTTGAATCATGACACTACCTCTATTTCACTATTTCTTACTGGTTTTCCAACAACGGCTTAGGCCGCGGTCAATACTTGCCAGCGTTTGGTCGCCGACAATGGGCGGCATTCTTGAATGCGCACTTTGTCGCCAACGTTAAATTGGTTGTTCTCGTCATGCGCCGCATAATTTTTGGTCAGCGTGACGATTTTTTTGTATTTCGGATGCGGCACGCGGCGGGTGACTTTTACCTTTACGGTTTTGCTGCCCGATTTGCTTACCACTTCGCCTGTTAATATGCGTTTTGGCATAATTTACTCCCTAACTCGCTTTTTTCTTGGCTGTTTTAGCCGCCGGTTTTTTCGCTTTGCCGGCTTTCGCGGCGGTTGCGTAATTCAATCCCAATGCGCGTTCCCGCAAAGCGGTTTTGGCGCGGGCCAATTCTTTGCGAACCAGGCGTGGACGCGTTACATTTTCCAGCTGTCCGCCGGTTTTTTGAAAACGCAAATTGAACGCTTCTTTCGACAGATCGGTAATGATCTGGCTCAATTCGTCGTCCGACTTTGTTCTTACATCCGCAATTTTGCTCATGACTTCACCCAATTCCCTTAGCCGTGAATATCGGCTTCGCCGATCCGCACAACCATTTTCGTTTTAATCGACAATTTCGCCGACGCGAGTTCAAACGCACGTTTGGCAACTGCCGCTGGAACACCGTCCAATTCAATCAAGATGCGGCCCGGTTTAATACGGCACATCCAATATTCCGGGCTTCCTTTACCCGAACCCATGCGCACCTCGGCTGGTTTGCGCGATACCGGAACATCCGGGAAAATGCGCAACCACATTTTGCCTTGGCGTTTGGTTTCACGCGCGCAAGCACGGCGTGCCGCTTCGATTTCGCGGGCGTTCAAACGGCCCGGTTCCAGCGATTTCAAACCATAAGCGCCGTGAGCCAGCGTAAAGCCGCCCTTGGCCATGCCTTTAACGCGGCCTTTCATGGCTTTTCTATATTTTGTCTTCTTCGGTGATAACATAGCTTCGTTCCTTTAATCCAAATCCTTAGGCAGTCGTTGTTGCCGGACGGGTGTCAGCGTTGCGTTTTTCAGATGCCAGCGGATCGTTTTCCATGATCTCGCCTTTGAAAATCCAAACTTTTACGCCGCAAATGCCCATTGTTGTTTCGGCTTCTGCCCGTGCAAAATCGATATCCGCACGTAATGTGTGCAAAGGCACGCGGCCTTCGCGATACCATTCCATACGCGCGATCTCAGCGCCGCCCAAACGGCCGGAGCAATTAATACGAATACCCAACGCGCCCAAACGCATTGCGTTTTGTACGGCGCGCTTCATCGCACGGCGGAACGCGATACGGCGCTCTAACTGCTGTGCAATCGACTCGGCGACCAATTTCGCATCGACTTCCGGTTTACGGATTTCGACCAAATTGATGTTCACTTCGTCTTTGGTTATCTTTTCCAAATCTTTTTGCAGCGATTTGATGCCTTCGCCTTTTTTGCCGATAATGACGCCAGGACGGCCGCTGTAAATCGTGATGCGCACGCGTTTAGTCAGACGTTCGATAACCACGCGACTGATCGCGGCGGCATCGCCCAATTTTTCCACCACATAGGCGCGCAATGCAAAATCTTCTTCGAGCAAGCCCGCGAAAGTTTTTGTGGCGTACCAACGGGAATCATGTGCCCGATTGATGCCTAAACGCATGACGATTGGATTAGTCTTTTGTCCCATTATGCACTCTCTTTATTGGTTTGGGTTTTGCCCGAACTTTTCGCTTGTTTTTCTTGCTCTGCCACAACGACGGTTAAATGCGCAAAAGGCTTGATAACCGGGCTGGCGCGGCCACGGCCACGAGCATGAAAACGACGCATCGCGAACGAAACGCCAACATAGGCTTCTTTCACGACCAAACGATCGATATCCAATTGCTGATTATTTTCAGCATTGGCCACCGCCGATTGCAGACATTTTTTGACATCCAACGCGATACGTTTCGGCGAGAAGGTCAATTGTTGCAGGGCGGTTGCAATTTTTTTGCCACGAATGGTTTGCGCCACCAAATTCAATTTACGCGGAGATACGCGCAAATTTTTAGAGATCGCTTTCGATTCGGTTGGGGCCAGGGCCCGTGCTTTTGCTTTTTTTGACATGTTAACTACCTATTACTCAGAAGCTTTCGAAGCGGATTTGTCCGCTGGCGTATGGCCGCTGAAATTACGGGTCAAGGCGAATTCGCCGAATTTATGACCAACCATATTTTCGGTGACCAACACCGGAATAAATTTATGACCGTTATGCACGCCGAAAGTTAAACCGACGAATTGCGGCAAAATGGTCGAAGCGCGAGACCAAGTTCTAATCACTTCCTTGCGGCCGGACGATTTCGCTTTTTCTGCTTTCTTCAGCAGATAACCAGCGACAAACGGACCTTTCCAAACTGAACGTGCCACGATGTATACTCCCTTTTTCCTAACTACTGCGACTCAATCTTGCTGTTGCGACGGCGAATGATAAAACGATCCGTCGATTTATTGTGCCGCGTTTTCTTGCCTTTACACGAAATGCCCCATGGGGTAACCCAATGCTTACCGCCATTGGTACGGCCACCATGCGGGTGATCGACCGGGTTCATTGCGATACCGCGAACATGTGGACGGTTGCCTAACCAGCGTTGACGGCCGGCTTTGGCGATAACCAAGTTTTTCTCGTCCGGATTCGAAACTGCGCCAACGGTCGCCATGCAATCGGCATTGACCAAACGCATTTCACCAGACGCCATGCGCAATTGTGCCATGCCTTGATCGCGGCCAACCAATTGAACGAACGCACCGGCGGAACGGGCCATTTGGCCGCCTTTGCCTGGTTTCAATTCGATATTATGCATGATCGTACCGATCGGCATATTTTTCATTGGCATCGCGTTCCCCGGTTTTGGATCGACGCGCTCGCCGGCAACAACTTTGTCGCCAACTTGCAAGCGCTGCGGCGCCAAAATATAAGCCTGTTCGCCGTCAACATAGTTGATCAAGGCGATGAACGCAGTGCGGTTTGGATCGTACTCAATACGCTCCACCGTTGCTTCGATATCAAACTTGGTGCGTTTGAAATCGATAATACGATACGCTTGTTTATGACCGCCGCCACGATGACGCGACGTGATGCGGCCATTGCTGTTACGGCCGCCGGTCGAATGTTTGCCAGCGGTCAAAGTTTTGACTGGTTTGCCTTTCCAAAGTCCACTGCGATCCAAATTGATCAAGTGACGCTGGGTTGGGGTAACCGGATTATATGTTTTTAATGCCATTGTCGCCTCTAATGATCCTTAAATCCCTGTGGTGATATCGATCGTTTGACCTTCGGCCAATGTAACGATCGCTTTTTTCTTATCCGAACGTTCGCCGATGCGACCACGGAAAAATTTCTGTTTGCCTTTCAATACCGAGGTATTGACGCCGGTGACTTTTACTTTGAACAAAATTTCAACCGCGGATTTGATTTCCGGTTTCGTTGCGCTGATCGGCACAAAGAAAGAAACTTGGTTATGTTCGCTGCCACGGGTCGCTTTTTCGGTGATTACCGGACGACGCAACAGGCCCAAAGCTTTTTCACGACTAATGGTTGGAGCTGCGGATTTTTTCACGGTGTTTTCTTTTTTAGTCGCCATGATTATTCTCCTTTAGCCGTTTTTGCAGTTGGTTTCGCCTTGACCGATTTCGCGGCTTTGGCTTTTTTCGCTGCGCCCAAACGGGTGTGCAAATGATCGACTGCATCTTTGGTCAAAATCAAAGTGTCGCGGCGCAAAATGTCGTACACATTGATGCCAACTTGCGGCAATGCGTCGAAATTTTTCACGTTCGATGCGGCTTTGACGAAATTATCGTTCAATTTTTCTCCGCCGATGAACAAAGCGCTTTTCACGCCCAATTGATCGAAGAATTTCGATACGGACGATGTTTTCGCGTCTTTCAATTGATCGGAATCAACCACAACCAATTTGCCTTCGGCTGCTTTGGCCGACAAAGCCATTTTCAAACCCAAAGCGCGGAATTTTTTCGGCAAATCGAAAGCGTGCGAACGAACCACCGGACCGAAGATGGTAGCACCGCCACGGAACTGAGGAGAACGCAAAGAACCTTGACGCGCGCGGCCAGTGCCTTTTTGCGCCCATGGTTTCGCCTTGCGGCCGGAAACATCGCCGATTTCTTTGGTTTTGTGCGTGCCAGCCTGGCGTTTGGATAATTGCCAGTTGATCACGCGGGCCATAATATCTTTGCGCAGCGGGGTCAAAGCGAACACCGTGTCCTTCAGGTCGATTTGACCTGCGGATTTATTGTCTAATGTCGTTACATTCAATTGCATGACTTCACCCTAATCCTTACGCCGCAGCCGTTTTCAATGCTGCCGGTTTCGGCGCATCTTTTGGAGCTGCTTTTTTAATCGCATCACGGATCAATACATAGCTGCCTTCGGCGCCAGGTATGCAACCTTTGACCATGATGATATTTTCACCGGCATCGGTATTGATCACTTTTAAATTTTCTGCAGTTACGCGCACATCGCCCATGTGACCGGCCATGCGTTTGTTCTTGAATACGCGGCCTGGATCTTGGCGTTGACCGGTCGAACCGTGCGAACGGTGACGAATCGACACACCGTGCGTTGCTTTCAAACCAGCGAAGTTGTGACGCTTCATCGGACCTTGGAAACCGCGGCCGATCGAAATACCGGCAATGTCCACGAATTGACCGATGACGAAATGTTCGGCCGATAATTTATCGCCGATATTCAACATATTTTCCGGAGCCACGCGGAATTCGACCAATTTGGCTTTTGGTTCGGTTTTGGCGGCGGCAAACTGACCACGCAAGCTTTTGCTGACGTTTTTCACTTTGCGGGTACCGATGCCCAATTGAACAGCGGTATAGCCATTTTTTTCAACCGAACGTTGACCGACAACTTCGCAATTATCGATATGCAACACCGTAACCGGCACGTGAATGCCATCTTCAGTGTACCAACGGGTCATCCCCAATTTCTTCGCAATTAAACCAGTACGCATGGTCTTTAATCCCTAAATACTTATTCTATTAAGCAGCGGCCAATAATTTGATCTGCACGTCCACACCAGCAGCCAGATCAAGCTTCATCAAAGCATCGATGGTTTGCGGGGTTGGCTCGACGATGTCCAAAACACGCAAATGAGTGCGGATTTCGAATTGATCGCGAGATTTTTTGTCAACGTGCGGCGAACGGTTCACAGTGAAACGTTCGATTCTGGTCGGCATAGGAATAGGACCACGCACCCGCGCGCCAGTTCTGTTGGCGGTGGTGACGATTTCGCGCACCGAGGCTTCTAGACCCCTGTGATCGAAAGACTTAATGCGGATACGTATATTTTGGTTTTCCATTTTCCCTTGCCTCTATTTATTAGTTTTCCGGATGCCTGGTTTTCCAGGCACCCGGTTAACCCTTTACCTACTCGATAATTTTCACAACGACGCCGGCGCCGACGGTTTTGCCGCCTTCGCGGATCGCGAAACGCAATCCTTCGTCCATTGCGATTGGAGTGATCAAGTGCACTTCCATCGAAATGTTGTCGCCAGGCATTACCATCTCGGTACCCGCTGGTAACACGACATGGCCGGTTACGTCGGTGGTACGGAAATAGAATTGCGGACGATAGTTCGAGAAGAACGGAGTATGACGGCCGCCTTCTTCTTTGTTCAAGATGTACGCTTCGGCTTTGAATTTAGAGTGCGGGGTGATGGAGCCTGGAGCTGCCAAAACTTGGCCACGCTCGACTTCTTCCCGTTTCGTGCCGCGAAGCAATACGCCCACGTTGTCGCCAGCCTGACCTTTGTCCAGCAATTTGCGGAACATTTCAACGCCAGTAACGATGGTTTTAATGGTTGGACGCAAACCGATGATTTCGATCTCGTCGCCGACTTTTACGATACCACGTTCTACACGACCGGTAACAACAGTACCGCGGCCGGAGATCGAGAATACGTCTTCAACTGGCATCAAGAATGCTTTGTCGATGTCGCGTTGTGGCATTGGAATCCATTCATCCAAAGCTTTCAACAAATTGATGATACCTTCGTTGGCTTTGCCGTCGGTTGGATTTTCCAAAGCCGCTTTCGCCTGACCGCGAACGATCGGGGTTTTGTCGCCTTCGAATTGATATTTGTTCAACAGATCGCGGATTTCCATTTCAACCAGGTCGAGCAATTCCGGATCGTCAACCAAGTCCACTTTGTTCAAGTAAACGACGATTTTAGGAACGCCAACCTGACGGGCCAACAATACGTGTTCGCGGGTTTGTGGCATAGGGCCGTCAACCGCAGAAACAACCAGAATCGCACCGTCCATCTGTGCTGCGCCGGTGATCATGTTTTTAACATAATCGGCGTGGCCTGGGCAATCTACGTGAGCGTAGTGGCGTTTTTCGGATTCATATTCAACGTGGCTGGTTGCGATCGTGATGATCTTGGTCGAATCGCGACGGCCGTCTTTTTCCGAAGCTTTTGCAACTTGATCATAAGAAATCGCGCCGCCTTTCATGTAACCGACGGCATTCGATACCGCGGTCAAGGCCGCTGTGGTCGTGGTTTTACCATGGTCGATGTGACCGATGGTGCCGACGTTCACGTGCGGTTTCGCTCTGTTAAATGTTTCTTTCGTCATGGTCTACTCCTTCAAAAAATTTTTAAACTCTAGTTACCCTACTACCTTCAAACCTTATGCGTACTTAGCTTTGACTTCATCGGAAATGGCATTCGGCACTGTTTCATAGTGGTCGAAATGCATGCTGTACTGCGCGCGGCCCTGAGACATGGAACGCAACGTGTTGACATAACCGAACATCGACGCCAACGGCACCATCGCATTCACGACGCGAGCATTGCCGCGTTGATCCATGCCGGTGATTTGGCCGCGGCGGCTGTTCAAGTCGCCGATTACATCGCCCATATAATCTTCCGGCGTTACCACTTCGACGCGCATCACAGGCTCGAGCAGTTTCGGGGAAGCGGCGGCGATACCTTCGCGGAACGCCGCACGGGCAGCAATTTCGAACGCCAAAGCGGACGAGTCGACATCGTGATACGCGCCGTCTGTCAAAGTTGCTTTGAAATCGATCATCGGGAATCCGGCGATAACACCGTTATCACGCGCGGAATTCAAACCTTTTTCAACGCCAGGAATATATTCGCGTGGCACCGAACCGCCGGTAATTTTGGCTTCGAATACGAAACCAGAACCTGGTGGCAATGGTTCGAAATCGATAATAACGCGCGCATATTGGCCCGAACCGCCCGATTGTTTTTTGTGGGTGTAATCTTCGGTATATTTTTTGCCGATAGTTTCGCGGTACGCAACTTGCGGAGCGCCCACGTTTGCTTCGACTTTGAATTCGCGTTTCATGCGATCAACCAGAATTTCCAAGTGCAATTCGCCCATACCTTTGATGATGGTCTGGCCGGATTCTTGGTCCGAGGTGACGCGGAAAGATGGATCTTCTTGTGCCAAACGCGACAAAGCGACGCCCATTTTCTCTTGGTCGGCTTTGGATTTCGGTTCGACGGCAACTTCGATAACCGGTTCAGGGAAAATCATACGTTCCAAGATGATCGGTTTATCTGGGTTGCAAAGCGTGTCGCCGGTGGTGGTCGATTTCAAACCGGCCAATGCGATAATATCGCCAGCGCGCGCTTCTTTGATATCTTCACGGGTGTTCGCGTGCATAAGCAACATACGGCCAACGCGCTCGCGTTGATCTTTGGTCGAATTCAAGGCGTACGAGCCGCCTTCGAGAACGCCGGTGTAAACGCGCACAAACGTCAGAGAGCCTACGAACGGATCGTTCATAATTTTAAATGCAAGGCCGGAGAAAGGCATTTCATCCAAACGCTTCACGGACACTTCGTCTTCGGAATCTGGCAAGGTGCCTTTAACTTCACCGTTATTGATTTCCAGCGGCGATGGCAAATAATCGACAATCGCATCGAGCAATTGTTGAACGCCTTTGTTTTTGAACGCCGCGCCGCAAATGACCGGAACAAATGTAAATGTGGTAGTGCCTTTGCGCAGACATTTTTTGATGGTTTCTTCGTTTGGCTCTTCGCCATTCAAATATTTTTCCAAAGCGGCATCGTCCATATCGATGATGCCTTCGATCATCTTGGTGCGCCATTCTTTGGCTTTTGCAACCATGTCGGCTGGGATTTCGGCGGTGTCGTATTTCGCACCAAGCGCGGTTTCTTTATCCCAGAAAACATATTTCATTTTGATCAAATCGATCATGCCGTTGAAATCGTTTTCGATACCGACCGGCAATTGGGTGACGATTGGTTTTGCGCCCAATTTGGTGGTGATTTCTTCAACGCAGCGATAGAAGTCCGCGCCGATACGATCCATTTTATTGACAAAGCAAATACGCGGAACATTATATTTGTCCGCTTGGCGCCATACGGTTTCGGATTGCGGTTCAACACCGGCAACCGAGTCGAATACGGTGACTGCGCCGTCGAGAACGCGCATGGAACGTTCGACTTCGATTGTAAAGTCAACGTGGCCAGGCGTGTCGATAATGTTGATGCGATGGTCGCGCCAGAAGCAAGTGGTCGCAGCCGATGTAATCGTAATGCCGCGTTCTTGTTCTTGTTCCATCCAGTCCATCGTCGCGGTGCCTTCGTGCACTTCGCCGATTTTATAGGATTTACCGGTATAATAGAGAATACGTTCCGTCGTCGTGGTTTTACCCGCGTCGATGTGTGCGCAAATGCCGATGTTTCTATATTTATCGTATGGTGTCGTTCTTGCCATTTTATTCTCTAATTACCTTTTATATTTTCTCTAACCTAAACCTAACTCAGCACTTATTGATTAAGCGCCCCATTTCAAGTGGGCGAATGCGCGGTTGGCTTCGGCCATTTTGTGGGTTTCTTCGCGTTTTTTCACGGCGGCGCCGCGATTTTGCGCGGCATCCATGATTTCGTTCGCCAAACGGCTGTCCATGGTTTTATCGCCACGGCCGCGCGATGCGACGATGATCCAACGTTGACCCAAATCGACCGAACGATCGAAACGGACTTCGGTTGGAACTTGGTATGTAGCGCCACCGACGCGGCGGGATTTCAATTCCATGCTTGGACGGATGTTGTCGATCGCTTCGGCGAAAACTTCTTGCGGGTTGCGTTTGGTTTTCGCGGCCACGATATCAAGCGCGCCATAAAAAATGGTTTCCGCTTGCGATTTTTTGCCTTGGTACATCAAACGATTGATGAAACGGGCATATTGCAAGTTTCCGAATTTCGGATCCGGGGTAACTTCTCTGCGCTCTGCTTTTCTGCGACGGGACATATTCTTCTGCTCCTGATCTTACTTCGGACGTTTCGCGCCGTATTTCGAGCGCTGTTGTTTGCGATCTTTGACGCCTTGCGTATCCAAGGAACCACGAACGATGTGATAACGCACGCCTGGCAAATCCTTTACACGGCCGCCACGGATCAAGACCACGGAGTGTTCTTGCAAGTTGTGGCCTTCGCCCGGAATGTACGCTGTAACTTCGTGACCATTGGTCAGACGAATACGAGCGACTTTACGCAAAGCCGAGTTCGGCTTTTTCGGGGTCGTGGTGTAAACACGGGTACAAACGCCGCGTTTTTCCGGGCATGCTTCCAGCGCCGGAACGGTATTGCGATAGCTCGGCACTTTGCGGCCTTTGCGTATCAGTTGGTTAATCGTTGGCATGTATCAAACCGCCTCTTGTTGTTTAAAAACAAAATTAAAACCCTGCTCCAATCGCTTGAAGCCGCCAGAGACCAAATTTTTGAAGGAATCGCGTAAAGATAAATAAACAGACAACGCGGGCATACGCAAAATAACTTTGCGATTTAAAATCCTGCCCCAATGTCTGCATCGCTACCTTGGCGTTTCCTAAAGACCCGAAAGTCCCTGGACTCACCCTTTGCCGATGCAACAAACAATATAACTAACAAGACCAAGTGCTACTTGTGGAAAACTGAAGTAGTTCCCGGCGATGCTGTCTTTATGTTTGAGAAATGCGTTTAATGCTTTGTTTTCAGTCAAAACACGGCACTACCGCCATTTCCCGGTAAAGGTTGATGCGGTTTATACGGTATACCGACCCACAGGTCAACTGGTATTTTAACGATTTAAGATAATTTTATTAGGTGTTGCGATAGGTTAATGTTTTGACCCTAAAACAAAAAATGTCTTGTATTCTTTAAGGATAAAATATATAACGGTGCCATGGGAAGAAAACCGCAAATCACCGATGAAAGCATTATCGAGGCCGTTCGCGCCGATAAAACCGGTAGCCTGACGCAATGCGCACGTAAATTGAATTTCCGCGGAAGAAGCCCAGCTACAGGTCTTGTCCCGCGCATTAAAGATTTAAAAGAACGCTGATTGTTAACGGATGAAGACACTAAAAAATTTAAGCAATTAGGTCGCGAATCAATCGATAATATACCGGATGACACCATCATAAAAGTCGTTCGCACGGATACGACCGGCAACCTAAGACAATGCGCGAGCGAGCTGAAATTTCAGGGAAAAACACCCCACAAAGCTCTTGTTCAACGTATTAAAGATTTAAAGGAACGCGGCTTGCTCCTCGATGCGGATACAGCCAAGTTTAATCGATTGGGTCAGACACATATCGCCCACATACCTGATGAAACGATTATAGAAGCTATTCGTACCAATACGACCGGTAATTTAAAACAATGCGCGCGTAACCTGAAATTTCAGGGAACATCACCGCATGTATCCCTTGTTCTACGTATTAAAGATTTAAAAGAACGCGGTTTACTAACCGATGCGGATACCGCAAAGTTTAAACGTTTGGGCCGGACACAAATTGATCGCGTACCCGATGACATCATCATTGAAGCCGTTCGCAGCGATACCACCGGCAACCTGAAAAAATGCGCAGTAAAATTAGGATATAAGGGAAGTCCGCGATGGCGCCTTATCGAACGCATCAAAAAATTGATCGAAGAAAATAAATTTACTGTGGAAGAGGCAGAAAAACGCTTTCCCAACGCGCAATGGCGCGAGAAAGTTTTGGATGTAGATAAACTCCGCGCCGCGATGGAATTGCGTTTGCCGGTTGGGGAAATAGCCAAGGATTTGGATGCATCGAAAACCCGCGTCCATAAATTCATCGAATCGCGCCTTGTAGTGCCAGGATGGGTGGATGAAACGCTGGCCGATTATTACCGCGCCGAAATGAAAAAGAACCGCGCTATCAAGCGGACGGATTTCATTAGCGGCATTTTTAAACGCCAGTCTATTCGCAAAGCCGCCGACGAATGGAAGCTAGAATACGGCATTGCCTTTCGCCGCATGGCTCGTTATGCCGCGCAAGACCAAGTTTGGTTCGAGGAAAACGTACCCGCCGCTGTAAAAGCCGAAATGGCGCTTGGGATGAATATATTAAACCAAGACCGTTTTCTGCCCGCGCATAGTATCACAGCCACTCTTGCCGCTACCGCCAACGGCCAAAAACCGCCCACGGAGGCGCAAAGGGGTTCAACTTCGTTCCTAACCGCCGCTTTGCGCCTGCATCATGGCGGACGGGTTTTTTAACGCTTGATCTAATTCAAAACATATCTTATAAGGAAACATAATTTTGCTGGACATTACCCAATTATTTCCTTTGGAAGGAAAGCTCGACACCGATCTGGTTTCTGCACCTGAAGCGGATCGGATTATTGCCGCCAGTTTTGCGGATAAGCAGCCCATGGGATCCAGAAAACATGCTATTTTGCTGGCCGGTATGGTGGGCAGCGGGAAAACTACCCATGGTTGGCAACGGTTACAACAATTGGGCGATGTTGCAAGCTATGTTGTCGTCAATTATGACGAACATGGCGCGATCGAACAAATTCCAGCTTATGCATCTGATATGGAAGCCGCCAAAGCGCTCCATGCCGATCCGTTGCAAACGGTCGATGCCAGAATCGCGGTTTGGAAAAAACATCAACCTACGTCGCAACATTTGAGATCCCGCGTGATGCAACAAGCGGTCGCCGGTGGATATAATATCTTTGTCGATTCTACATTGACCGGCCGATTTGCCCTAAGTTTTGTCGATAATCTTATGAAACTTGGATATCGTATCAGCATCTGGTCTTATGCCGCCGGTTTTGAAGATAGTTTGAATCGCGTATTACGCCGCGACAGGCCGGAAGTGCCAGATAAAATTATCGCCTCACGCATGGCCGCTTTTACACGTTTGGGAGAATTTCTTTTAAAACCGGCCGAAGTCACGCTGGATATCAGCGATGCCAACGGCGCACGGCGTTTGTTGACCGCGCCTTTAAATGAACCGGTAGCAGTAGACGACAATCTTATGGCGACGTGGACGCAACGCATAGTTAACGACATTCCAATCGTTGCAAGCCACCCGGTTTATACGAAACAGGCCCCTGCCCTGGAAATGGCCATGCACAGTATGAAATTAACGTTGATACAGGCACAGCAAGGCTTATATGACCGCACCAGAACAGGTCGTTAGATCAAAATTATGCTGTAACATACGGCAATAAACAGTGATTTGTTAAGAATGGTTAATGGCCTTACATTACGGATGTCAAAGAAATTCCATTTTTTACAGGTAAAACAGGCCCATAATGCTGGATCAAATCAATAATCAATCGAATCGCGCGACCACGATGGTCGCATCGGGCCAAGTCGTCACCAAAGTCGGCCAGACGCACAGCCTGTATCAACACAGCATTACCATGCCCGTCACCTGCAAGGGCGTTGGATTACATAGTGGCAAGCCGGTTTCCATGCGCCTTTTGCCGGCGCCAACCGGCCACGGCATTGTATTTGTCCGCACCGATATCAAAGACACCGCCGATAATTGCCGCATTCCAGCGACCTGGAATAACGTCAATTTCGTGACCCTATGTTCGCAAATCGCTAATCCGGCTGGGCACAGTGTTTCGACTATCGAACATTTGATGGCCGCCCTCGCCGCGCTCGAAATCGATAATTTGTTGATTGAAATCGACGAACCCGAAGTTCCGATCATGGATGGCAGCAGCGCGCCGTTTCTATTCTTGCTGGAATGCGCCGGAATTACACAACAAACCGCGCCGCGCCAATATATCGAAGTATTAAAACCAATTACAGTTTCTGAAAGCAATGGTCACGGACCAAAACACGCGATTTTGTCGCCCGCGCCGCAATTCAGCATCGATTGCGCGATTGAATTTTCCGATAAAATCATTGGCCGGCAAGATTATCAATTCACCCTGACATCCGGTGGATTTAAAAATGAAATCGCCCGTTCCCGCACATTCGGTTTCTATCACGAAGTCGAACAAATGCGCGCCGCCGGTTTCGGCCTTGGCGGATCATTAGAAAATTCCGTAGTCGTTGGCCCCGAAGGCGTGATGAACGAAGGCGGATTGCGTTTCAAAAATGAATTCGTGCGCCACAAAGTTTTGGATTTAATCGGCGATCTATATTTGGCCGGCAATCCATTATTGGCCCATGTCGAAGTTTACCGCAGCGGCCATGCGATGAATAACCAGTTGCTGCGCGCCTTGTTCGCCGATACATCCGCCTGGCGGATGGTTTCCCCGGCCTTGAATCAGGTCGCGGCGAACGATACCGATGCGGCATTGGCTAAATTACAGGCCTAAACGGTTTTTCCCACAATTTTTCGGTTAAAATATCCTCCTGGTTTTATCGGGCGATCTGCCTTATATTTTGGCCATGAATATTTCCCGTTATATCCCAAATATTATTTTTGTCCTTGCAATCATCCTTGGCCTCGCCGCCTGCAGCAGCAGTGGCAGCAAACCCAAGGAAGAAGCCGAATACAAAGAAACCCCGATCGAGGAATTGTATAATAAGGCGCAAGATTTACTGACGGCAGAAAAATACAAGGCCGCCGCCGATGCTTTCGATGAAGTCGAACGTCAGCACCCTTATTCGCAATGGGCGGCCAAGGCGCAATTAATGTCGGCTTATTCCTATTACCAGGCGGAAAAATACCAAGAAGCATCCCTCGCCCTGGACCGGTTTTTGCAATTGCACCCGGGCGATGAAAAAATCGCTTATGCTTATTATTTACGGGCGATGGTGTCGTACGATCAAATCAACGATATCGAACGGGATCAATCGATTACCCAGGAAGCATTGGAAAGTTTGCGCGAAGTCATCCGCCGTTTTCCAAACACCGATTACGCCAAAGACGCAAAATTGAAAATCGATCTGACGTTGGATCATCTGGCGGCGAAAGAAATGCAAATCGGACGGTTTTATCAAAAACGCCAATTATATACCGCGGCGATTAACCGGTTCCGCAATGTGATCGACCAATATCAAACCACCGCGCACGTGCCAGAAGCATTACACCGCATGGTCGAATGCTATGTCACGTTAGGCATTCGCGATCAGGCCGAGGTGAACGCCGCTGTATTGGGCCACAATTATCCCGGCAGCGAGTGGTATCAATATAGTTACAATTTGCTGAAAACCGGCAAGGCCGAATTGCCAAAACCGGAAGTCGAAGAAAAATCTTTTATCGGAAGAACGATCGGATCGATCTTTAACTAACATGCTAACAAACCTGTCCATTCGCGATGTGGTGGTGATCAAGGAACTGGATGTTGAATTCGGGTCTGGGCTTACCGCATTGACCGGCGAAACAGGATCGGGAAAATCTATTTTATTGGATGCGCTGGGTTTGGCGCTCGGTATGCGTGCCGATGCATCGCTGGTTCGCCAAGGCGCGGAGCGTGCGAGTGTCACCGCCCAATTTGACTTACCGAAAAAATCGCCGGTGCATGCAATTTTACAAGACCAAGGGTTGGAAAGCGGCGATCAATTAATTTTGCGCCGGATTTTGGGCGCGGATGGAAAATCGCGCGCCTTTGCCAACGATCAACCGATTGGCGTGCAATTATTAAAACAAATTGGGATCGAGTTAATCGAAATTCACGGCCAATTTGATCAACATGGATTGCTCGATGCCGCAACCCACCGCGCTACGTTGGATGATTTCGCTGCACTCCACCCGAAATTGCAAAAATTGAACGCGCAATATCAAGCCTGGAAAGGCGCGGAAAAATCCTGGGCGCAAGCGGTCGCGGATCAACAAACCAAACAAACCCAGGAACAATATCTGCGCCACGCGATCAATGAACTGCGCGGGTTCGAGCCAAAATCCGGCGAGGAAGAAGAATTATCCGCGCGCCGCACATTATTGCAGCACCGCGAGAAGATCGTCGGCGCGATCGGCCAGGCAATGGATGCGATTTGCGGTGACAAAGGCGCGGACCGTTTGGTTTTGACCGCGCAAAAATCCATTGGCCGCATCGCCGACAAAGCCCCTGATATTATGGAACCAATTTTACAATCCCTGGAACGCGCCAGTATCGAATTGCAAGATGCGGGCGCGGCGTTGCAAAATGCGGTTGGCGGCGATGGCGATGCGCAAGCGCAATTGGAAACTTTGGAAGACCGTTTATTTTCCTTGCGCGAATTGTCGCGCAAATACGATGTGCCATGCGATGCGTTGGCGGAATTATTGCAGAAAATGGAAAGCGAAATCGATTTCATCGACAATGCCGACGCACATATCGCCGCCCTGTTCGATGCCGCGCAAAAAGCCAAGAAATCATATGGCGAATTAGCAGCCGACATTTCCGCCGCACGCAAAAAGGCCGCGCAGAAATTGGATAAATCCGTCGCGGCGGAATTGGAACCATTGAAATTGGGCCGCGCGATTTTCACCACGCAACAATCCGCCCTGCCCGATACCGAATGGGCCGCGCATGGGATCGACAAAATCGAATTTGCCGTCATCACCAACCCAGGCATGCCGGCAGGGCCATTACATAAAATCGCATCGGGCGGCGAGTTGTCGCGATTTATGCTGGCGATCAAAGTGGTTTTGGCCGGAAGCCAGAATACCCCAACCATGATTTTCGATGAAATCGACACCGGCGTTTCGGGCGGTGTTGCGGACGCGGTTGGATCGCGCCTGGAACGGCTGGGCGAAAACACCCAGGTATTATTGGTCACCCATTCCCCGCAAGTCGCCGCCAAAGCGCAGCATCATTACCGCATTTCAAAAAAAACCGATAAAAATTCCACGCAAACAGTTTTGGAGCGGCTCAACGCAAAAACACGGCGCGAGGAATTGGCCAAAATGTTGTCCGGCGCATCCATCACCGACGAAGCCCGCGCGGCGGCCGGAAAATTGCTTGGGGCGGCGTAACCTTACCCCCCCCTCTAACCTAATTCCTCTAATTTCCTTGCATATCATAGCCTTAGAAGATATAGGCCTACGTCACAATATTTTCATATATAATTACTTTACTTTAATATAAATTGTAGTTATATTACTATGAATAAATAAAAAAAGTAATTAACTAATAGGAACCTCTGTATCGGCATCATACAATGTTCCAAATAAATGGGAGAGTGGGATGTACAATACCAGGGGATTAGACGGAAAATTTTATGTCGGAGTTTTTGGCGCTATCGGTGTATTAGGGGCCGCCAGCGCTGGGCTCTTGGCCGTCGGAAATAATCTGCCTTCCACCCGCCAAGCACGGGAAGAGCAACGCACCCGCGTCCAAGCGGTTGAGATTGGATCCAGCGTGGAAGTCGGCGCCATGACGATTGGGCTTGCGCCACACCAAAATAACCAGCTGGAATATTTTAAACTTGTTCCAGAGGTTAATCGCGGCTACTACAGCGGTGTTGGGGTGCAGCGCCGCTATCACAGCCCTGCTCCGTACAGATTTTCATGGATCAATCAGGGCGAAGCGAAAAACCACCTGAACAATGATCAGGCAACAGAATTATTCCAACGCGCTTCGCAAAACGGGCATTTGGATTCTTCTCAAGTCGGGCAAATGCAAAAAAGTTTTGCCCGTAAAGATCTGGACCTAAAACTGACGCAAAATTTGGTTCAATCCGGAATCCTCAGCCTGGCCGATCGCGGCCGGTAAGGTGGATTAGGGCTTTGACTCCCCGTAACTGGGGCGTTAAATTGCCCTATGCCCAAGGCCAAATTATCTTCTACATCTGTCCCCGCCCTAACGCCGATGGAAGCGCAAATTGAATTGGCGCGGCTTTCCAAAGAAATCGCGCGGCACGATATTGCGTATCATCAAAAAGACAAACCGGAAATTACCGATGCCGAATATGATCAATTGCGCGTGCGATTCGAAGAATTAGCCGGGCAATTTCCCGACATTGCCAAAAAATTTAAAATCCAGGAACAGGTGGGCGCCGCCCCCGCACGCGGGTTTAAAAAGGTCGCTCATGGCGTGCCAATGTTGTCTTTGAATAATGCTTTTACATTGGAAGACATGCAAGATTTCGAAGACCGCATGCGCAATCATTTGCGCGAGCTAGAAAATACCGAGATATTGTACGTCGCCGAACCGAAGATCGATGGCGTATCAGCCAGTTTGCGATATGAACATGGCGAACTGGTTGTGGCGGCAACGCGTGGAGATGGAGTACAGGGCGAAGATATCACCACCAATATTCGCACTATCAAAGAAATTCCCCAAACCTTGCAAGGCAAGGATTTCCCGCGTTTCATTGAAATTCGGGGCGAAGTTTATATGACCAAACCGGATTTTCTGGCGTTCAATGCGCAATTAGAAAAAGAAGGCGAAGAATTATTCGCCAATCCCCGCAATATGGCGGCAGGATCGTTGCGACAACTAGACCCAAAAATTACTGCTACCCGTCCCCTGCATTTCTTTGCTTATGCCATCGGCAACATGGCCGAAGATTATAAAATGAACACGCAATATGATTTGCTGCAAAAATTGAAACAATGGGGATTTGTTACGAATCCTTTGGCTCAATCTAAATTGGCGCTGAATGATTTAAACCAATATCATCAAGATATATTATCGAAACGTGCTAATCTTAAATATGATATTGATGGCGTTGTCATTAAACTAGATCGCCGCGATTGGCAGGAACGGCTGGGTTTCGTGGGCCGCGCGCCAAGATGGGCAATTGCTTGGAAATTTCCCGCCGAACAGGCGCAAACGACCATCAAAGATATTACCATTCAGGTCGGCCGCACGGGAGCGCTCACCCCGGTTGCGGAATTAGAACCGATCAATGTCGGCGGCGTGCTGGTGGCCCGCGCTACTTTACATAACGAAGATGAAATCGCGCGCAAGGATATCCGGATTGGCGACCGTGTGTTGATCCAACGCGCGGGCGATGTGATTCCGCAAGTGCTACAAGTGATTGCCGATAAACGCCAGAAAAATTCCATGCCGTTTGTGTTCCCCGATCACTGTCCCGTTTGTAAAAGCAAAGCTGTGCGCGGCGAGGATGAAGCCGTGCGGCGTTGTACCGGCGGGCTATATTGCGAAGCGCAAGCGGTGGAACGATTGATTCATTTCGTATCCAAGGGCGCGTTCGATATCGAAGGCATGGGATGGAAAATCGCCGAACAATTATGGCAGAATAAAATTATCGCCTCCCCCGCCGATATTTTTACGCTTGCCACGCGCCAACAAAAACGCGAAATCGACCTCACCTCTCGCGAAGGCTGGGGCGAGAAGAAAGTAGAAAATTTATTCGCCGCCATCGACGCCAAACGTACCATTCCGCTGGATCGTTTCATTTATGCTCTTGGCATCCGCCAAGTGGGCGAGCAAACCGCGAAATTGCTGGCCCGCAATTACGAATCGATCGATCATTGGGTCGACCGCATGAAACAAGCGGCCGAGGGGAATCAGGCGGCGTTGCAGGAATTGAATGACATCGATCAAATCGGCGATTCCATGGCGCGCGATATTATCGCGTTTTTCAGCGAATCGCATAACCGCGAATTGATCGGCGATTTGCGCCGGGCGCTGGATATCGTGCCCCTGCCCAAGGCGGCGGGAAACTCGCCCATTTCCGGCAAATCGGTGGTATTCACCGGCACTTTGGAAAAAATGTCGCGCGGCGAGGCGAAATCGCGCGCCGAATCATTAGGCGCAAAGGTGCAAAGCAGCGTGTCGAAAAAAACCGATTATGTGGTCGTCGGCGCGGATGCAGGATCAAAAGCCAAAGCCGCGCAGGAATTGGGCGTGAAGATTTTATCGGAAGAAGAGTGGTTGCAACTGATTCAATAACCATGGGGATACGATAATGACACCGATTCATCTTGGGAATATATCGCCGCTGATCAAATTCGGGAAATTCGCGATTGGTGCTTTGCTGATATATGTGATTTATCGCGGGGCATGGTATCTGATTCAAAAAATACCGGTAAATCCGCAATCGCAGATTAAATACCGCGCCGCCTTTCTCGCCGTTTTCTTCACGCCGGCTCTCCTGGTTGGCCACGGCGTTTTGCCGATTCCGGTTCTGGGTGTTTACACGGTTTTTTATTCGATTGTGTACTTGCCGTTTGAAGCCGCGCTGCTCGTGGCCTATTTCCTGATGTTCCGGGAGGTTTTACGGCGCGGATGGAGAGTATTGTGGATCGGGATTTTGATCGTAATTGCCGATATCGCGGCGTTTTGGCTGTTTGTGCCGTATCTCGATTTTGTAGATATGCTATCGACATCTGTAATGCCGGGGATCAGGCCGTATTTATAAAGCCGCAGTCACCTTTTTCAGCCAAGCCGCCTGTTCTTTATCTAATTTTTTATGCAATTCGCGATACACGCGCGCGTGGTAATCGTTCAACCATTTGCGTTCGATCAGCGATAACATTTTTGTATCGATTAATTTGTGGTCGATGGGCGCCAATGTCAGCGTTTCAAATTGCAGAAAACCTTTTTTCCCGGCAACCGGCTGCACCATAATCAGATTTTCAATGCGGATGCCGTACGCGCCGGTTTTGTAATATCCAGGCTCGTTCGAAATCACCATGCCGGGGCGCAGCGCGACGCGGTTTGGAACCTTGCTAATGCGTTGTGGGCCTTCGTGGACGCATAAATAACACCCAACGCCGTGGCCGGTGCCATGATCGTAATCCAGACCCGCTTCCCATAAATATTGCCGCGCCAAGCCATCGAGTTGACTGCCGGATGTGCCTTCGGGAAATTGCGCGGATGCCAGCGCGATATGACCACGCAACACGCGGGTGAACCGGTCGCGTTGTTCGGCGGTTACCTTGCCCAATGAAATGGTACGGGTGATATCGGTCGTGCCATCCAGATATTGCGCGCCGGAATCGAGCAGCAAGATATTATTCGAAGACAATTTCGATTTGGTTTTTACATTGGCGCGATAATGCACAATCGCGCCGTTAGGGCCGAACCCGGCGATGGTGGCGAATGAATCGCCGCGATATAATTTATCGGCGGCGCGGAATTTTTCCAACTGACTTGCCACCGAAATTTCATCCTGTTTTGATGGATTCTGACCCGATAACCAATGCAAGAATTTCACCATCGCCGCACCATCGCGTTTATGCGCGGCGCGCATGCCGGATTGTTCGGTTTTATTTTTACAGGCTTTGGGCAGAACGCACGGGTTTTCCGCACGGTGCAATTGCGCGCCCGCATCCGCTAGAGCCGATTCTATTTTCACATTGATGGTGGCGGGATCGATCCAGACTTTTTTGTTTTTGAACGATTTTAAATCACTCCAGAAATCGGCGGGCGCACACGGTGAAACCGCATTACCAAAATATTTGCACAATTGCGGCAATAATTTTTTGGCGTCTATATATAAATCGACCGATTCATCCGCATGCAAAATTGCAAAACAAAGCGCCAATGGATTATATTCGACATCGCCCCCGCGAATATTTAAAAGCCAAGCAATCGAATCAGGCTGAGTTAAAACCGTGGCATGGCATCCCGAATCACTTAATAATTCCGCGATTTGCGCCCGTTTTTGCGCCATGCCTAACCCGGCGTATTTTTTATCCCAAATCTGCACCGGTTGCGCGGGCGGGCGGGGCTGCCCCGACCAAATTTGATCGATGGGATTTTTTTCAACCCTTTGCAGGCCGATATTTTTATCTTTCAACGCGGTCGCATACCGATCCAATTCCGTTGCGGTATGCAATGCCGGATCATATCCGATTTTGGAACCACTAACGGCATTTTGTGCCAGCCAAGCGGATGGCGGCTGATCTATTAAATGGCAAATTTGAAATTGCTTTTTATTCACTTCTTTGGCGACTTGAATCGTATATCGCCCATCGGCGAATACCGCCGCCTTGTCCATGAGCACAATCGCCGCGCCCGCCGATCCGCTAAACCCGGTTAGAAATTCCAAGCGCTTGGAACAATCCGGCAAATATTCATTTCGATATTCATCGCCATGCGGGACAATGAATCCATCCAAATCCATTTGGTGCAATTTCTGCCGCAGTTTATTCAATAATTCCATAGGTCCATTTAGGCCTGAAAAACCAGGCTGTGCCAGCCATCGCGGGTAATGCGGCCGCAAAATCGCATGCCCTGTTGCTGATACGCCATCGCTACTTTGCGTTCTTGATTCGCCAAAAGCCCGGATAACACGATAAATCCGCCCTTTTTCACAACCCCGCGCATATCCCGCGCCATCAGGGCCAGGGGTTTTGCGAGGATATTTGCCAAAACCAGATTATATTTGCCCCGGTTTCGGGCAATGGCCGGTCTGAACCCCTTGGAAACGCCGACATGAATCCGGCCATGCAATTTATTGTAGCGTAGATTGATTTTCGCAACCCGCGCGGCCTCAGGATCGATATCGACCGCCAAATTGCGCGCCCATGGGAAAATCCGCGCAGCCGCCATGGATAAAATCGCCGTGCCGCAACCCATATCGCAAATATTGGAAAATTTATGCGTGCGCGCCAACCGGTCGATCGCCAGCAAACATCCAAAAGTGGTCGCGTGCTGTCCCGTGCCGAACGCGGTCGCGGCATCAATTACAATCGGCTGGATTGATGGCGGTAATTTCGGTTTATCGCTGGGATGCACATAAAACCGCCCGGCGCGGATCGGCGCGAATGATTCCTGATTTTTTTTGAGCCAATCGGTTGGCGGCATTTTTTTCAAACTGATCGAACGCCACACGCATCCTACCCCGCGCAGCATTTTTTTGATCGCATCCAGATCCGGTTTTACGGCGAATATCGCATCCAATTGCCAACGTTCGGCAAATTCTTCCGCCGATGCGGTTTTTTGTCCAGGCTCTTCGAACCAAGTTACGGCCAGCGCCATACCCGCCAAAAATTCTTCGGCGATAAAGGCATGTTGTTGATCGAGTTTTAAGGTGAGTTGGAACATAAAACAGACTTATATTTGTAATAAAACTTTAATTTTACAGTACGGAAAAAACTCCCTAAAAGCAAACATCTTTAAAAAATAAAATAGATAGAGAGACACGATGACCCTTGCTCCCGCAACTTTGCTTACGCCCGATTCTGCTCCTGCTCCAACGCAGGATTGGGAAAAAACCGCCCATAATTGGGGCGATATTGTGGGATTTGAAAAAGAAGAAATATTGCAGCCTGCTTTAATTGCTGAAATTCGCGCATTGAAAGCCATGGGAGCATTCTGCCCATCATTAGGCGCGGTCGATTATGGCTGCGGTTTTTTTACCCTCGGAATTGCGATGTTGCGCGAAGGCATCCCGACAGATGGCATTGATACGGCAGCATTTATGGTTGAATCTTCCTTAGAAACATTAGCCAAAGGAGCTCATCTTTTACCCCCCATTCCCGGCTTTATCCCAACGATTGTGCAAAGGCACGAAAAATTGCCGCGTCAACAATATGGGCTTGGATTGCTAAGTTTTGTGCATCAGTGTGCAGAAAATATCGGTCAACTCGAAGCTTTATTTACCCAAGTCGGCAATCATTTGGCGATCGGCGGCAATCTGATTCTGTTTGGCGCTCATCCATCCAAAGCCAACTTATCCGAACCGCATGCTTCGTGTGAATATGATTGGCCAGCGGACAGGGATTTGCAAGACGGTGATTCTTATTCCGGCCGGATTTTCAATGGCGCAGGCAAGAAAGTCGTCGATTTGGTTGGCGAACGTTATTGGTCGCTTGGCACTTTGCGCCAAGTTTTAGCAAGAGTTGGATTTTACGTGGACAATCTGGTTGCGGTTGACGACAAACCATCTGCCGGAAGACCGGCCAGTTTGACGGCACCATTTTTTATGCTAACCGCAATCAAGCTGGATGGGTCAAGCCCAACCGATCCGCGCGGTATGTTAAGGCGATTGGAAGCGGAAGGCCGCCTAAGAAATTAAACTATCTTGTTCTGTCGCCCGCCAGTTTTACCAAAACCGAACGATCGCGAATCTGCCCGGCGCGCAAGGTGGCGATGTCGGCCACAGCCCAGGCCCCCAAGACGCCTAAAAACATTCCCGCATTTAAAGTCTTTTCCGGAACTGGTAAATCTTGAACACTCGCCGCAATCAGGGGCAACTTCGATGCCAATGCCAAAATGCCCACGGTACGCAATGGTTTTGCGAAAATCGCATCGCGGAGTTTTATGACTGCATTGCGATGTTCTGGCGTGGGTGTATATCCGGGCGCAAAAATGCCAAATAACTGGCTGAATATATAAATACCCTTGCCGATTTGATCGATCACGGAATCGGCGCCCTCCTTAGCCAAAACTTGGGCGCCCACCCATAATGTGCCCATCGCCGCTGCGCCACATCCCATGGCAAGACGCGTGAAAACTTTGTCATTGCCAGCTATGGAAAATAATCCAGCGGCGCCAAAAAATAAGATCGCCGCGGAAAGATCGAATGTGTTTAAGGCTATTCCACCACGCGCCAGCAAGATCCAATTGCCTGTTAAATAGAGATCGCCCGCCAATTTCATCGGGTCGTCACGCCAGCGGCGGGTTAGGGCCGTGGTGGAAAGAAGTCTATATCGCCAATTACTAGAGCTCATCTACAACCATATCCTGTAAAGAAATCTTCTACAGTATGGTTCTGCAATGGTCAAATTACTCTTTTATGACAAAAATGACTCTAAACTGCTGTCACAAACGATTCGACCACTTTTTTCCGGCCGGCTTTTTCGAAATCGATTTCTAATTTATCGTGGTCAACCGAAACGATTTTGCCATATCCAAATTTTTGGTGGAACACGCGTTTGCCGACCGAAAATCCGGATTCGGACTGCATGGTCGATTCGATCCGGCGCGGGGTAACATCGATCATGCCCGCGCGGCCGCCGCGATAGGAATCCCAATCGTAACCACCACTGCGGCCCTGGGCGCGGCCGCCAAACCCGCCGAATTGCCGCTGCGATCCTTCGATAAAATCGACATGCTGGGTCGGGATTTCGCCGATGAACCGGCTTTGCATATTATTTTGCCACTGATTGTACACGCGCCGGGAATGGGCGAACGAAATAAACGCCTTTTGCCGCGCGCGCGTCAGGCCGACATAAGCGAGCCTGCGTTCTTCTTCTAATCCCGCTGCGCCGCCCTCGTCCATCGATTTTTGGCTTGGGAAAATGCCTTCTTCCCAACCGGGCAAGAATACATAATCGAATTCCAAACCTTTGGCGCCATGCAACGTCATCAACGATACCATATCGACCGAATTATCGTCGTTATTATCCATCACCAAGCTGACATGTTCCAAAAACCCGACCAGGTTTTCATATTCCGCCATGGCGTTGATCAATTCTTTTAAATTGTCCAGCCGTCCCGGTGCCTCGATAGATTTATCGTTTTGCAACATCAAAGTGTAACCGGATTCTTCGAGTACGATTTGCGCGAGTTCCGGATGCGGTTTCACGGCGGCGTCTTTCGCCCACCTGGCAATGTCGGTGACAAATTGACGCAAGCCCTTGCGCGCCGCGCCGCGAATTTCATCGGTTTCAATTAATCGTAAAGTCGATTCAAACAAGCTGATCCCATTGGCCCTGGCATATTGATGCAATATCTGCACACTCGCCTCGCCAATGCCGCGACGCGGCGTATTCACAATACGTTCGAAAGCGAGATCATCCGACGGCGATACAATCAAACGTAAATACGCAATCGCATCGCGGATTTCGGCGCGTTCGTAAAACCGCAATCCGCCAATTACCTTATATGGAACGCCCAATTTAATAAGCCGTTCCTCGAATTCCCTGGTTTGAAAACCGGCGCGGACCAATACCGCCATTTGCGACAATTTGATTCCGGCGCGTTGGCCCGCCTCTATCTCGTCGGCGACAAATCGCGCCTCGTCCTCGCCGTCATAACAACTGCGCACCTTGACCGGATCGCCCATATCGGCATCGGTCCATAATGTTTTGCCATGCCGTTCTTCGTTATTGGCAATCACCGCACTGGCGGCGGCTAGGATATTTCCGGTCGACCGGTAATTTTGTTCCAGGCGAATAATTTTCGCATCGGCAAAATCCTTGTCGAATTTTAAAATATTGCCGACTTCCGCGCCGCGCCAGGAATAAATCGATTGATCGTCATCGCCAACACAACAAATATTTTGATGCAACTGCGCCAACAACCGCAACCATAAATATTGCGCAACATTGGTATCCTGATACTCGTCAACCAGGATATAGCGGAACAGATTTTGATATTGCTGTAAAACGGTGGGGTGTTTTTGGAATATCTGTAAATTGTACAATAACAAATCGCCGAAATCGACCGCATTCAGGGCAACCAGCCGTTGCTGATAAGCGCGGTACAATCCGCCCATTTTCCCGCCCGCCAAATCGCCCGCCTCGGCATTTGAAATTTTATCGGGCGTTAAACCCTTATCTTTCCAACGCTGAATGATCGCGATCAGCATTTTTGCTGGCGCGTTATCCTCGGCGATGTTTTCATCCTTGATAACTTGTTTTAACAAACGCAATTGATCGTCCGAATCCAGAATGGTGAAGTTGGATTTCAATCCAACCAATTCCGCATGACGCCGCAAAATTTTTGCGGCGAGCGAATGGAATGTGCCTAGCCATAATCCTTCGGCCTGCGCGCCGATCAAATGCGAAACCCGTTCGGTCATTTCGCGCGAAGCCTTGTTCGTAAACGTGACCGCCAGAATATTGAATGCCCGCGCCTTGCCCAGCGCCATAATATGCGCGAGGCGCGTGGTTAAAACGCGTGTCTTACCCGTCCCCGCGCCCGCCAGCACCAAAACCGGTCCATCGACCGCCTCGACCGCCGCGCGTTGCGAAGGATTAAGAATATCGAGATAAGGATTGTGCGGTGCCGCGACCGCCAAATTGCTTTGCATCATGGATTCTTAAGCTATTTCAACGCAGAAACAAAGCAAGAACTTTCCCCAATTACCCTTGAAAAATGCCTGATTTTGCGATATATTACTCGCATGTTTGAGATAACCAACATTCCCGCCAAAGCAAGTTTTGGCCCCACCCCCACCCGAATGCCCGCCACGCATTCGGTACAGGCGACGGCTGCCATTAGCTTTACCAATCCGGACGGACAAAAAAGATCACTGGACACAGGTGCAGAGGCTGCAACCAAAACAACGGGAAATAATACACCTTCTATTTCGCGTGGAACGGAAACGGTAGAACTGGGTCAATCTGTACCCGCACCAGCCACTTATTCGCATATCGCCAGAACGCCGCACGGCATCCGGGCCATACATGCCGCATGGCAAGACCAAAACCGCCGCGTCGCCTAACCTTATATTCTATTTAAATAATTAAGCTGCCATACGCATGGCGCGTTGCCGCGCCAGGTGAATTACCGTTACCGCCAATTGTTTATCGAAATGACGATGCGATAAATCGCTGCGACTGATGGGAATTTCTTGCCCATCGATCTGTTTCAATAAACCCGTATGCCAGGCATCGCGCAAATGTTCGCGTTGAAAGCGCAATGGGCGATCGACTTGATCGGCTATGATAATTTGTTCATGCTCGTAAACCGCACCGGTCATTTCAGGCGCGGATTCCAATACTGGGCGGGATTCGCGAGTACGTATAGCAGAACGGTGATAATGGCCATGCGTGTCCGGATAGCCTGATCGCTGCGCGGTTGCGCTGGCGGAAGCGGCGGCGGCCACCGCAGCCGGGTTGACCGGATTGGTTTGCCGTTTGAACGGCAATGATCCGGCATCGTGCCTAACCTGATTTTGTTCCGGTAAAACCAGTTTTAATCCGGGGATCGCGGACGCAAAACGGCCCGTTCTAGGGTTATAATAAATGCCCGAGGAGCCGTTGGATTTTGAAGATTTAAATATTAAGGAAACCATGGGCTAGAATATTAGACCATGGAATAGCGATGGCAAGTGGCTGCCTAGCTAATTTTTTTAGCTTCTTCGGCGGTATTACGTTCGTTATTGTCGTTGGCCACGTTAACCGGTTGGCTGGTTTGTGGGGCGCGGAAAAAGCCCAAAGCCTTGTCCGAAATCATCCATTGCAAATCATAAGAAGTAAAATTATCAATAACCATGCAAATACCTTATTTTATTAGTTAATTATTCTACCGTTGCTTGGATCCTATCACAGTTTATTGCAAAATTCAACAGGCGTTCGACCCCAAACCCCATAAGATCCTCATAAATCCCGCATACAAGAAGGCCGGATTGTCCAAAGACAACCCGGCCTTATAATTGGTCGTTTAAATATTACGCGTAAATATTACGCGGTTTTGGCCAATTTCAACCTAGCCACCGTATCCGGCAAGCCAAGTTCCCGGCGCATGGCGCGGGCGCAGGCGACCATGTTGACCAACGCTGCTTCGGTTTCCGGCCAGCCGCGGGTTTTAAGACCGCAATCCGGATTGACCCAAACATGATCGGGCGGCAATAAATCTTTCGCCTTGTGCAACAGATTGAGCATTTCTTCGGCCGCTGGAACGCGCGGGGAATGAATGTCGTACAAACCAGGACCAATTTGGTTCGGATATTTGAAATTAACGAACGCATTCAAAATTTCCATCGCGCTGCGCGCAGTTTCAATCGAAATCACGTCGGCATCCATCGCCGCAATCGAATCCATAATATCGTTGAATTCGGAATAACACATATGGGTGTGGATTTGCGTGTCGTCACGAACGCCGCTTGCGGACAGGCGGAATGCCTTGACGGCCCAATCCAAATACGCATCCCAATCTTTGCGGTGAATCGGCAAGCCTTCGCGGATCGCGGGTTCATCAATTTGAATCGCCTTGATACCGGCAGTTTCCAAGTCCACCGCTTCGTCGCGAATCGCCAATGCGATTTGTTTGGCGGTTTCAGAACGCGGTTGATCGTTGCGCACGAACGACCATTGCAAAATGGTGATCGGGCCAGTCAACATGCCTTTGACTGGACGGTCGGTCAGCGATTGGGCATACGAAGACCAACGCACGGTCATAGGACCTTTGCGCGATACGTCGCCGAAAATGATCGGCGGTTTTACGCAACGCGATCCATAAGATTGCACCCAGCCATTTTGCGAAAACGTGATGCCTTCCAACTGCTCGCCGAAATATTCGACCATGTCATTACGCTCAAATTCGCCATGCACCAACACGTCGATACCGATATTTTCCTGCAAACGAATCGATTGCTTGATCTGATCTTTCAGGAAAAATTCATAAGATACTTTGTCGCGTTTGCCGGATTTGAATTCGGCGCGTGCCGCCCGCACTTCCTTGGTTTGCGGGAACGATCCGATGGTGGTGGTCGGGAATGCCGGGATTTGCAGCACTTTTGCCTGCGCGGCCTTGCGCGCGGTAAAGGCGCTGGCGCGTTTCATCATATTGTCGGTCACAGCACCAGAACGTTTTTTGACTTCCGGATTATGGATCAATTTGGAACTGGCGCGGTCGGCAATCGATTTTTCATTCGCGGCCAATTCGGTTTTCACGGACGCCTCGCCATCGCGCAGCGCGCGGGTTATAACGCTGACCTCTTCCAGTTTCTGTTTGGCATAGGCCATCCAGTTTTTAATTTTCTCGTCCAATTTGATTTCGCCAGCCAAATCGATTGGTGTATGCAACAACGAACAAGAAGGTGCGATTTGCACGCGGTCTTTGCCCGCTGCGTCAATAGCGGTTTTTAAAATCGCCAGCGAAGCTTTGAAATCGTTTTTCCAGATATTGCGGCCATCGACGATGCCCAGCGATAAAACCAGATTTTTCGGAGCAATAGCCAGAACATCTTTCAATTGATTCGGCGCGCGGACCAGATCGATATGCAATCCGGCAATCGGCAATTGCAATGCGGTTTGCAAATTGCCTTCCAAACTTTCGAAATAGGTTGCTAGCATAATTTTCAATTTTGGCGCGGCGGCGGATAAAGTATCGAATGCTTTTTTATACGCGGCGCGCACTTTGTCGTCCAAATCCGTAACCAGACAAGGTTCGTCAATTTGCACCCATTCCGCGCCCGCGGCGGCAAGATTTTTCAACACTTGAACATAAACAGGCAACAAATCATCCAGCAAATCGATCGCCGATCCGCCCGCCGGCATTTTGCCCAATAATAAAAACGAAACTGGGCCCAGCAATACCGGACGCGCCTTGATGCCAAGCGCTTTGGCTTCGTTAAATTCATCGACCGCCTTGGTGGTGGAGAGCGAGAATTTTTGGCCCTTGGAAAATACCGGAACGATATAATGATAATTCGTGTCGAACCATTTGGTCATGTCCAACGCCTGAACATCCAGTTCGTTGCCGTGATCGTGATGATGGTGATGGCCGCAACCTGGGCCGTGCACATGGCCTTGTTGGCCGCGCGCCATGGCGAAATATGTCGCCAATTTCACCGGCTTGCCATCCCATTTATAAGCGGCGGGAATTGCACCGGTCATGGCGATAGTATCCAGCACATGATCGTATAATGTAAAATCGTTGCAAGGAATAATGTCGATGCCCGCATCCTGTTGCAATTTCCAATGGCGCTGGCGCAGTTCTTTGGCGACCGATTGCAATTCGGTTTCGGATGTTTCGCCATGCCAGAAAGATTCCAGCGCGTTTTTCAATTCGCGGCGGAAACCGATGCGCGGAAAACCAAGATTTGCAGATGTGACCATGACGAGACTCCTTTAAAAGATGATTTCTTATAGCAGTTTTAACGATGTTTATCCAATGGCGCCGGCCATTTGCGGAACCACTTCGCCCGCATCTGATGCAGTTTCGCCAGCGCGCATGCCCAGCATATGGCATACTGCATAAACCAGATCGGCTTTGTTCAATGTATAAAAATGGAAATGCCGCACGCCCATCGCATGCAATACTTTGCATTGCTCGGCCGCGGTGATTGCGGAAACCAATTTGCGCGTTTCCGGATCCTGATCCAATGCTTTGAATGTATTGTATAAATGATCGGGAATTTTGGTGCCGCACTGCGCGGCGAATTTGACGACTTGGGAAAAATTATGGATCGGCAAAATGCCCGGAACGATCGGTTGGGTGATGCCTTTGGCGCGGGCTTTTTCGACGAAACGCAAAAACGTGACCGGTTCAAAGAAAAATTGACTGATCGCGCGGTCAGCGCCAGCATCGATTTTTTTCTTCAGCGCGTCGATATCCGCATCCAACGATGTGGCATCAGGATGTTTTTCCGGATACGCGGCCACCGAAATTTCAAAGTTATGAAGTTTCTTCAACCCTTCGATCAAAAACGAAGTGTACGGATACCCTTCGGGATGCGGTACATAGGGCGCGCCGCCGGGCATATCGCCGCGCAGCGCGATGATATGGCGAATGCCATCTTTCCAAAATGCATCCGCCACCGCATCGATTTCCGATTTCGCCGCACCGACACAGGTTAAATGCGCGGCGATGGGAATGCCAGTCGCACGCTGCATCGCCACCGCGGTTTCATGGGTTTTGGCGCGCGTCGTTCCGCCCGCGCCATAGGTTACGGTCATAAATTTCGGCTGCAACGTCGCAAGCTTGGAGCTAACATCGCTTAGCGCCGCGTCGGATTCGGGCGTTTTGGGCGGAAAAAATTCGAACGATACTTGCAACCCTTGCAGGCTTTGCGAGCGTATCGCTTCGCCCGCGCGCGATGGATTGACATTGAATAATTTCGACAAGTCGGTCAGATGCTGTACGATTTTGGTGTTCATGCGGCAAATTTTCTTTTCTTCGGTTTTTGTTGCCCGGCGCTTTTTAAACGCGCATGCAGGATCAATACTTTCAATTGTTTTCCGGATTCCGCGATAATGGTCGGCGCATCGGCGGACAGCCCCGCATCTTCGCACCATTGCTGCAATTCCCGTTCTTGGAATCCAAGCCAGCGATGGCCGAATTCTTTGGACAGTTTTTGCACATCATGCGGCGCGAAATCGACGATCACCAAACGTCCGCCAGGACGCAACACCCGCGTCGCTTCGGCAATGACTTCGGCCGGGCGTTCGGCGTAATGCAATACGTGATGAATAGTGACAGCGTCGAACGATCCGGCTTCGACCGGCAAATGATACATATCGGCATGCTGCACCCGGCAATTTTGCAAATCGGCCAACATTAAATTGGCGCGGGCGAGCGACAGCATATCGCGCGACAAATCGATTCCCATCGCGTGCGTAACGCGCGGGCCGAACAAAGACAGCATATGTCCCATGCCGGTGCCGATATCGAGCAGATCTTGCACTTCGTCTTCCGGCAATAATTTAATCAGCGCTTGGTCGATCAATTTTTCGGATGGATAATATGGGCGCAATTTGCGCAATTCTTCGCTGTTCTGCGCCTCTAACGGGGCGGCCAATTTATGCCGTTTTTGTTTTAATGATTCCAATGCGCGCGCGTCTTGGGATGAAAATTGATACAGACTTAATATACGGGTTACCAATTCCCTGCCGATTCCGGATGCGCCGGCGCGGTAAAAAGCGAAAGTGCCTTCGCGCATCCTCTCCAAAACCCCGGCTTCGCACATAATTTTAAGATGGCGGGAAATCCGCGGCTGGCTTTGCGCCAAAAGATCGGTCAAATCGGTCACCGATAAATCCGCGCGCGAACAAAAGGCAAAGATCCGCAACCGGGTGGGTTCCGCCACGGCGCGCAAGCCGGATAACAACTCGTCTTCGGAGAAGGAAATCGTAGAACTCATGTGCCAACTTTCTTTCCAATTTATTTGTTCCGGCTATCTATTCCGGATACATTGTATCCTATTGGAATTTATATCTTTTTCAGGTTACCATAAATATATAAAGATATCCTTATTATTTCAGAAATTTTTGTGGATTTTTGCCGGAAAACCGCCTAGTTCTGCATAATTGCTTGATAATTTGGGATAAAATTACCACAAACAATTATGCACATCTTTGATTTTACGATAGTCAATTGAATAATTCCTTATATATGTGATAGGTGATTAAGATTTTCTCAATCGTTTTGCTTTATTAATGGGGGCTGGCGCACCGTGCGCTATATACAGGGAATAAGAATGTTAAACCGTTTTTTGATCGTTTTTTGCGTACTCGCTCTGACTGCTTGCGCTTCTGCCAACCAACCAGGTGAAGAAAATGTGGTTCAAGACCCATTAGAAGGGTTGAACCGCGCCACTTTCGAATTCAATTATTTTCTCGACGGTTTGATTTTCAAGCCAGTCGCATCTTTGTACCGCGACTTACCGCCGCCGCCAGTGCGCGAATCGATGGATAATTTCCTGACCAATCTGCATTCCCCGGTAAATTTTGCCAACGGCATTTTACAAGGCGATGTCGAACATGCCGGCAATACATTGTTCCGTTTCCTAGTGAATTCGACAATCGGTATCGCTGGTTTGTTCGATGTGGCCAATAACTGGTTCAATGTGGCGTACCGCCAAGAAGATTTCGGCCAAACTTTGGGCGTATGGGGCATGGATGACAATGCCTATGTCGTATTGCCGATTATCGGCCCATCCAACACCCGCGATTCGATCGGCCGCGTAGCAGACTTTTTCATGGATCCGTTGCGTTATATCTTATTGGTACACAATGACGAGGAAGAATTATTCATCACCCGCACCGCCATGGATGGTATCAGCCTGCGCGCAAAAACCATCAGCGTTTTGGAAGATATTGAATCGGGATCAGTCGATTATTATTCTTCGATTCGCAGTCTATATAAACAGCGCCGCGACTATATGATCGAAAATCGCGAAGTCCGCGAAGGCCCGCCGCCTCTTGCCGATGACACGGAAAAAACTAAATCGTCTTCTATATTAGAAAATAAAAGCGATAAAAAAGTGAACCTGCAAATCACCAAAGACGCCGATACGGCGTTGTTGAACGACCAGGACCTTCCCGCAACCCCTAAATTAGCGACCATTCAATAATCATGCGTAAATTTTCCCTCTATTGCCTCGCTTTATTCCTATCCATCGCTTTCGTATCTACTTCTTTGGCCGGATCCGATAATGCGCAAAGTTTTGTCAAAAATCTCAGCACCACCGCCATTTCGACGTTAACAGAAAAAGATATCAGCCAGCCCGAGCGCGACCGCCGGTTCCGCGTATTACTGAATCAAAATTTCGACGTGCCGGGAATCGGCCGGTTTGCATTGGGCCGTTATTGGAAAACCGCCAACACCGAACAACAGCAAGAATATTTGCGTTTATTCGAAAGCATGTTGACTAAAACTTATTCCGCCCGTTTCGCCAAATATTCCGGCCAGACGATCAAAGTGACCGGATCCAAACAAGAAGTCGATTCCGTCATGGTTGCCTCGCAAATGGTCAGCCCGGATGGATCGAAACCGGTTTTAATCGACTGGCGTTTAAAACAAGTCGGCAATTCTTTTAAAATCATGGATCTGATCGTCGAAGGCGTCAGTATGAGCACCACGCAACGCAGCGAATTTTCCAGCGTGATCGAACGTAGTGGCGGCGATATCGGCGAATTGATTGCTGTTCTGCGCAAGAAAACCCAAGGCCGCGCCGATGTTGGCCCCGTAACCGCACACACCGATTAAAAAAAGATATTTATAAAAAACCCCCGCATTATGCGGGGGTTTTTATTTGGTCAAACATTGCCGTGTTATTGCAGGGCGAATACCGCATCGACGGTAATATTAAGGTCTTGTTTGCCAGCCTCTATCGTCGGGGCGGCTGCCGCCATATCGGCTTTCGCCTCCGCCCGCATCATATTGTACATCGGACGTGGTTCCGGTTGCGCCGCGCCTTGTTGCGATAACGATAAAGCCTGCCCAATTTTACCGCCTAAGGCACCGGCCATTTTGTCGGCATTCTTACGCGCATCCAGCACCGCATCGGCCAAACATTCTTGCGCCGTCAAACGGGATTTTTCCGGGCTGATAACCAATTGCCAAGCCGCAACGTCTTTCATATTGGCCTCGGCGGCGGCGGCCATCACATCGCCCATGCGGTCGATTTCCGATGTTTCCACGCGCAATCCGACACGCGCCTGATATCCGCGCAAAATTTGCTTGCCATCATTCCAATCATATACTGGCTGTACATTATATTCAGACGTAGTCAATTCCGCGTCTTTCAATTTCATTTTCTGGATCTGCGCGCGTGCCGATTCATAATTGCGCACCGCTTCGTTCACCGCCGTTTTTAAATCCTTGGGATGGGTTGCAACCGCAGTCATGTTCAAACCGGCTTTGTCCGGCACCAATTCCTTGCGGCAAGTGCCTTGCACCGAAACAGTGCGGATTAATTCATCGCCGCTCTTTTGAATTGTAAAGGCATTCGCCGGCGTTGCCGCCAACAAGCCGATGGTTACAATCAAGGCTGGAATATATTTCATCGATTTTCTCCGTAAGGATTGGAAAGAATTAAACGAACAGATTATAGGACAACATAAATAAAAAAACCGCCATTTTCATGGCGGCTTTTTAGCATACTCTAAGTTAAATTACTATGCACCTTACCCACGATTGCGGAAGGAGCCTTGCAAGCCCGCCATAGCCAGTTGGCTGTTTACTTGCGTTAATGGGGCCATAGAAATCGGTCCATTTTTCCATAAATTCTTAAAGAATCTAGCCCCATCCACTTGATCTTGATTCGCTGGCACTCTTACTTTCTGGCCTGCTGTATCTTTAGTTTCCGCGAATACTTTGTTATTCACGATCACCAGATCGCCGCTTTGTATATTAACGCTACTGTTTTTATTACCCGGTTTAAAGGTAAAGGTCGTATCTTGTACCAATGTCTTGGCACCTGGCGCGCGATGGGATACTAAATATTCATTGGCGGATTTGTAATCCACGGCCCGTTTTCCAGCGACGGCATCCCGGTCTTCTTGGGTAGCATCCGCGATCGAAGTGACGGCGCCAGTTTTATGATCAACTATCGCCACCCGGCCATTATCCAACATTACGCGTTGTTGATCCGCGGTTTGTTCAATCAAGGTACATTTTTTAACGGTCAATAATTCACGGGCGATTTTGATATCCAATCCTGTTCCGCCCCACACTAAATTATCGCCGCCATAATAAGTGCCCAAACGTTCCCTTGTTACATTGCCGTTCGCGTCCATTTCAAACATCGCGAATTTCATACCGCTAAGTTTGCCGACATCGTTCATCACGCCTTGCAATGGCAAATATCTTACTTTTAATTCAGACAAGCCATTGGTAATGCTTGGCGCTTCTACGACAGGTGCAGCAGCAGCCGGAGCCGGAGTTGCAGCGGCTGGCGATGGCGTAGCAGGCGTAGGCGTTGTAGTAGTTGGCGTCGGAGTTGCCGTAGCTGGCTCAGGCGTTGTAGTTGTTGGAGCGGGAGTCGCAGCTGAATCCGCAGCCTTAGTTGCCGCAGTTTTCGCGGCGGCTTCTCTCTGCGCTTTTAGGTATGGAGATTCTTTTGGCGCGGCTACTTCGGCGGCAGGCGCTTTCGTTTTTGCGTCTTTATCTAAAAATACTTCGGCGCTTTTATCAACTTTGCCATCTGCAAGATCATTATTTTTCAATCTTTGTCCCAATCCTAATACTGCGGATACCGCAATAGTCGCCGCCAACGCCAATTTCTTGAAAATTTCCGCCGGACGATCGGAATCTTTAGCTTTGTTCAAAGCCTGACCGGTAACGCCACCCACTAATCCGAGGCCACCGCCCACGACAGCGCCAATTGCAATACCAGGCAAAAGTGTCGCCGCCGCGAAAGGAATCAATGGAACAATTACCGCCCCAGCCGCCGCGCAATACAAGGTGGTTTTTAAAGCTCCGAAATAGGAAAATTCATGCGCTGATGGCTTTGCGCCTAAGCCTGGGTTTGCTTGGGTGCCCGTCTTGCCTTGTTGTGTGCCGGTTCTGGTATTATTCATTGGTTGCCTCGTTTCATATTCATCTACATATTGGTTAATGGTGTTTGTGATATCACGTAAACTGCCGCCCTTGGATTCTATCACCAGCAATCTTTGTTTTAAATCATTGCTGACGCGGTGGAATGGATATTCGAGATCATCTTCGCGCGCGCGATAAGCGGCAATTTTTTCAAACGCATCTTTATCGCCTTTGGAATATAAATAATAAGCGGAAAAGGCGTCTGCAAAAATTTCTTTGCCCGCATTGGTGCGGTTCACGCCGTTATAATATTCCGCATCAACCACATGGCCCAATTCATGCAGAGTGATAAAATCTTTATCTCCGGCGCCGTTATCTATCATCTTATCGGCGCCATTCATTTGATCCAGGCAAAGACCAACAAGGTAGTAAAACTTGCCATTGCTTCCCTGGAACGATTCCATATCTGCGATCGAACCTTTTTTCTGCACGGCTTCGAATGCGTCGGAAATTTTACCAAGGGCTATGGTAACATCAGCTTCAGAAAGTTTTGCCGTATTCTTCAAATAATCGGCATATATTTTTGAAACTTTATCATAATCCGTCTGGGCGGCTGTCTTTTTTGCTGGCGTTCCTTGGGAACTGCCAAAAACAAACTCCACATTAAGATCTGGAAAACCATTCGCCGCGATATCTCGTGTTAATGCGTCGCTGCGCGCGTGGACGTCCTTTAAAAACTCTTCTGCATTATATGGCGTTAAAGAACGCAGTCCTTTTGACGACTTTAAGCTCATCCCAATACCCCTAAATTATTTCTTTATAAGATACATTAAAATGGGGGTTTATGCAAGAAATGATTTAAATCAAAATCTTACTTCCCATCTAATATCTATCATATTGATATTATTATGATTTTTAGCTTACGCCGCCTTGGTTAAAGGCCTGTATTTAATGCGTTTTGGCGTGTTGGCATCCTCGCCCAAACGGCGTTTGCGGTCGGCTTCGTAATCCTGGTAATTGCCTTCAAACCAGACAACCTGGGAATCGCCTTCGAACGCCAGAATGTGCGTCGCCAAACGATCCAGGAACCAGCGATCGTGCGAGATGATCACGGCGCAGCCTGGAAATTCGAACAAGCCTTCCTCCAGCGCGCGCAGCGTGTCGACGTCCAAATCGTTGGTCGGCTCATCGAGCAACAAAAGATTCACGCCTTTTTTCAGCATCTTTGCCAAATGCACACGGTTACGTTCACCGCCCGATAATTGTCCAACGCGTTTTTGTTGATCGCTCCCACGGAAATTGAACTGCGCGCAATAAGCGCGGCTGGCCATTTTCTTGCGGCCCAAATCGACTTCTTCCGCGCCGCCGGAAATTTCTTCCCAAACGGTTTTTTTATCATCCAGCGCGTCGCGCGATTGATCGACATAACCCAGTTTCACCGAATCGCCGATTTTAATCGTGCCGCCATCGGGATTTTCCGTGCCGGTAATCATGCGGAACAAGGTGGTTTTACCCGCGCCGTTCGGCCCGATAATGCCGACGATGCCGCCGCGCGGCAGATTGAACGATAAATTATCGAACAATAACCGGTCGCCGAACGATTTGCGCAAATTATTCGCTTCGATAACGATGTTGCCCAATTCCGGCCCTGGCGGAATAACGATTTGCGCGGTGTCGGCGATTTTTTCCTTGGATTTGGCCAACAATTCGTCATAGGCCTGAATACGCGCCTTGGATTTTGCCTGACGCGCTTTTGGCGAGGATTTGATCCACTCGCGCTCTTCGGCCAATGCTTTTTGCCGCGAAGATTCTTCTTTTTCTTCTTGCGCCAAACGTTTTTGTTTTTGTTCCAGCCAGCTGGAATAATTGCCTTCGTATGGAATGCCTTGGCCGCGATCCAATTCCAGCATCCAGTTGGCAACGTTATCAAAGAAATAACGATCGTGGGTGATGGTTACCACGGTGCCTTTATATTCCTGCAAATGCCGTTCCAGCCACGCGACCGATTCCGCGTCCAAATGGTTGGTCGGTTCATCCAGCAACAATAAATCCGGTTTTTGCAGCAATAATTTGCACAATGCGACGCGGCGGATTTCGCCGCCCGATAATTTGGTCACGCCGGAATCGCCCGGCGGGCAACGTAATGCTTCTAATGCAATTTCAACCTGGCGTTCAATTTCCCATCCATCGCGCGCATCGATTTTTTCCTGTAATTCCGCTTGTTCGGCCAAAAGCGCGTTCATTTCATCGTCATCGGTCACTTCGCCGAATTTCATATTCACTTCTTCGAACCGTTTTAATAGGCTGCGCGTTTCATCGAGCGCCTCGATCACATTTTCCATCACGGTTTTATTCGGATCCAGTTTCGGTTCCTGGGGCAAGTAACCAACTTTCGCCCCATCGGCGGCATAGGCTTCGCCGGAAAATTCCGTGTCCCAACCCGCCATGATTTTCATCAAGGTCGATTTACCCGCGCCGTTCGGCCCGATCACGCCGATTTTCGCGCCCGGCAAAAACGACAACCAAATATCTTTCAATACTTCTTTGCCGCCGGGATAGGCCTTGGTCATGCCCTTCATGGTATAAACGAATTGGTACGATGCCATCTGAATCCTCACTTTATTAAGGTAGGATTCATAGCAAAAATTGAAAGATATAGAAAGGGGGATAGAACAGCGGCATTCGTGATATTCTTGTGTTTTTTTACCCTTTTATGTTTATATTCACGAAATTCTCTAGTTGGATCTAAGCCGTGAAATATATGAAACAACAATACAATATTCATTCTATCTTTGCCCTACTCTTAGCTGCTGTCGCAGCTCTGATTGTGGTACCGGGCCTGGTTTGTTGTGACGATGCTTGTACGCTGGTGCCTTCTATTTTAACTGATATGAAAAATTTCAGCATCGCGCTTTGGCTGTTCTTTTTTATTGTGCTAAGTCTATGCGTGATTGGCGAAACATCTCTACGCAAAGCGATTCTGAAAATATTCATATTATCGGCATTATTGACAGCCATTTTATTTATCGTACAGGTAATCTTTCCTTACTTTTTTATGCTTATCATAGTTCTTAGCGGCCTTATCGGTTTGGATCTACCTATGGTTTTAAATTGCCATGGATCGTATCAAGGACCATTTTAATTTTGCAAATGCCGTAAAATAATATCGCCCCGAACAGGCATGCCATATCCAGAGCGATTGTAATTTACCACTGATACTTAATACATACCTATTACCAGGATTTCCGTCCTGAAATGACGCCGAATTTAATCCGCATTCTAAGCGGCATGAGACAGCGCACATAGGTATTATTGCTGGTGGGCCAGAAAAAAACGCTCTCAATTGTTTTGTTTCAAAGAAAAGCTAGGTTTTCTGCGCCTCAACTATAAATTCATAAAAAACTCTACATCGTCTATGGAGTAAGAATTGACGGCCATGCTTATAGCTGGGTGGGATCGCACAGAATTGAACAATGTCCTGTCATGAGCATGAAACAGCTGTATGATTTCTCTCCTTAAAGAATGAAAATTTGCTTCTTCACTTTTGATATTTTCCCAAAGATCAAAAGTTTGTTTCTGCTCGTCGAATGCATATATTCCCATGAACCAAAAAACCGTATATTGCGTTGCTGTCCATCCACGAATATCTGCAAGTTTTAAGTTCGCGCCTTTTTCAATTAAACACCGGCAGATATCAAGACAAGATTGCCAACCAAAGTAAGGATAACTATTTGCCCACAAAGAATGAGCGGCGGCAATCAGCGGTGTTTGCTTATAATTGTTTAGCGGATCGACAACACCATAAAGCTTAATAGCAGATTCAAGCTGCTTTTGATTAAACTCACAATATCGCGCAAGCCAATGCAAAGGATGGTCGCCCCAATTGACGTTGGGGCTTTCAAAATTTTGTTTATCGATTTCTAGATATTTCTCCAGATTCATTAAATTTTATCCAAAAAAACTACCGAGAGTGGTGGGCCGGAAAGCGCTTAAATAAAACGCTCTCAATTGTTTTGTTTCAAAGGAAAGCTAGGTTTTCTGCGTTTTCCAATAGATTTTCGTATTTGAAATAAAATTACAACTACGACCATTTTTGGCTTCCAAGACACAAATCACATGTTTTTTAATATTTTATTGACTCCTATTAGGATTTAATGTATTATCCTTTAAAGAAATTTGGAGGTATCTGATGTCTTTTGAAACACAATGGAAAAAACGCTTTGTTATGGCGTTATATACTCTAAGCGGAGATAAAAGATTCTCTGATCCCAAGTTTGTCCGTCAATTTTTGAAAGATGTTCAAACAGTTCATGCTTTAGGTAGCGTAGACGGAGCTGACAAAGGAATTTTAGGAAAATGGGGTGATGGAAATTATTGCAGTCCCTCTCATGCCTTAACCTACGTTTTTGCTCATGGATATTATTTACATGCAGAACAAGCCGAAAGTCCGGTTGGTTATTTTCCTCCTGCATCAGGCGCAATCACAAAAAACGAAAAAGAAAAACAATATCCATTCTTGTTGACCGATTCGCGATTGTTGGCCGTTAAAGCACTGATTCTAGCAGGTGCCGATCCATATGCTGACGTCTTCATGAAGGAAGACATGGTGGCGGGCAATAAAACAAGCACAGTATTCCATATAAGCTTGATGGATATATTGCAATCTAAGCAAACGCAAAACGACCGTGACCATTACATGGGGCTATCGCCTACAGGCCATAATGGTAAATTTATTCCAACCGAAGAATTGGAAAAACATTGCGCAAAAAGCGGAAAAGAAAAATCTGCAATTTGGGATAAAACGATGAAGAATGCCCGGAAATTGCAGCGCTTTATTAAAGGGCGCGAGATTGACACGAAAACATTGCTGCTCGAAAAAGCGTTAGTTCGCAGAAAATAATTAAGAGTTTAATCCATCAATTAATTTGGTTAAGAACGCGAGACAAATTCGTCTCGCGTTCTTATTTTGTGGTGACATGCGCCTGAGAAAAATAGGCCAGATAGAGAGAATGATGCGCGGTTTTTCGATACATCAAATGGCCGCGCGGTTAAGTTGCAACTGTGCTAAAGCCCAAATTCACGGCCTTTTATACCTGTATCTCAAAAACTGAGAAAAATATCCTAAAAAGAATATGGTGGGCCCGACAGGATTGATCGTTGGCCTGCTGGCCAACGCCCCTTCGGGTCCCTCGCTTTGCTCGGTTCCCAAAATTGCTTGCTGCAATTTTGTCGAACCTCTAACGGTTCGAATGCGTGTTAAATCCACCAATATCAAAGCCCCCAAATGGGGGCTTTGATATTGGTGGTGCGGGAAATCGCCAAATAAAACGTTCTCAATTGTTTTGTTTCAAGGGAAAGCTAGGTTTTCTGCGGATTTCCGGTAAACTTGAATAATAGTTTCGTTTAAAAATAAAATTACTGTTTACGTAGATTTAAAAACATCTACCAAATTCACATCGTTCGGCATTAAAATATGGCGCGTTAATTTGTTAACATCATTCCATGATTCGCCGTTATAGACTTTAACTTTATTAGATACCATTTGCGACTTGCATTGCGGACATCCATGAAGCTTTTCCTCCAATAAAATTGCGCCCTTACTGGGCTTGGCAGAAAAAACTTGTTTGATTTTTTTAGCAAAGTTTTCCAAGTCAAAAGGATGCTGAAAAATATTATCATAATATTCTGCGAAATCTTCGGTAGAAAAAAAGTTTTTATTTTTTGATGCAAGGGGTCTGAAATATTTCTTGCATTGTTTGCATTCAGGCCGATCAAGTAGGATGAAATAAACAGCAATTCCACCCAGCATAAAACCAATAAACTGAAAAATTGCTAACCAATAACCAAATTCTCCTACTTCTCCAGTATCGTGCATACCGCGCCCGATTCGATAATGGGCTTTGGTCAAAGATATATCCAGATATTGAGCAAAAGGGACGATATCACTAGCCTTCATGCCATTATCCAGCACAAAAGTGCTATATTCTAAATAGTAGATCAAAATTTGCGTGAAGGCTGCAATCAATAGCATTTGTAGAAAAAGTATTATATTGGGCCTTTTGTGAAAATAAAGGCTGCCAAAATAATAACCTGATGCGGCAGCCATTCCGGTTCCTATAGCGCCGACTGGAAACACAACCCACATGCTAAAAGTAAAGATATTAAGCTCAAATAAATTGTAAGCCAACGTGACAATGATCGCCACCAATACTGAGGTAATTAACCCGCAAACAGCCACACCAGTTGTTTTAAGAAAGTTTTCCATTTCCACCTCTATTGGGTAGATTATTCAATTAAGATATTTTAAAATCAATTGAATGTTCCCATATGCTGACAACTTTATCCATAATAAGGGATTTTATGGCGTATTGGCCTTAATATTAGGCATTTGCGCGATCAATACTCCCATGCTGATTGACAGCAATATCTCAGAATGGGCCTTAAGAAATGGGGGATTTTTCCCGCTATTGTTCTCTGTGCACCCCTGGTCAAATTTTTATACTCTTTTCACTTCTATTCTGATTCATGCCGACATTTTCCATCTTTTAGGAAACTGTCTATTTTTGTGGGTGTTTGGGCGCTCTTTAGAAGAACTTTTTGGAACAAAACTATTTTTATTAACTTTCCCTGTACTTGGTATTTCTGGTCTACTTTTGCATTGGACTTTGAACCCTGATTCTACATCTCCCGTTATTGGTGCATCGGGCGCTATTGCGACTTTGATGGGAGCATATTTAACTTTATTCCCTAAAGCGCGAATGAAAATGATTTTTACACTTGGAATATTTTTTAAAAGATTTACTGTCCCGGCCTGGGTGTTTCTTTTTTACTGGGGTGGCTTACAGTTATTATCTCTCGTATTTAGCAATATTGTACAGGACAATGTTGCCTATGCAGTTCATATAGGGGGCTTCATAGTGGGTGCGATGGGCGCCATAATATGGAAGGTTTCATACCCGCTTGCAGAAGAAAATTTACTTAAATTTATGAATACTGCTTTTAGTAAATAAATTTAGATTATTTAAACACATCTTTTACGCATTCATCTCTTGCCTTTCGCGTATTATCAATCAATTTTTTATCTTCTGCCGGAAGAGTTTTGTAACCCAGCTCCTCCTTAGTTAACGCCGTTACATTTACATATCCAATGAATGTAATCCCGACAGGAAATTTATTAGTAATACATTTACAAAACTCCTGACTCCCAAAAGCTTTTAAACATTGAGCATTTTTTTCTTTTGTACTGTTCTCAACAAACGCTTTGGCTTCATCTATAGCATTAAAAACTCTATCAAATTTTTGGAGGTTCTCCTGTGTGTCAAGAGAAGGGATATTGGATTTATCATCTGCATATGCTTGCAATGGTAATACTATAACAAAACATAAAAAAATAATTTGCAGCGCGCGATACAAAAATCTGTTGTTTTTAATATTAATCATCATTTAGCCAATCCCTGTTGTATGCTGCTTTATCACCCACTCTTTAACACAATTTGGAAATGTAAAGATAAGGATCTTCTATAACTTCGCCAGTATTCAGCAAGGTCAATTCATTAATGCGCTCCACTTTAAACCAGCGAATCATATCACGCTTATGGCAAAAGGCGTGGATGTATAGATCGCCGTCATCTTGCTCATAAAGTTGCTTGGGCGTAATCGTTCTTTCACCGCCATCGCCTTTAGCGTCCTGATATACGATTTGCCAATCTCCATCGAATTTGTCGTAAATCATTTCGCCTGGATCGAACTTAACCTCACGCTTCTTTGGGCCTTCGGGCGACAAATGCTGCGCCACAATATCGACACGGTCGCCAGATGATTCTATAATCTCGCGCAAGAAATCTATTTTTTCTTTTCGCAACAAGCCGGAATAATACATAATAATCTCTCCCATACTGGGGCGATCAGGTATATCTTCTCCGTGCGTGATTGTAATATGCTTTGCCATTTCGGCAGCAATTTGTTTTCGTATCTCGCTCTGCTGTTCTGGAGGTAAATTATGGTATAGCTCCATCGGATCAACAGTTACAGTTTGACTTTCTTGTGATTGCGAACCCGCATCTTTAGATTTCTTGAAAAATCCGGCAAGCATGACTTCTCCTATTAGTTGCAGAGATTTATATCAAGACCCATTATTAAAATACAGCCCTAATAATTGCGCATTACAAACAATAAATAACTTCAATCCCAGCGCTATTAAAAACTGACTCATAATACGCTATTTCATCAATATCAGAAGAGCGGATAATTCGACTGGGGTCTTTCATAAAAATAAAATCAAAATCTGGCTTCTTTACCTTCACCGCTTTCAATATTTTCTGGAACCCTTCACGTCCTTCCATCGATAAGCCAGATTTTCCTTCATCAATATAACAATTTATAATATTAATTTTGATGCCCTGCTCTTTTGAGTACTTTTCAATTCTATTGTAAATTTCCTCGACTTGTAGCTGCACCGCCTGACCCGCATCATCTCTGGCAGTGCGTGCATATATAATTGCATTCTTACTATTCATAGACAATTTCCTTTCCATAATTTGATATGACCCATTTCTTTTTGAACCCATGTACGCGATAAGTTTTATTCTTTTTAATGTATTAAAATCAGATATAGCGGTTCGCTTGCAAACATTCCAAGTTTTACAAACATCACTTACTTTGATACGAACTCCTTTTTGAATTTCGCTATATATCCATAGCCTGCGAGAATGCAGCTTTCTAGCGCATTTAAAGGGGATAGAAATCTTAATGGTGCAAATATCTGCACCATTATTTTCTGACTCTTGCATGGATTTAATACTTTGAAAATCCTCCTGGATTGTATTGTCCGCCGCCTCAAAAGCTTCCCAAATATTTCTACCCGAAAGATATTCTTCAATAAATTTTCTAAGACTTTTGCATGACCGTGCCAGATTCAACAAATGCCAAGCAGACGGCGTATTTTTAGCCTTTAACCAATTTTTGATGGTATGTAAATTGGCATCATTTTTCTTGGCAATATTTTTAGATATACGAAATGAGTTTCCAAACTCTTTATATAAAAAAATGGAAACTATTTCTTTTAATTCATGATCATAATCCGCTGCAGTTTTTTTTGTAAATTCTCGCCCCTTTTTTGGAAAAGACATCGTTCGACTCCTTGGTTAAATTTGCCAAAGAGCATCGCGCTGGATCATGCGCGATTTTATTTTTAACAATCAAAAGAGAATAAGCATGAGCGCAGATGACACCAACAGACCTAAAACTCGAGCTGCAATGTATGTTCGTATGTCCACCGACCATCAGAAGTACTCCACCGAGAACCAAGCTGACGCGATACGAGAATATGCGGATCGCCACAATATGGAAATCGTCAAAACCTATGCCGATGATGGCAAAAGCGGCCTGACACTCGAAGGCCGCGATGCTCTTAAGCAAATGATAGATGACGTGCAAGCAGGCCAAGCCGATTATACAACAATTTTACCACTAGACGTCACCCGGTGGGGTCGGTTTCAAGATGTTGATGAGAGCGCGTATTATGAATACATCTGTAGGCGGGCTGGCATTTCAGTCCAATATGTTTCCGAACAGTTCCAAAACGACGGCAGCCCTATTTCCAACATTGTTAAAAGCGTCAAACGCTCCATGGCTGCCGAATACAGCCGGGAACTATCCAGCAAGGTTTTTACGGGTCAATGTAAGCTGATCGAAAAAGGATTTCGCCAAGGCGGCCCGGCAGGCTTTGGGCTGCGCCGCATGCTGGTGGATGAACATGGAAACCCTAAAGGCGAATTAAAGCGTGGTGAGCATAAATCCCTTCAAACAGATCGTGTGATTTTGGTTCCTGGCCCAGACGAGGAAGTTGAAATTGTGCGTTGGATTTACAGGGCTTTTACCGAAGATCGCATGCTGGAAGGCGTGATTGCGGCTTCTTTGAATCAGCGCGGAATTTTAACAGATTTAGAGCGCCCATGGACACGCGGCACCGTGCATGAAGTGCTTACCAACGAAAAATATATCGGGAATAATGTTTATAACCGTGTTTCGTTTAAATTAAAAATGCAGCGTGTCGTTAATAGTCCTGAAATGTGGGTGCGCTCAGAAGGCGCGTTTGAAGCTATTGTTGATCCCGCGCAGTTTTATACGGCTCAAGGCATGATTCGTGAGCGAAGCCGTAAAATTAGCAACGATGATATGCTGACCAAATTAAAAGTCTTGCGTGACCGCAAAGGTTGGTTGTCCGGGTTAGTCATCGACGAGGCCGATGATATGCCGTCCAGCAGTGCTTACGCCCATCGTTTTGGAAGTTTAATACGAGCTTATGAATTAATCGGATACACGCCAGACAAAGATTACAGCTACATTGAAATCAACCGTCAATTAAGAAAAATGTACCCTGAAGTTATCGATAGCGTCATCGAGCGCATCAATAGATTAGGCGGAAATGTGGAACGTGAATTGGGATCGGAATTTCTAATTATCAACAATGAAATCAAAGTCTCAGTAGTTATTTCTCGCTGTCAAAAAACTTCTGCGGGGAATTACCGCTGGAATATAAATCTGGATACGGGCTTAATGCCGGATATTAGCCTCATCATTCGCATGGATGCCACTAATCAAAAGCCTTTGGATTATTATTTGCTGCCCGCGTTAGATGTCGAAAATCCAACTATTCGTTTAGCAGAAGATAATCATGTGGCACTTGACGCGTACCGTTTCGACGATCTAGAGCCATTTTTCATGTTAACGGAACGTGTTGCAATAGCGGAGGCTGCATGAATAAAGCTGTAAGAAATTCTGAAATTAAGATTATCTCAATTGATAAAATCAATATTATCAATCCAAGGGTTCGCAACCAGAGAGTATTTGAAGATATTGCAGGAAATATTTCCCAGGTTGGTTTAAAGCGACCTGTTACCGTCACACCTGCCAATTCCATTATTGAAGGAAAGGAATACGATCTGGTTTGCGGTCAAGGCCGCATCGAAGCGTATATGGCCTGCGGACAGACAGAAATCCCTGCTATCGTTATCGAAGCCGACGAACATGAAGCTTTGGTTATGAGCCTAGTAGAAAATCTAGCGCGACGTCAACATCGCGCATTGGATTTATTGCAAGGCATCGAAATATTGCAGCGACAAGGCTATAGCATAAAAGAAATTGCAACAAAAACCGGCCTTACTATCGAATATGCTCATGGCGTCCTAAACCTAATGGAACGCGGCGAAGAACGGCTATTAGCCGCCGTGGAAAATGGGCAAATTCCTGTTAGTCTTGCTATTAAGATTGCAGAAGGAACCGAAAATGAGCAACGCGCATTACAGGCTGCCTACGAAACCGGCCTTCGAGGCAAAAAGCTACTTGCTGCCAAACGGTTAATTGAAGTTCGTAAGCGTCGTGGCAAAACCTTCCGCACTGGCGGTCGTGGCCCACGCGGTAAACGCGATAGCGGCGGCATTATCTCTGCCAGAGACGTTCTTAAAATTTATCAACGCGAAGTCGACCGCAAGCGCATTTTAACGCGCAAAGCTGAAGTTACAAATAATCGCCTTGTATTTGTCATTGAGGCGTTGCGTGGATTACTGAGAGAAAATAATTTTAAAACTTTGTTGAAAGCCGAAGGCTTAGCAACAATGCCAAAACAATTATTGGAGCTAGTGGAAAAAGGGGCAATTCTTCATGACTAAAAAATTAAAAATCACCAAGGGTGAAATAAAAATCGGATTTGATACTGAAACCATTAACTTGCATCTGGTACAAATTGTTCCTATCAAAATTATAACACCTGCAGCCCGCACCAGTTTAAAATATCAGCAGATTTTAGCTTCTATTAGAGAGGTTGGAATTATCGAACCACCGGTCGTAAGCAAATCAAAAGATGGCTATATCCTTCTAGATGGTCATTTGCGGATCGAAGCATTAAAAGAAATTGGCGAAACGGAAGTTTCGTGTCTTATCTCGACAGATGATGAGGCGTTTACTTATAACAAGCATGTAAACCGCCTTTCTATCGTTCAAGAACACCGAATGATCTTGCGTGCTGTCGAGCGTGGTGTGCCGGAAATAAAGATTGCTAAAGCGCTGAATGTCGACGTGGGCAGCATCGTCCGCAAAAGAAATTTATTGGAAGGTATATGCCCTGAAGCTGCAGATATGTTGAAAGACAAAATGGTTGCATCCGGTACATTTCCTATTTTGCGCCGCATGAAATCTATGCGTCAAATAGAAGCTGCCACCTTGATGAATGATTCAAGAGTCTATTCTTTATCATATGCCCGCGCACTGCTGGCGGCAACGCCAAAAGACCAATTGATCGACCCTGAAAAACCAAAAAATATTAAGGGATTGGACGAAGAACAAATGGCGCGCATGGAAAGCGAAATGAGTAGTTTACAAAGGGAATATAAACTTATCGAAGATAATTATGGTCAAGACGTTTTGAAATTAACGTTGGCAAAAGGGTATTTGGCTAATTTGCTTAACAACGGAAAAATAGTACGTTATCTCGCCAACAATCATGCTGAAATTTTAACGCAATTCCAAAAAATTACGGATATGACTTCTCTCAATAATAAAACAGGAATGGTAGCTTAATAATTAATCTACTTCCTGCGCCTTCAAGAACATTGCCTTTCCTAAGGCGGTGAAAAATTGCTGATATGGTTCCGGGTCTTCTACAGCTTCGACGTTATATTGGGCGTTTGCGCGCACAACGCTTTGCTTTTTGCCGCGCGGCTGCACCGTTACCGTCATGCGTAATTGATAGCCATTAAGTTTGGTGCCGCTGACCGTGCCTAAATCGTTATCGGCTTTATCGATAACGAATCCTAAATCCTGCAAGGTTGCAATCGAAGTTCGAAGCAACCTTTCCCTATCCGCAGTATCGAATGCGCGGCTCTGAATTTGCCGCAAACCGACTTGGGATTGCGTCGCGGCCATTACCTGATCGCGGGATGTGGTTTGGCAGCCGCCAAGAGCGGCTAGCAATAAAACTAAGAATGCGGATTTGATAATATTTTTCTGCATTTTGCTTCTCTCCGGTAAGATTCGGGGTTAGGAAATCCATAAGCCCAAAAACCGCGCTTGGCGTTTTGAGCTTCTTTTTGTTGGGAAATATAAAGACTGCTATAGCGTGT
>JACCDG010902364.1_pt1 | contig 80860 bp, 87 predicted proteins | sample 7442471 | NCBI WGS metagenome assembly JACCDG01 (sample SAMN15323444, study PRJNA562643) | freshwater metagenome | isolation source: river surface water | place: USA:Blue River Watershed | collected 2017-08-17 | reverse complement strand
CCATCCGCCGAAAGCCAGTTGACGATTTTGCAACAAATGCTGGGCAATATCGGAAGATTCAGCGGCCGTGAAGGCGCAACGCCAAGTAAATGAGCTGCATTATCTGGCCAATCATCTGCTTCATCGCTTTTATTGCTTGTAACTCCGCCTCGGCACAAGAAAACCTTCCGCAAGGATTTTACACAGGCGAGCAAAACCGGGTGCGTTGCGCAGTATTTGAAAGCGGTTTAAATTGTGAAATTGATTTTACCGATTGGCAGCCGGACGAATCCGAACCGGAAGATTGCGAATTTGACCGGATCAAGTACGTTTCCATGAATCAAACCGGCCTTGCCGAAGGCGGCTGGTTATGCGTCAGCGATACTTGGATGCACGAAGGGATCAAGGAATTGCCTCATGGCCAAAGCTGGAAGCATAATAATTTCAGTTGTGATTTAACCGAAAAGCGCCTGCGTTGTGTTAATGCTGGCAGGCATGGTTGGGAATTATCGCGCAAGCGCGTGAAATTATTTTAAGAAACAATTTATCTGGCCGGGCGCGCAGCTTCCGCCGCTTTAGCCCACACAGCACCCATATTTATATAAGCCTGCTCCACCCTGGCCATTGTTATATGGCCCAGCAATGCATAGGTCCGCTCGGTATCTGTTGTTGGACTAGCACTTTTTATATCCGCGACCATTAACCCCAATTGTTCCAATTCCCGCGCAAATACCCGCGCCAGGGGCATGGCACTCTTTCTCTCGGGGTCATGGGCATCAGGCTTGTAAAAGCGGCTATGCATGAAATCAATAACCAAAATATCCGGTTTCCTGTCGCATAGATTGTCAACAAGTGATCGCATTTGGTCCGATGGGGTTGTTTCTTTCGGATCAATGAATCGATAATCTGCGTCCGGATACTCGGCCTTTAATTGAGACAACGTCTTAGGCAGAATATTCGTGAAACAAGTGGGTTTAGTAAAATTATTCTCGGTATAATATTCCAGCAAACATCCGCGAATCGTATATATCAGCGTCATTTGCAATGCGCGCTTAATCTTGTTCTGAATATCCTCACTATCTTCGCCTGCCTCGGCCAATCTCGAATGATCCGCATTAATAAAACCCAATAATTGATTTAATTTTCTTGCGTCTTCATAGGCATTATCGTTTTCAAAACCAATGGTATTTTTTCCAAGAGTTAGGATGCTGCGGTAACATTTTTTGGCTTCTGCTATGACGACCGCTTGCACTTCTGCGCGCATGGTATTTGCGTCTTTAACGCCGGTGGAATCCAAGATCGCGTAGTCGAGCCCAGCCATTAACTGCATTAGTTCTTGCAGTTCCTTAAGGTCTCTTCGTTCTTCATAAACACCAACAAAGGAAGGCTTTTCTAGTTTTGACCATAAATATTTGGCCCGTTCTACGGGATTAATCCTTTGCGTGGCCAACAAAGCGAGATGTGAAACCGGTTTGTTCATTATAGACCCTGTCTGTAAATAAAAATTAACAGACAATATCTTTTTAGTAAACAACAAAAAAGGCGGCCACAAAGGCCGCCTTTTTATTTCGTCTCTCGGGTCTTGTTACGCGGCCAAAGCAGCCAGCATTAACAACGCCACGATATTGATGATTTTAATCATCGGATTCACGGCTGGACCCGCGGTGTCTTTATACGGGTCGCCAACGGTGTCGCCGGTTACGGCTGCTTTATGCGCATCCGAACCTTTGCCGCCATGATGGCCGTCTTCGATATATTTTTTCGCATTGTCCCATGCGCCGCCGCCCGAGGTCATCGAGATAGCAACGAACAAGCCAGTGACGATTGTGCCCATCAGCAACGCGCCGACGGTCGCAAACGCTTGTTCTTGACCGGCAAAGCTGTTGACGGCGAAGTACACAACGATTGGCGCCAATACTGGCAACAACGATGGCACGATCATTTCGCGAATTGCCGATTTGGTCAGCATGTCAACCGCGCGGCCGTAATCCGGCTTGGTTTTGCCTTCCATGATGCCTGGCATTTCTTTGAACTGACGGCGAACTTCGACCACAACCGAACCGGCTGCGCGGCCAACCGCCATCATCGACATTGCGCCGAACAAATACGGCAACATGCCGCCGATAAACAAGCCGATCACCACATATGGATTTTCCAATGTGAAGTTGACTTGCATCCCGCTAAAGAAATGCTTGATGTCTTGCGTGTACGCTGCAAACAGAACCAGCGATGCCAAACCGGCGGAGCCGATCGCGTAACCTTTGGTTACCGCTTTGGTAGTATTGCCAACCGCATCCAACGCATCGGTTGTAACGCGCACGTCTTTTGGCAATCCGGCCATCTCGGCAATACCGCCTGCGTTATCCGTTACCGGACCATACGCATCTAAGGCAACGATCATACCGGCCAAAGCCAACATGGTGGTCGCCGCAATCGCAATACCGAACAAACCGGCATTGAGGTACGATGTAATGATACCAGCAGCAATAACGATTACTGGGAACGCGGTCGCTTCCATCGAAACGGCCAAGCCCTGAATCACGTTGGTGCCGTGACCGGTGGTCGATGCTTGCGCAATCGATTTAACCGGGCGGTATTCTTTCGCAGTGTAATATTCGGTAATCCAAACCATCAAACCGGTTACCAGCAATCCGATGAACGAACAGCTGATCAGGTTTTTTACTTGGATTTGCGAACCATCAGCCATCATCAATTGGCTGTCCAAACCGCCGAACATTTGGCTGGTGAACCAGTAAATGGCCGCTGCCGATAAAATACCGGTTGCAACAAGGCCTTTGTACAACGCCTTCATGATGTTGTTGTCTTTGCCCAAACGCACGAATACGGTGCCAACAACCGATGCGATGATACATACCGCGCCGATAACCAGCGGATACAACATCATGGTCGATTGCAAATCAACGCCGAACGAAATCGTTGCCAGCAACATGGTTGCAACCACGGTTACGGCATAGGTTTCGAACAAATCCGCAGCCATGCCGGCGCAATCGCCGACGTTATCACCAACGTTGTCGGCAATAACGGCTGGGTTTCTTGGGTCATCTTCCGGAATCCCGGCTTCGACTTTACCGACCAAATCCGCGCCTACGTCCGCGCCTTTGGTGAAAATACCGCCGCCCAAACGCGCGAAGATCGAAATCAACGACGATCCGAACGACAAGGCAACCAACGCATCGATAATGGTGCGGGTTTTAATATCCGAAGCTGGCAGGTTGTATTTTAGGTAAAAATAGTATGTCGCAACGCCAAGCAAGCCCAAACCAACCACCAACAAGCCGGTGATCGCGCCCGCGCGGAACGCAACGTTCAACGCCGTGGCGAGGCCTTTTTTGGCGGCTTCCGCCGTGCGCACGTTGGCGCGCACCGACACGTGCATGCCGATAAATCCTGCAGCAGCCGAGCAAACCGCGCCGATCAAAAATCCAAAAGCCACGTATTTGCCAAGCAAATAGGCCAGGATCAGACCGATAATAACACCCACCACAGCGATGGTGCGGTATTGACGGTTTAAATAGGCCAAAGCACCTTCGTGAATGGCGGCAGCGATGCTGCGCATTCTTTCATCGGTGACTGGCAAGGCCATGATCGAGCGGGTTACGATGGCGCCGTACAAAATGGCCATCACGCCGCAAAAAATCACCAGCCATTCTAAATTAGCTGCATTCAACATAATATCTTCCTTTCGTATTATTTATTGGTATCAGGCTTGGAATCGAATCTAAATTCTTATTAACCTTCAATAGCTTGGTTAAAAAAGTAAGGGGATGTTATGCCAGAAATGGCCCCTTATATCAAGTCTCGTGGCGCATAGTAAGATTCGTATCCGAAAGGGGTTTACGCCGCCGGATATTTATGCTTTTATTTCAGTAAGGGAACATTCATGGCGGAAAGCTATTACAAAGTTATAGACGGTACGAAAGACATGCAAACGGGCCAGATTGTTAAACTGGACCCGTCTAAGCCAGGTTATGATTTTAAAACTGCTGCTGTGACCTTCACGCAGAAAGTCGTGGGTGGTAATCCGAAAATACCAGTTTTTATAGTAGAACTAAAAACCCCAAATGCGGATGCCGGGGTTGTGATGGACCCAATGACGATTTATGCAAAAATGAAATCCATGGAAGTAAGGGCCTAAAATTACCGCGCGAAAAGATCCGGTTCGACTTTTTTAGGCGCGGGCTTTTTATCGGTCGTGTAAAATTCCGGCAGGTTCCGACCAGCGGTGGATTTGATCAAAATCGATTTGACGTGCCCATCACCAATGGTTTTATTGGCAACTTTCAATAATCGGTCTTTAATGAATTCATAATCTTTCAACAGCGCGCCTTTTTGCGACGATCCGACACGGTGCAATTCTTCGACCATGGCGGAGCGTAGAATTTCGATCCGGTCCAAAACAAATCTATATTGCTCCATATCCGGCATTTCCAGAACCAGAATATAATTCATGTGCCGCACCGGAATGCCGCGATAAATCGCAACGACATTCATTTGTTTCAATTCGATATAAGGACCTTTTAACGATGGGCTGCCGGGATCGCCTTCGATAATATTGGTTTTACTTTCAGGCACCGGCGTTTTTTCACCGCCCTCGCCTTCCGCTGCGCCTTCGGCGGCGGGCGCCGGTTCTTCGGCCAAAACCAACATCGGTCTTGCCGCGATGCACACGACCAATAAAATTAAAGCGAATATTTTAAACCAACGATTCATTTAATGTTCGTATCCTAGCTTATTGATCGTTATGGGCTGACCCGCATCTAAAACTTTCAATTCCTTAGTATCGCTTATCTGTCCAATCATACTCACCGTAATATTCATCGACTTTGCGATTTTTTGAATCTCAAATTCTGCCGTCTGCGGCGCGGTAAACAAAATCTCATAATCATCACCCATGCTGGCGATGTCCTGTAATCTTAGCTGATTTTGGTTAATAAAACCCTTGGCCGGCGCGGAAAGCGGCATTTTATCCAAATTTATGGTGGCGCCCACGCCAGATGTGTCCAAAATATGGCGTAAATCCGCCAAAAGCCCGTCGGAAATATCAATCGCCACATGCGGCAAATTATTTTTCTTTAATTCCCGGATCAAGTGTAGACGCGGTTGCGGCAAACGGTAACGATCCATCAAATACGCATCGCCCTGCCCGTTCGATTTCAAAATCCGCAATCCCAATCCCGCATCGCCAATCGTGCCGGTGACAAATATATGATCGCCTGCCCGCGCGCCATTCCGCCGCACCATTTGTCCTTGCGGCACCAAACCATACGCGGTTATCGAAATTACCAAATCGTTCTGGCTGCGCGTGGTATCGCCGCCCAGCAAATGAATTTGAAATTGTTTTTGATCCGCCCCGAGGCCTTGGGTGAAATCCGCGATCCAGGATTCGGTGAAATTTTTATCCAGCAATGCCAATCCCATGCTGTATGCCAATGGCGTCGCGCCCTTTGCGGCCAAGTCCGATAAATTTACCCGTAATGATTTTTGTGCGATTTGCGCGGGCGGCTCATCCCCAATAAAATGAATACCAGAAACAATAAGATCTTTGGTAACAACCAATTCCTGACCCGGCGGAACCGCCAACAACGCCGCATCATCGCACAAATCGAGCGCACCGGCAAATTCCTTTGCCAGCGGACGGAAATATTTATCGATGACGGAAAATTCTTTCATGGTGCCCATAATATGGCCCCATTACCTATCAAAGTCAAAAATGGCTTATTTCACGCTTTTGGTCGGTTCGCGCAAATGTCCGGCAATTTTATCCAGGATGCCGTTCACGAATCCAGGTTCCGACCCGTCGTAAAAATCGGCGGTCAGCGATACATATTCGGTGATGCTCACCTTTGGCGGGATATCGGTGCGGCACCATAATTCATATATCGCGCAGCGTAAAATCGCATGCAATAATGGATCGAGGCGTTTGATGGTCCAACCTTCGGCCAGATTCGATTCGATCATTTTATCGATATCGGCAATCCGCGCGCTGGCGCCCAGCATCAGATCGTTGAATAATTCACGATCCAAATCGCTCAATGAAATTTCTTCCATGGTTTGTTTAAAATTATGCGACTGGAATTGTTCCACCACATCGCCCGCAACCATGCCGGTGACGGTTTGTTGATACATGGCTTGCACCGCGGCCAATCGCGATAAGGTGCGTTTTTTAGGAGATTCGGTCATATTTTGTTTCAATGCAAAAGTCATTTGTTATGCCGCAAATTTGGATTTCAGTTCCATCATCCGCAAACAGGCTGCCGCCGCGCGGCCGCCGTAATTTTCACCATCGACCCGCGCGCGCATCAGCGCTTGATCGTCATTATACGCGGTAATCAAGCCAAAGCCGATGGGCAATTGCCGTTCCACCGATAAATTCTGTATCGCCCGGGCGGCTTCGTTACATACCAGTTCAAAATGGTTGGTTTCGCCCTTAATCACGCAACCAAGTGCCAGATACCCGTCGTATTTTCCCGTCTGCGCTGCCATGGCAATCGCCGGGGCCAATTCAAACGATCCTGGCACCGATACCCGGTCGAACGCAACCGCGCTTTTTTTTAAAACATCGGCCGCCGCTTCGAACATCATATCAGCGATGTCGGCGTAAAAACGCGCTTCGACGATTAAAACGCGCTTACTCATGCCTGACCCGTATCGATCGGAATCTGATCGGTGATTTCAATATCATACCCTTCCAATGCCTTCAGTGATTTTGGATGATTGGTCAGCAAAGTCATTTTCTTGATGCCCAGATCCTTGATGATCTGCGCGCCAATACCATAGGTGCGCAAGGTTTGTGCGCTGTTTTGGTGTGGCGTGTGCGGTCCAAGCATATAATCCTGATCGCGCAACAATACGAGCGCACCGCAACCGACATCGGAAATTTTCTGCATCGCGGTTTGCAATAATCCGCCACGGCCTTCGTTCAAACTGCCGAACAAATCGTCGAACACATCAAAACGATGCACGCGTACATGCACGGACTCGCCCTTCGCTTGCGCCTTGGTAATATCGCCTTTTTGCAAAACATAATGTTCCGCGTTCGATATTTTATTGCGGTACGTAATCAATTCAAATTCGCCGCCATACAGGCTGACGATTTTATTTTTGTTCAACCGTTCAACCAATGATTCCGTGCGCAAGCGGTAAGAAATCAAATCGGCAATCGATCCCAGTTTCAAATCGTGCTGCTTGGCAAACCCAACCAGATCCGGCAAACGCGCCATGCTGCCATCGTCGTTTAAAATTTCGCATAATACGCCTGCTGGGTGGAACCCGGCCAAACGCGCCAGATCCACCGTCGCTTCGGTGTGGCCAGCGCGAACCAGAACGCCGCCATCCTTGGCAACCAGCGGGAAAATATGTCCGGGCGTTACGATATCGTCGCGGCATTTGACCGGATCGCACGCCGTTTGAATGGTAAGGGCGCGGTCGGCGGATGAAATGCCGGTGGTGACGCCTTCGCGCGCTTCGATAGAAACGGTGAATGCGGTTGAATCTTCGCCGACATTGTGTTTCGGCATCATCGGCAATCCCAAATCGCGCACGCGCTGTGATGTGATCGGCAAACAAATCAAGCCGCGGCCGAATTTGGTCATGAAATTGATCGCCTCCGGCGTAATGGTTTGCGCCGGGATAATCAAATCGCCTTCGTTTTCGCGGTCTTCGTCATCGACGATTACGACCATTTTGCCGCGTTTCAAATCGGCCAAAATTTCTTCAATCGAATGCAGGCGGATTGCCGGTTCATCCGATTTAACGACATGCAGATTGGTTTTTGCTTTGCTCATTTATGCAGCCTTATGATTTAAAATCCGTTCAACATAGCGGGCGATCATATCGACTTCGATATTCACCTTGCCGCCCACCTGTAAATGCCGGAAATCGGTCACTTGAAAGGTATGCGGAATAATATTCACGTCAAATTCATTGCCGCGCACATCGTTAATGGTCAACGATACCCCGTTAACCGTTACCGATCCTTTGACGGCCACATATTTTGCCAGATTTGCCGGGATTTGCATAGTGACCTTGTGGGATCCCCCAACCGGCGCAATTGCCCGTATTTCCGCGATTCCGTCCACATGGCCATAAACCAAATGCCCGTCCAAAGAATCCCCTAATCGTAGGGACGTTTCCAAATTCACCGACCCGCCCGATGCCCAATATTGCACTGTGGTACGATCGATAGTTTCCTTGGATGCTTCGATAAAAAAACTATTGGCGGTTTTTTTGGTTACGGTCAAACACACGCCGGAACACGCAATCGAATCGCCAATTTTAATTTTATCGGTCGGAAATCTGGTCGCGATTTCGATTTCCCAATCCGCCGTTTTGCGGATCTCGCGAATCTGGCCTAAATCGGTGATAATGCCGGAAAACATGCTTACCTTTTTATTTAATACCCTCCCCTTGAGGGAGGGTCAAAGTTGCGCAGCAACTTTGGGGTGGGGTCGCGGCGACTGCCAAAAAGTTCGATCTACAAGGATAGACCGATTACCCCACCCCAAAAATGCTAACGCATTTTTGGCCCTCCCTCAAGGGGAGGGCAATTTTCTATATATTCTTAATTCGTCTTTGGGAAAGGTTGTAACCGAATCCAGCACATAATCAAGGAAATAAGGCTGCGGCTCGAACCCCAAATCCTGCACATTATATTGGGCTTTGGGGCTGGCCGATAAATAGTTGCGGTACCAATAAATTCGATCCGCCAGCCCATCCCGAAGGGCGGATTTAGCCACTTTAAACCCACCTTCGATCAATACGCGTGTAATCCCGGCATCCCGGTAAAGTTGCGCCAAAACTGGGGCAAGTTCCATGGAATCGGTTTCCAAAACATCCGCCCCCGCCCCGCGAAGCGATTTTATTTTCGCCGAATCTTTGGATTCGGTTACGATCAAAGTCTTATATTTTTGCGCGGTTTTGACGATATTGCTTTCCGGCGGCAGGCGCAATTTCGAATCCAAAATCACCCGCAGCGGCGCGCGATGCTCATATCTTGGCAATCGTACATTCAACATAGAATCATCCGCCAAGACCGTGTTAATGCCGACCAGAATCGCATCATATTGCGCGCGCAGAAAATGCGTATGATCCCGCGCCGCTTGCGATGTAATCCAACGCCGTCCCAATGCAGACGCATCCAAAAACCCATTGCGCGTGGTTGCCAGTTTTAACGTCCCCAACGGCATTCCGATTTGAATCGCCTTGAAAAATCCGGCGTGAATGTCGTTGGCTTGTTCGCGGCCCACGCCAACCACAACATCAATTCCCGCTGTACGTAAACGTTCTATCCCCTGCCCAGCCACACGCGGATCGGGATCAACCGCAGCAATCACCACACGTTTAATTCCAGATGCAATTAGTGCATCGACACAAGGCGGCGTTTTGCCATGATGCGCGCAAGGTTCCAACGTGACATAGGCCGTTGCGCCTTGCGCCGCGTCGCCCGCCTGCGCAAGCGCAATCGTTTCCGCATGCGGCCGCCCGCCCGGCGCCGTCACCCCGCGCCCAACGATTTCATTACCGCGTACAATCACGCACCCAACGCACGGATTCGGCCAGGTTTGGCCGAGGTTCGAATGGCTTAGATTAATGGCAATTTGTTGAAATTGATGTAATGCCAACTGGCTATTCATCCGTGCCCAATTTTCCGACGAAATCGCGGAAATCGGTGGCTTCTCTAAAATTCCGGTAAACGCTGGCGTACCGCACATAGGCGACTTGATCCAAATTCGCCAGCGCGTCCATCACCATTTCGCCAACCGATTCCGCCGGAATTTCGGATTCACCCAAACTTTCCAAACGGCGGACGATCGAATTGATCACCCGTTCGATACGTTCCAATTCCACCGGGCGTTTACGCAAGGCGATGGAAAAAGACGCAGCCAATTTTTCGCGGTCAAATGGTTCGCGGCGGCCATTTTTCTTGACCACTACCAATTCGCGCAATTGCACCCGTTCGAACGTGGTGAAACGCGCGCCGCAATTTTCGCAAATGCGGCGGCGGCGAATGGTGGAATTATCGTCGGATGGACGCGAATCTTTTACCTGGGTATCGTTATGGCCGCAAAATGGGCAACGCATTATTTACCTTCTCTACCCTCCCCCTGAGGGAGGGTCAAAATTACGAAGTAATTTTGGGGTGGGGTCGGAGGCGAAAAGACAGTCTCTGATTAACCCCCCACCAAAAACGCTTCGCGTTTTTGACTCCCCCTCAAGGGGGGAGTTGGGTTATATCTAAACCAAATCCGAATAGATCGGAAAAGATTTGCATAAGGTTGCGACTTTCGCCAGCACGTCTTTTTCCGCCGCGCTGTTATCCCCCGGATTTTTCGCCAAGGAGTCGAGCAAGTCCGCCACCCACCCGCCAACCAGTTTGAATTCCTTGACGCCGAAACCGCGCGTCGTACCCGCAGGCGTACCCAAACGGATGCCCGATGTGACAAACGGTTTTTGCGGATCGCCCGGCACCATATTTTTGTTACAAGCCAAACCGGCGTGTTCCAGCGTCAATTCCGCCGCCTTGCCGGTTAAACCTTTGCTTTGCAAATCCAGCAATACCAAATGCGAATCGGTGCCGCCGGAAACCAACGGAATGCCGCGGGAAATCAATTCTTCGCCCAATGCCTTGGCGTTTTCGACCACTTGTTTGGCATAGATTTTAAAGGATGGTTGCAACGCCTCGCCAAAACAGACGGCCTTGGCGGCGATCACATGCATCAATGGGCCACCTTGTAATCCAGGAAAAATGGCCGAATTGAATTTTTTCGCCAATTCTTCGTCATTGGTCAAAATCATCCCGCCGCGTGGACCGCGCAAGGTTTTATGGGTCGTCGTCGTTACCACATGCGCATGCGGAATCGGCGATGGATAAACGCCGCCAGCAACCAAGCCAGCGAAATGCGCCATATCCACAAATAAATAAGCGCCAATCGAATCGGCGATTTTGCGGAAACGGGCGAAATCGATAATCCGGGCATAAGCCGAACCACCGGCAATAATCAATTTCGGTTTATGTTTTTGCGCCAATTGTTCGACTTCGTCATAATTGATCAGGCCGGTTTTATGATCCACGCCATATGCCACAACGTTAAACCACTTGCCTGACATGTTCGCCGGCGATCCGTGGGTTAAATGCCCGCCTTCGGCCAGATTCATGCCCATATAGGTATCGCCAGGATTTAATAATGCTAAGAACACGCCTTGGTTGGCTTGCGCGCCGGAATGCGGTTGGACGTTGGCGAAGTTACAGCCAAACAGTTTTTTGGCGCGTTCGATGGCTAATGTTTCCACCTGGTCGGTGAATTGCTGGCCGCCATAATAACGCTTGCCAGGATAACCTTCGGAATATTTGTTGGTGAATACGGTGTAATAAGCCTGCAAGACGGCTTTGGATACGATGTTTTCGGATGCGATCAGTTCGATTTGTTCTTGCTGACGGCGCAATTCATCGGTAGCCATGCGGAAAACATCCGGATCGGCCCGATCCAGGTTTTCGGTAAAAAATTTATCGTAATTATCCATATTTTTTGCGCCCATAGCAGTCATTATTGATCCTTTAGTTTAAATTAACGACAACCTTTATTCATTTTTTCCACTCGAGCCGTATGACGGCCACCTTCAAATCCAGCGCTTAAAAAATCGCGCGCAATCATCTTACCTTCTGCTATGCTGGTGACACGTCCACCCATACACAAAATATTCGCATCGTTATGCTTGCGAGCCATATCCGCATCCCATGTATTTCGGCACAAAGCCGCACGGATACCGGGAACTTTATTGGCAGTCATAGCCACGCCCTGACCAGATCCACAAATTAAAATGCCAAAATTGAATTCTTCCGCCGCAACAACCTGTGCCACAGGATAAGCAAAATCCGGATAATCCACGGGATCGGCAGAATGAGTGCCAAAATCCCTAACTTGATAACCCATGCTGGTTAACTCAGCCACAAGCGCTTGCTTCATTTCGAAGCCGCCATGATCGCATCCAATAGCAATAGACAAAGTTTGTTGTGTCATATCTGTTAAATAGCAGATTCGATGCGCATTTCCAAGGGCCTAGAAGGCCTTAGTCTCTGTTGATATCTATGCGCCTAATAGCTTTACGATCCGCTGGTGGCATAGGCGTATTTTCCACCCTTCCACTCATACACGACATAACCTGGCGCGTTCACATCGCCCTTTGGCCCGAATGATAATGGCCCCATGACGGTGTCGAATTTACCTGCGCGCAAAACCTTCAACATATCGGCGGAATTCCAAGATCCCGCTTTTTGCGCAGCTTGGGCTAACACTTGCAATGTCGCATATGTATAAAGCGTATAGCCTTCGGGATCGATGCCGGCTTTTTTAAACCGCTCCACCACTGCGGCGGCCGAGGCCATCATACGTGGATCTGGGCTGAAGGTCATCAATGTGCCCGCGCCCAAATCGCCGGTAATCGACCAAAATTCCTTGGTCGCCAGCGCATCGCCGCCCATTAATTTCAGGCTCATCGCTTGGTCTTTTGCTTGGCGCACAATCAAGCCCGCTTCTTGGTGGTAACCGCCGAAAAATACCATTTCAATTTGCGCAGCCTTCATTTTAGAAATCAAGGCGGAGTAATCTTTTTCGCCCGGCGTAACCGCTTCGTACATGGCTGGGGTAATTTTTTTGGCCGTCAGAACGCGTTTTACTTCGTCCGCCAAACCTTTGCCATACGCGGACCGATCATGCACGATGGCAACTTTGCTGGATCCATAATGTTTGGTGATATATTCGGCGGCAATCAAACCTTGTTGGTCGTCGCGACCACATAGACGGAATATGTTGCTCAAACCGCGTTCGGTGAATAACGGGTTGGATGAACCCGGCGAGATCATTACGATATTTTCTTCGGCATAAACTTCGGATGCAGGAATGGACGAGCCAGAGCAAAAATGCCCAACCACGGCGGCGATTTTTTTCGATACTAATTGATTGGCAACCGCAACCGCTTGTTTCGGGTCGCAAGCATCGTCGCCATAGGCAATGGCGATTTTTTGTCCCAATACCCCGCCCTTGGCATTAATATCCGCCATAGCCATATCCGCGCCTTTCTTAAACTGTTCGCCAAAGCTGGCCATTTGCCCGGTAAAAGGTCCGGCCACGCCCAATAGCGTATCGGCCACAGCGGGGCTTGCGAACATAAGGAAAGATAAAATCAAAATGAATTTGCGCATGGGGGAAACTCCGTTGATGAATGGGCCTATATACCAATAATCCGTCCTTATGTCATTGACAATTCAGGCAAGCGCCTTATTAATCAACCATCATTCTATCTCGCAATTAAGGAAAAAATATGGACATCGATTTGACCTTCTGGCTGGGCTTTATGGCCTTTATATTGATTATGCTGGCCTTGGATCTCGGTATTTTCCATAAAACCGCGCATGTGGTCGGTTTTCGCGAGGCTTGCACGTGGAGTGCGATTTGGATCTCCCTCGCTCTTTTGTTCAATTACGGGATTTATGAATTCGCCGGTGAAAAAATCGCGCTGGAATTTTTAACCGGTTATTTGATCGAATATTCCTTGTCGATCGACAACGTGTTCGTCTTTGTCCTTATATTCGCGTTTTTCGGCGTGCCGCCGGAATTGCAGAACCGCGTGTTGATTTTGGGCATCGCCCTCGCCCTAGTATTGCGTTTGCTGATGATTTTCGCCGGCGTGGCGTTAATCGAACAATTCGCCTGGATCATTTATATCTTCGGCGCGTTCTTGATCATTACCGGTGTTAAAATGCTGGTCGCATCGGACAAACCGAAAGATTTAAACCAAAACCCGGTATTAAAACTGGCGCGCCGCAATTTTGAATTCACCGATGGCTATGTCGGCCAGAATTACTTCGTCATGCAGAATGGAAAACGTATCGCAACGCCTTTGTTGCTGGTATTTTTGATGGTGGCGATTACCGATGTTATTTTCGCGGTCGATTCGATTCCGGCGATTTTGGCGATTACCCAGGATTCCTTTATCGTCTTTACCAGTAATGCCTTTGCAATTCTGGGCCTGCGCAGCATGTTTTTCATGTTGGCGGGATTGGTCACCGCGTTCCGGTATTTAAAAACCGGGCTTGCATTCGTGCTGATGTTTATCGGCGTCAAAATGTTTTTAGGCCATACCGCTTACAAAATCGAAACATTCCATTCGTTGATAGTGGTTATAACCATTCTTGCATTATCCGTCGTTGCATCGATTATCGCCAATAAACGCGACCGGGTGCGTCATGGACTTGGCCACCCGAACGGCCATTAATCTATCCGGCCAAGTATGCCGCGCGCACGCTGGGGTTGGCCAGCAATTCCGCGCCGGTGCCAGACATGGTAATCGCCCCGCTCATCATCACATAGCCGCGATGCGCCAGGCGCAAGGCCTGATTGGCGTTTTGTTCGACCAATAAAATGGTCATGCCTTTTTCATTCAAATCCTGAATGGTTTTAAAAATTTGCTGAATGATAATCGGCGCAAGGCCCAAGGACGGTTCATCCAGCAGCAATAATTTCGGGCGGCTCATCAACGCGCGGGCGATGGCCAGCATTTGCTGTTCCCCGCCCGATAACGTGCCGCCATTTTGTTTCAACCGCTCGCGCAGACGCGGAAACATGGTTAACACATATTCCAAATCCTGCGCATAATGCACATTGCCAATCGCTGTGGTTCCAAGATCCAAATTTTCAAGCACGGTCATTTTCGGAAATATTCGGCGGCCTTCGGGTACAATCGCAATACCCAACGATGCGATATCGGCGGTCGCCACATGATGCAGATCCTTACCCATAAAACGAATATGGCCGCGTTCCGGTTTTGGGTTATTGAACAGGGATTTCAACAAGGTCGATTTACCCGCACCATTCGATCCGATCAGGGTAACGATTTCGCCCTCTTTGACCGACAGCGACAATCCCTTTAGCGCATGGATTTTGCGGTAATAAACATGCAGATGGTCAATCTCAAGCATGATCTTCTCCCAAATAGGCGCGAATCACGTTGGGATCGTTCTGCACTTTTTTGGCGTCGCCCTCGCTGATTTTTTTGCCGTAATCCAAAACCACAATATGATCGGATATTTGCATCACAACGCGCATATCATGTTCGATCAACAGCACCGTGGTTTTATGATCCTTACGGATTTTCAAAAGCAATTGATTCAATTCGTCGGTTTCTTTCGGATTTAAACCCGCCGCCGGTTCATCCAGGCAAATTATGCGTGGGGTCGTGCACATGGCGCGGGCGATTTCCAATCGGCGCTGTGCCCCATATGGCAAGCCGCTTGCGAATATATCCGCGCAATCCAGCAATTCCACCATTTCCAGCCAATGCGCCGCGCGGTCCAACGCTTCTTTTTCGACGCGACGATAAGATGGCAATCCCAATAATCCCTTGATGCAATAACCGGATGCCTGCATCAATGCGTTATGCTGCGCCACCAATAAATTTTCCAGAACCGTCATATGCGGGAATAAACGGATATTTTGAAAAGTCCGCGCAATCCCGGCCCGGCGCACGATATCGTATCCCGGCATCGTATGAATCGCCTGCCGCCCATTTGCGCCAATCGCAGTAATTTCACCAAGGGTCGGTTTATAAAAACCGGTAATGCAATTGAATACCGTCGTTTTACCCGCTCCATTCGGGCCGATGATCGACGTGATCGAATTTTCTTCGACATCGAATGTCAGGCTGTCGACCGCCATCAGGCCGCCGAATTTCATCGTCAGGCTTTCAACGCTTAAAATCGCGGTCATTTCTGCCCCCCGATTTCAATCGACGGCTTGCGGTCGGCGAACAATCCGCGTGGCCGCCATAACATAATAAGGACCATGACCGCACCGAAAAACAGCATGCGGAAATCGGCGAACTCGCGCCCCAATTCCGGCAACAGCACCAAAAACATCGCTGCGACCACAATGCCAATCTGGCTCCCAGCGCCAGCCAATACAACAATCGCGACGATCAGCGCGGTTTCGGAAAAACTGAAACTTTCGGGGCTGATGAATCCCTGGCGGGTTGCAAAAAACGCGCCGGCGATTCCCGCCAGCAATGCGCCAATCGCATAGGCCGACAGTTTGATGCTGGCCGGATTGATGCCAAGCGCGCGGCAGGCGATTTCGTCTTGTTTCATTGCTTCCCACGCGCGGCCCAAGGGCAATTGCCGCAAACGCATGGCAAAGAAATTGGTCACCAGCGCCAGAATCAAAATCAAGAAATACAGATAAATCAGACGGTGTTCGGTGCTGTATTCCAGATTAAAAAATTGGTGGAATGTTTGCGTGCCTTCCGGTGCTTCACGCGCGAAAGTTAGACCAAAAAAATTCGGGCGCGGAATGCCGGTGACGCCATTGGGGCCATGGGTGAAATCCTGCCAATTGATCAAGATAATCCGCAGCATCTCGCCAAACCCAAGCGTGACGATAGCCAGATAATCCCCACGCAATCGCAATACCGGCCCGCCGATCAATAAACTGAACGCAACCGCGGCGACGGCAGAAATCGGCAAACATTGCCAGAACGATAATCCCAAATATTCCGCGCACAGCGCATATGCATAAGCGCCGATGGCATAAAACGCGACATAGCCAAGATCCAGCAATCCCGCCAAACCGACAACGATGTTCAACCCCCACCCCAACATGATGTAAATCAAAATGGTGGTGGCGAGATCAATCACATACCGGTCGGCAAAAGGCAGAAACGGTAAAATTACCGCGCAAACAACGCCGAATAACCCAACCAGCAATCCATTGCTTTGAATTTTCTGCAGCCCGATTTTTGTTATGTCCGACGATGATCGGCGCCGTCCTAAATATTGCGATGTCACCGCCGATAAAAAGGTCAGAACGCAGGCGGCGATCACCGCCTGCCAGACCCAATCGAACCGCGTCAATAACATAAGTCCGGTTTCAGATTCTTCCAATTTAAATCCGATAATCGGCAATGCCAGTAAAAACATAACGCCGCCGGCGATCAGCGCTTGTTTGGCAGAAGTTTTAAAGTCTAACGCGCGTTGCATCGTTACACTTTCTCCACTTCCGGTTTGCCGAAAAATCCGGTGGGGCGGATCAATAAAACGATAATCAAGGTTGCGAACACCGCAACGTCTTTATATTCGATGCTGAAATACGCCGACCATAAGGATTCGATCAGGCCAATAACGATGCCCCCCAATACTGCGCCGGGCAGCGATCCGATACCGCCCAGAACCGCGGCGGTAAACGCCTTTACCCCCGCCAGGAAACCGATATAAAAATCGATCACGCCATAATATATGGTGACCATTGTACCCGCGATCGCCGCCAATCCCGCGCCCATGATAAAGGTAATGGCAATGGTGCGATCCACCGAAATGCCGAGCATCGCGGCCATGGTCGAATCTTGTTCGACCGCGCGTTGCCGTTTGCCCAATGTGGTACTTTGAATGGAGCGGTTAAATAAATACAGCAACACCGCCGTCGTGCCCATGATCAGTACCTGAATATAACTGATCGATACGGTGAATTCCGCGCTTTGGATTAATGGAATAGTGCCGTTTAATTGCGGCGGCAAGGTTTTCACCCGTGCGCCTTGGAATACCTGCACATAATTTTGTAAAAACATCGACATGCCGATGGCGGATATCAATGGCGCCAGGCGGAACGATCCGCGCAGCCGTTTATACGCCACCCGTTCGACCGCAAATCCATAACAGGCGGTGAAGAATATCGAACACAACAACACAATCAGCAATAACACCGCGAACGAGGCCACCATGGGGCTGAATAATAAGAAACTGATCAGTGCGATAAAAGCGCCGATCATATAAATATCGCCATGGGCGAAATTGATCATGCCCATGATGCCATATACCATCGTATAACCGATGGCAATCAACGCATATATGGAACCAAGAGTAAGGCCGTTAATTAACTGCTGGAGAAAATATTCCATGGAGTACTTATGTACCCCAGCTTAGGGAAGATGGAAAGTCCTATACGCAAAACCCCCAATAATAAAGGCGCCATTGCATTGCATAAAGGCGCCTTTTAAATGGGTATAGACGTTGTTTACGCGGCCGAGCTGGCACTGGATCCGGCCAACAATACACGCGCCGGTTGGGTCCAGAATTGTTCCATTTTGCGCAAAATCGCCGTCAAGGTTTTGAATTCTTCCGGGCTCAATTTGGCTTTGCTGAGCAAAGCGGAATGGCGGTCGAACATGCCATGAATGCGCTGGCAAAGGGCAAGGCCTTTGTCGGTCAGACGGATCATGATCGAACGGCGGTCATGGTGCGAACGTTCTTGGATCAAATAACCGTTTTCGACCATTTTTTTGACGTTATACGAAACGTTGGATCCAAGATAATATCCGCGTTCGATCAAATCGCCCACGGTCATTTCATCCTGGCCGATATTGAATAAAATCATGGCTTGGATGTTGTTGATATCGGCGATTTTCGCACGCTCTAATTCGTTCTTTAGGACTTCCAGAAACTGCCTGTGCAAACGCTCCACCAGCTGGATAGTATCAAGATAATTCTGTTTCAAGGGACCCTCGTTGGGAATGATTGGAGTGTAAATTCACCTATAAAATAGCTGAAATTCCTTAATTCCCGATTAACAGTTTTACGAAACGACTACAAACGCGTGCTTGGTTTATTTCTTTAATAAAGCATTAATAAATGGAGGACGGGCGTATTATAAAATTGTCATCCCGAACGAATGTGAGGGATCGACAGACATAAAAGCGGTGAAAATAAAAAACGAAAGCGATGGCGATAGAAAGGCATTATATCTGGCGATCCCTCACCCTAAAGGGATTCGGGATGACAGTTTATGAAGACACCAATTAAAAGGTTTTTTTCAGCGCCCGGGATTTTTCCCGGTCCCATTCGCGTTTTTTGATGGTTTCGCGCTTGTCTTCTTTGCGTTTACCCTTGGCCAGGCCCAAAAGACATTTGGCAATGCCGCGTTTGTTGAAAAACAAACTTAACGGCACAAGGGTAATTCCATCGCGGCGGATCGATCCGATCAATCGTTCATATTCGCGCTTATTGACCAATAATTGCCGGTCGCGTTTCGGTTCATGATTGAACCGGTTGGCGGGTTTATATTCCGGAATATGCAGGTTGAACAAATATAACGCATCGCCTTTTTGATCGGCATAGGCATCCGACAAACTCGCCCCGCCTTCGCGCAACGCCTTTACTTCGGTGCCCAACAAAACTAGGCCCGCTTCCAGTGTATCTTGAATTGTATAATCGAACCGCGCGCGGCGGTTATCAACAATGGTTTTAGACGTTCGCGGTTCTTTGGACATTCGATTTATTTATTTTGATTCCGGCTTTTTCAAGGGCCGACTCAACCTTTGTTTTGCTTGCTGCGGCAATTGGTGTCGCCAGCGGTAAACGTAAATTTTCAAGGCATAATCCCATCAACGCCGACGCATATTTCACCGGACCTGGGCTGGTTTCACAGAACATGGCGTCATGCAGCGGAACCAAACGATCATTTAACGCCATAAACGTTGCAAGATCTTTGTTTTTCCAGGCTTTGTATAAATCGACGCACAATTCCGGCGCAATATTGGATGTCACCGATACACAGCCGACACCGCCTTGGGCCAAGAAAGGGGCGATCATGCCATCATCGCCAGTCAATTGGCAGAATTGCGGGCTGGTTGCGGCGCGGGTTTTCACCACGCGGTTGACATCGCCGCTGCATTCCTTGATGCCGATAATGCGTGGCAATTTCGCAAGGCGCGCGATCGTATCGACATTGATATCGACCACGCTGCGGCCAGGAACGTTGTACAATAAAATTGGAATATTGGTCGCATCATGCACGGCTTTGTAATGTTGGTACAAACCTTCTTGGGTTGGCTTGTTATAATAAGGTGCGGCGATCAAAGCGGTTTTACAACCCAGTTTTTGCACCAATTGGGTGCATTCTATGGTAGTTTTGGTGTTGTTGGTGCCCGCTCCGCCAATGACCGGAATGCGTCCTGCTGCCGTCTTGACAGCCAAGGTTAAAACCTGTTCATATTCTTCATCGCTTAAAGTCGGCGTTTCGCCGGTGGTACCACAAGCGACGATGGCGCTGATGCCTGCCTTTATTTGCCGTTCAATAAGTTGTTGATAAGCTTTTTCATCAACTTTCCCATCGGCGGTAAATGGGGTAATCAGGGCGGTGATATAACCTTCGAACATGCAAGTCTCCTTCGCGCGAATTTAACCTGGCCAAATATCGCATTATCTGATGATGAAATACAATAGAAAATTGCACCAATTCACCAAGGTCTTAGGGGTTATACTTATCCTTTTACTTGTGCTGCCCGACCGCGTGGTGGCACAAAACCCATTAAGTGATGAACAACCAACCGGTCTGGCCTTGCCTTCGCAAATCCTGAATCACCTGCGCACCGCGAATTGGGAGGCCGCTTTCCGCGCCGCCATCCCTGCCGGAGACCCACTATTATACAAATATGCCTATTGGCGGTATTTGCGGGATGATGCCACCGCCCCCACATTCGAACAATTAAATCAATTTATGATCAGCAATCCGTCCTGGCCAGGTTTGCGCGCGATTCAAGGTAAGGCCGAATATCAAATTCCGGCACAATGGAATACGGATCAAATCCTGGCCTGGTTCAAACATCATCCACCGGTTGGATTAGAAGGCAAAAAACGCCTGGCCGAGGCTTATTTAAGTAAAAATGAAATCGAACTCGCCAAACCATTATTGCAGGATTATTGGCGCAATGCGGTGGTTGATTTAAATACCCAGGCAAAATTTTATGAAAAATACCGCGCTTATTTAACGCAAGCCGATAATGTCTGGCGGCTGAATACGATGATTGAAAATAAAAATTATTTAATGGCGCGGGCTTTTGCCAAATTTATTGGGCGCGGGTTCCCCGCCCTGGCCGAAGCGCAAATCGCTTATGCCCAGCAAAAAAAGAATGCTAGTGCGCTTTACAATAAAGTGCATGATTCCCTGCGCGGAACGCCAGGATTAATGTTGGCCGTCGTGCGCGCTAAACGCGATCAAGATAAAACCCAGCAGGCGGTCGAATATCTTTCCCGCCAGCCGAAGGATCATAACGACACTATCGAAAGCTGGTGGGATGAACGCCAAATCCTGGCCCGGCGTTTGATCAAGGCGAAATCTTATCAAACCGCCTATAACATCACTATTAAACATGGCCTGACCGAAGGCGTTTCGTATGTCGAAGCGGAATTCCTGGCCGGATGGCTGGCGCTGCAAAAATTGAACCGGCCAGATTTAGCCTATAAACATTTCAAAAGTATCTATGAAAAACCGCCATCGCAAATCGCATTGGCCCGGGCGTGTTATTGGCTGGCGCGCGTGTATGAAAAAACCAAGGATGCGGAATACGCCAAAACCTGGTTCGGATATGCCAGCAAATTCCCGGTTACATTTTACGGGCAAATCGCGCGCCAACATATGGACGAAGATGGATTGTCGTTTGATCTGCCTGGCCTCGTCCGTGTAAGCGGAAAATCCCAAGAAGATTTCGATAAAAGCGATTTGGTGCGCATTGTGCGGATGCTGCATCAAAACAACGAACTCGAAGCCGCCGACAGTTTTATTCAGCAAATATTCGAAAATTCCAATACGGCAGAACAATTGACCATGCTGATCAATCTGGCCAACGATATCAACCGCCGGGACTTGGCGGTGATGATTTCGCGGCAATCCCGTTTGAAAGGATTCAATATCATCAAACCGGGCTTTCCAATCATTTCCCTGGCCGGGAATGTCGATGAACCGGAAGACGCGTTGGTGCACGCCATTATCCGCCAGGAAAGCAGCTTCGATACCAAGGCAAAAAGCCCCGCCGGCGCGATGGGTTTAATGCAATTAATGCCGGTTGTGGCCAAAAACCTGTCGCGACAATTGCGCATTACCTATAAACCGGAATGGTTGATCAACCGCCCGGAATTCAATGTCACCATGGGCCGGTTGTTGTTGCAGCAAAAAATCAAAACATACGATCAAAATTATACGCTGGCAATTGCCGCGTATAACGCCGGGCCATCGCGCGTGAATGAATGGATCGCCGATTATGGCGATCCCCGCAAAGGCGAAATTGAATTGGTCGATTGGATCGAATTGATTCCGTTCAGCGAAACGCGCGGCTATGTACACCGGGTTTTGGAAAATTTGGTCGTGTACCGTTATTTGCTAAACGGGCCTAAAAAAATGGCGCTTTTAAATTAAGGGCGCTTTATTTCGGCAATCGATACGATCTCCGCGCTGCCAGGCAATGATTTTGCTTGGGAACGTGACGCCGGGAACCGGATATAGGCCTTTGTTCCCCTGCCCAGGGCGCTTTCCAATTTAAATGTACCGCCATGCAATTCCACCAATGATTTAACCAATGGCAACCCAAGGCCGGTGCCAGGATGGCGGCGCGTGAATGTGGAATCGATTTGAGCGAATGGCGTCATCGCGACTGGAATATCCTCGGGCCGCATGCCGATCCCGCTATCTTCGACGCAAATGGTGATCCCGCCCGCGGTTTCTTCGTATGATGCAATGGTGATCGATCCGCCTTCGGGCGTAAATTTCACCGAATTCGACAATAAATTAATCAAAATTTGTTTGACCACGCGCCGGTCGGCGGTGATCGACGGCAGGCTGGAATTCAAGTTCATGCCCAATTGCAATTTGCCGTCATTGATCCGGCCTTCCATCAAATGAATCGATTGGCGAATTACATAATTGACGTCAACCAATTCCTCGTTCAACTGCATACGTCCGGCTTCGAGTTTGGAAAGATCCAAGATGTCATTGATGATTTCCAGCAAATGCGTGCCGGAATCGTGAATGTCTTGGGCGTATTCTTTGTATCGCGGCTGGCTGATCGGACCCAGCAATTGATTGCGGATCACATCGGAAAATCCAATGACCGCATTTAATGGCGTGCGCAATTCATGGCTGACCGTGGCTAAAAACGCGGATTTGGCCTGGCTGGCGACTTCGGCTTGTTCCTTGGCAACGCGCAACTCGCGCTCGATATTTTTGCGAGCGGTAATATCGCGCACGATGGCTAGGGCTTCGTCATTGTTGATCGATACAATCCGCACCTCGAAATCATGCACCGTTTCGCTGACGCTTAATTGATATTCGAATAATTGCGTGCGCCGCGTTTGAAAGGCGCGGTCGATATGTTTACGGGCGCTGGCCGCGACTTCGGGCGGCATCGCTTCTTCCACCTTTTGGCCTAAAAACTGTACGGGCGGGATACCCAAAATAGTATCCTTGCCTTCTTCCACATCCAAAAATACGCCATCCGAACTGATTTTAAAAATCGCATCTGGCATCGCGGCAATCAGCGCGCGGTTTTTACGCTCGACTTCTTGTAATGCTTGTTCCAACCGGCGTAGATCGGTTAAATCCATGGCCAGGCCATAAATTTCTTTCAATTGGCCTTTGGAATTGCGCACGGCTTGCAGGGTGAAATTCCAATAAACCCGGCCACGGGGCAAAACCATGTTTTCGTAAAATGTATGAATATTTTCCGCCTGGCACGCCAGGCGCAAATTCGAATTCAAAGTCGCGGCGTCATGGGGCAGCAAAAAATCTTCCGGGGAAAACCCCACAATCTGTTCCTGGCCAAGCCCGGATTGGCGGCAAAACGTATCATTCACCTTGGAAAACACGAAATGATCGCCTTTGACGGAAGCGATAAACGCGCATACGTCCTTGTGCCGATCCAATAATGACAGCCAGTTTGTGTCCACGATAGCCGATTTTGTTGCGTCTTTATTTTAAAATCAAGGCGTTAGGCGCATATGCGGCCAACTCCCCCCGTTTGCGTAGTACAAATACACGCTTATCGTTAAAAAATAATTAAGGGTTCCGTGATAATTGTAGAACTTCAAACGATTAGGTTTAAAAATCGAGCAAAGGGAAATTGCCACATCTCATGTCTGCAACCAATGCCAAATCCGGTTTAGCGAATGAAACCAACGATCTGTTGACCGCTTTGGATCGGCAATTCAAGGCAATTTCCGCCCGCATCATGGACGATATCGCCGACAGCATGCGGGATCCTGGCGGCGGCAACGGGTTCGTCAATTATTTTCTGACCGACCACAAGGATGAAGCGTTGGCCGAAGCGATTTTAAAGCAATTGCAAATCGACGTAAAACAAATCGAATCCACCCCCGGATTTCAAAAAATTAAACAACTGTGCGACAAGAAATATTATCGCACCGTTTTCGAATTTTATTTGGATTTCACAAGGCCCGGATCGTCCCGGCTTTATAAACTGACCGTCGATGGATGGTAAGTAAGGTTACTCATGGATAAGCAAGAGATTATAGAATCGATCGAACGTCATGAAAAATGGCTAAAGGATCAAACCGGCGGTCAACGTATCAATTTATCCGGCTGTGATCTTTCCGGAATGAAACTGCCGAAACGGCATTTGAAATCCGCCAAGTTTTCCGGATCGAACCTAAGCGGTACCACATTCAACGGATCGGATCTAAGTTTCGCCGATTTATTTTGTTCTAACCTGGATAAAGCGGATTTTTCCCATTGCAATTTGATGCGCGCGAATATGCGCGGCGCGCAAATCCGCGATGCCAATTTCTTTGGCGCGAATTTGCAAGACGCCGATATGCGTAGCGGATCGATTGTGATGTACAGTTCCAATCGCGAACCGGCGACGTTAATGCGCACATCCCTGTCGGGATCGGATTTGCAGAACGCGCAATTGCAGAACGCCAATTTAACCGGCGCGGATTTGACCCATTCCAATTTACAAAATGCGAATTTACAAGGCGCAGCGCTTAGCGGTGCGAACCTCGCTGGCGTGAATTTACAAGACGCCAATTTGACCAATGCCGATTTGATCGGAGCGAATTTGACCGATGCGCAAGTCAAAGGCGCGGTATTTTCCGGCGCAAACCTGACCGGCGCGATTATCGATCCGATTACCCTGGCGAATGCCAACCTTGCCGGCGCGATTATCAGCAAGCCGTTGGTTACGCCAAATCTTGCTTATAATAGTACCGATAAATTACCGCGCACGATCAAGGAAATCTTGGAAGACCATTATTTATGGGTCAAAACCAATGGCAAGCAAGGCGAGCGCGCGAAATTGGCCCAAGCCAATCTGGCCCTGATCGATTTGACTGGATCGGACCTATCTGGCGCGGATTTGGCCGGATGCGATTTAAACGGCGCGAAATTATTCCAGGCGCAATTGATTATGACAGATCTGGCCAGCGCCAACCTGTCTGGCGCGGATTTGCGCATGGCGGCCATGGATGGTATCAATTTGTCGGGCGCGAACTTGCACCACGCCAAATTGATCAATTGCAGCCTTAGCGTAGTGAATATCAAAACCGCGGATGGAAAATTGACCGGTAAAATCTGGTCCGCGAATCTAAGCGGCACGAATCTGTCTGGTGCGGATTTATCAGGCGCCGATTTGCGCGGCGCGAATCTCAGCAATGCGGATTTGACCGATGCGAATTTGTCGGGCGCCAATTTGCTGGATTGCAATATTACCGGCGCAAAATTGGATCGCGCCAATATCGAAGGCGCCTTGATGCCATCCAGCGCGGCGTAAGTTATTTCTCCACCGCTGGCGATGTATAATTCGGCTTTTCCGTTCGCTCTTTTTGCATTTTATCGCACGCATTCATAATGGCCTGACGATTGCCGTCGGAAATCAGTTTTCCTTGGTAAAATAGCTGCCGTGTTCTGCTATCGTACATCAACGTGCCCAAATCCGCTTCATCCTGCAGCTGACCGAGTTTAACCGATCCAGGCGGATCGTTTTGCGTTTGCGTTTCCAACTGCAATATAATTGGTATTGATATCTTCTGCGGCAATTCTATGGCGTTATCGTTTAAATCTGCTGGCGTAACCGGATCGCCATCAGTATCGACGCCGGGCTTAAACGCCACATCGTCATTCGGGGTATGCGGCGTGAAATAGTCGCAATCATCCGTGGTCAACGTCAATGTTTCCGCAACACTAGATCCGGCGATGCAAAGCAACCCTATTATTGCCATTAAAAGTTTTTTCATGGGTCCCGTCCTATCCATTCGATCATTGCATCTAGCGCGCCTTTCCTGGCCAAATAATAAAGAATCAACCAAACCACCGCCGCAACGATGGATGTAATCATAAATTTGCGTTTGATATTCACGTTTTTCGGTGCGCCGGGATCGTGACCGCGTTCGGGATTTATATTGCGTTCAACCCCAAATGGCAGCACGGCAAACAGCACCGTCCACCACACCACAAAATAAGACGTTAACAGGATAAACCAATTGGTCATCGCCTAAACCCGCAAAATATGCACGCGCCCAAGCGGCTTTTTTCCGGAAATGCCTTGCACCACGCGCTGGGCCGCAACGCGGATTTTTTCCATCATCGCCGCATCGTCGATCCGTTCTGATTTCGATGTTTTATGAAGCGCTTCTGCGACCGCTTCGGCAATATTTTCCGCGACTTCGTCCAATTGATCGTGTTCCACAACACCCATTAAACTGACCTCTGGCCCGGAAACCAGTTGGCCTTTTTTATCCAACGCCAGCGATATCACCATCGCGCCGTTCCAATTGAATTTGTGTTTTTCCTTGAACACCTCGGAATCCAGGCGAATCCATTGATCGCCATCCAATGCCAAAGCGTCGGTTGGAATGGTGCCGACATATTCGCTGCGGTCCGGCATTAAACGGATCACTTCGCCATTTTCCACCACCAGCGCATTGCGCACCTGGCATTTTTGCGCCAATTCCTGATGGGTCAATAAATGCCGCAATTCGCCATGCATCGGGATCGCCGTTTGCGGGCGGATCAATTGATACATTTTGGTCAGCTCGCCCCGGTATGGATGGCCGGACACATGGGTAAAATGGCTGTCTGCCGTGATAATATGCACGCCCAAACGCGCCAGCCGGTTTTGCATTTGCTGAATAGCCAGTTCATTGCCCGGAATTTCGCGGGAAGAAAATATAACCGTATCTCCATCTCCCAATTTAATATGCTGATGCATGCCGCCTGCGATTTTATCCATCGCCGACATACGTTCACCCTGGCAACCAGTGCATAAATAGAGAATTTTATTCTCCGGAAAAAATCCGGCCTGTTCTTCGTCGATTAGGTTTGGAATATCCTTCAAATATCCCAAATTGGTGGCAATTTCATGCACGCGGTGCAAAGAACGGCCAGCCAATACCACATGCCGATCGGCCGCCGCCGCGGCTTCGACCACGCTTTTTAATCGCGCGACGTTGCTGGCAAACAATGCAACCGCCACCTTGCCGGTTTGCTCTGCGATAATTTTCTTTAAACTATCCCGTACCGCTAATTCCGATCCGCCCTCGCCCGGCTCGAACACATTGGTCGAATCGCATACCATCGCCATCACGCGGTGTTCTCCCAATTGGCGCAAGGCTTCAAAATCGGTCGGCTCACCAATAACCGGAGTTGGATCGAATTTCCAATCGCCCGTATGAAATATCGTACCGACCTTGGTTTTGATCACCAAGCTGTGGTTATCGGGAATCGAATGGGTTAATGGCAGAAATTGCAAATCGAACGGGCCAACGGAAAATTGGCGGCCGGATTCGATAATATGGGTTTTCACCTTGCGGTTAAGTCCCGATTCCTCCAGCTTGCTTTTGATCATCGCGGCGGTGAATCGCGTGGTATAAATTGGACAGCCCAATTCCTCGATCACATACGGAATCGCGCCGATATGATCTTCGTGTGCGTGGGTGACGATCATGCCAACCAAAGATTCCTTGCGGTCCATAATGAATGTCGGATCGGACATCAATACATCGATGCCGGGAATGCCGTCATGCGCGAAACTGATGCCACAATCGACAATGATCCATTTCCCGGCATGGCCGTATAAATACATATTGCGGCCGATTTCCCCGGCACCGCCAAGCGGCACATACAAAACTTCGGAATTTTTTGGATCGAAATCAGACGCCACTTTTCACACTCCGCAGTTTGATATTGCGGATGCCCTTGGCGTTGCGCAAATAAAGTTTACTAAGACCATTCAACGTTAAATCGCGGTCGATGGCATAAAGGCCCGGAATAACGTCCGCAAAAAACCCAGCCAGGCCGCCAGTTGCGATTACGGTCAATTTCTTGCCGTGCTCGGATTCTATTTTTTGCAAAATTCCTTCGATCAGTCCGGCATAACCCCAATAGGCCCCGGATTGCATCGCTTCTTCGGTGCGTTTGCCGATCACTTGTTTTGGTTTGGCAATCGCGACACGCGGTAATTTGGCGGTTCCTTTTACCAACGCATCCAACGAAAGATTGATGCCGGGACAAATAACCCCGCCCAAATAACTTCCCTGCTGATCAATCAGATCAAATGTGGTCGCCGTGCCAAAATCGATAACAACCGCTGGCAACGGATATTTATCGATCACCGCGACGGCGTTGACCAAACGGTCCGCGCCGACTTCTTCGGGGGCATCGACGCGTACGGCGATGCCCAGATCGACATTTTCCTGACCGACATAAAACGGTTTCACCGCGAAATAAGCTTCGCATAATTTATACAAGGCATGCCCGGTTTGTGGCACGACATTGGCAATAATCGCGCCCGATATTTTTTTAGGATCGATATTTTTCAATTCAAATAATTGCAATAACCAAACCGCGAATTCATCCGCGGTGCGGCTGGCCTCCGTCGTCATGCGCCAGGACGCCAGCATGGTTTCGCCGTCATAAACCGCGAACACGGTGTTGGTGTTGCCCGAATCGATGCAAAGGTGATACATATTACAATCCTACTATTCCGGAAAATATAGGCAGAACCTTATTTTCCTCAAGCCCCAATAATAACGCGCCATCATCGCGCAAATCAAGGAATATGCCGCTTAATTGCCCATTCGGTGCGCCGGCAGCCTCAGAAACCGTGATTTTTTGCCCCCGAAACGCCGCTTGGTCGAGCCAGGCTTGGCGAAACAACGCAAATCCATCTTTTTGCCACCGGCCGATATGAAATTGCAATTTATCGCCCAGATCCTCCGCCAATTGTTTTGGGCCTATGGTTTTGCGCGTTTCCGCAAAAATAGATGTGGCAGGATAAGCCATTCCATCCGGATGACTGGAAATATTGATTCCAATTCCAATAATCAAATTGGTGGCACCGGCGCGATCTGGCGAAGTTTCCAATAATATCCCCGCGATTTTTTTATCGTTGCACAACACATCATTCGGCCATTTGCATTGCAAATTGGCCTGGCTCATGATTGGCCGCAATACCTCGCAAACGGCAATAGCAGCAACAAAGGACAATTGCGGCCAAATTTGAAGCACGGCATCCGGTTTACACACAAAAGAATAAAAAAGATTACCTTCGGCCGATTGCCAGGCGCGCCCTTGGCGCCCTCGCCCCGCCGATTGCGCGCCGGCGCTTATGGCGAATGGCACAGCCTCGCCAGATAATAACAGTCGTTGCGCTTCGGAATTTGTGGAATCGATGGAATCATAGTAATGCAGCCGGGTGAAAGCCGAATTACTTGGCAACCTTGCCTCCAAAATACATCAGGGTCGACGCTTTTTCCGACCACTGCATCACAGGGTCCGGGTAAATGACAAACAACGCCAGCAACAAGGCGCTGCCGATCATCAATAACCGCAATTCGGAATGAATGAATTTATCCAACGATTCCTGCACATCGTCGAAATACATGATCTTGACGATATTCAGGTAATAATAAGCGGAAATAACGCTGGCCACGACGCCGAAAATCGCCAGCCAATACAGATTGCTGTGCAGCGCGGCGACGATGATATAAAACTTGGCGAAAAATCCGGCCAGCGGCGGGATTCCCGCCATCGAAAACAAGATCACCAGCAAGCACAATGCCATGACCGGATTGGTTTTCGACAATCCGCGCAAATCGGAAATGCCTTCGACCAATTTGCCCTGGCGGCGCATCGATAAGATACAGGCGAACGCGCCGACGCTCATAATCACATAAATGATCATATAGGCGGTCAATGCCTTGATACCTTCCAACGAGGCCGCCGCAAGGCCCATCAGCACAAATCCCATATGCCCGATGGAGCTGTAGGCCATCAGGCGTTTAATATTGGTTTGGCGCAGTGCGGCCACTGCGCCGACCAGCATCGATGCAGCGGATAAAAACACCACCACTTGTTGCCAAATTTCCGGGCTGTTCAATAATGGTCCGGCCAATACCCGCACAAAAAGCCCTAATGCCGCGATTTTCGGGGCGATTGCGAAAAATGCCGTTACCGGCGTTGGCGCGCCTTCATACACATCTGGCGTCCACATATGGAATGGCACGGCCGATACTTTGAATGCCAAGCCTGCCAGCATGAATACGATGCCGACGACAAGGCCTAAACTATGTTTCATATCGACGCCATCTAACATGCGCGCGACATCATAAAATTCGATAGTTCCAGAGAATCCATAAATAAAGGATATGCCAAACAATAACATGCCCGACGATAACGCACCCAGAATGAAATATTTAATCCCCGCCTCGGTCGACCGGATGCCGTCGCGATGAAACGCCGCCAGCACATATAATGCCAAGCTTTGCAGTTCGAGACCGACATACAGGGTCAGGAAATTATTCGCCGACACCATCAACATCATGCCGAGTGTCGATAACATCATCAGCACATAAAATTCATACCGCCCGTCTTTTTGTTCCGGTAAATAACGCCAGGATAAAATCGCCGTCATCGCACCGCCGATCAACACCAGACATTTCATCACAACCGCGAATGGATCGAAACGGAATAAATTGTGGAATGCAGTTGCGACATAATCCGCCTTTAACGAAACCATATATTGGTCGGTTAAATGCACCAAATACGCCACGGTGATAAATCCAGCGATAGCAATCAGTGCTGCGCCGTTATAAGCACGCTTTTTATCATACGCGCCAAAGATCAGCCCGATGACCGCAAAAACGGCCAAGGCAATTTCCGGGAAAATCAGCCGAAAATCATAAATATCAGGCATGGATTCCATAATTAAATACCTCGATTAATCGTGATGAGTTTCGCCATCGTCCCATGGCGCGTCGTGGGCGTCTTCTAAATCCTTATGCACATCGACTAGCAATTTATTGACCGACGCTTCCATCGGCTTCATAAAGCTGGCCGGGTAAACGCCCATCCAAATCACCAATGCCAATAATGGCGCGAAAACGGTAATTTCTTGCCAGCTTAGATCCTTCAGCCCCTTTAACGATAATTTTTCAAGCTTGCCCAACACCACGCGGCGGTACAACCATAACGAATAAGCCGCGCCCAGGATCACGCCCGTCGCCGCCAGCATCGCCACCAATTTATTCGCTTGATACGCGCCGGCCAATGCCAAAAACTCGCCGACGAATCCGCTGGTTCCCGGCAATCCCACCGACGCCAGCGTGAATACCAGAAATACAAAGGCGTATATCGGCATGCGTTCAACAACACCACCATAAGCGGCAATTTCGCGCGAATGGATCCGGTCATACAACACGCCAACGCACAGGAATAATGCTGCCGATACAAACCCGTGCGATAACATTTGCACGATCGCGCCATCTACCCCTTGGACATTCAAGGTGAAAATCCCCATGGTCACAAACCCCATATGCGCGACCGATGAATAGGCGATCAGTTTTTTCATATCTTCTTGCGCTAGCGCCACCAGCGATGTGTAAATAACCGCGATTACGCTTAGGGCAAATATAAACGGCGCAAAATCGTAACTGGCTACCGCAAACATGGGTAATGAAAAACGTAAAAATCCATATCCGCCCATTTTTAACAAAATACCAGCCAGGATCACCGATCCGCCCGTTGGCGCCTCCACGTGCGCATCGGGCAACCAGGTATGCACCGGCCACATCGGCATTTTGACCGCAAACGAAGCGAAGAATGCCAGGAACAGCCAATGCTGCATCGGTACCGGGAATTGCGTTGTCGCCAACGTGACCATATCGGTCGTTCCGGCATGCCAATACATCGCCACCATTGCAACCAGCATCAATACGGAACCCAGCAACGTGAATAAAAAGAATTTAAACGCCGCATATACGCGCCGCGCGCCGCCCCAAACGCCGATGATCAGAAACATCGGAATCAAAACGCCTTCGAAGAACAAATAGAACAAAACCATATCCAGCGCGCAGAACATCCCGATCATAAAGGTTTCCAGAATCAGGAACGCGATCATATATTCGCGCACCCGTTTTTCGACCGATTGCCAGCTGGCGATCACGCAAATGACGGTTAATAAGGCGGATAAGATAACGAAGAAAATCGAAATCCCGTCAATGCCCAGATGGTAATCGATGCCCAGCGTCGTAATCCACGGCGCTTTTTCGACGAATTGATAATCGGCCTTGGCGCCATCAAAATTAAGCCACAGCAACAGCGACAGGATAAAAGTGATGATCGAGGTCCACAGCGCGGTCCAGCGGGAATTTCTTTCCACCTGATCGGGCGTGCCGCGCAGCAGAAAAATCAATACCGCGCCAAACAGCGGCAGGAATGTGAGAACCGAAAGGATCGGAAGGCCGTACATCTTAGCTCCACCAATAACGCAGAATGAAATAACTGACAAACCCGGCAATACCGCACAGCATCACGAAGGCATAATGATATAAATACCCGCTTTGAAAGCGCGATAAGGTTCCAGCAAAACGTTGCGACACGCTGGCGATACCATTCGGCCCAAGCCCGTCGATAATCGCCCCGTCCCCGCCAAGCCACAAGGCGCGGCCAATGCGCAGCGCGGGCCGCACGAAAATCTTGTCGTACAATTCGTCGAAATACCATTTGTTCAACAAGAAATTATAAACGCCTGGGAAAGTGCGCGCCAATTTGCCCGGGATCGCCGGTTGGATCATATAAAACCAATAGGCCAATATGATCCCGGCAAGGCCCGAGACCAACGGCGACATTTTTACCCAAGTCGGCACATGGTGCGCATGTTCCAAAATTTCATTGCCTGGCGCCGCATGGATCGCCGCGCCCCAAAACGCCACATGATGTTCGCCGATAAACGCGTCTTTTAACGCCCAACCAGCGGCAACTGCGCCGCCCGCCAGAACCAATAACGGCACCAACATCACCCATGGCGATTCGTGCGCATGGCTCATCGTTTCAGCATCCGCGCGCGGTTTGCCGTGGAATGTCATCAACAATAAACGCCAGGAATAAAACGCGGTGCAAAACGCTGCTGCCAATCCCAGCCAGAATGCATATTGGCCAACACCGCTATGCGCGGCATAAGCGACTTCTAATACCATATCCTTGGAAAAATATCCGGCAAATGGCGGAATCCCGGCCAACGCCAGATTGCCGATCCAAATCATCACATAGGTAATTGGAATCACCCGCCACAGGCCGCCATATTTGCGCATGTCTTGCTCGCCACTCATCGCATGAATAACAGAACCGGCGGATAAAAATAACAGCGCCTTGAAAAAGGCATGGGTCGTTAAATGGAACATCCCGGCCGAATACGCGCCAACGCCGCAGGCAAAAAACATATAACCCAACTGGCTGCAGGTGGAATACGCGATCACGCGCTTAATATCGTTTTGCACAAGACCAATGGTCGCCGCGAAAAACGCGGTCGATGCGCCAACGATGGTCACCATTTCCAATGCCGCCGGTGCGTATTCAAATAACGGCGACATGCGGCAAACTAAAAATATGCCTGCGGTTACCATGGTCGCGGCGTGAATTAACGCCGAAACCGGCGTCGGGCCTTCCATCGCGTCCGGCAACCAGGTGTGCAGCAATAATTGCGCCGATTTGCCCATTGCGCCGATAAACAGCAATACGCATAAAACAGTAAGGGCATGAAGGTTATATCCGAGGAAATCGATATAGACATCCGCCTTGCTTGGCGCTTCGGCCAAAATCTCACTGAAGCGGATCGAATCGAACAGCATGAAAATGCCGAAAATGCCTAGCGCGAATCCAAAATCGCCGACCCGGTTGACAACAAACGCCTTGATCGCGGCGGCGTTCGCCTCTGGCTTGTCGTACCAGAAACCAATCAACAGGTACGAAGCCAATCCGACCCCTTCCCAACCGAAGAACATTTGCGCTAAATTATCGGACGTGACCAACATCAGCATGAAAAAGGTAAACAATGACAAATACGCCATGAAACGCGGGATGGATTTATCATGGCTCATATACCCAACCGAATATACGTGCACCAGGAACGATACGCCGTTCACGACCAATAACATCACGGCCGACAGTGCATCGAATCGCAAGGCCCAGTTAAACGATAACGATCCCGAATTGACCCAATCCAAAACCGGAATCACCAACGCATCTGTGCCCGGAACATGCAAAAATAAATAAATGGAAATAATCGCGGCCAGCCCGACGCCGGTGCAGGTAATTAATTGCGACGCCCGATCGCCGATCCAGCGGCCAAAAATGCCGACGATTAAAAATCCAAGCAAAGGCAAAAATACGGAGGCTAGATACATTGATACTCCTTAGTATGCAGACAACAGTCTACCCCTTCAATTCGCTGATATCTTCGACGGCGATGGTTTGCTTGTTGCGGAAGAACACAACCAAAATCGCAAGGCCAATCGCGGCCTCCGCAGCGGCGACGGTCAAAATGAACATCGAAAATACCTGACCGACCAAATTATGCAAATGCGCGGAAAACGCGACGAAGTTGATATTCACCGCGAGCAGCATCAATTCCACCGACATCAAAATAACGATGACGTTTTTACGGTTCAGGAAAATGCCAAAAATGCCGATGGCGAACAAAATCGCGGCAACCGACAGAAAATGGTACAATGGTACAACCATGGTTATTCGATTCGCACTCCCATACCGGTTGGAACTTGTTTGATTTCCATCGCGTCGGACGGTTTACGATTCACTTGATCGGAAATATTCTGGTGACGCACGCCCGGCCGTTCGCGCAGCGTCAATACGATCGCACCGATCATCGCAACCAGCAAGATAATCCCCGCAATCTGAAAGATCAGAAAATAATCCGTGTAAATCAATTGGCCCAGCGCCTTGGTATTATGCATTCCATCCGCAACTGGCGCGGCCCCGTTCGCATCGGCAATTTTCATGGCGCGCGGGCTGGAAATAAACAAACGCGCCGCGATCAATAATTCCAACAATAAAATACCGCCGATCAATCCGCCGATCGGTAAATACCGCAAAAATCCCTGTCGCAAGGCGACAAAATCCACATCCAGCATCATCACGACGAACAGGAACAAAACCGCGACCGCGCCGACATACACGATGACCAAAATCATCGCGAGGAATTCTGCGCCCATCAACAGGAACAATCCCGCCGCATTGAAAAATGCTAAAATCAGCCACAACACCGCATGCACCGGATGCCGCGCGGAAATGACCATCAGGCCGGAGAAAATCGTCACGGCCGCAAAAAGATAAAATGTAAGTAGTTCTAGGGACATATTGGTTTAATTGCTTGATTGCCGCGACCTTAGCCTGTGCGCGGGCAAAATCCAAGCCGGAACGCAAGCTGTTGTTTTCTTTTTGTTTTTTAGTGGATAAGTTATCCCTACTTCTGATCGTACGGATTTTCGCCCTGGCGCAGGTAAATGCGGATCGGCGTGCCCGGCATATCGAATTCTTCGCGCATTTTATTGGTTAAATAGCGGATATAGCTGTCCGGCATATCGTAAACGCCATTGCAGAACAATACAAAGGTGGGAGGGCGGGATTTGATCTGCGTACCATACCGCAATTTCAGGCGTTTGTTTTTAACCATCGGCGGTGGATAGGATTCCACCATCTTTTTCAACCAGCTATTGAATTTGCCGGTGGAAATGCGTTTGTTCCAAACTCCATGAACTTCAAATACAGCTTTAAATACTTTATCTAAGTTTTTGGATTCTAATGCAGAAATGTAAATTATTGGCACATCCGCAATTTGCGGCAAGGATTTTGCGACAATCGCCTTAACGCTATTGATGGTTTCGCCCTTGTCCCGAACCAAATCCCATTTATTGATCACAACAACAACCGCCCGGCCTTCATTGGCGGCAAGATCGGCGATGGTCAGATCCTGGCGGGTGATGCCCTGGCTGACATCCAAAACCAATAAAACCACTTCGGCCATATTGATCGCATTGATCGTATCGGCCGTGGCCATTTGTTCCAGCTTCTCGACCACCTTGGCTTTTTTGCGCAAACCGGCCGTGTCGACCAATTCCATTTTCTTTCCGCGCCATTCAAACGGCACTGAAATCGCATCGCGGGTAATCCCCGCCTCCGGCCCCGTCAGCAATCTTTCTTCGCCAACCATTTGATTGATCAAGGTGGATTTGCCGGCATTCGGTTTGCCGACAATCGCCAATTTTACCGGACGATTTCCGGCTGGCTTTTCTTCTGTTTCTTCGGCTTCGGTATCTTCATCCCATTCATCTTTTTCTGTGGTCGGCTTTTGCGCCGGGCAATAATCTTCTAAATACGCGGCCAATTCATCCATGCCAAGCCCATGTTCGGCCGAAACTGGAATCATTGGATCGAAACCAAGACGGTGGAATTCCGCCCAATCCTGGCCGGTTTTATTTTCGCATTTATTGATCACCAGGAAAATCGGCTTACCGCTTTTGCGCAGTTCCTTGGCAATGGTGCGGTCTTCGTTTTGCAAACTGACTTTGCCGTCGACCACAAACCAAATCAAATCGGCAAGATCGATGGCGCGCTGGCTTTGCACCGACATGCGACGCGCCAATTCATCGCCCTTACCATCATCCAACCCGGCGGTATCGATCGCGGTAAAATGATGGCCGAATAAATGCGCGGGCGCTTCTTGCCAATCGCGGGTCACGCCCGGCGTGTTGTGCACGATGGCCAGCTTTCTGCCGACCAGGCGGTTGAACAATGTCGACTTGCCGACATTGGGCCGTCCGACGATGGCGATTTTAAAGGTCATGATGATTACCGGAATGCCACCAGCCGTCCATTGTCGGTCAACACCAATATGGTATTTTCCGCCACCACCGGCGCGATAGACGATACGCCCGGCAAATCATAGGATCCGATGTTTTTGCCGTCTTGCGGCGACAAGACCCATAATTTGTCATCGCCGCCGACAACGAATAATCTTCCGCCTGCCAGAACCGGCCCAGCATAATGCGCGTTTTTCACGTCGTCCTTATGCCCTAATTCCACACTCCATTTAACAAGGCCGCGCGCCATTTCAACGCAGATCAAATGATTGGTGTTATCGATAATATAAACATAATTGTCCGTGACCCACGGCGTTTCAGTGCCGCCAACCGATAAATCCCAAATCCGGTCGCCAGACTCCAAATCGATTGCCAGCATTCGGTTGCTGTGCCCGATTGCGTATACTTTGCCATCATGAATCGCTGGCAAGGCCTGAACCGATGTAATGGTCGCCATCAAATCGCCCCGGCGCACACGCGATAGGTTTTCAACCCACAACGGGCGGCCCTTGTTCAAATCAAACGCGATCAAATCGCCGGTGGTAAAGGCGGCCACCGCGATGCCTTTGCTGATCGCTGGGCTTGCGCCGCCTAGCAGCGCGGCCGATTCATTCAATCCTTCGTACATCCAGGACAATTTGCCCTCGGCCGCGGTCAGCGCGGTCAGGCGATTATCGACCGGCACGATCAACACCTTGCCTTCGGCCACAGTGGGCGCGGTGCGCAATGGGCTGGATACCGGCACGCGCCATAAAACTTTGCCATTCGTCGTATCAAGCGCGGTCAATTCCGCAAGCCCGGTGGTTACGTATAAAATATTCCCATCAACCGCCAATCCGCCATTGGCAATCGAACGGCTGTCTTCGTGATCGGGTACCAGATCCTGGGACCAAACCAGATTACCGGTGTTCAAATCGAATGCGCGTACTTCGGATGAAATATCGACGGTGAAAACCTTGCCGTTTGCGACAACGGGCTGATTCACCAAATATCCATCGCGCGACGAACCATCGCCGATATCCACACTCCAAATCATATTCAATGGATCTTTATTCAACGCCAAATGTTGCATCACGTGATCGGCATAACCGCCAGCCATTGGCCAGGTTGGATTCGCCGATGCGGGCGGATAAATCACCTGCGCGCTTTCCAGCGAAGGATCAGGTTCAATCGGACTATTCGACAAAAGAATCGGAATGCGCGTACCCGGTAAAACCGGATCGCCCGCCTTGCCAAGCCAATTATCGCCGCAAGAGGGCAATAAAACGACAGCGAGTAAAAGAATAAAAATACGTTTCATGATTTTGCGGGAATGATAAAAGGAATGGAAGGGAAGGAACGATGTCCCTTCCCTTTTAGAATTTTAATACGACAAAACGGTAGAAACACGCTGTACGCGCATTTTCATCGTAGTTGGCGCATTCATATCAGCGGCAATACGGGCGAAAATATTTTTCGCTTTTTCTTTATCGCCCTGCTGCATCGCGATCAAACCTTGCAATTCGAGCGCCGAAAAACGCCATGGGCGGCCAGTTTCGGTCAAAGGTTGCAATCGCTTGCTCAATCCATCCAAATTCGCGTTTTCCATATCCATTTGAATGGACACGCTATCGATGGCGGCTAATTCTCGGTACATGGAATCGATGCCACCGGTATTCGACAATTTGTCGTATGCCGCAACCGCACCGGATTTGTCGCCGGATTTATATTTAATACTCGCTTCGGAAAACAGCGCCAGGGTTTTATATCCGCTGCTGGCGTCATCGGCGATTTGCGCCAATTGTTTCAACGCTTCGTCGCGTTTTTTGGCATCCGCCAAATCGATCGCCTGATCGAACAACATTGCATCGTTCGAAGCGCGATATTGGCTGTATTGTTTGTACCCGGACGTTACCGCCGTGCCCAAAACCAAAATGGCAATCGCGGCCATGATAATTTTGCCGTAATCTTTCCATACGCGGCGCATTTGTTCGCTGCGCAGATCTTCTTTGATTTCATCGATTAAATCCATTGTATCGTTCCTTTTTATTTTTATTGATTTACGCCGCTTCTTGCTTCCACTTGATCGAACAACCCATGCTGGCGGATTGTTCGCGCGGACCGTTGCCGGTTGCGACGATTTCCTTAAATGCTTCTAATAAATCGCGGCGCGCGCCTGGCGCGGCTTCTTTACGCGATGCGTCCAAACGGCCGCGATATTGCAATTCGCCTTTGGCGTTGTAACCAAAGAAATCCGGAGTGCATACCGCGCCATATTGTTTGGCAACCGATTGCGAATCATCCACCACATACGGGAAATTGAAATTATTTTCAGCCGCGAAAATTTTCATGTTTTCAAAACTGTCATCCGGATATGTCACGGGATCGTTGGAATTGATCGCAATAATGCCAACACCCATTTTTTGTAATTCCGTAACATCCGAAACCAGGCGCGAAATAATCGCCTTTACATACGGGCAATGGTTGCAAATGAACATCACCAAAGTGCCCTTTGGCCCCTGGATGTCTTTTAAACCATAAGTTTTGCCGTCTATGGCTTTCAATTTGAAATCAAAAGGTTTTTGCCCAAAATCGCAAAGTGGGGTTTCAACCGCCATGCCTGTTCTCCTTGTCACAGTTTTTTATTGCATTGCAACTATTTAGTCTTTTTTTACCCGCCAATCAAGCACAGAACTGCTATCCTAAAATTATAGCGCCGCGCAATTAAATTATGATTTTGTGCGGCGCAATGACGATTTTATACGTTTGGAAGGGTCGGTTAGTTCAGTTTTTAACTAATTTGATACTTATTGGCGGCAGACTAGAATCTAACGGGGACAGTTATATTTTATGGCGGCGATGGAAAACGCAAGAACAGAAGATAACGTGTTGAACTTTGTGGCGCATCGCCGCAAGAACACAGCCGCGCATTTTACCCGTACAGAATTAAATCAGTTACTAGGGTTGTATGCCGAAAAATCCAAAACTGGAGAGTGGCGGCATTCAACCCTAGACCAACGTTATGGTCTAATCGCCTACTCGGTCTATCAGGATCCATTGGAACGCCCGGTCTATACGATCATCAAATTCGACCGGGCCCACCGTGAAAAAGGCAGATATGTGCTCTATCACCGCCGCCGCCGGCTGAAACAATGCCAATCTATGGGTGAATTATTGATGGCGATGCGGTCGATGAAAACGCCGCAGGTTTAAATAGATTTTGCATCAATAGAAAAGCCGGAAGAGATTTCTTCCGGCTTTTTTGTTATTTTATACTTATTATCTTGAACGTCTTGATTGCTGCCATACCCACTCCTGATATGCCGGATCTTGCTGCCAAGATGGCAATAACGCTTGCTCTTTACGCCAGGTCGTTAGCCGTTTTGTTTCCGCTTCTAAACGCTGCTGCTCGGCTACTGCGCGTTCCCGCGCTTCACGGGGACCACGATAGAGTTCACCTATGGCAATCGCCGCTTCAACGAAAGCGCGACTAGGGGTCGCTTTTCTCGCTAGCTTAATTTGTGGAATAAAGTCTACCACATCTTGATCGCCCGCATCCGCCAATTTGTTTAACTCCCGGCGTACAACTCGGGAGCGATTATAGATTTTTGCCAATGCACTCAATGCAAGCTGTGCGCCAGGTGATGGAGCGGCTTCCAATCTTGGCTGATTTCTTTGCTCTAAATATTCTTTAACCATCAACATTGCAGCAGCGTCCACTCTGCGTTCACTCAGCAATATTTCTGCTCTGTCTAGTAAAGACAATTGTTGAAATTTAGGGGAACGTACAGTCGGTTTTTCTGCTTCTACTACTGGTGCTTCTGCGGTTGCGGTCATATTCTCTCTCCATTTGTTTTGGAATAATTTTCGGTGTCTAACATGCCCGATACTAAATGGAAACAAAAAAATCTGTTATGCACCCTATTAATGAAATACTCCCTAATAATAAGCAATTTTATTGCTCTTGCCAAAAATGACTTAAAAATATAAAGTTTCGCTATCAAAACATAGGGAGATTAAGCCATGAAAAAACTATTCTTAACTTTGATGCTTATCTTAAGTTTCTGCGCGTTTAGTACAGAAGCGCATGCGGTCGTGGTCGGTCAAGGCTGCACCACCGTTCACTGCTGCTATGATGCTATTGCGCAATTTTGCAAAAATCCTGCCAATCTAAATAGATTGGCTAGCTGTACTTTCAATGATGGCGACGAACAACATCCTCATTGGCTAAATGTTAGCCGCGTTTGTGGTGACCCGAGCCCATTGTTGCCACCCGCACCAGTAGAGGGGCCGAACACAGATCATAATCGGCGATAAATCTGTTTATGTTTAACAGCCGGAAGATTGAATCTTCCGGCTGTTTTTTTATTCCTGCATTTCTTTGCGTCAATCCAAATATCATCCTAAAATTCTTCCACTGCCCAATCTCTCCAACAAATCTTTTGCCAGTCTTTGGGCTTCTCCTGGATTGATGTTTTTCGCAAGCAATGGAGAAACTCCGGTCTTAGCTTTTTGCGCGACAATTGCTTCCTCTACTCGCCTTTGGCCCGCCTCGGTGAGCTTAACCGTCCCCATTTTTCCGTCTGCTTTTCTTTGAAAAGCGCTCCAGAAAGTATAAACGCCATTCACCATCTCAATAAGCGCAGGCCCCAAATTAGGATCACGAGATAAAATTCCCATGTCGCAGAATTCTAAAGTTTCGAGTACTGCTCTTTTTAGAAAATCAAATTTAACCACTCTGTTTGCAGGTTGATCGTTAATAGAATGCAACTTACAACCTTTGGATATCAAATGATCTATTAAATCATCTGCCACATAATTTAGAGGTAACTCTACTTCTTTACATGAAGTTTTGGGCACAAGAATGGTGGATGTGGCTTTTAATACCACCGTTGTTTCCACCCCTTTTTCTTCGACTAAATTTTTAATTGCTCCTGGCACATCTGATGATTCTCCAACCTGTTTTCTTAATTGAGCAATCTGCCCATCGAAATACATTAACATTGCAGGCAATAAATCCTCTTTCGTAGGATCAAACCCCATAGCACGCAGCACAATCCTGTGCGCGACAAAATCCGGCACCGTTTGCTGTTTGGGGCTAAACGGTTTAATTTCATGAATTACTAATGTGGTCGGAGAGACGCCCATTTCCTTTTTACCTTTTAGGAATTGTATCCTTAAAAGATTAAATAGGCAAGGGTCATACGCAGTATAGCAATAGAATCAGTAATTTAATCACTATTACAATGTGCGAGCGGCGATAAGAGCAGCAATGATACCGCCAATAACCCGATTGGAATTTATAATGAATGGCGTTTTAGCGGTAAAGGGATCGCCCATTTTATTCAAAGTGCGCAAATAATTTCTAACACGGGCAACCGCGATTTCTTCTCTGCTTTCCGGTTGTGCGGGATAATGGGTTAACGCATCCATAAACAACAATAATTCCCGCTTGCCATTATCATCCAAAACAATTGTGGGATTGCCGCGTCCAGGCATATTTTCTTCGTACAGAGCGGACAGATTTACAAAGGCGTCGTCGATACCGCGCATTTTAAAAATTCCATAAGCAGCATCATACCATGGTGGTATTTTGCCCAGCCGCAATTTGGCTTCGGTGTAAAATGGATCTCTTACGATAAAGTTAAGCACATGTTCTTCGGCTTCAGTGCCGAAACAATCGCGAAATTCTCTCTCCCCATCGTCGCATCTTCCGACAAGAGAACATATTCCTTCGGATTTGTCTGCAATAAGACTCATGATGTACTCCTTTTTATTCCCACTCAATAGTACCAGGAGGTTTTGACGTATAATCGTAAACCACGCGGTTAATTCCAGCGACTTCGTTGCAAATGCGGGTGGCGACGCGCGACAGGAATTCGGTGGTGAATGGATATACATCCGCCGTCATGCCATCGGTCGATGTTACCGCGCGTACGGCGCAAACGTAACTATATGTGCGATAATCACCCATCACGCCCACGGTTTTCACCGGTAATAATACCGCAAATGCTTGCCAGATTTCGTTATACAAACCGGCTTTGCGGATTTCATCCAAATAGACCTTGTCGGCGTTGCGCAGGATTTCCAATTTTTCCGGCGTGATTTCGCCAGGAATACGGATCGCCAAACCTGGGCCTGGAAACGGGTGACGTTCCACAAATTCCGGTGGCAATCCCAATTCCTTGCCTAATTTGCGTACTTCGTCCTTGAACAATTCGCGCAGCGGTTCGACCAGTTTCAAATTCATTTTTTCCGGCAAGCCGCCAACGTTGTGGTGTGATTTGATCGTTACCGATGGCCCGCCGCTGAACGATACGGATTCGATGACGTCCGGATATAATGTGCCTTGCGCCAAAAATTCCACGCCGCCGATTTTTTTGGCTTCGGCATCGAACACATCAATGAATAATTTGCCGATGGTTTTGCGTTTGACTTCGGGATCTGTCACGCCAGCCAGCGCGCCCAAAAATTGTTTCGACGCATCGACATGCACCAATGGAATATTATATTTGCCGCGGAACATCGAAACCACTTGCTCCGCCTCGCCGGCGCGCATCAAACCGTGATCGACGAAAATGCAGGTCAATTGATCGCCAATCGCTTCGTGAATTAACACCGCCGCGACGGATGAATCGACGCCGCCCGACAGGCCGCAAATAACACGCGCTTTGCCGACTTGTTTGCGGATCTTGGCGATTTCTTCTTCGCGGAAAGCCTTCATGGTCCAATCGCCGCGGCAACCCGCGACTTTTTTCACAAAATTGCCCAGCAATTTCGAACCATCCGGCGTATGCATGACTTCGGGATGAAACTGCACGCCATAAATTCTTTTATTTTCGTTGGCGATCGCCGCGAATGGCGCGCCGTCGCTGGTGCCGACGGTTTTAAATCCAGATGGGATGGCGGTGATCGCATCGCCATGACTCATCCACACTTGGTAATCCTTGCCTTTTTGCCAGACGCCGTCGAACAACGCGCAGTCATCGACGATTTTCAATTGCGCGCGGCCAAATTCGCGGGTGTGTTGCGCGCCTGGCTCTACCTTGCCGCCCAATTGGTGGCACAATGCTTGTTCGCCATAACAAATGCCCAAAACCGGCACGTTCAAATCATAAACGATTTGCGGCGGCATCGGCGCGTTTTGCTCGTAAACGCCAGCAGGACCGCCGGATAAAATTACCGCTTTTGGATTGTAAGATTTAATTTTTTGCGCATCGGTGTTGAAGGGCACGATTTCCGCGTAAACCCCCGCCTCGCGCACGCGCCGTGCAATCAATTGGGTAACTTGAGATCCGAAATCCAGAATAAGAACTTTATCGTGTTGCATCAGGCGCCCTTTGTTGAATAAGGACGGTAAAATAGCTTATTTGCCGCCTTTAATCAACACCGCCGCAAAAAATCCATCCGTGCCGTGATCGGCGGGGTTAAGCCGCAAATATCCCTTATCTGGCGCTAATTTCCAGGCCTTCATAGGATCGGTAATATCCATAAGTTTGAATTCCGGATGCGCGGTTAGGAATTGTTCGATTTGCGCCTCGTTTTCATCGCGCATCAGGGAACAGGTCGAATAAATCAACCAGCCACCCGATTTTACCAAAGGCGCGGTTTGATCCAAAATATCTTTTTGTACCTGCACCAATTCGGCAAGATCTTTTGGCGTAAAGCGATGTCGCATGTCCGGATTACGCCGCCAAGTGCCGGTGCCGCTGCACGGTACATCGCACAATACGCGATCGAACCGTTCTTTCTGCCGCAAGCGCCATTTCATGCCGTCTTTATCCAGCAATTTGAGTTCGTGGTTATGCACCCCTGCCCGCCGGAAACGTTGGATCGATTTTTTCAGCCGCGTATCGTTATTATCGCATGCGATAATCCGCCCTTCGTTTCGCATGCTGGCGGCCAGCGCCAATGTTTTACCGCCAGCACCCGCGCAATAATCCAGCACCGACATGCCGGGCCGCGCATCACACAACAGGGCGATCAATTGCGATCCTTCATCCTGAACTTCGATGGTGCCGTCCTTTAGCGCGTCTAAATTGCCCAAATTGGCGCGGGTTTTCAGCCGCAAGCCGATGGGCGAGTATGGTGTTTGTTCCAATTCCTCCAGTAACGGTTTCAATCGGTCAAATACATCCTGGCGCGGCGCGCGCAATATATTTACCCGCAAATCGACGCTGGCTTCTTTTTGCATTTCCAGCAAGATTTCCTGCCACCGGTCCGGGAAAGATTCCTGGATTTTGCCTAACATCCATTCCGGACATTCCAATCGCGTCGCGTTATCCATATCCGCGGATAGCAATTGCGGCGGGGATTTTACCCATCGCGAGATCCATTTCTTTTCCGCTTCGCTTAAAACGCCGCTGCTGTATTTTTCGTCGGTAAAGGCGCCGAATATTTGCGCCTCGTCCCATTTGTCCAAGAAAACCAGGGCGGCAATGGCGCGCATCCGCGCGGTTGGGGTGACATCGGCATCACCCTTGGCAATCCACCAATCCAAGCGTATTTGATGGCGGGTAATTTTATAAACCAAATCGCCGATAAAACGCCGGTCGCCGCCGCCGATAAACCGGCGTGCGCGGAAATACATATCGCAGATCCGATCCAAAGGACGATCGGAATTTTCATATTCTTGTAATATTTCAGTGATAGCCATTATTCGGGCGGCGGGGGTCATTTATACGTTGCTCACAGGATTGTATTTATTAAGGAAATATCTATTTACAGTCTTGTACACCTTTGCTATTACCAAGGCAACAGGGGAACTAGATGTATAGTGACGTTTTAAGAATTCCGCAAATGCTGATCCGAAGCGCAGGGAGCTTTGCCGGCCTTCCTCCCTATGCTTATCTCAAATTACGCGCATCAAAACGCCGCGCGGTACCGTTAAAACCTAACGATAACAAAGATACTCAGCGTTTACAAGCCATTGTCGAAATCTGCCGAACCTTTACCGATGATGTCGTCCAAGGCAGGAATGTTATTCGAAAAATCCCAAGGGTGACGACTTCGGTCACCAAACCAAAAGAAAAGAAAATCAAAGAGTATCTGGAATCGCCAGAAATATTGGCCGAATTGCAGCAATTGCACGAATCCCTGGGTGCGGCCATATTTAAAAATACCGTACGAACCATGTACAGCGAAGATGGCCCAAAAATATACTCGATCATGCGGCGAGTAATGCACATTCCTAAACCTTCTAGCCCGGCCAAGCAAAAACAGTACAAAGCGCCAAAATTAAAACAACCCAAAAGACCAGCTTTTGTCTTTCAGCAAGTTGAGAAAACAGCGGTCAAATCTCCCGCTCCCCAAAAATCACCATATGAAATCGCGATAAGCAGCCTGCAGCAGGCCAGAGACAATTTTTTATGGGCGCAGCCAAAAATTATTTATGAATATGCCCAACGCATTGTAAGTTTCAGCCTGGCCATTGAGGTCTTAAACGATCCTCACAGCACAACCACTCAATTTAACTACAGCGCAAGATTAGCGCTAATCGCCCCATCGGCGCGGTGGATAAAACGCAGGACATTATTGCAAACAGCCCAAGAGCAAAGAACGCAGGCAATCGAAGAACTTGCCAAGGTGATTCGAAATAGATCCACTGTATGCGGCAAAAACACTATTAAATTCGCGATTGCCGCCGGTGTGAATTTTGATCGCATCGGCTTATTGCCCAGAGATCCATTTTATTATGCGCTTTTGTTTCGCTTTCCGGATTATATTCCGAACTGGTTTCAATTAGAAATTCCCAGTTTGAAACCTAAAAAACCGCGCACTTCTCGATTAGAACGCCGCCAGAGCCATGTTGAAGAAATGGTGTTTGTCGCGGAACTCGCTCCCCTTACCCAGAATACAACCATATTGCTTCATGCAAATAATTCACCCAATAACGGACACACTAATGGCCATACTCAGCCAGAAAACGGCCTTGCCGCGACCATCACATACTTAGATGGCAAGCCCGATATACCCAATCTTAAACCCAGAGAAGGCGCCATCATACGGGGAGCTATGAACCGGCTTGCTGCCAATCGTCAAGCAGCTTTAAAGCAAGCATTAACACCCCCCAAAGAAAATGATTCTTATTACGCAAGCATGAGGGAAGATCCAGATCCGGAAGATGTGACTGCCGAAAATCATCGCCGGATGCTGCTAAAAGCCCATGATGAAAAAACGGGCCGAACGAAATCTTAACTCGCCAATTTGTAATTCGGCGCTTCGCGGGTGATGGTAATATCGTGGACGTGGCTTTCTTTTAATCCGGATCCGGTGATACGCACGAACTCGCATCCCGCTTGCATCGATTGAATCGTCGAATGCCCCGTATATCCCATCGCCGCGCGCAACCCGCCAGTCAATTGGTGCAATACTTGGCTTACTGGGCCTTTATATGGGACCATGCCTTCAACGCCTTCCGGCACGAATTTCAATGAATCGACTTCTTTTTGAAAATAACGGTCGGCCGATCCATCCGCCATCGCGCCCAATGATCCCATGCCGCGATAGGATTTATAAGAACGGCCTTGATACAAAAATACTTCGCCCGGACTTTCATCAGTGCCGGCAATCAACGATCCCAGCATGACGCAATCCGCGCCGGCCGCAATCGCCTTGGCCACGTCGCCCGAATACCGGATACCGCCATCGGCGATGACCGGAATATTGTGCCGGTGCCCCATTTCGGCGCAATCCATGATCGCGGTGAATTGCGGAACGCCAACGCCCGCGACAATGCGCGTCGTGCAAATCGAACCTGGGCCAATACCAACCTTTACCGCATCGACGCCAACATCGATTAATGCCTTGGTGGCTTCGGCGGTGGCGACGTTACCAGCGATAATTTGCGTGAAACTATTCAATTTGCGAATTTGTTTTGCGGTTTCGATCACGCCAGCCGAATGGCCATGCGCGGTATCGATGACCACAATATCGACTTCGGCATCGATCAGGGCGGTTGCACGTTCAATGCCGTCCTTGCCGGTGCCAACCGCCGCACCAACACGCAGGCGGCCTTTTTCATCCTTGGTGGCGTTCGGATATCTGTTCGCCTTGTCCATATCCTTGACCGTGATCAAACCGATGCAACGATATTGTTCGTCGACCACAATCAATTTTTCGATACGGTGTTTATGCAATAATTTTTTGGCTTCGTCATGCGATACGCCTTCGCGCACCGTGACCAGATTTTCCTTAGTCATCAATTCGCGCACCAATTGCTTGGTATCGGTCGCAAAACGCACATCGCGATTGGTCAAAATACCAACCAATTTTCCGCCCGATGGTTCCACCACCGGAACGCCGGAAATGCCTTCATCCGCCATTAATTTTAAGGCATCCGCCAATGGCCGATCCGGGAATATCGTGACCGGATTGATCACCATGCCGGATTCAAATTTTTTCACGCGGCGTACTTCTTCGGCTTGTTTGGCGATGGCAAAGTTACGGTGAATGATTCCAATGCCGCCCGATTGCGCCATGGCGATGGCCATGCGGGATTCGGTAACGGTATCCATGGCGGATGAAATAATGGGGGTGCCGATTTCGATATTACGCGTAACACGGGATTTGGTGTTGGTTTGGCCGGGCAGTACGTTACTGGCTGCCGGTTTTAACAACACGTCGTCAAAGGCCAAAGCCTCGGTAATCGAAATCTTTTTGGATGCGGAGAACATTTGCAACTCTTTCTTTTTCATTCTTGTTCAAGTTGCACTGCATTTATACACAATTCTACGCAAAAGGAAAGTAAAAAATATCCTTTATTTATAGTGGTTCTCAACACCCAATCGCTTTAATAGTGAGCATCCCTCACAGGCCCTCCCCGCACTATAAACCGCATAACCGTTTCATCCGTAACCAATGGCCGAGTACACGGCGGCGGTCCCGCAATATCAAGGCTAGAACGCGACCCCAATTCCAAATCTCCCTCTACATGACAGCCGATAGTAGGCGATTGGGAAATTGGTTTAGATATTTGGGGCCCTGCCCCCTTTATAATTTTTTGCGCCGGTTTTTTAGCCATTAGACCCTCGGCTGCGGTCTATCAGTTTAGCTGTTTGTGCTGGCACTAAAGTGCTGCGTTTCGTACCAGATATTACTTTAGAATCCGATGGTTTCGGAGTCAGATGGTCCCAAGTTACAGGCATAATAATTCTCCATAATAAATAAGAAAAAATGATAATTACCCTTTGGCAGGGTTTTTAAATTCGACGGGCCTTATGGCCTTAAAAATGGGGAGATGTTATCGGCTGGCGCCGAAAAATCGGGAAAAGCTAAAGGAATAACCAGGTGTCGAAGCAACAGCCAAAGCGGCCATAAGAAGGCTACTTAGTTCTTGGCTATGTAATAAAATTGCTTGCACGTAGTTTAATACCCTATTTATTAACGTTTCAAGCAGTGTACACGAAAAAATCAAATTCGTCAAAAAGAAAAATGAAAATTACGCCCGAAACCCTTCGGCGACCAGATACATTTCCGCCGATTCTTTACGACTGGCTTCGGGTTTGGCGAACACTGTTTTTTTGAAATGTTTTTGCAATTTCTGGCGCAATTCGCCTTCTGCCCCGCCTTGCCAAAATTTGCACACAAACCAACCGCCCGGTTTTAAAACCTGGATGGCAACGTCCAATGCAATTTCCGCCAAACCAATCACGCGCAAATGATCGGTCGATGAATCGCCGGTGGAATTGGGTGCCATGTCGGACAACACCACATCAACGCCATCTTTGAAATATCCCGTTACCTTGGCAATCGATTCATCGTCGCGAATATCGCCGATTACCAATTCCGAGCCGTCGATTGGATCGATGGGCAACAAATCGATGCCGAATATGTGTCCGGGACCGGTTTTTTTCAAGGCCACTTGCACCCAACCGCCGGGGGCCGCACCAAGATCCAGCACATTTTGCCCGCGTTTCAGGATTTTATATTTTTCATCCAGCTGTAATAATTTAAATGCCGCGCGGGACCGGTATCCGAGTTCCTTTGCCGCCGCAACATAAGGATCGTTTACCTGACGCGAAATCCAAGCATGCGAGGATTTGGTCTGGCCGGTTTTTTTCTTAACCCGAACCGCCTTGCGCCGTTTACCGACGCTTTTTTTCCAGTCGTCTTTGTTCGACATTATATGTGACCATTCCAATGATTGTCATCCTGAGCCGAAGGCGAAGGATCTGGATCATGCAGATGCCTTTGCCGGACGAGATCCTTCGGCTACGCCTCAGGATGACAGAATTTGTTTACGCCGCCTGTTTTTGGCGCAGCGCGTTTTCAATCGCGGTGAAAGCATCCGCGATTTTACCCGCATCCGGGCCGCCGCCTTGCGCCATTTCCGGCCTTCCGCCGCCTCCCTGGCCGCCCAGGATTGGCGTTGCCAGTTTAATCAGATCCACCGCGCTGACGCGGGCGGTTAAATCTGGCGTTACGGAAATAACAATCGACGCGCGGCCTTCATCCGATGTGGCAACCACAATCACGCCCGATCCCAACTTACCCTTGATCGTATCGGCAATCGCCTTTAAATCGCGGGCGGGAATGCCGTCCACTTGCCGCGCAGAAAATTTAATGCCCGCAATGTCCTTGAAATCCGCCGCGCCAGATGCGCCGCCGGAACCACCCGAAGCCATTTGTTTTTTCAAATCGGACAATTCGCGTTCCAAACGTTTGCGGTCTTCGGCTAATTGTTGTACGCGGCTTTGGATTTCGCCGGTTGGTACTTTTAAGGTATCGGCAATATTTTGCAAAATTTGATGTTCTGCTTGCGTATAGGCAATCGCCGCTGCGCCCGCCAAACCTTCGATCCGGCGAACACCCGCCGCAACGGCGGATTCCGATGTCACGCGGAAAAATCCGATATCGCCGGTACGTGATACGTGCGTGCCGCCGCATAATTCCAGCGAGTATTCTTTTTTCGCGCCCGCATCGACGCCGCCCATGCCAATCACGCGCACGGTGTCGGCATATTTTTCGCCGAACATCGCCATCGCGCCCAATGCCACGGCATCATCTTTTGGCAATAAACGAGTGCTGACGGTAGTATTGCCCGCAATGCGCTTATTCACTTCGGTTTCGACATGCTGAATTTCTTCATCACTCATCGGTTTATTGTGCGAGATATCGAACCGCAAACGTTCGTCCGAAACCAACGATCCTTTTTGCGCGACATGCGTGCCCAGTTTTTGGCGCAAGGCTTCGTGCAGCAAATGCGTCGCCGAATGGTGCGCGCGGATTTGATTGCGACGCAGCAGGTCGACATTCATATTCACTGCATCACCGATTTTAATATCGGCGCTGGATTTCACCAGATGCGCGAATACATCGCCCAGTTTTTTCTGGGTGTCAGTCACGGTTAACACCGCACCGGATTCGGTTTTCATCTCGCCAGTGTCGCCCACCTGACCACCCGATTCGCCATAAAACGGTGTTTGGTTGACGGTGATCCAGGCCTCGGCTCCCTTGGCTAATTTATCGACCGATTTGCCGCCCTGGACAATCGATGTAATTTTTCCGCTAGCGGTTAAGGTGTCATATCCCAAAAATTCGGTCGCGCCGGTTTTTTCCTTGATATCGAACCATACGCGTTCATCCGCCGCCTCGCCCGATCCGGCCCAGGCCTTGCGCGCGTCTTCGCGCTGTTTTTGCATGGATGCATCGAATCCGGCCGTATCGACCGCGCGGTCTTGGGCGCGTAAAACGTCTTGGGTCAGATCCAATGGGAATCCGAACGTATCATATAAACGGAATGCCACATCGCCCGGCAATTTCGCGGACGCTGGCAATTTCGCCAATTCCTCGTCCAGCAATTTCAATCCCTTGCCAAGCGTAACTTTAAATCGCTCTTCTTCGATTTTCAGTGTTTCGGTAATCAAGCCTTTTGCCTGCACCAATTCCGGATAGGCCGCGCCCATCATCGTCAACAATCCCGGAACCAATTTATACATATGCGGATCGGTGCAGCCCAACATGTGTGCGTGGCGCATCGCGCGGCGCATGATCCGGCGCAGCACATAACCGCGCCCTTCGTTCGATGGCAACACGCCATCGGCGATCAAGAATGAACTCGCGCGTAAATGATCGGCGATTACGCGATGGGAAACCAATTGCTTGCCTTCGGCTTTTTTACCGCTGATATCTGCGGATGCAGTAACCAGATCGCGTAGCAAATCCGTATCATAATTATTATGCACGCCTTGCAATACCGCGCTGACGCGTTCCAAACCCATGCCGGTATCGATGGACGGTTTCGGCAAGGCAATGCGTTTATCGGCGCTGACCTGTTCATATTGCATGAATACCAGGTTCCAGATTTCAACAAACCGGTCACCATCAGCATCCGGCGATCCCGGCGGGCCGCCCGCGATTTTATCGCCATGATCGTAAAAAATTTCCGAACATGGGCCACACGGGCCGGTATCGCCCATCGACCAGAAATTGTCGGATGTATTAATGCGAATAATCTTATCCTCGCCAAGGCCAGCGATTTTTTTCCAATATCCAACCGCCTCTTCATCCTCGTGAAACACGGTCACGCATAGGCGTTTTTTATCGATGCCATATTCTTTAGTAATCAGATTCCAAGCGAGTTCAATCGCACGTTCTTTGAAATAATCGCCGAACGAAAAATTGCCCAGCATTTCAAAAAACGTATGATGCCGCGCGGTATAGCCGACATTCTCAAGATCATTATGTTTGCCGCCGGCACGGACGCATTTTTGCGAGGTGGTGGCGCGTTTCAAATCGGTCTTTTCCGCGCCGGTGAAATAATTTTTAAATTGTACCATGCCGGAATTGGCGAACATCAATGTTGGATCGTTGCGAGGCACCAATGGGCTGGATGGCAGAACGCTGTGATCGTTCTTTGCAAAGAAATCCAAAAAAGTCTTACGAATGTCGTTACCGGTCGGCATAATATTATCCATTAAAATGTTAATTAATCGGGATAATATTTATAGCCGTTAAATCCAGAAACCGCCAATATAATTCAAATTATCGCGCTCTGCCGCGCAGCATAGCAATTCCGCCAGCAGCAAGCAGCACAAGGGATCCAGGTTCTGGAACTGGGGGCCCTGGGGTTGCGCTTAGGCCGCCACTACCTGCACTCGGGGCGCCGTGTTCAAACGGAAAGCGCACTACATCTTCAAAAATGGGAACGGTTTGCCTGCGTTCTTGGCCGCACGAACTGACAATTTTTGGCAAATTGGTGTAATCGGCAATACCGTTGGCTACGATGCCCGGTACGCTCATTTGGTAATAGGTGGAGTCAGACACATAAACCACATGCTTAAAGGCGTCATACCCAGGATCGGTTTCGCCAACGTTACCTGCGGGTGGTTGCCAGGCGACTACGGTCTCGCTATGCATAAATGCGCCTTGCGCCTGGGCCGACAGACCGGCACTGGCTATAGCTATCCCGATGGCTGAAATGCGTTTTTTCATCCCTAAACTCCCAGTTTTTTATTAATTATTAATGGGTTATAGATATATCACAAAAAGTATCTCTTTGCAATATAATTTTATTGAAAAAGGATATGAAAAAGCAAATAAAATGCCAAGCCCGAAATCAAGGCCAAACCATAAAATGGATATTAGATGAGATCTTTGCGCGCTTCGGCTTCGCTGGCCATGCGCTCGATTTCGGCGCGGACCATGCGCTCGACAATGCCTGGCAGATTTTTATCTAGCCAGTCTTTCAAATGGGGGCGCATTAGATCGCGAATTAAATCTTCTAGGGTCATGGATACATTTCCTAACACGAAACCACGGGCATGAATAGCCCCGGCAAGTTCAGCCAGCGTATTTGTCGAAATTTCGCGGATTGGCGGTGACACTAGCCCGACAAAATCGCTTTCCCCGCCTTCGCCGGATACCACCGCAGGCACGCCAAGGGTTTCTTTTAAAAATGCTTTACGGCCGTCTTCGGCCAAGGTTTCATTTGGTTTTGCCGGATTGCCGCTGGCGGGTTTTGGCGCGGCGGTAGCCAGTTTTTCTGCAACCGGCGCTGTTGGCGAATCTTCTTCGATGACTTCGGTCAATTCCAATTCTTCGGCGCCTTCGACGGGTGGCGTATCGACGGGCTGAATAATTTCTGGGGCCGACACATCGTCTATGGCCGCAGGCGTTGGCGCATCAACAGCCGCAACAACCGGCGATTCCACAGCTGGCGAATCCGTCGGAGCAGCAACGACAGGTTTTTCCACGGGTGGTGCGGGCGTTTCGGGCGAAGGTGCAGGCGCAGCGGCTTCGGGTTCCGCAGCAGGCGCGGCAGCCTCTTCGGCTGCAGGCTCCTCGTCTTTGTCATCATCGGAAATAATCCGGCGGATCGACGCCAGGATCTCTTCCATCGATGGTTCGCCTTGACCTTTTTCTTGCTGACTCATGCGGGTACGCTAAAAAATCCGGTAACTTGACGACAAAACGCGCGGTAACGACGCGTTACCACTGGTAATGGATCATATACACTATAGTAGAACACAAATTACCAGCTCAAAGGCAAGCATTATCATTATTTTTCAACAAGTTTTATAATTTCTGTGGCTGTTAAAGAATAATTTGCTAAAAAATCGGGCTGAATTTTAATAACCGAACCACCGGCTGCGGCTATCTTTGTAATGGCGCATCGGATCGTAAATTTCATCGGTCAGTTTCAATTCTTGCGCCGTCAAACGCCCGACTGCCGCCAGCAACGTGTATGATGCCACCACTTCATCGCGTTGCGCGCGCACCAAATTCACCCGCGCGTCCAATAATTCTTGTTCGGCATCTAAAACATCCAGCACCGTACGCGATCCAACATCCTGTTCCTGTTTTACGCCTTCCAGTGCAACTTCCGCGGCCTTGATCGATGCATTAAACGCCTCGATATTCGCGCGCGTTGTCGCCAAAGCATCCCAGGAACTTCCGGCCAATTCCGCAACCGCCCTGCCCGTTTCGGTCAATTGCAAACGGCGTTGATTGGCAACTTCGCCCGCTGCGCGCGTGCGCGCCATCACCGCGCCGCCTTGATAAAATGGAAAACTTAATTGGACCAGCGCGCTGGTTTCATCGGTTTGATCGCCGTCGCTAAATTGTTCCCACGCCGACGATGCGCTGCCGGTCAAAGCCACTTCGGGCAATTCCAATCCGCGTATTTCATCCACGACTTCGATTGCGGATTTTTCGCGGAAAATTGCCGATGTAATTTGCGGATTATTTTGCCCCGCCGTATCGATCGCATCCTGGCGGCTGGCGGGCAGATTGGCCAACCCATCGGGCCGCGAAATTTGCGGGCCTGGCAAATGGCCGATAATTCTTTCGTACCTGGCTTGCGATGTCGCCAATTGACCTTGCGCGGTGATCACACCAGCCTTGGCGCGTTCCAGCCGCGATTCGGCTTGTGATACATCGGTGCGCGACAATTCGCCGACCGTAAACCGGTCTTCGGTGGCCTTTAATTGGCGGTCTAAAACATTTTGATTGCTTTGATTCAATTCCACAACCGCCCGGTCGTGCAACACATCCATATACGCCGTCACGGCGGCAAGCAAGATTTGCTGTTCGGTTTGGTGCAAATCGGCCTGAACGGATTTAATGTCGTATTCCGCCCGGTTGGTCGCCGCCACGGTGCGCCCGCCGCGGAATAATGGCTGTGTTACCGTCAATGCGGCAGCGCGCGGGGTTAATGTTTCATCGCTGGATGATGTTAGGCTGGTCGAATTACTGTCGCTTTTGCTGACCCCCATATTGGCATCCACCGAAAGCGTGGGGCGATAACCGCTTAACGCCTCGGCCAGTGTTTCATCGACCGCGCGCAGTTCCACGCGCTTGGCTTGCAATGTCGGATTTTGTTTGTAGGCATCCGCCATGGCTTCTTGCAATGTTTCGGCATGCGAAAATACCGGGAACATCAAACATGCTCCCAATGCAAAAATTCTAAGCGCGGAGATTTTTTTCATATGATCGTTATGCTCGCGGGGTCCAGTACCTGATCCAGTATTTAAAGCAAAATTACTATATTTCAAGTTGGCCCGCCAAGGGGGAAACTGGGATTAATATTTTTTCATCCCCGGATCTATTTGCTCGGCCCAGGCATGAATGCCACCCTGCAAACTGACGGCCTTGTATCCAGCCATTTTTAAAATGCCGGCAGCTTTTAAACTGCGCACGCCATGATGGCAGATCGTCACGATTTCCCGATCTTTGCACAATTCCGATAATCGTTGCGGCAATGTACCAAGCGGAATATGCACAGCGCCGGGCAAGGCGCAAATATCCAATTCCCATTTCTCCCGCACATCCACCACGCATGGCGCGGGCGATCGTTGCAACATGGTTTGCAATTGCGCGACGTCACATTGCATATTGGATTCGGATGCCATAATTTTTTAGAACACGAATTTATTATTCGCCGGTGGATTTTCAATATACGGCGATGCCGCATCGAACAAAGCGCGCCCGGAAATCACCGAACCTGATTTTTTATAAATCATCGCCTTGCCCGGACCAAGCGCGATTGCTTGTGTGCCGGATTGTTTCAGAACGCATAATAAACGCCCGCCATCTTTTAATTGATCGAACAAAGCGTTTGGCAATTCCGCAACCGACCCATTGACCAAGATTGCATCATAAGGCGCCTTCGATGCATATCCATTCAACATCGGCCCAGCGATAAAAGAACAATTTGGCACGGATAATTCGCGAACATTGTTGGTGGCGCGGTCGATTAAATTTTTATCGCGGTCAACACCGATTACAGATCCGCATAGTCCCGCCATGATGACGGATGAATATCCGCTGGCGCATCCGACATCCAATACATTATCCGTTTGCGTCAATTCCGCCGCTTGGATCAATCGCGCCAATACCATGGGTTCCAATAAAAATCGTCCGCCGGACAATGGCAAATCTTCGTCGATATAACAAAATGGCGCCTGTTCCGATGCCACGAATATTTCGCGCGGAATATCGCGCAAGCGCCGGATCAAGGCGTGGCTGGTCACCTTGTTGGTGCGCACCTGGCCATCGACCATATTTTGCCGGGCTTGGTGGAAATCAAAATTTTGAGTGGTCTTTTGTGTGGATTGGGTCATGGCTAAAAATTATCCAAATTACGCCCAAGATGCAATCCAATATCCTATTCTGCCTTATAAATCGCGTTTTTCTGGTATCTTATAGGACATTCCAAGCAATGCTTGCTTTTAGACTGGTTTTTACCTATTTTCTTGTTCCTTAGTTTAAAGGTGCGGTGGCAGAATGGTGATGCAAAGGATTGCAAATCCTTGAATAGCGGTTCGATTCCGCTCCGCACCTCCAGGCTTTTACAGGCATCTTGACTTTGGTCCGGATTTCTGGTTTTTAGCCTTTGCTTTTAGGTATTCCTCGATAGCTCAGCGGTAGAGCAATCGACTGTTAATCGATTGGTCGCAGGTTCGAATCCTGCTCGAGGAGCCACTCTTTCCGCCTCGGCTTTTAGTCCTTACCAAGTTTTTATTTACTGTCCCGCTGTTTCGCGTATTTTTCAAATGTAGCGGCACGCACTCTTTCCAATCGCACCAATTCTACTTTTTGAGCAGTGACCTTTTCTTCGCAGCCAGGTTTAGGTTCCATCAGCGAAATCATATTTTGCTGGGTTTCATAAATATTTTTTAAAATTTGCCCCAACGCACCCCGAATCTGTGTGGAGCTGGCTGCCAATTCCTGTTTTTCCAATGCAATCAATTGATTCTGCAAATCCTGCCATGCTGCTATATCCGTTTGGCGCGGTTGCATGTTGTCGATCAAAGCGGTTTGCAATTGATCGATGGATCGAGCGTTATTTCCAATCGTGTCGACCAGCCGAACTGTATTTTGTCTTTTCTCGGCCTGTGCGACGATTCCTCTATAAGCAAGTACACTAGTGGTCATGAATGTTACTGCTGCAACAGTAACAGCGGCTTCGAATACTGATATTTTCATGCTTGCCTCCTCTTAAAGTCAGCTCATTATGAGAATTATCCATTTATTGTCAAAGTCAAAAAATCAAACAAAAACAATAACTAATAGTCCATTTTGCAGTTGAAGGATTATTAAGCATTTTGAGGGTATAATAAGGATTGGGGAGATTTCTATGATCAGCGCTATTTATAACTCCATGATTTCGGCATTCCGCAATGCCGGGCAAAAACTGGAACAAGTTGCTTATAATGCGCATCCAGATACCGCCACCGGCGATTTAGACAAATCCATCATCGAAGCGAAATTGGCCGAACATCAGGCCAGCGCCAGCGCGGCGGTCTACAAAAAAGCCGATGAAATGGAAGATCAATTGCTGGATATTCTAGCCTAAACCTATTTGTCATTCCGAGCGAGCCATTTATGGCGACGAGGAACCGCCAGATGTAAAGCCTTATATCTGGCGATCCCTCACATACGTTCGGGATGACATTTCATAAGCATATAATCCGCTGGCTGCTCTTTCAATTGTTGTTATACCAAATCGCTGGGTTCCACATACGCGGTCAATTGGCCTTTACAGCCGCGTTTCAAAATTTCGGTCCAATCGGAAATCGAAAAATTTAAACTGGCCAGGGCGGCGGTTGGAAAACCTTGGTAAATGCGGTCGATATCGTCGCCCTCGCCTTCGACATCTTTGGATTTTTCGGCAACGAATAACTGCAATCCGGGATTATGCCCGATAACCAACACACTGCCGAAACCCGCATCCGCCGCCGCGATAATTTCCGATATTTGCGCGGGATCGGCATGATATAATTTTTCTTCCAGGCGCGTTTCAATGCTGCAATCCATCGACCGCAGCAAATGTTCCATGGTTTGTTTGGTGCGCGCCGCACTGGAACATAAAATCAAATCCGGCTTGATGCCGTGTTGCCGCAAATATAATCCCAGCACCGTTGCCGCGCGAACGCCGCGATCGGTCAAATTACGGTCTTTGTCGGCTTTGCCGCGTCCTTCCTCGGCTTTGGCGTGACGCAAAATATGTAATGTCTTCATGTCTTTTCTGGATTTTGCCGCTGGGCGGGGTTATGATGCGTTTTATTCCCTATATTTAATCTCAATGTCCCAAAAAGTCAAAACACACGGCAAAGTTAAAATTCTGGCCCAAGAAACGGTCTATCCCGGCTATGCACGCGTGGAAAAATTCGATTTGCAATTTCGGTTGTATGACGGGGAATGGAGCCGCCCGGTATCGCGCGAAATCGTTTACCGCGGCGAAGCCGCGGTGGTAATTCCTTACGATCCAAAACGCGATGCCGTATTGATGATTGAACAATTTCGCCTGCCGGCCTTGTGCAAGGATTTTGATCCCTGGTTGTTGGAATTGCCAGCCGGAATGGTCGATCATGGCCCCGAAAGCCTGGAATCGGTCGCGCGCCGCGAAATGATGGAAGAAACTGGGTTGGAGATCACCAATCTTCGCCGTTTGCACAGCTTCCTGCCCTCGCCTGGCGTTTTGGCGGAAACATTGCATTTATTTATCGGCCGGGTCGATTTATCGCCGCTGGATAATGGCCACGGCCTGTATCACGGCGCCAAGGATGAAGATGAAGATATTAAACTGTGTCCTATGGCCCTTAGTGAAATTCCAAATTTACTGAAAGAAGATAAAATTAAAAATGCCAGCTCGATGCTTGGACTATACTGGCTGCTGCTGCACCGCGATGAATTGCGCAAGGAATGGAAGTCATGACCGCCGAAAAAACGCCTGCTCTGGTAAATACCCAATGGCTAAAATCCAGTTTGGACCGGCCGGACATCGTGATTCTGGACGCCACATGGTACACGCCGGATTCGGAAAACGATGCGTCCATGGAATTCCGCGAAGCGCATATTCCAGGCGCGCTGTTTTTCGATATTGCATTGGTATCGGATCAACAAACTGATCTGCCCAACATGCTGCCCCCGCCGCAACAATTCGAAGAACAAGTGAGTGCGATGGGCATCACCAACAGCGATCATGTCATTGTTTATGACAGCATCGGCATTTTCAGCGCGCCGCGCGTATGGTGGATGTTCCGTTATTTCGGCCATGACCGGGTTTCGGTTTTGGATGGCGGCTTGCCCGCCTGGCTTGGACAAAATTTACCGACCAAGGGCGGACTTGGAAAACCAAAAAAGCAAGGCGGATTCAAGGCCAATCCGCGCCCCGAATTACTGAGAAGTTTCGATGACATGCAACGCAATATATCCGCAAAATCCGATCAGGTGATCGATATGCGGTCCCGCGAACGATATGATGGAATTACGCCCGAACCTTGGCCCAGCCCGTTAAAAGGCCATATTCAAGGCAGCAAGAACTGGCATTACAAAAATTTGCTGCAGCATAACAGCAAAATTAAAAGCATCGAAATTTTAAAAGATGAATTGACCCAAATGGGCGTGAAATTGGACAAACCCGTGGTCACCACTTGCGGATCCGGTATCAGCGCTTGTGTCGGCGCCCTCGCCCTTTATGAAATGGGCGCGACCGATGTTGCGGTATATGACGGTTCGTGGGTCGAATGGAGCAAGAAATACAAACCATAATTGGATACGGCGATGAAAAATAAAAAAATAGAAACCAGATTGACCCATACCGGACGCGGCAAAAAACATTTTATCAATCCGCCGGTCACGCGCGCGGCCACGATATTGTTTGATTCCATCGCGCATATGCACAGTCTGGAAGATGGCCGTTATGACGGCAAAGATTTATATTATGGACGTTACGGCACATCAACCACGCATTCCTTGACCGAGGCATTGGCCGTAATCGAATCCTGCGACCGGGCGGTGATTTACCCAAGCGGCGTTGCCGCCGCCGTTGGTGCGATGCTTACCGTTCTAAGGCCCGGCGATCATATGTTGATGACCGAAGGCGTTTATCCCAACAGCAAACGCGCCGCCGAAGAAATATTACGTCCCATGAATATCGAAACGGAATATTACGATCCATTAATTGGCGCCGGGATTGAGAAAAAAATCCGCCCCAACACGCGGGTGATTTATATGGAAAGCCCCGCCAGCACGACCATGGAATTCCAAGACGTTCCGGCGATTGTCAAAATCGCCAAGAAACACAACATCAAAACAATGCTGGATAATACCTGGGCAACGGCGCTGCGTTTTCGCCCGCTGGATATGGGCGTCGATCTTGCGATTCAATCCGCAACCAAACATATTTCCGGCCATAGCGATATTATGATGGGCGTCGTCACGGGGCAAAAACCGTTGATCGATCAAGTCGCAAGGCATGCGGTGGTTTTGGGATATTGCGTATCGGCGGACGAAGCGTATTTGGCGCTGCGCGGATTGCGCACCATGCAAGTGCGCATGGATCAAAGTGAAAAATCCGCGCGTGAAGTGGCAAATTATTTAAAAACTAAATCAGAAGTCATTGCGATATTGCATCCTGAATTTGACGCGCCTAACAAAGAAATTTATGCGCGTGATTTTTCCGGCGGCAATGGCGTTTTTTGTTTTGTGTTGAATCCCAAATATGATGATGCCGCCGTTGCCCGTTTTGTCGATGGCATGAAATTATTTGGCTTAGGGTTTAGTTGGGGCGGCTTTGAAAGTTTGATCGTGCCGCAAAATCCGGCCCGCGCCTTCAGTTCTATTCCTAAAGGGAGAATAATTCGATTAAGCATCGGTTTGGAAAACGTAAAAGACCTGATTGCGGATTTGGACGCAGGTTTTTCACGTTTTTAGGTTATTTTATTTCGTAGTAGATTTTTTATACGTTATCTTCGGCTGATATTTCGCCAAATTGAATTAGATCCTATCAATGGCAATTTTTGTGAAATTCGATTCTAATGTAATTTCATTGTCCTTCAATAGCTTACATTATTACTTTGATCTGATTAAAAAACATTTATTACCCAAAAAAAATTGTTTTATACCCATCATAAATTGATTGCTTTTTTATAGACGTAGGAGCATAAAGAAGTTCGATGAGCTCGTTTTCTATGACGAGCTGTTCATCTCGTACCCTCCTGTAACTAATACAGCCGACTCGAAAGAGCCGGCTATTTTTTTGTCTAAAATATTCTCGTCGCGTTTTATACCTTTTATTGCATGTAAAAAAAATCCTGCAATACGCGGAAAGTTTGGCGCATATTGCAGGAGGATCCGGTCAAACAGGTGGATAAAATTAAAAATCAGGCGACGTTGGACGGTTTCAATTCTTTCAACGGCTGTTTTTCATAAGGGCGCAAACGCAACGCTAGATTAGCATCCATAATATCAATGCTAGCCTTTGCCTGCTCGTTTAATTCGATCAATAAATTCAATTCCGATTGCTTACGGCGATATTCCACATAGGCTTGCGCGACCAAACGTTTCACGCGGCGCGTTTGCACCAAATAATATTCCGGATTTATATTTTCGATCTGCGCCAAAGTTTTTTTCCATACGCGGTAATTGCCAACGACTTCCATCAATTTTTCACGCCAAAATATGGTGGCGGATTGGGTGCGTTTAATTAATCTCGCATAATGATTCTTGTTATCGGATATAAAAATGGAAGTTTGGGCGTTCATTAATCTACTCTCCTAAGAATGATTGGTTTATTTATGCAACCGATAGTAGAACCGCATGGTTAACAGATGGTTAATGAATAAAACCCAATTAGCGATTTTTTTTATTATGGTTGTATTTGATCGTTAAAACGATACTGTTTCGGCGTGATTTCAATGCATCCCACAATCTTGTGCGCTGCGAGATAATGTTGCCGCGCGCGCGGATTTTTTTTCCAAAACACCCATCTGGATTTTGGGCAGAGCCGATTGTCATTCGCCTTGGCAATAACGTAATGTTTGGGATTCAACCAAAAAACCGCGTAATCATTGGCATTTATGCTTTTTTGTGGATCGGCGATAATCAATTCCCCAAGACAATATTTCGGCGCCAGACGATTATTCGTAACCGGCAGATAATAAGCCCCGACCGGTTGTAAGTGAACTTCGGTAATATCCCTGTATGTGTTTTCCATATGCCCTTGCTCCTTTTTATTTTAAAACAACCAAAAGTTGATTGACTTGATTTAACATTAATGATAAATTGTCATAATGTCAATGATAATTTATCATTAAAATACAACCGACTGGAATACCATCGCATGACATCAATCGCCGACAGAATCAAACGTACCCGCAGCAACAAGGGCCTGACGCAGGCGGCTTTGGCTACCGCCTTGAATATCAACCAATCAACGGTGGCTTATTGGGAAAATAAACGCAGCCAGCCCGATGCAAAAACCGTCGAAACCTTGTCAGGGATATTGGGCGTCACGCCGGAATGGATTATGTTCGGCGGCACTTCCGCCAAATCAACCGGCCCATCTTTTACCCCTCCTGCAGCCGTAAAAACGCACAAGGATTTGCCGGTATTGGGCATGGCGCAAGCGGGGAAACATAATACCCTGATCATCACCGAAACACCGGTATCTTTTATCGACCGGCCGCCCAATTTGGTCGGCAATAACGGCGCGTTTGCCGTGTGGGTTGCGGGCAAATCGATGGAACCCCGTTTTCGCATCGGGGAGGTTATTTATATCAACCCCGCCAAACCTGTGGATATCGGATGCTATGTATTGGTGGAATTGCTGGACGGCAGCGCCTATGTCAAGGAACTGATCAAGCAAACCCAGACCAAAGTGATTTTACGCCAGTATAACCCAGCCAAGGATTTGGAAATCGCTAGCACCGAAGTCAAAAATATCTACCGCGTGGTGGGATGTAGCGAGGGGTAATGGCGAAGCAGGATGCCGTCCCCCGACTAGAAAATGGCGTCCCCGATACGATTCGCCCCGAGCGCCGATTGGCGCGAGAAAATATAAAAGTTCGAATTGTCAGTTAGATATATGTGGGGAAATGGCGTCCCCGATACGATTCGAACGTACGACCTAATGCTTAGAAGGCATTTGCTCTATCCAGCTGAGCTACGGGGACACGCTGGGGATTATATACTTTCCCCTATGGGCTGAATAGTTTAAATAATCGGGAATGCCCAAAATATTCCTTAAAAATCTTGCAAAACACAAAAACCCGGCCCGGGCGAAATGGGATCAAAATTACCATAAATCCACCCGCGAACATTGGGGCGTCAGCGCGCCTTTGTACGACCGAACCATTCGGGAAGTCACGGCGGATTATAGCGAAGCACAGTTGTTAAAACTGGCGCAAGATTTATGGAAAACCGACCAGTTCGATGCGATGATTTGCGCCACGCGGATTTTATGCTTGCCCGCCGTGAAGCCGGGCAAAAAATTATGGCAAACCATAAACCGTTTTTTAAAAGACGTCGATGGATGGGCATTACAAGACAATATGGCCAAAGCCGCGTGGAAATGTATTTTGGCCGATGAAAAATTATTGGATGAATTGCAAGACTGGACCAAGCATAAAAATTTTTGGATGCGGCGCGCGGCGATGGTTTACACCCTGCCCTATGCCAAGGCCGGGCGAAATCCGGAACGCATGTTGAAATGGGCCGGACAATATGCGGACGATGAAGAATGGTTTATTCAAAAATCCATCGGATGGTGGCTGCGCGATTTAGGGGCGCATAACCCCAAGCGTGTTTTGAAATTTCTAAAGGCCCATAATCACAAGTTAAAATATGTCGCTAAGCATGAGGCTACACGCAAATTGAAATAATTGCATGTAGCCTATAACTATGTCTAGCGAGCGTTTTGTTTTACAAGATTGCTTAACGCCACACCGCCCACCACCATAGCCGGTAACACAACCGCGCCCGCCAAGGTTCCCCATAACGCTGTTGGGCCGAAGCGCGGTTTGCACAGACCGGTTGTGATGTGCTGAATTATGTGTGTCGTTAAATTTCCGCCCCATGCCCCAAACAATACCATTGGCACCATGTTGGGATTAAAGGTCACAGATTTTAATTGTTGGAGAAATGTTAGCGGCTTTGGATTTTCATTGTTGTGCATGATAACCCCCTGTTGTTTTGATTTAAAACAACATTAGCATAATTATTTCATTATACAAAGTTCTTTTGATATAATTATATTGTTTTTAGTGATTATTTTATTATATAATTATTTTTAGCTGAATTTGTTAAAGCGGAAGTTATCCGCATAAGCCTTAGATTTTTGCGTGCGTTGTTCGGGTTCGACCACGATAAATTCCAAACTTTTTTTCTGGCAATAGGCCTGCGCCTGTTCCAACGAATCGAATTGCAATTTCATTTGCTTAATCGTATCGACCGATTGCGCCCATCCCATCAGGGCGTTTGGATCCGGCCGGTCTTGCGGCGGAAATTCAATCACCCATTTTTTCGTTTTACGGGTGCCGGAAGACATAGCGGTTTTGGCGGGTTTTAAAATTCGGACTTGCATAAAAATACCTTATCACGATTTTGTGGGATGCAAAACAATATTAGGATAATCTGACGTACTTATTTTGGGTCATTGCTATCTATTTTCCAGCTTATCTGCAAACGCGTTTTGGACAATTTTTATAGTTCTTTGTTTGGCTCGTAATTGCCACCGTTTTAGAATAGAGATTCTGTGCAATGAGCCCATCATAATCCCTGCATCATTTTCCATCCTTGCTTCTATCCGATTCATGGCCCCTACGACTTCCTCCGCAGTATATTTTTTACACCAAAAAAGCCTGATAATAAAGAACAGCAGAAAGTTACTAAAAAAATACGTTAATAGAAGTCCAAGCGTTATATAAAAAATGCTGGCTGCCATAACCAAGATTATGGCCTCTAACGCTTCATCTGTTTGAATAAATACAGGCCCTGCCGCAAGTTCGGGGAAATAAATTCGATAAATCCATGCACTAATATAAATAGGGAGAGTAAAACATATACAAAAGGCCATTGTATAGATCAGCATTATATCGGCTTTTAGCTTCTTTTGCTGATGATCAATGGGCATAGATTTGTTGAAAATAATGTATTGGATAAATGGTCGGGGAGACAGGATTCGAACCTGCGACCCTCTGCTCCCAAAGCAGATGCGCTACCGGACTGCGCTACTCCCCGACACCGGAAATTTTAAGAAGAAGCTTACTAGCAAGTTTCAGCGGACAAATCCACCATTAATTATGAGAATCTGGTTTAAAGCCCCCGCCCTGGCCGCCCGGTACCACTTGATTCTTTAATACCGGGGTTAAAATGCGGTCGCCAAGGCGAATATTCAGCTTTTTTACCGTTCCGCCGGGCAATTCGATAACCGCGGCTGCCTTGCCATTGGATAGCAATTGGGAGGTACTCATCGGTTGACCCTGGCGCAAGCGGAAAATACGCGCCTTGTCATTGACGAACAACAAATCCAGCGGAATCAATGTATTCTTCATCCACATCGATACTTCGGTTGGTGGATCGAATAAAAATATCATGCCTTGATTGGCAGGCAGTTCCGTGCGGTTCATCAGGCCCTTGGCCTTTTGCGCTTCGGTTCTTGCAACTTCCAATGTAAAGCGATGCTGTCGATCTCCGGCACCCAAAATAACCATTTCGGTCGCTTCGGGCATTTCCGGTGGCGGATACGGCATATTGGTTTTCGCGCCGTCTTGAGCACAGGCGAAACCAACCCATCCAAACAATAAAAAAGCGGCAATGATTATTAGGCGCATAGCCAATCATGCCGCAAAATAATGGCGAAGTAAATTAGTAATGATTCCGGAAAAATGTATCGTTATCGAAAGTTGAATTGGTAATACCGCGAATACCGCGCGTGCCACGACGACCGATACGCAAATAATCGCTGACGTTAATGCGGCTGGAAATAATGTCGTAACGGGAATACTGGCCGGGGCCACCATCATCGCGTGCCACCCAAACCCGGCCTTCGCCGTTGGCGGCATTGGTAGAAGTCAAGGCGCCTACTCCGCTCATCGCGGATGTCATCAAGCTGGCTTTCGGTTTACCGTTTGGTTTGCCCATATGATAAATGCGGGTCATTTCCGCATGGGCGGAATTGGCCCAAACCAAGCTAATCAATAATGCCAGTGCGGTAATTGTATTTTTCATAAAGCAACCTTTTTCAAATTCGGTTTAAATATAGTGTAATCCGCATAAAAAGTAAAGGGTAAAATATCTTAAAAGGATATGTGGATTAAATGACCGAATTTTGATGGCGCAACCGTCCCAAAAACCCTTCTAAAATATAGGCGGCCGCGGCCGCATCGATTTTGGCATCGCGTTTGAAACGGCTTAGATCTTGGTCAATCATAGCCCTCTCTACCGCGCTGGTGGACATGCGTTCATCCCAAAATTCTATTGGAAAATCAGATAATTCTGGATCTTTTTGCAAGTTCCGCGCAAACTGGCGCACCGCCTGGCAAGATGGTCCTTCGGTTCCATCCATATTCAATGGCAAGCCCAACAATATCATGCCCACTTCTTCGGCGCGAATGACGACTTTTAAAGATTCCAAATCTTTTTGCCATTTGCCGCGCCCAATCGTGGAATGCGGGCTTGCAATCGTATGGGTACGATCGGACAACGCAATGCCGATGGTTTTCGATCCGATATCCAGGGCAATGATTTTACGCCCCTTGGGCGCTGAAATACTCATGCCGCTTTGTACACTGCCCTTTTTAATTCGTCCACTGCGCACTGGAAATTTCATTGCAGATTCTGTATGTTAACCATCCGCTGTTAAGGAGAGCACAATGGTTAAATTCACCGAAAAAGACGTCATCAAATATGCCAAGCTGGCCCGTATCCGGGTGGAGCCCGATCAATTGGCCGCCTATGCCAACGATATGAGCGGCATTTTCAGCTGGATCGAACAGATCCAAAGCATCAATACCGATGGCATCGAACCATTAATCACCTTTGGCGATCAAATGCCGATGCAGCCCGATGTCGTCACCGACGGCCACAAGCAAAAAGAAGTTCTGGCCAATGCCCCGGATTCCTATATGGGATTTTATGCCGTTCCTAAAGTTATCGAATAAGGTTTATATTTTATCATGTCCCTAGCTGTAAAAAAAGAAGTGCCCGCGAAATTGACCGACCTGACGATTGCCGATGCAATCGACGGTCTGCGCACAAAAAAATTCTCCGCCACAGAATTGGCCAAAGACCATATCCGCGCCGTTGAAAAAGCCCGGCCATTAAATGCCTTTGTCACCGAAACCCCAGAACTTGCTTTGCAGCAAGCCAAAGAATCCGATGCCAGATTGGCCAAGGGCGAAGGCCGGCCGATGGAAGGCATTCCGATTGCGAATAAAGATTTATTTTGCACCAAGGGCGTGCGCACCACAGCATCATCGCGCATGCTGGAAAATTTCATCCCGCCTTATGAATCCACCGTCACGCAAAATTTGCTCGATGCCGGTTGCGTAACATTGGGCAAAGTTTCTTTGGACGAATTCGCCATGGGTTCATCCAACCAAACCAGTTATTTCAAACCGGTGATCAATCCGTGGGATGCTGGCGATGGCAAAAAATTGGTTCCGGGCGGATCATCCGGTGGATCGTCCGCTGCGGTGGCAACGCGTTGCGCGATGGCTGCAACCGGCACCGACACGGCGGGTTCCGTGCGTCAGCCCGCTGCCTTATGCGGCATCGTTGGTGCAAAACCAACTTATGGCCGTGCATCTCGTTGGGGTATCGTTGCTTTCGCTTCTTCGTTGGATCAAGCGGGACCGATGACTCGCACCGTGCGCGATAACGCGATCATGATGCGCACCATGTGCAGTTACGATCCCAAAGAAGCTACTTCGGTGAATATCCCGGTCCCCGATTTTGAAAAATCGGTTAACGCTTCGGTAAAAGGACTAAAAGTTGGCTTGCCGAAAGAAGCCTTTATTGATGGCATTAATCCGGAATTGAAAACCGAATGGCAAAAACGCGCCGATGATTTGAAAAAAGCAGGCGCGGAAATCCAAGAAATTTCCTTACCGCATTTCAAATACATCATTCCAACCTATTATATTCTGGCCCCCGCCGAAGCATCGAGCAATCTGGCCCGGTATGACGGCGTACGTTATGGTCACCGCAGCAGCAATAACGTCGAAAACATTACCGATCTTTATGAACTCAGCCGCGCCGAAGGATTTGGCCGCGAAGTCCGCCGCCGGATGATGATTGGCGCGTATGTTTTGTCCGCGAGCTATTTCGAAGCATTTTTTACCAAGGCGCAAAAAATCCGCCGGTTGTTTAATAATGAATTGGAAGATGCGTTTAAAAAAGTGGATGTTATTTTAACGCCCACCGCCCCTGGCCCGGCCTTTGCGATTGGTGAAAAATTCTCCAACCCGATCGATATGTACCTCGAGGATTTGTTCACTATCCCTGCAAATTTCGGCGGCCTCCCGGCGATCAGCGTGCCAACGGGATTATTCTCGAACGGTTTGCCAATCGGTTTGCAATTTATGGCCAAACGGTTCGATGAACATAATATGTTCCGCGCCGCCGGCGCATTGGAACAAATCTGTAATTTCAATCACAAACCGCAATTCGTAGCGGGAGAATAATCATGACCAGCACCAATTATATTAAAGGCGAAACCGGCGATTGGGAAATTATTATCGGCCTTGAAATGCACGCCCAAATTACATCGAACGCGAAATTATTTTCGCGCTCCTCCGCCGAATTCGGCGGCGAACCGAACGATCATGTCGCATTTTTGGATGCCGGTATGCCGGGCCAATTGCCGGTTATCAATGAAAAATGCGTCGAACAAGCGGTCCGCACCGGGCTTGGCCTGCAGGCGCAGATCAATTTAACGTCCCTGTTCGACCGTAAGAATTATTTCTATCCCGATTTGCCGACCGGATATCAAATCTCGCAATTCTTTAAACCTATCGTCGGCAAGGGCGAGGTTACTATTGATCTTAACAACGGCAGCAAAAAAATTGGTATCACGCGCCTGCATATGGAACAAGATGCGGGCAAATCCATGCATGACCAGCATCCGACCAAATCCTTTATCGATTTGAATCGCGCGGGCGTTGGATTGATGGAAATCGTATCGGAACCCGATATGCGCAGCGCCGAAGAAGCCGGCGCCTATGTCAAGAAAATGCGCGCGATTTTGCGGTATTTGGGCACTTGCGATGGCAATATGGAAGAAGGTTCCTTGCGGTGCGACGTGAACGTATCGGTGCGCAAACCTGGCGCGGAACTGGGCACGCGCTGTGAAATTAAAAACGTCAATTCCGTCCGTTATGTTATGGAAGCGATCGAGGTTGAATCGCGCCGCCAAATTGAAATCATCGAAGGCGGCGGCAAAATCGACCAGGAAACCCGCCTGTTCGACCCGAATAACGGCACCACCCGCGCTATGCGCAGCAAAGAAGACGCGCAGGATTATCGTTACTTCCCCTGCCCGGATTTGCCGCCATTGGTTCTGACCCCTCAATATGTCGAAAAAATCAAAGCGACTTTGCCGGAATTGCCGGATCAAAAGAAACAGCGTTATATCACCGAATATAGTTTATCGGCTTATGACGCCAGCGTTTTGGTCGGCGAAAAAGAAGTTGCCGATTATTACGACACGATTTTGAAAATCCTATCCGGCGTACGCCAATCGCGCAGCCGCGAAGAAATTTGCAGCGATGCGAAAATGGCGTCGAACTGGCTGACGGTGGAATTGTTCGGCGCACTAAACAAGGACAATAAAACCATTGCCGATTCGCCAATCGCCGCCAAGCAATTGGCCGGATTGTTGTTGTTGATCCTGGATAACACCATTTCCGGTAAAATCGCCAAGGAAGTGTTCGCCGAAATGTTATCGTCCGGCAAAGACGCCGCCGATATCGTCGAATCCAAAGGATTGAAACAAGTCACCGACGTCGGCGCGATTGAAAAAGCCATCGACGACGTATTGGCCGCAAGCCCGGACAAAGTCGCCGAATACAAAGCCGGCAAAGACAAAATGTTCGGATTCTTTGTAGGCCAGGTAATGAAATCCACCGGCGGCAAGGCGAACCCGAATTTGCTGAATGAGATTTTGAAGAAGAAGTTGGGTCAGTAAATCGACCTTATCAAAATTGAGATCATAAAAAAACCGCCGGATTACTCCGGCGGTTTTTCATTTACTTTGCACTTTTATCTTAGAATGGTGCAGGACCGGTTTCCGGACGTGGATTATATTGTGCCGGAGAACATGGATTACCCGAATAGCCCATCGGACGGCAGCTCATTTGCGTAACCGTACCGCCAGCATTGGTGCATGACGTACGCAACATATTGCCGGCCTGGTTACCGCATTTCAAAGCCGATTCATAAGTATTACCCATACCTGGAACATTGCAAGTCATCCAGCATTGCATTTGCAAGCAGCCCCGCGGTCTTTTTGGACGTGGCGTACCCGGCTGTGCTTGTGCATTCTCAGATGAAACGACAACATCATCGGCTTCGCATGATTCGCCATCGGTGCTGCTGCCATCATCTATTACACTCACACTGTTTCCGCCGATGGTGATTACTTCACCGGAAAGAGTACCAATACTCTGTTGCGCAACCGCATTATGCGCAGACGCAATCATTAAAAACCCAAACAACATTGCTAATAAAATATTTTTCATAGAGCGCTCCTTCGAGGTTTGAAAATATTCGGTTACGGGGAAACCTATGTTTCCTGCGCAATAAAACCTGATAGTATTTTTATTACGAGATAGCAAGAATTATATAGTTACTGTTTCTTGAAATTTTATTCCAAAATATAAAGGTAGCCCTTTTCAAAGCAAAAAAAGGACTATCGCTGACGGCCCTTATCAATAAAGATTTTCTCAGCGCCAACCGAAGATACCGGCGTGCTGGCTTCCGATTGCTTATCTGGCGATTTGATTGGCGTATCGTTGGCTTGGACGAGCTGACTACGGATATTTTGATCAAAAAAGAATCCAATTTGTGAACGGAAAACGGACACTGTTTTTCCTATATCGACCATATTAATCCGCGCAGCATCATCCACCCCCCATGGATAATGATAGGAATCGTTCTGCCGCTCCCCGCTTTCATTTGGGTTGGTGGCATATACTTCTATGGCGCGACTTGGAATAGCATAAGGCAAAGACGTATCCAGCGCCTGGGCTTTTAAACCGGCTTGCAAATCGTCTATATATTTTACCGCGGCATCGCCATGGTGCGATTCTATTTCTTGCCAACCCGCCGCAATTAAGGTCTGCGGTTTAAAGGTAATACCGGTTAGTTTTTCTTGTTCCGTTATCCGTTCCGGACGCCGGTATAGGCGTACATGCGGTTCGCCATACGCCATACCCCCGCCTGGGAGAATAATCTGATTTTCAAACGTCAATTCCGCAATTGTAAGATTGCCCTGACTGTCGCCCTGCAACACCATCATCGGTCTTTCATCGTACACGGTACGCCCGACATTTCGATTAAAGTTATAGTTTGGCAAAACCATATTTTTATCAACTGCTGCGGAATAGTAATAAAGATGAACCCAACGATCCCGATCCGTTTGCGGCAACTTGTCTATCATGGCTTGGGTTAGCAATGCGTTGCTATCCTGGGCGAATCCTGCCTGGGTGATTTCCACAAATTCCCGCCGTACTTGTGTCAGACGCAAAGTCGCCTCGGCCCCCGTCAAGCGCGAAGCACCGGCACTGTCAAACGGCGTCATATCATTCATGTTTTTTATTGGCACAACAAAGGCGACTAAAGTGCCTTGCTTAGCGGCACCTTCGAACGCCGCCAGCCTATCGGCATGATCACCGGCAAAAGCTACCGCTTGATGTCCCTTAACGCGGCTGCCTATACAGGAATACATCAAATCAAATCCCGCAAACGCAGGGATTGTTGGGTCCGCAATGGCCGGCCGTATATACACCATGCCTTGATAACGATGCATTTTTTTCTCTGGATCGTCGCTTTGGCGATTGGCAATAACTGTTTCTTTAAATTTTTTGAATTCTTCCCAATCCTGGGCGATTCTGGCGCTGCCATTAACGGCGCCGAAATGCAACAAACCCTGTTCATCGACATAATAATAGCCGCCGTTTGAAATCATCGGCGTGCTATTTTGCGCTGTTGGTGGCGCGTAAAAGAAAACGACTTCTGATGTTTTCCGATTGACAGAATCTTTATAAAGATTAGCGGTATCGATAACGTTGCTGGAGGAGTCTTTCCACTGTGCGATTTGATCCCGTAAATATCCTTGTCTTGCGGCCCAAATACCCATGCTGGACAATACGGCAAGAAACGCACCTGTCATCCAAATGGTTGGACGACGAAATAATGACACTCTAGCCGCAGGGGCTGGCGGCGGCGGATCTGCCGACACTAATAGTGCTGGACCTTTAAAGCTGGTGTCATTTGCATCAACCATCGATTACATCCATTGCTTTGTATGGTAATATTTTACCAAAAAATCCCGATAACTCGCTTATATGTAATGCGTAACAGTGCTAAATGGCAATATAGCAGCAAAAAATTACTTATTCTATCGAATAAAGATGGCTTTTGCCCTGCTCTTGCAAGCGGCAAAATATTGTTTTTACTACAAATTATCTATTGCCACTCTTTCGGCCAGTGCAATTTTGGATCTTTGTGCAGCAATAATTTTGGGCTTACACCTTTGACGATGCGGAAATCGGAATCGCGGCGGACGATGGAATCGTCCTTTACCGCCAGCATGTTGAACCCATGCGGCGGGCCTTGTAAATGGACATCCTTTGGTTCCATCAATTCGATCTTGCATCCGCGCATCGGTACGTTCGATTGGAAATCGCGCATCGCGTAAACATAATATCCGAATTTACGCAAATATTTGACGATATCGGAATTTTCTAAACCTTTGGACCAATCGACATAAAATCTATGTACTTCAAAAATGATATTCGGCGCCTGGCCTTTCGGTTGCGATAAATAATGCGCCGCGCCTTGTAATGCCGGCAATTCCGACCCTTCGATATCCATCAAAATTAAATCGAAATTTTTGACTTTGTTTTTCTTGCCATAAGCATCGATCGATGTTGCCTTGAACGTGATCTTGCCTTTTTTATTGCCGCGCAATTCGCGGGCATAGGCAAACGCATCGTTACCAGCCAATTCCAATATAGTATTGTCTTTGGACCACAATCCCAATTCGCTGGATTTGATTTGTCCGTTCACGCCATTATCGTCGGCATTGTGCAGCAATAAATTGCGCTGCTCGTCGCTTGGTTCGAAACAATGAATCAATCCGCCCGATTTGGCCACGACCTTGGCGCCCAGAATCGCATGATCGCCGGCATAGGCGCCGCCAATCAATACATGTTTTACACCTTTGCATAATTTGACGAATAATTTGGTGGTTTGCGGTTCGAACACGTGATCCGGTTTTGGATCTGGCGATAGAATAAAATCACGGGCAATTTTGGAACGATATACAAAACTGAAATTCGTGCCATCGCCCAGTTTCTTATGCTGCACGCCGGAGAATTTGAACAATGCATCGCAAATCGGACCGGTTAATTCTTCACGCACGCTGCGATTGATTGGCAACATGACGCTTTTTTCAATCTCGCGCAGGGCGGATACGATGGCATCGCGCGCATCCGGGAAATCGCCCAAATTTTGTAAGGCCAGAATCAATTTCTGATCCGCGCCGGACAATCCGGCCAGGGTGGTTTGGTTGGCGACATAAGCCTTGGTAATAACCGATTTTTTACGCGCTTTCGGTCCTTTGGACTTGCGCGCCGCTTTTTTCGATTTCGCTTTTACTGTTTTTTTTGCCATCGCCATATTATGCTCCTACACTTGATCCATTCTGAAAAAATAATTCATCATATCGAATTTCGGTTCTTTGAATACCAGTTTACCGTCATTATTAAAAACCACGCAATTGCCGGGCGTGTCGGCGTCGATCACCGATTGGCCCTGCGCCACGATGGTTTTCGCGCCGATTTTGCATTTCCCGATGACGGCGGAATTTGGATATAACACCACGCCTTCTTCGAAATGCGGCAATTCATCGGGATGAACCCGGCCAACGGTGGAATTTTGATACAACACCAGGAAATTGGCATAATGCGCGCGGGATAAAACAATACCGGGCGAATGCGGGATGCAGAAGATTTCCGGCATTTCGATTTCATAAAATATCTCAAGCCCGTTCAGCGCCTTGTTCAAATAATACAGCTTAGATGCGACCTCGACGTCTTTCAATTCTTTCCAGACAGAATTCGCCATGTAGTATAAAAACACCGCATATTGATTGGAATGCAGCGGCGAAAATTTATTTTCCGGCCACATCCGGCACAATTTCACCGGCTTGCGTATACGGTCCAAACCGTAATCGATGCCACGGCCTATCGTCGACTTGACGCTAAGGTCATGCTTGTCCGGGAAAAAGTTCTTCAGCTGCGCGCTGAGCAAATCCACCAATTCCCGGCGGTTGGTATTAACGAGTTCCATTAGCCTGCAATGTTTTGTTGCAATTAATAATATACGGCAGTTTATCGGCCAGTAAAGCCGGGCGTAAGCCAAAATCGGATTTTAGTTTCGAAATATCGACCAAAGGTGCCTTGCCCGCCGCGCCGGTTTGAGTACCAGTGACCGTAATCCCCAATTGTGTTTGCAACATGGCGAATAAATCGCGGTTGCTGACATTCTGTCCACTGGCGACATTATAAATTTCCGATTTCTTATGGGACAGCATCGCCATAATGACGGCGCACACATCGTCGATATACACATAATCCCGCGCCGCGTCTGGATTCGAATCCAGCGTGAAATTGCGCCCTTGCAACGCGTGTTCGACCGTGGTGTGCAAGAAATTCCGATCCGAAAGATCATGCGAGTAAACCGATGCCAATCGCGCCACGCGCGCCTTGCCATTCGATGCGTTCAGGCACAACCATTCGCCCAGTGCCTTGGACAAATCATAAGAATGACGCGGATTATGCGGGTTTACAATTAAATCCTGTGATTCGTTGCCGCCGCCCTGCCCCGAATCATATAAACGGGTCGAGGATAAATACACCAAGGATTCAAAGGTCGCTTCTTTTAAAATACGCGACAATAACGATGTGTGCGCTTCGATCGTATCGAATGGCCGTTTGGCGTAATCGGCGGTAAGGCCAATGCAATAAACCACATGCCCTAAATCGCGAGTAAAAATACCGTCATCGTTTTTAATCGGTGCTTGCGGATCAAGACCAAGTCCCCGCATATACGGAATCAGATGCGAGCCAACAAACCCGCCCGCGCCCAGCACGGTGATTGGTCTTTTAGATTTTATCAAAGAATCCATATAATTAGGCACCAATATTAAACTGATAACAAAGCTTCGGTAAAGGCAGCGGCGAATAATTTCGTATCGATCAAAGGCGATTTCATTAAATGGGGCCGCAAGTTTTTGCGCAAATCGCGCAACCGATCCAAATCTTTGGCGGTTTTAAGCGCGATTTCCACATACTGTTCATCCGTCGCCGCACACAACGCATTCAGCCCGGTATAACAAAGCACGCTGAACGATACGCGTTGATGGATTTGCGAACCGTACCGAGAAACAACCGGCACGCCCATCCACAGGCTTTCCACGGTCGTGGTGCCGCCGGTGACGGGATATGTATCCAACGACACATCCATTTCGTTATAATAATCCAGATGCGATGGCAAATAATTTGCCTTTAACATGATTCGCGCCGGATCAATATCATCCATCACGATAGACCGCATAATATTCGCGGTATATGCAGAATCGACAAATTCCGGCCGCACAAACAGCAATTTGGAATCCGGCATCGCTTGCAATACTTGGCGCCATAAATCAATCGTTTTAACGCCCAATTTATAAGGGTTATTCAACGATCCAAAGGTGATGTAACCGTTCCGATCATAAGGTAAATCGCCAATCGGCCGCGGTTCCGCCGCGCCGAACGATAAATAACTGCTATCCGGCAGAATCAACGGCGTTTCCGTCAAACAATCTTTGTTGGCGGGATTCAAAAACCGGTCGACGATAATATAATCGCAGTTTTTCAATCCCGTCGACAATGGATATCCCAGCCAAGTCATTTGCACCGGCGCGCAGCGCCAGGCCAGCACATGTGGCTGACCGCCCATGGTCATGCCGTTCAGATCGATCAAAATATCGACATTGTCGTCGGCAACGATTTGCGCGATTTCGGATGGGTGTTTTTGATAAACATCGGTGAATTTATTCAAACGCTTTTGAAAATGTTCATGCACCTTGTCGCCCATGCCTGGCATAAGGCTGTATCCATATAATTCCAACTGTTTTTGATCGATGTGTTCCACCACCGGCAATAAAAACTTGCCGACCGAGTGATCGCGGAAATCCGAGGATAAAAGCCCAATCCGGCGCGGACGTTTGCCGGTTAGGAATTTATTCTTGGTCAAGGTCGTGGCTTTTTTCTCCCAGAATTTGCCCCATTCGCGCTGAATAGAAAATAACTTTTTCGACGTTTCATCGTCTTCCGCCATAACAAGGCCGATGATAGACAAATTGGTCGCGAATAACGGATCGGTTTTCAAATCCTTGATGCGCAGCAAGTTCGGCAATTGGCGCATGGCGGAAAAATCACCAATGTTGCGGTAATAATTATATTGATGCACCATCACCGCCGGGTCTTTTTCCCATTTCGGGTCATCGCGCCAATATTGCAGGCTTTCATTGACCCCGTCAAAATCCTTGGTTTCCAGCAAACAGGCCAGCAACCGGTGCCGGATTTCAAATGAATCCGGCTCGATTTCCAAAGCTTTTTTCAAGGCATGCACGGCGGTTGTATAATTGAACCGGTCGGCCAGAATACTGCCGCTGATAAAATGCGCCTTGCCGGAATTCGGATTCTTACGCAGCAATTTATCGCAATATTTCTGCGCCTCTAATTTTTGTTCCGTCATATAAAAACAAGAAGCCAGGGCACATAACAAATCTTCGTCATCCTGCCCGGATTTTTCTACCGCAACAAAATACGGCAATGCCTTTTCATGATCATTCAGCATCAGCAGACAAGACGCATACACACGTTGCGCGGTGATGTGATCCGGTTTCAATTTCAATGCCAAATTCAGATAAGGAATCGCTTCTTTATACTTGCTCAAATTATCATACAGCATTTGGCCGTAATGCAGATTCGCTTTGAAATCCTGCGGATTCGCGCGCAAGGCCGCCAGCAATTGCTGTTCGGCGGCTGCGAATTCCGACAATTTACGCAATGTCAGGGCATAATTGGTGCGGAAATCGGGAAATGCCGGATCCAGTTCTACAGCCTTGGATTGGTCCGCACGCGCCGATGCGAAATCTTCTTTGACATAATGCATGGTGCCGCGCAGATTTAATGCATCAGGATGATCGGGAATGATTCGCAAAACCTGGCCGAACAATTCGATCGCGGCATCGATTTGGCCTTGCCCATAAGCAGCAATCGCCTGCTGCATCATCAAGTCTATATTTTGCGCAGCTTGCTTAGCGGAGACCATGTTTTTTAACCACCGTCTGCATAGCCAGTTCAAAATCGGATGAAAATAATTTTTCATCGCACAATGCCGATGTGCGCATGATCGGGCGCAAATTGGCGTGCAACCAGCGCAATAAATTAGTATCGCTGCTTAGGTTCGAAGCGATATTGACAAACGCCTCTTCGCTGCTGGCGCACAAATCCGGGAACCCGGCGTTGGAAATGAAACTGCGGCTTAGGCGGCTATGGTGCGCATTCATATAACGTGTTATGACCGGAACGCCCATGCTCATCGATTCGCAAGTCGTGGTGCCGCCAGTCAGCGGAAATACATCCAAAGAAATATCCAATTCGCGGTATAACGGCAAATGGTGCCCCATCGGATTGCAGTAAAACAAAATACGTTCGGGATCGATGCCATATTTTGCAAATTCCTTGCGCACATTCATTTTCAATAAATCCGAAGATGCTTCGGGACGAACAATCATGAATTTGGCATCCGGCGATGCCAGCAAACATTCGGCCCAGGATTTGACAATCGTCGGCGTGTATTTGTTAGGATTGTTGAAAGTGCCGAAAGTGATATAGCCATTTTTTTCAAACGCCGGAGTCGGATCGAAATCCGGTTCGGTTCCCATAACATAACAAGCATAGGAATTCGGCATCACCAGCGCGTCTTCGGCACCATAACCGGGCACTTCCGGCATGTTGTAGCGGTCATAAATCATATAATCGATGGTGGAAATCCCGGTCGTGAACGGATAACCAATCCATTCCATTTGCACCGGCGCCAGACGTTTGGCCATGATCTGCACCCGGGAATCGGCGGTAAACCCATTCAGATCGATAACGATATCGTTGTCATCGCCAATGATCATATCCGCAAGTTCGTTATTATACAAATGCTCGACATAATGGAATTCATCGACGTTATTGCGAATTTGCCGTTGGATTTTATCTTCGATCTGTTTTTGCGGGCTGTAACAACGAACCTCGAAAACCTCTTTATTGTAATTGGTCAACATTGGCAAAATAAACTTGGAAACGACGTGCGCCCGCAGATCCGACGATAAAAGTCCCAAGCGGATTTTCTTATGTTTGCGCGGCACAGGCTTGATCGTTTCTTTCACCACCAAATCTTCGGCCGATTTGATTAAGAAATCGCCGTGGGTTCTGGCCAGATTGGAAAGTTTAAGCGTGCTTTCGTCATCCTTGGCATATTTAAAATAATTCATAAACATGCTGGCATAAGTCATAACAGGGATATGGTCGAAATTGGCGAATTTCGCCCCCTGCTCTTCCTGATCTTCGGTAAAATCGAAAATACATTCGGACACACGATCGGCCAGCGATCGCATTCTGTTTTTGTCGTAACCAGGCACGGTTTCCATAGTTTTGACGTAAAAATAGGCTCGGTCCAATTGGAATTGGTACATCAAACTTTGGATCAATTGGAAATAGGTTGGAATAAATTGCGGCTTGGCTTCGAGCGCTTTGCGATACGCAACCGACGCATCGCCATACATTTTAAAGAACATCAGGATATTGCCGTAATTCAATCCGATTTCATAAGAATCGGGATGCAATTCAAAGGCTTTTTTATATAAATCTCTTGCTTCTTCCCAATTTTTCAAATGTTCCAGGGTAAAAGCCAGATTATTGAATGCTTCGCCATCTTCGGGAAAATGCTCTACATAAGTGCGATAAGCTTTTTCCGCCTCTTCCCATTTACGCATCCGCATCTGGCAATCGGCAATGACTTTATTCATTTCATGCAATTGCGGATTAAATTCCAGCGCCATTTGAGCGTGTTCCAAACCCGATGCGTAATTTTCCCGTTCAAATTCAGTTTTCGCCATGTTGGCGTGGGCTTGCCAACTATACCGATTCAAGGTGATGGATTGCTTGAAAATATCCGACGCTTGTTCCCATTTTTTTTGGATTCTGTACACGCCGCCAAGATTATTCAATATTTCATTATCATCAGGCTTTAATTCATTGGCCTTTAATAAAATCGTCTCGGCTTCGTCAAGCTCTTTCTTCTGCAGCAATAAAGCGCCCAAGAAGTTCATCAGCGCCGGATCTTCACCGAATTCCACCAGCAACTGACGGTAAATCTCTTCGGCGGCATCCAATTCGTTATTGCGGTGATGCGCAAAAGCTTTTTCGATCAAGGCGCGATTCGCGCGCTGTGATTCGAATACTTGCCAACTTTTTACATCCTGTTCTTGGGTAGACGTCATATGAGAATCGAGGGGCTGTAGGTAGAAGGATAGATTACTTAATATATACCAATATATTGCAGGCCAGACGGTTAATAATGTCTTAACATGCCTGGGACGGACATAGGATTAAATCATATACTGGCGGGTATAAAAAAACTTGGGATGTTGTTAAGGCTATTTTAATTATTCTTCGATAGGATGAGTCTGTGTGGCAGGATAGCCACTCAATAACATTATCATCCATGTAGGAGAAGACTATGCCACTCAATATCGTTTCCAACCAAGCAGCGTCGATTGCGAATCGTGCCTTGACTCAGGCCGACCGCGAAATGACGACTTCCTTACGTAAACTTTCCTCGGGTTTG
>JACCDG011472301.1_pt1 | contig 80907 bp, 103 predicted proteins | sample 7442471 | NCBI WGS metagenome assembly JACCDG01 (sample SAMN15323444, study PRJNA562643) | freshwater metagenome | isolation source: river surface water | place: USA:Blue River Watershed | collected 2017-08-17 | reverse complement strand
GTTTCCCTTTATTTGTAAGCATATCGTGATCCTTATGCTTTTCAGGGTCAAACCTAATATAAAAAGTTACTTTATAACCTTGTAGATTTTCCAGAGCATCCTTTGTCTTCTGTTGTTCCTTATGTTTCTGGATTTGAAGTTCAAGTTCTTTGAGTTGTTCTACATTCAGTTGAGAGAGGTCAATCATCGGTTTGGTTGCTTATGAGAGTATTATAAGGCATCACAGGGGGCTTTGGAGTGTCTCTGTGCCAGTTCTTCAAGTGTCCCTCACAATACCTCACAAAGCCCTTGAATACTATACCTCGTAATAAATCCTTTGGTTGTATATTTTACCTTATAATTCTCAATAAACTCTTTTGCTTCTTCTTTGGTTTCAAATGTGCCGAAGTTGCGATAGAATAACTTATCAATACCATCATAAGTATCAATATAAGTTCTCACAATCCACTTATGAGAATGTTCTGGGTAAGTGTCGTTTTCTTCTATGTGTTTGTAGTATTCTTCTTTATTCATTTCAGTCCAATCAGTTTAGCAAATTCAGGTGTAATAGAAATGTTTTGAGTTCTTACCAGTTCTCTTACTTCCTTACGAAGATTTATCCACTTTTTGTAGTAATCTTGTGATGCTTTTTCTGCTCTGTTTTTAGCATCAAAGTCACACTGGTGCTCGTAAGTTCTGGTTTCGTAGTATCTCATCCGTCCTTCTCATCAACCCAATAAAAACCAAGACAAGTTCTCATAAAGAACCTCACCAAACAATTAGGTTTATCAGGCATATAATACTTCAAATATCTACGATTTCCATTCGTATAATAACCTTCGTGCGTTTTCCCCTGTTTGATTACAAAAGAACTTTCCACAGAACTACCAGTCGCAACAAACTTGGAGTAATCAAGAGTAAGTTTTAGTGGAAACTGTCCGTGCTCCTTTGCGTATTCAAAGTCCTGAATAATTCTATCAAACTTTTCGTTATATCTTTTTCCAGCAAAATAGTTAGAACACTCAAACTTTTCTTTTGTTGTCTTTATGAGAGCATCAATCTTCTCATCAAGTTCTTGTGAGATTTCTTCAATACTCTTGCGTGGTGTTGAGAATGTTAGTTCAGGTGCAACATAAGGAATGGTAAAGTATTCCTTTGCGACTTCATATATTGGATTATCTACATCAATAGAAGCAACCAATTCCATAGTATAAAAGACATTCTTCACATCTTTAACTGTTTTGATTGCATCTACATTAAGTTTATGATTTAGTCTTTCAGTCATTTTGCCTCCATAGCAGCAATCACAGCATCACGGGCACTTTTACCTTTTGCTTTATTCATAGGAAATCCAGTATTAATAAACACCCAATCACTCTCACCATTCATTTTGAGAGAATGTGGTTTGAACTGATTGAGTAGAAACTCAAGGATTTCTGTGTCTGTTGGTTCCATTATTCAGTCCATTCACGAAGGTCTACAATTTTATACCAATCACAACCCCAATCCCGACCATTTACGGCATATCCTTTGGTTTTTTTGGGTTCTACTTGTGCCCTTGCTTCTTCATAGGTAGAGAAACACCCAACCCAATCACCAGTATCCCTAGAAGGGTAATAACTTTCTCCAGCAATCAGCAAATAAGGTTTATTCATTTCCGTGCCTCCACTTTTATACGATACTCACACCATTCTGCGTGATTTGTTAGTTGTCCGTTGATTTGTGGGTCACTAATCTTACAATAAGAACAACAATAATAAGGATTACCACCACCAATAGGTTCTTTTGGATAATCACAGTAATACTCGTCAGTCATTAGTCATTTGTATATAAGAGTATCATACCAGAAAGGGCACCCGTTTTCAAGTGCCCCTGTGACGGTTCTTCAAGTGTCCTCACTCAACATAATGATACACAGGTTCATTGTATTTTCTCAGTAGTCGTATTGCTTCTTGTGCTTCTTGAAGTGTTTGAAATGTAGCATCTGAATAAAGGAAATACTTTTGGTCCTTAATACTATAACATTGAATAAAAAAATAAGGTTTCAAAGTTTTCAAATTGAGGTCTTCTACAATTCGGTAATCATAAACTTTCATTATTTCCGTGCCTCCCAATACTTACCTTCTTCACTACATTTACCATAAGTTCGTCTCATCAAATCACAAAAACGACCACCTTTGACTTTTCCAGTCACCAGATTTTCACTCAATACTGGATTGAAGCATAAGTCAAATCGGTCTCCACCACCAGTAAGATGTTCAAACCAATCTTTCTTATACCACTTACAATCTTTACAAAGTTTGAGGTCAGTCATTGTTCATTTAACCATTCATAAAACTCATCAATGGTAGGAAGTTCCTTTCCTTCCTCCATCGCAATCCTACACATCAAATCATACATTTCCTCTTCCATCTTATCAAGACTTTGATCGCTCATCGTCTCCAAATACCCCAGAATGTTTTCCTGGGTGTGAATACATTCTGCAGTAAGTTTCTCATACCAGGTGATGCATTCATTGTCTTTGTGCCTCTTGGATTTTCTTTAAATCCTCATCAGAGATTTTAGCAATGATAGGTTCATTTGCTTCTTCTCTTTGTTTAGCAATCTCAAGCATTTCTTCGTGGGTTAAGTCAGACATTTAAATCCTCCAAGTACGTCCTAGAATTTCAAAATCAAGTGCAAACTTATAGCACCAGAAGATAAGACTAAACAATCTACCACATCCAGAAGAAATTTGTAAATGTGGATATCCAGGATAGCTGGTCCATCCTAGTGAGAGTTGAAGAAAGGAAAAATGTCTCCCTTTCAAAAACGTTAGATATACGTCGTGTCCCCAGTCTTCTTTGTGTTTGAATTCAAGGAACTTAAACCTCTTCATTTTTTTCTTGAGATGTCTGTTCAATTTCATTAGAGAGCTCAAGTACATCATTTTTATCTAGGACAACCACACTGTTTTGAGCATTGTAAAACTTTACATTATCAGCAGTTAAACGAAGAATAGAAGCAACTAATTTTTCTTCAGTATCGGCACCAGTGTTTCGTGCATCCCATACTGCTTTCATAAAGTTTGTAGCACGTTCAGTCATTTTACTCCGTAATTCCTTACTTCTTGAATAATCTCTTCAGTTATTGCTTCAACTTCCTCATCCGTATAATTTGGGTTATCGGGATTTTCGCATCGTGAAAGTTTTGCTTTCAGGTCACGAACTTGTTTTTCTAAATCATAAATCTTGTTCTCTAGAGGAATAACTTTGTTTGCATATTCCTCTGAGAGATACAAGTCATACTCATCAGCAACCTTCTTCATATCCTCAAAACTACGCATATCATTGAATGCAAGAGCACACGCACCTTTCATAATACCTTGCTCACTATGACCCATTGTGCGGGCAATCGTTCCAAAGAAACGAAACAATTGCATTGAGTTGATATCTTCGGTAGAAATCTCAAAAGTATAATGTTCCTCTGGAAGAGTTTCGTCGTCATAAACTCCACCAGAATAAGTAGGAGTCCATTCTGCGTCAAAATGCACACGGAGTTTTGATTTGTAGGTCATTGCTCTGGATTTGTATGTGGCTACTATAAAACCCCTGACCGCGAAAGTCAAGGGCAAGTGGACAGACTTTGAACTGGTTTTATGTTGATAAAATAGACCTACAGATACGTTTACATTCTTGCTGATTATCGTTACATTCAATTATACACTGGTAATAATCATTAATTATTTCGTCTTGTTCAACATATTTACTAATTGTTTTCTCCAAATGGTTCCAAGAGGCAAGTTGATTGTAAGAAATTAAATTGTGCATAATGACCTCCACGCACAAAGAATATCATAACAAATAATTTTCAGTTCATTTGTATGACCTCATTATTCTAGCACTATCTAGGAGGTTTGTGTGAGTTCCTTAACATAACTACACCTAAAAAGTATATTCTTTCCATTCGGCAATTTTACAATCACTCAATACAAACTGCATTTTATTATGCGGAGCTCTTGGTTTCCTTCGCAGTTTCATTCCTGTCTGTTCTAAAAGAGTATGACCCTTTCTGGTATTGCAGGTGGAACAAGCAACGACAAGATTTTCCCAACTATCACCACCACCACGGCATCTTGGAATGACGTGATCGATTGTGAGTCTCCTCGTGGATCCACAGTATTGGCAAGTGTTATTATCTCTCTTATAAATCATTGACCTTGATGGTTTACAAGAAACAATACGTGAGAGTGGAACTCTAACGTAATTCAGTAGTCTGATTACACGACTTGAGAGCATTTGTGCCTTCTCTTTCAGTAAGAGAACAATTGCTCGCTTCCAACTTGCAATATGAAGTGGTTCGTATGATGAGTTTAATACTAAAACCGTTGTATTCGGTTGGATTTTTATTCCAGTCATACCTTTATTAGAGGTTCACATTATCTAGGTTTTAATGATAACCGCAGGGAACTCGTACTCTTTCAGACCAAGTTCTTACGTATCCATATCTGTAACCATCTCCAGGAACATACTCACGATGATAAACCAATTGAGTACAGACTGGAGTGTAATTGTAGTAAACAGGACTGCGGTAGTATGAACCATTATTAAATGGTCTCCAGAATTGGTTCCAAGTGATAGCATTTGCAGGAGATGCTAACAGCACCAAAAGTAAGGGTAGATACTTCATTTTTCTTTGTCTTCAAGTATTTTCATCAGTTCCTTTGCTAACTGATTAGACCTACGGTGGAGTGTGTATCTACCCCATGGTGACTTGGGATTCATAATTAACCACCACTTCAGTTTCTCATATTCAAAACGTGCAAGTTTTGAAAGAAAAACTACTGCTTTCGCGACACTTTCATCAGTTACGATTAAGTATGCTACACAAGCAAAGATAATAAAGTATATTGTATAAGAACTCATCTTCTCAGTGTTTTTAGATATTCTAACACAGTCTCACGAACTTGCATGAGTTCATTATAACACTTTTGGTTATGAGCGCACTGACGAAGTTCGCTATCAGGTTTATGAACACTTTCAATAAACAAGTCAAGCCCACGGTTCCATTTAACTTCCGAAGATTCGTGGTCAGTTACTGGGTTTTGGTCTTTCATTAGGAACAACTTTTAAAGGACACGTGGGAATAGACTGTTGAACTGTTTGAATGAGTTCAATCTTCTGTTGTCTTGTAAGTCCTACAACGCTTGTAATACGTGAAAGAACTTTAAGAGCATCAGAGCAGGATATGGTTGTCGTAAGTAATAGAGCAACCATTGTTCTTCTTTTTTATTCTATCACTATTTAATCAATCATAACTTACAGATTCTACAAGAACTCCAGGCATCACATATGTGTGTGGTTCAGTAGACCCTGGTACGTTTCCTGGTTTGTATTCCCACTTGTATTCGTATTTGTTGTGACTGTCCCACGTGAGGAACTTATCACCTGCCCAGCGAAGTTTAATCGTCAGACCAAACCTATTGGAATAGATGTTACGTGTATTCAAAAACCCACTTGGATTTCGTGTTTCAACAACAGTACAAGTGTCTTCAGTATATTGTCCATTTCCTTCCAAATAACAAGGTGTCTTGTATTTGAATGGAGGAGAAGCAAGAGCAGTTGTAGGAAGAAGAATCAGAAGAGCAAATAGTTTTTTCATTTCAGTAACTCCCAGTTTTTGTCGTTATCAGTATCAATTTGAAAGTAATAGTCCCCAGCGATGGACTTTACAAGCATATCAGATCCATTCTTTTGAAGAATTTTGCACGAATGAAGTCCTCGCATATCAAGGTCAAACATAAGTTTCGCTTCAGAATTCTTAGGTTTGACGTAGACGAACTGATTGGATTTCATGGATTGGTTTGTAACAAGGTTATTATAGGACAGAAAAGGGGTCAGTGAAGACCCCAGTGTGACGGTTTTTAAATTGGTTCAGACCGCTTCTACTTCCTGTTCCTCTTCGCTTTCATCACTAAGGATTGATGCTTTTTTGATACCAATACCTTGAGTAATGCAATCTTCGACAAAGTGACGAGTCTCAACATTCATTACTTTAAGAATATCCTCAAAGTAGCTCATATCGATTGCATTTGATTCAAAGCAGAACTTATGCCATTGGTTGAAAGCAACAAGAAGGCGAATCACAGCACTTTCCATACCGCGACTGTGTTGAACTTTATCAGTCCAGAAATTTTCATCATAAGTACCAAAGGAATACTTACTCTTAGATGTCATGAACATTTTAAAGAGAACTTTCTTGTCTTCATCTTCACCAAAAGGTTTGGAGAAGATATATGAGATAGCACAGAATTGTTTGGGTGAAAGAGCATCACTAGTCAAAAACTTACTCATGTAAGTTACAGTTTCGTTGATTTTATCACCAGAGTAGAAGGCACTCTTTTCATTAAGGAATACTTTAGAAACCTCTGCAAAACTATCAAGAGTGAAGAGTGCAGACTCAGGAGAACATCCATATTCATTGATGTGAATGTACGCATCTGCAAGTTTCTTATCCAGTTTTTCTTGTTCCGGAGTCATTTTTCCAGACAGTTTATCTGAACGCATCTGACTTGAAGTAGAAACCTTTGCGCTACGAACGTTTTTATCATCAAAGAACTTCTTCTCAGTGTTGATGATTTCTTGCTCTGTTGCACTCCTAGGATGCACATCCTGTTCGTTAACTGCGATTTCCTTAACTCCACAAAGATAAGCCATCAAAGCACGGTGCATTCCATCTGGAGATGTTACATAATCTTTAGTATCATCCTCATATCCAAATACATCAATCACACCAGAAGAAGAATGACTGAATCCACCAATTTCTTCAAGATTCCTCAGAATGTTAGATTCTTCAATACTATCGACACGCTGAACTTCAAGAATAAAACGAAGTTTTTCAGTACTGATAACATTTTTCTTGGAGATATTTGGAATATTATCCAATGCTCCATCATTTTTCAGTTTATTTGCTTCAACAAGTTTTAGAACTGCTGAAGAAAGATTCGGGCAGCGGTCGATGATTTCTTGAATTGTAAGAATCGTCAGCATGATAAAAGTTAAAAGTTGAAAGTCGGTGCTTACATTACTGGGACACTTTACAGGGCCCAGTTTAAGGTGTTATGGCTTCGTCAGAAATCAATCTATCACCTAAGACTCTGACGATTAAGTTCAATGACCTTTGATGAGGTCTTTGTCCCCATCCATACCATTTACTTGGTTTTCCATTCTCATAAGGTGGTGATTGTCCTACTGAATAGTATTGTTCAGCAGTTAAATCATAAATCTTCTCACCATCCTGTAACCACCAATGATAATCTCCACGGTAATCCTTTCCACTCATTGGTACTAACTGGTTAGTATCCATAAGATAAAATAATGCTTGAGTAGAGTGATAACAATGTCCGTAAGTTGGATTTTGGATGTTTTCTTCTCTATACTTTGGTGTTAATAAGTCTGGTGTAAGTTGTCTTCTGATAAGACCCATTACTAAGACCATATTATGTTCTGAGTATCGATAAGGTTCAAAGGTTATCTTACGGGTCTTAAAGATCTTCTTATCTTTATACACATGTCTCTCTACTGTTTTCATGAGCTCTGAGCTTTATAATTCTTTTCAACCTCGACAAAGGTATTATAGTGGTTTTAAGAGGTCTCGTCAAGTACTTAGGAATGTGATATACTCATTGTAGAGTTCTTCTTCTCTTCGGTATGCTTCTTGTTCCCAGGGACAATCATCATAGTCCAACATACTACAATCAATACCTTTCCAACACCTGATACCTCTTTTGTCTCTTAAGTCACCTTGAATGTGTTGAAAAACGTGATGTAACTCATGAACCATCACTCTGACGTAATCATCAAAGTTCAAATTACTTTGGATTTCAATGAGAAAACTTCTAGGTCTCCAGTCGCAGTCTTGTACGGAACAGTATCCTACTGCTTCTTCCCTTCTCAGACCTCTATGTAAGACCTCCAGTTCCACTTTAAAGCGTTTCAGGTACTTGTTACTGAACCAGGATACAATGCTCTCACAGCGCCTCCTGGAGTAACCATATCCACTGGTATAAAGTTCAATCATTAGAGTGCTAGGTTCAGAAGTGCTTCGCAGACTTTAGCAGACCAATGAATGACCCATACTAGAGAACCGATGAATACAAGACGGTCTAGACCTGAGTACCTCATAAGTGGGCGATAACTGTGGCTACTATAAAACCCCATAGAGTGTTCTACGGGGTCTAGTGGACAGTTCTTAAAGTGGTCTACTTTGAAGATGATGTATTATTGTAAAGTTATTATGACTTGTCCGTGAGCTCCTGACCTTGCCCCGCTGGTATTTGTTTGATTGGTTCCTGCATTATAAGAACCTCCACCTCCACCATTTCCATAATAAACTCCACCACCTCCACCACCATATCCTCCTCCACCACCACCACCGGTCCAAGAATACCAATCTCCAGAACCACCACCACCAAAACCACCAGGATAACTCTTACCAGTTGCTGCATTACCTCCATTACTGAAAGAATTTCCCCCAGAACCAGCTGCTGACTGTGCTGAATATGGACTACTTGCCCCATTACCAGTCAATCCACCACCTGCTCCCCCACCATCATTGAGATTTGGTGAAATACTTCCCCCATTAGGTCCAGCACCACCAGCACCAGCATTTCTACTATATCCACCATCTCTTCCCGTTTGTCCGGTAGATGAAGTTGTTCCTGCCTGCGACCCACTACTATAAGAAGAATAATGTCCGCCACCTCCTCCACCAGCAATTACATAAATGTCTGATGTAGCAGTTCCAGTTTCTTTCATCACATAAGTTCCTCCTCCACCACCTCCAACTAAACTAGATGAACCTCCCATTTGCCCTACAAGAATTCTTATTTTATCTCCCTGAGTTAGACTAAATGTTCCCATCATACGAGCACCAGCACCTCCACCAGTACCAGGAGAACCATTTCCACCAGCAGCTCCATAAGCATCAATAGTGTAAGTTCCAGTTACAGGAACGGTCCATAATTGAATTCCACTGGTAGCATTAAAATACGCAGTGTTGTTTAACCAAGGATTTGTTCCTGTATTGTATGAAGATAAAAGATTTGCTAATGATGGTCCAGTAGGTCCTGTTTGAGTGCCGTTAGTAAATGTAAAAGTCGTAAACGTATAAAGACCTAATGCTAAACCTGGTCTTCTTCTTCCTACATTAAATCCACTTGCAGAATTGATAGTACCGGCAGAACTAATCCTGGAAATAAGTGGAGACATAAGTTATCTAAATCCTCCATTTACAACACCAAGAACTTCATAGTTTGCTGTGGTACTTGCGGAACCAATAGTATTAATCCCTACAAAATTGTAAATATCATATCCATTTGACGTTGTAACACCAGAAATAGACGCTGCTAATGAACCACCAGCCCAACGAATAGTTTCTGTTACTCCATTTAAAGTTACTGCAGTGCAACTTCTTGCGGTTCCAGTTTGAGTGACGAATACTGTGAAAGAAATAGCGTGATTATCAAAAGAACTATCAGTTGGAATTCCAGTAACTGCTAATGTAATATTACCTGTTGGATTAGTACATAAACCAATATTTGCTCCAGTGGTTGTATATGCGATACTTACAGTATTACCATCAACTCTTACAATTCTTTCAGCAACTGATAGAAATCTAGATTGATTTGATGTTGAAACTCCACTTACACTAAGATTATTTGATACTGTTGAGAAACCAACTGAGATATTAGGAGTTCCAGTAAGACCTTGTGATAATGTAGATACTCCTGCCGTTGTTGCATATGTAGCAACTCCAGCAGTGGGAACATAAGATACTGAAATATTAGTTAATCCACTTCCACTACCACTAAATGTGGTTGCTTTTACTGTTCCATTTACATCTAGTTTTGTTGTTGGCGAAGTACTTCCAATACCAACTCTGTCGTTACTAACATCTACGAAGATATTATCATCGCTGACTAGATTTGCTGACTGACGTGCCTTTCCCATTATTATCCTTCCAAACGTTCAAGTCTAGTCTTCAAATTATTTATTTCCTCTTGTTGCTCTTTGACTGCTTCAATCAAAAGACCAATCAGACCATTATAATTTAGAGTTTTATTTCCATCATTTTCTTGTACGATTTCTGGAAGAACCTTTTCTACTTCTTGTGCGATTACACCTGCAGAAGGTTTCTTATTTTCTTTCCAATTAAAAGTAATACCAGATATGGAATTTACTTTATCAACTGCATTATCAATAATCTTAATATTTTCCTTTAGATTAATATCTGAAGTTGAGTTAAAATCAGTTGCAGTTGCTACACCAACAACACTTAATTGATTTACTGATAGTGTTCCTGATGACGGAGTAAAACCAAAATAATTAGATGTTGTTGTAATTGATGCGGTTACACTACCAGTGCCTGAGACAATTAGTGGGTAATGTATGATACTTGATGTAATACCAACAACTTGTGATAGTGGACCTTGAGGACCTTGTGGTCCAGTAGCACCAATACCTAACGTATATTGAACGACATCTACAATATCTCCAGATGATGCTGGTTGTGTTAAGGTTATTGATGACCCATTAGTCGCTACAAACTCATTATCACTTAAACGAATACCATTTAGATAAACGTCAATATATCCAACACTATAAATTACTCCAAATAATGATTGCCCTTCAGATGCAGTAAATGAATTTGTTGCTTTTCCTGGTGCTAATTCAGCATCTTTAAAGTAATTAAATGGAGCAGCATCAACCCATACTGCAGTGGAACCAATTCCTAATGTAACCTCATCGTACCAAACGAAAGTTCTACCATAATCAGGACTGTACCATAAGTCTCCATTAGATGGAGATGAAGGTGCTTCAGTTCCGATACTAACGGCACCACCACCGCCGCCACCACCGACTATATTAACTGTTGCGATACCCGCAGAAACTGTAACTGTAGAAATTCCAGCACCACGGAAATCAATAATGGTTGCTCCAGTTCCTACAAGTCCTCCAGCAGTAGCAACACCAACTCCAGAAAGAATGTTTTGAAGATATTGTCCATCACCATAATAAGTAACGACACCTGATGTTGCAGTAACAATACCAGAAGCAATCTTTACAGTACCTAATGTTGTAATACCAGAAAGATTGACGTGATTGAGTGTAAGACCAGAAGTATGTAATGTATTTCCACCAACCTGAACCCCGTTAGTATGGTGAAGAGTAACACCTGTACCAACATTTACTTGGTTAATATCACCATCTAATGTGATACTAGAAGTACCAATGGTAAGAATACCAACGATTCTTGTATTACCCTCTACAAGTAAAGCAGTTGTTGCTGTTCCTGCTTTGATTACAGCACTATTTCTTGCGGTGATAATACCAATAGAATCAACATTGGTTACATCTTCATAAGTAATCGTTCCAGCAATGCTTACATTTCCACTAAAAGTAGCATCTGTGGCTGTAATAGAACCTACATTGATATTTGGAGTTCCAGTCAGTCCTTGAGAAATGGTAGAAATACCTGCTGTAGAAGCATATGTGGAAACACCAGATGTAGTCGCATAAGTTGCTATACCAGCAGTGTTTGAGTAAGTAGCAATTCCTGAGGTTTCTGAGTAGGTAGATAATCCAGAAACAGATGCGTAAGTTGCAATACCACTTAGAGATGAATATGTAGAAACTCCTGCAGTATTTGAGTAAGTAGCAATTCCAGAAACTGATGAATAAGTTGCAATACCTGCACTAGTAGAATATGTAGCAATTCCTGCTATAGATGCGTAAGTAGCAATTCCAGCAGTCTCCGAATAAGTAGAAACTCCTGCGTTAGATGCATAGGTTGCTATACCAGCAGTGACTGCATAAGTGGATACTCCAGCATTGTTAGCATAAGTAGAAACACCAGATGTAGTCGCATAAGTTGCAATACCACTTGATGTAGCATAAGTTGCGATACCTGAGGTCTCAGAATATGTAGATACCCCAGCATTGGTAGCATATGTTGCAATTCCAGAGACTGAAGAGTAAGTAGAAACTCCAGCAGTGGCTGCATAAGTTGCTATACCAGCATTAGTAGCATAAGTAGCAGTTCCAGTTAAATTTCCATCAAATCCAGATGCTGTGATAATACCACTTACAACACCACCAGTCAGTGAAAGTTTATTTGCTAGACTATTGGTAATTGTAACTGAGAAGTTGGGGTCATCACCAAGAGCATCAGCAAGTTCTTTAAGTGTATCTAATGTTGCGGGAGCACTATTAACAAGATTTGAAATAGCAACATTTACATAAGTTTCTGTTGCATATCCAACAAGTGCTGATGCTGTAATAAATCCAACATTATTTGTAAATTGACTTAGATTAACTGGAGTATTTGTAAAGTTAGCATAATCTAAGTAATAAGAAGGTAATTGATTATCTAACTTATTTGAGTTTGATGAAATACCAGCAGTGGAAGCATAAGTAGCAATACCAGCACTAGTAGCATAAGTTGCCGTTGAAGAATTACCTGTAAAGCTTCCAATAAATTGAGATGCTGTAACTACTCCACTTACGTTAATACCATTACTAATGTCTAACTGAGATATTGTAGAAATACCAGAGACATTAAAATGATTAAGCGTAAGACCAGAAGTGTGAAGAGTATTTCCTCCTACTTGAACTCCATTAGTATGATGAAGAGTAACACCAGATCCAACATTGACTTGATTGATGTTACCATCAAGTGTGATACTGGAAGTACCGATAGTAAGAATACCAATAACTCTTGCGTCACCTTCAACAATCAATGCTGTTGTTGCGGTTCCTGCTTTGATTACCGTACTGTTTGATGCAGTTACAATTCCACTAAAAGACGCATTAGTTGCTGTTAGTGAATTTACGGAAATGCTAGGAGTTCCTGTTAGTCCCTGAGAAACAGTGGCGATACCTGCAGTTGAAGCATAAGTAGAAATTCCTGCAGTGGTTGCATAAGTTGCGATACCACTTGATGTAGAATAAGTTGATACCCCAGCAGTAGTAGCGTATGTGGAAATACCAGCAGTGCTTGAATATGTAGCAATGCCCGAAGTACTCGAATACGTAGCAATACCCGCAGTGGATGCATAAGTAGCAATTCCAGCAACATCAGCATAAGTAGAGATGCCTGAACCACCTCCACCACCACTCATCGGAACTCCAATGAACTTACCAGTAGACTCCTGATAAGACAGAACATAACCATCGGTCTTTGCTGAGGTGCGATCTACATCATCTAAGAACTCTAGACGTGTTTCTCCACCACCACCAATTGATGCTAATTGTTGTTGAACCCGATTGATAAACAACCGATAATGTTCTTGAAGGTCATCAAGAGTTGCGAACTTTTGGTCTAATGGTACTAATGGGTCTTTACTTTCTTCAAGAACTGGTACTTCCTTAAGTTTTTCAATCTCTCTATAGATGGATTGAATATCAGAACTCCAATCAGTTGGTACTGGAATTTCAATACCATCAACTAACTTCTTCAGTTCGCTGATTGATTTCTTAACAGAAACAACATTATCTTCAAGTTGAGTAATCTCTTTATCGTAATACTTAACTTCAGGAAGCTTTGGAAGTTCTGGAATTTTATTTTCAACTTCTACAATCTTCTGTTCCAGTTCTGAGATTTCATTTTCATAATAACGAACCTCAGGAAGTTCAGGAATACTCTTACGAACTTCTTCAATTAAAGAACTTAAGTCTTGAAGTTCAGTATCATAATATTTGATTTCTGGAATGCTTGGAATAGAATTCCGAACATTCTCTATCATCTGAGAAAGTTCAGTTAATTCATTCTCATAATACTTAACTTCAGGTAGTGAAGATAATTCATTCTTAATTTCTACTACATTCTCTTGAAGTGTAGAAATATGATTTTCAAGTTCAGACGCATCAAACTCTTCAGGAATGTATAACTGCTCTAAGTTCTGAGTAAGTTCCTTTGTAAGAGTTTTAAGTTCATTCAGAATACTTTCGTGCTTCTGAAAAGTATTATCTTCGGATAGTTTAATGAGGTCTAGTCTTTCGTGAATATCCCTAATGTCTTTATCATAATACTTAACTTCAGGAATTTCAATCGCATTAATTTCCTGCTGAAGACTTGAAATTTCCTCATCATAATATCTAACTTCAATGGAGTTTAGTTGCTCCTGAAGTGCTAAAATCTCATCATCATAGTACTTAATCTCAGGAAGATTTAAAATCTCTTCCTTTAGTTCATAAAGTCTATCCTGAATTGGTTCAAGATTTAAGTCACTTGAATTCAGTTTAGTAGAAAGTACTGCTTCTAGATAAGCAATCTCTTCATCATAATCTTTTGGTTCTGGTATTGAATATTGTAGTTCTTCAATACGCTCACGCAGAACTTCAATCGGGTCCTTTGGAACCTCAGGTACTTCTACACTTTCAACAATTGATACTGGTTCTTCTACTGGGTCTAGAAGTTCCTTTGGTGATACTAATTTCTTATTTTTCTCTTCTTCTAATTTTTGGGTAGCAAGAATTTTCTTCTGCTCTTCTTGCTGAGCGTGAAGTTGCTTGAGTTCAGTGGGTGATAATAATTTCTTTTTCAAAGCAATTCTGGATTTCTTTTCTTTGCATAATGATATTTAGTTTAACTCAGAACAGACCCATTTACAATAATTGAACCTTCTCTTTCTTTTGCTTTCTTGGAACTTCCATTAATTGTAATGATATTATAATAATAACGTCCAGGGTCTAATGTAGCAGTGATGGTACTCGCCATTGAAATTGTAATCTTACTTGTGGTTGTACCAATTCCAACGGCAAATGGATATGTAGTAGCATCACTTGCATACTTCGCCATATAAGCGGTAGCAGAGTACCCTGAAAGGTTCTTTAAGGATTGGTCTGAGTTCTTGATCGTAAAGACCCTTTCAAAGTCTTCGCCTTGCTGAAGATTAAAGTTCTCTGATACGACTGCGGCCATGAGTTTTTTAAGTATTTATTGGTCTTAGGTTATGATGTAAGTTGCTAATGAACCAGCACTTATAGAACTCCATAATGTTCCTGGAACTTGTACTGGTGATGAATATCTTATTGTATTACTTTGACCTAAGCTTCCACTAGCATTATATCCCCATGACCATAATGTATTATTAGTTTTTGTTGCTAATGAACTAGCACTATAGACATCAATAAAATTCCATGTAGTTCCTGGTATTTGTACTGGTGATGAATAATTGGTTGTATTATTTTGACCTAATTGCCCACTATTATTAAATCCCCATGACCATAAAGTTCCATCAGTTTTGGTTGCTAATGAATGAACACTACCAAGACTTACAGAATTCCATGTGGTTCCTGGGATTTGTACTGGTGATGAATAATAAGTTCTATTATTTTGACCTAATTGTCCAACTTCATTTCTTCCCCATGACCATAAGGTTCCATCAGTCTTGGTTGCTAATGAATGTTGAGTACCCGCACTAATAGAACTCCATGTGGTTCCTGGGATTTGTACTGGTGATGAATATCTTATTGTATTACTTTGACCTAATTGTCCATGAGCATTATATCCCCATGACCATAAAGTTCCATCAGTTTTTGTTGCTAACGAAACTCTAAATGGTCCACTACTTATAGAACTCCATGTGGTTCCTGGGATTTGTACTGGTGATGAATATCTTATTGTATTACTTTGACCTAAGCTTCCATTAGCATTATATCCCCATGACCATAAAGTTCCATCAGTTTTTGTTGCTAATGAATGTTGTCCACCAACATCAATAGAACTCCATGTAGTTCCTGGAATTTGGACTGGTGATGAATAATCAGTAGTGTTATTTTGCCCTAATTGTCCATTAGCATTATAACCCCATGCCCATAAGGTTCCATCAGTCTTAGTTGCTAGTGAAACAATGGTATTAGTACTTACAGAACTCCATGTAGTTCCTGGAATTTGTACTGGAGTTGAATAATTTACGTTATTATTTTGAGCTGCGGGAGATCCAAATGCGAATAAAAATCTACCGGCACCAAAATAAATTTGATCTTCCCACGCATACCAATTTAATCCCCCATCACGAGTAACTAATCTAAATGTTTGAGCATCACCGCCTCCGGGATTAGTTTGTAAATCTGGAGAAAGTCCAACTCTAGGCCACTTTACACTGGCGGGCCAGGTAATTGCTCTTGGAGTTTCTGTATCGTCCTTGGTTCTTATGAAGGTAATCTCTTGTGTTGTACTGGTATTCGCGAAGGCAACCGTTGTATCAGTATTATGAGTGAAGAAGATTACTGTACCTGAACTTAAGTTAATGGTAGTAATTCCAGCAACTGATGTAACTGCTTGTTGTGATGGTCCAACACCAGTGAGGTTAGCACCAGAACCAACGAAACTAGTAGCAGTAACGACACCAACATTAAGGTTTGGAGTACCACTCAGACCTGTAGCATTACCCGTTACGTTTCCAGTTACGTTTCCTGATACGTTACCAGTAAGATTTCCAGTTACATTCCCTACAAAACTAGAAGCAGTTACAACACCAACATTTAAGTTGCTTGTTGGTGAAATACTTGTTACAAATCCAGCTAAATTACTTGCCCTAGACATCTTATTCAGATACTTTTTATGTATTTATCATGCCTTGCGTTTTCTCTCTAAATACTCTATAATTTTCAAAAGACCTTGATATCATTATGCTAGCACCTAAGCAACCTGAATTACTTCAACTGTTTCCAAAACCAGTACTGATTGCTTCGTATCATAAAGACTTTACGAAAGAACTAGAATACGTAAAATCCTTAGAGCATAAGTTAAACGAAAAGTCGCAGAAAGAATACGCTAAACAATCTACCAATACTTTCCTTTTAGACGAACCAGAACTAAAAGAAATCCGTGAGTTCATTGAAGTTTATCTAAAGTTCTACGTTCATAATGTTCTTGAATGTAAAGACGAACTGGTGATTACTCAGGCATGGAGCAATATTTGTGAGAAAGGAAAGAAGCATCACGAACACGTTCATCCAAATAGTATTGTAAGTGGTGTGTTTTATTTCCAAATCAATGAGAAACTACCGCCGATTGAGTTTCGCAATCCAAATACCCATTCCTTTAATCTGGATATTCAAAAGCAAAATAACTTCAATAGTGCGACATTCTTACTTCCATTGAATAGTGGAGAACTCATTCTGTTCCCCTCTAATCTCACTCATAGTGTTCCTGAGAACAAGGATGACCTACCAAGAATTAGTCTTGCGTTTAATACTTTTGCAAAGAACTCTCTAGGTTCTATTGATAGTTTGACTTATCTTCCATTAAATAAATGACTTCAGCATTAGCACGTCCTCTTCCTGAGTTTCACGGATTTGGATATCGCATCGCACAGATAGAAAATAATACTCATTGTAATTATAAGTGTTGGTTCTGCCCGAATGCTTATGATACTCCAGCACCTAAGCAGTGTATGGACTTAGACTTGTTTAAAAGAATACTGACCGAAATCCGTTCTGTTTATACAATTCAAGAGTTCAATGATATCTCATTTGCGACTTATAATGAACCAAATCTTGATGATACATTCAAAGAGAAACTACAGATTATGACGGACCTTGGGTTCCGTTACGAACATATTTCCAATGGAAGTATGATTACCACTGAACTCACTGATTGGTTAATTGAAAATCCACAGAATATTAAACAATTTCGTTTGAATATTCCTACAATGGATGAAAGCAAATGGAAAGATATTACTGGTTCTTCGGTTTCTGTAATGTACCGAATGTACTATCAGTTAATGTATCTCTTTGAAAATTCGTCTAGACTGAACTTTCCTATTACAGTCATTGTAAATGGTGATGGAAGTGAAGCACATAAACAAGAGTTTCTTAAAGTCTATGATAAGTTCAAACGATGCCCTCCAGGTATTAACTTTTCAATGACTGGTCTGATTGACCGAGCTGGAACTCTTGATGGTGCTGAATGTGAAACCCAAAAAATTAATCACGGAGAAATAGACTGGGGAGACCAACCACTTGGATGTTCTGCTGGATACTTTGAGAACTTATACTTTGGGGTCAATGGTAATGTGTTTTATTGTTGTCATGATTATCACCAAGACTATAGTTGCGGGAACATTAAAGAACAATCACTAAGAGAAATACTGAACTCTGAAGAATATCAAACACAGAAAGCAAAGTTCCAACAAGCATTTTGCCGTAAGTGCGAACAAGCAAGACCATTAAAATCCGCAGAGGTATAATATGACTTTAAATCAACCAGAAAGTAAACTAAAAGACCTGATTGTTGTAGAGGAAGGTCTGATACCAAAAAATATTTGTGACTACATCATCCAAGACATTGAAACCCGACAATGGGCTCCACATACCTGGTATAATGCTGAGGCAGGTACTTTTGGAAGCGAACCAACCAAAGAACTTGACGTACAGAGCACCACTGAAGAACTTCAAGCACTTCTTACACCTTATGTGATTTCTGCTGGTGCTTCTTATAATGAGAAAGTCTTATTTGAAGGTGGCGGTGAAAGAACTCGCCAAATTATGAGTAAGTTCTCTAAAATTCGTTTTAATCGCTATGTTCCAGGTCAGATTATGCGAACACATATGGATCACATCAAGTCATTATTTACTCCACCAGAACAAGGTATTCCTGTGTTGAGTATGATTATTTGTTTCAATGATGAATATGAAGGTGGTGAATTAGTCTTCTGGGATGACTATAAAGTCAAACCAAAAGCAGGTTCAATTATTGCTTGGCCTAGTTTATTTTTGTATCCTCACGGCGTAGCAGAAATTACTTCGGGGAAGCGATATTCTGGAGTCTTGTGGTGTTGGTGAGACTTATGAAAGTCCACCGTGTACACTTGAACAGGCTGCTAGAAGTTGTCGCGCTATTAAATCGCCAAAATCAATTGCGTTACCTGTAGATGCTATGGTAATATAGTCTATTGTATTATTTGTTGCTGGGGTTGGACCAAGACCACCACCAAAGACACCTCTAGTACTTGAAGAACAGGCTGCTAATCTACTACGTGTTGAAGTAAGATCTCCAAAGTCAGTGGCGTTACCTGTGCTTGCGATTGTTATGTAGTCTATTGTGTTTGTGTGTGATGGATTACCACCACCACCAAAGACACCACGAGTGCTTGAAGAACACGCTGCTAGAAAAGGACGTATTTCAGTTAAATCACCAAAGTCAATAGCATTTCCTACTGATGCTATTGTGATGTAGTCTATTACGTTTGAGTTTGATGGAGTAGCACCGCCACCAAAAACACCTCTGGTGCTTGAAGAACATGCTGCTGGAGAAAAACGACGTGCTACTGTAAGGTCTCCAAAGTCTGATGCATTACCTCTAGTTGCTATAGTGATATAATCTATTGTGTTTGACGAAAATAATGGGGCTGATGGTATATATCCACCACCAAAAACACCTCTAGTGCTTGAAGAACATGCTGCTAGTTCTCTACGTGATAAACTAAGGTCTCCAAAGTCATTAGCGTCGCCGGTAGTTTCTATAGTAATTTCATCTATTCTATTCACAGAGCTCGGATTACCACCACCACCAAAAACACCACGAGTGCTTGAAGAACAAGCTGCTAAAGAATTGCGGGTTTCGATTAGTGATCCAAAACTAACAGAATTACCAGTAGTTGCTATGGTGATGTAGTCTATTGTGTTTGTGGCTGTCGGTGATGGACTAACACCACCGCCGCCACCAAAGACACCACGAGCAATTAATGCAACATTATTTTCAGAAATCTTAAACCAAGAAGTTCCATTATAAAACTCTAAAGTATTATCGACAGTATTATACCTTAAAGAACCAGATTCAATTCCTACTCTTTGTTCTGTTGTACCTGATGGTAAGTTTATTTGACCAGTGCTAGAAACAGTAGAGACGCCGGTGATGACCACCCCACCATCATTGTTTCTATTTGTAATATTTGTAATTTTAAGAGAAGACATTATACTCTAACCCATTTATTGCCGTTATAATATTCCATAACAGTTGTAAGTTCACCTTGAATCGCTCTAATCTGTCCAGGTATTATCACTGAAGGTCTTTGATCTACTGTACCCACGGGAATTGTTAATGAACCAGTACTGGAGAAAGTAGTGATACCCGTAAAGGTAAGGTTACCTCCATTAAGTCCAGGTTCTATTTTATCAACTCTGATTTCAGACATTATTTGTTCCAAAAATCAAGATTTCTGTATTTATTTATCACATTTTCACTTAGTACATCAGAATAAGAACGTGAAGTTTTTTTAAGAGTACCTTTGACTTGATGCATTGTACTTAGTCCATAAACCTCAGTGTCTCTTTCACGATGAGTATTGGTAATAGAATTAAAGTCGTGCTGATAAGGTTCTAACTCTAGGAACTCATAAACACCATTCATTACTTGCTCGGGATTATTCACTAAGTCATCATAATCAATCAGGTGAATACAATTTCTATCACCTTCGTGAAATGCTTTTGCTAATCCATTCATAGAATTAAAAACAACTCCAGAAGGAGACATTAAAAACTCACAGCGATTATCATCAGTTAAAGGTATCCTTTGAGAAATCAGTGCCTTATCTAGAAATGAAATCTCATCAGGATGCTTATGAATTAAATCAATAAAGGAAGCAAGAATATCTAGTGGATGTCTTACGGTGCAGATAATCTTGGGGTTCTTTGTGATATATTGTCTGATGAATGGTATTTGTCCTATCCACGCACGACTTTTATCTACAACATAAGGTTTGTCTGTATCACTATAGTAGTTCTCTAGGACACTTGAGATAATCTTTGAATTACACTCTGGTTTTGGATATGCCTTCGCTTGTTCGCTGATTTCAAAATAAGATTGAATATGATACATTAATTCAAACGCAGGAGACAATGCCCCTGCGTGAATTTGTGGGTTTTGATTGAGTAATGAAGAAAAAGCAGTTGAACCGCTTCTAGGTAACCCAGAGTCAAAAAAGAATGATTTAGTCATTATGTAATAAAGAAATATTAGAGTCCGTTTTGTGCTTGATAAATGCCCCAGGCCCAGTTTACTTGAGCAGGAATATCTACAGGAATGGGTTCGCCTTGTGGGTCTTCTGGATTTGGTTGAGTAGCACCAGCAAGAACTTCATTAAGATAAGTAGTGAGTTGTGCCTTGGTGGTTAGAATACCAACGATACCAGGAGTATCTGTGGTTACTGGATACTCACTCAGACCAAACATAATGTTGTCTTGTGGTGCTGGAGTAGTTGGGTCATACTTTAGAAAAATACCACCCATACCTTCTTTACATAAGAATTCGGGTACGGTTCCGTCTGGATTGAGACGGTATTGTATCATTTGATGAGTTACAGCCATTGTTCTCTGGTATTTTAATTATTTATTGGACTTAGCGAATTCTGCATAGTTTCCATTGAATAGATAGGAACCAAAATGCCCAGTCTGAACCCAGGGAGCAATCCAAGTTTTTCCACCAATCTTACGATAACTCTCACAGAAAAAATAATCTTCAGAGAGTAAATGTCTTGTTTCTGGTTTGATTTCTACACGGAAGAAATCGTGAACCTCAGCACCGGAAGGAACTGAACGACCACCATTGACGTAAGTTGGAGTATGAGGAATAAGTGCTTCAAAAGCATCACGTCTAATCATCATAAAAGCAGCACCGCCGTGTTCAATTTCAAATGGTTCATCTTCACTTACCATCGAATGTCCTGGAAGATGATTGATATTAAAGACACCAGTGTGTGAATAAAGGTCTTGCTTACCTTCTAGTGCTGCTGTTCTTACTTGTTCCCAGTCAATACCTTTTAATGGTACTGGACCAATAATCAATTCCTTATCGGCAGCAATCATTCTTGCGATATCTCTTGGACGAAACTTAATGTCTGCGTCAATAAACATTAAGTGTGTCGCAGAACTATTTAAAAAGTGATAAGCAATCGTATTTCTTCCACGTTGAATAAGACTTTCATTTCCAAGAAAGATAGATGTAATCTCATTTCCACTATTCTTTACACTTTCAGTGAGTGCTAAAAGTGATTGTGTGTATTCACTGGTACAAGCACCACCATACATTGGTGTGCCGATAGCAAGATGGAAGTTCATAATCAGTTTTCTTCAGTAGGTTCAGTGGTTCCTTTCAGTAATTGTACGGGTTCTGGTTGTGCTAATGATTTCTGGTCCAATGGAATGAGACCACGACTTTCGGCAAATCTGGTTCCGCAGTCCTTAAACTTATCAGCACATCTTTCCAACCATTCCATCGTCATTTCGTGTGATGGAGCAAGTCCATTTTCAATCATCTCTTGTTCTTGCTTAAGATAATTGAAGATTTCTGCCTGTGCGTGGGCTACATTTACTCCAATATCAAAAAGGTAAATGGAGTTTCCTTCATCAATCAAACCACCACGGGGACGAGATGCATTGAGTGCTTGCTTGAGAGCAGTCATCACGTGATAACGCTTTTCATCTTCTTCAAAGTCCTCTTCAGTTAGGTGTTCCTTACCTAGTTTATCAAGAACTGATTGATATTGGGTCATCAGGAAGGACATTTCACGAATAGCACCTTTGATGTAATTCTCACCAGAGGTTAAACCATTCATCAGTTCAATGATTTCAATCTCTAGAAGTTCGCGGTCAAACTCATCAGTGGTTTCTTCTAGTTGCTTTTGCTTACGACGAAGTTCAATATCATCCTTACGTCTCTTGATTTGTGCTTCGGCAAGTGCTGCTTTCTTACGTTCAACACGAGCAAGAATATGACGAACACTATGAAGTGGTGTAAGGTCAGTGATATCTACAGTCGCATTCATATACTGAGAATGCGACTTATAGAAGTTCTCTGAGGTTGCTTGAATAGCAGGCAAATTCTCCTGAATGTTTTGCAACATTGGAGAATATTCTTTTGGTAATTGTGTGAGTTCGCTTTTCAGGGAACTAATAGATATTTCTGCGCTTGGTACGAATTCTTGTGTAGTAATTGCTGAAGTATTTTCAGTCATATCATATTACGAATGTTCTGGTGTATTTATGGGTCTTATGAAAGACCGCCGTGTGCGTTGGAGCAGGCTGCAAGTCTATCTATCCTACCTGCAAGATCTCCAAAGTTTGTTGCGTCTCCTGTGGTTCCTATAGTGATATATTCTATTACGTTTATTGGATCATTATTATTACCACCACCAAAGACACCTCTAGTGCTTGAAGAACAGGCTGCTAATCTACTACGTGCTGAAGCAAGGTCTCCAAAGTCAGTGGCGTTACCTGTGCTTGCGATTGTTATGTAATCCAATACATTATATAATGTCGCTATCGGTGTTGAAGTATAACCACCACCAAAGACACCACGAGTGCTTGAAGAGCAAGATGATAGTCTACTACGTGCTACAGTAAGATCTCCAAAGTCAGTTGCGTTTCCTGTACTTGCTATGGTAATGTAGTCTATTACGTTTGAGTTTGTTGGAGTATTACCACCTCCAAAAACACCTATAGTGCTTGAAGAACATGCTGCTAGTTCTCTACGTGATACAGTAAGGTCACCAAAATCAGTTGCGTTTCCAGTGGTTGCTATGGTAATGTAGTCTAATGTGTTATAGAATGTTGGTACAAGATAACCTCCACCAAAGACACCTCTAGTACTTGAAGAACAGGCTGCTAATTGAGAACGTGATACGGACAGGGATCCAAAGCCAGTAGCGTCACCGGTAGTTGCTATCGTTATGTAGTCTAATGTGCTATAGAATGTTGGTCCTGGAGCACTACCACCACCAAAGACACCTCTAGTACTTGAAGAACAGGCTGCTAATTGACCACGTGCTACAGTAAGATTTCCAAAGTCAAGTGCATTTCCACTTCCACTAATGTTTATATAACTTGATGATCTTCCGAGAAATGTTGAAGGAGTTATAAATTGATAACCACCACCAAAGACGCCACGTGCTCCAGCATCATAAGAACTCACAGAAACCCATGTAGTTCCATTATAATATTCTACATTACTTGTGTCCGTGTTATATCTTAATGCTCCAGTAGAAGGGCTTGATGGACGCTCTGCTGTTGTACCCTTTGGGAGAACAATATGTGCAGTTGAGGAAAAATTTAAATTTCCTTCAAAGATTGGACCATTATTTCCGTCTCTACTTTTTATAGTATTAACTCTAAGGTTCGCCATAGTTTTTATATGTATTTATGAAAGACCACCATGTGCTGATGAACAAGCTGCCCTACCAGATAAAGTAGCTCCAAAACTTGCCGCATCTCCTGTGGTTGCTATTGTAATGTAGTCTGCACCAAAAACACCTCTAATGTTTGAAGAACAAGCTGCAGAAGAAATACGTGCTACAGTTAAGTCTCCAAAATTTGCAGCATCTCCTGTGGTTGCTATAGTGATATAGTCTATTGTGTTTGTTGTTGGGAGTGCCGGCGTAGCAAAACCACCTGCAAAGACACCTCTTGTACTTGAAGAACAAGCTGATAAATTACCCCGCGTTAGACTAAGATCTCCAAAGTCAGTAGCATTACCGGTTGTTGCTATCGTTATGTAGTCTAATGTGTTATAAAATGTTAATCCTGGAGTAACACCCCCACCAAAGACACCTCTAGTGCTTGAAGAACAAGCTGCTAATTGAGACCGTGATGCAGAAAGGGATCCAAAGTCAGTTGCGTTACCCACTGATGCTATAGTGACGTAATCCATGATGGTACCACCAGCACCATAGAAGGTACCTCCACCACCAAAGACACCTCTAGTGCTTGAAGAACAAGCTGATAAATCTCTACGTGCTGAAGTAAGGTCACCAAAATCAGTTGTACTACCAGTTGTTGTAAAGGTGATATAGTCTATTATATTTTGGTTTGCTGAAAAACTATAACCACCACCAAATATACCTCTGGTATTTGAAGAACATCCAGCTAAGTTGCTTCTATTACTAGTACCAGTATTAGTGAAATCAAATCTGGTAGATAGTCCTGTAGTTGATATAGTAATGTAGTCTAGGATATTACCACCGTAAAATACTCCAGTATCACTTGGATTTTGAATTAAATTATCAACTAGTGTTACTGATTTCCATTTAGTTCCATCATAAAACTCTAAAGCGTTTGCTGTATTATTATATCTAAAAGAACCTACAGATGGAGCCGAAGGTCTGTTGTAGATAGTACCACTTGGAATATTTAATATTTCAAATATATTCATACTCACAGTGCTTCCAGCACTAACCGTGAGTGTAACACCAGCACCAATAACTAAATCTTCAGCAAAACTAATGTTCTCCTGATTATTATTGAATGTTAAATTAGCACTTACAACCTTCTCATTTACTGGTATAAAACTATCAATGATACCAGCAGTAACAACACCAACTGTATTGACTGAACTTGTAGAACTTACACCGGCAGTTGTATTTCCAGTTAAGTTTAGACTACTACCATCACCATAATATGTGATGATACCTGATACAGCACTTACAATACCAGCATTAATCGTAACACCATTAATTGAGTTATTATTTCCGTTTAATGTTAAACTTCCTGTACCAACAGTTAAGATACCAGTAACTCTAGCATCACCTTGAACCACTAATGCTGTTGCTGCTACACCAACAGTACCAAATGTACCAACTCCAGTTACACTTAAGTTATTGGTAATATTAGTTTGTCCGGCAAGACTTGAAATACCACTGACTGTGAGTGAATTCAGTGCTCCATTAACAATGGTAACCGAAGATACTTTATATCCAATTGCTTCTACATCGTCTCCTGCCTGTGCTGGAGTAACTAATGAGAAATTAAGTCCATCAGTTGCTGTATAGTCTGCGGTTGGAATTAACTTTGCACCATTACGATAAACATCTAAATAACCAACAGTGTATCCATTGACGAAGTTAAATGAGGTTTGTACTCCAGTTGGTGAGTAAACCTGACGATAATATGCGTCCCCAGTAGAAACACCAACAGGAACAGCAACACCTAGAACAACACCAGAGAATGAGAGACCTGATGCTGGTGGAGTGCTAAAGACAATATTAGAACCAGAGATTGTATAATCGTCTGATGGGTCTTGTACGACACCACCAAGATTTACAATGACTGATTGTGGATTTGGTGGTGAGATTGCGATTGATGATGCGGTCAGAGCAAAGGTCTGTGTAGAACCATTGAAAGACCCTGAGATATCATCTAATACCCTAATATTACCTGTGGATGATGGTGTAAAACTTATCCATACCGTTCCATTCCACTGATACGAAAATCCTGAAACGCTATCAGTGTATATTTGATTCAGTGTAGGACTATCTGGGAAGTTAAGAGCCATTATCTTATACTTTTTAGGTATTTATGTAATTGGTGAGGGTCTTAGGTTATGATATAAGTTACTAACGAATGATTATCGCCCGCACTTATAGAACCCCATAAAGTTCCTGGGATTTGAACTGGTGATGAATATTGTGTTCCGTTATTTTGAGCTAATCTGCCGTTACCATTATATCCCCATGACCATAAAGTTCCATCAGTTTTTCTTGCTAACGAAAACTGAGAACCACCACTAATGGAACTCCATGTGGTTCCTGGAATTTGTACCGGAGATGAATAATATGATGTATTATTTTGTCCTAATTGACCCTGTTGATTGTCTCCCCATGCCCATAAAGTTCCATCAGTTTTTGTCGCTAAAGAAACTCTACCACTGCCCGCAGCAATAGAACTCCATGTGGTTCCTGGAATTTGTACTGGAGATGAATAATCAGTTCTATTACTTTGTCCTAATTGACCACTAGTATTACGTCCCCATGCCCATAAGGTTCCATCAGTTTTTGATGCTAATACTTGTTCGGAACTAGGTCTAGTGCTTACAGAACTCCATGTGGTTCCTGGAATTTGTACTGGTGATGAATATGATGTTAAATTGCTTTGACCTAATTGTCCATTACCATTTTCCCCCCATGCCCATAAAGTTCCATCAGTTTTTGTTGCTAATGAGCGTGAACTACCGCCACTTACAGAACTCCATGTGGTTCCTGGAATTTGTACTGGAGATGAATAATCAGTTCTATTACTTTGTCCTAATTCTCCACTAGTATTACGTCCCCATGCCCATAAGGTTCCATCAGTCTTAGTTGCTAATGAAACGCTATTACCACCACTAATAGAACTCCATGTGGTTCCGGGAGATTGAACTGGTGATGAATATTCTGTTCTATTATTTTGTCCTAATTGCCCAAAACCATTAGTTCCCCATAACCATAGAGTTCCATCAGTCTTAGTTGCTAATGAATGTTGTCCAGTAGCACTTACCGAACTCCATGTAGTTCCTGGGATTTGTATAGGTGATGAATAATTAATTGTATTATTTTGCCCTAATCTTCCGGAAGTATTTTGTCCCCATGTAAGTAAAAATCTTCCGTTACCAAAGTAAACTTGCTCTTCCCATCCATACCAATTTAATCCACCATCACGAGTAACCAACTTAAACGTTTGAGCGTCTCCTCCACCTGCGTTAGTTTGTAACTCTGGAGGCACCCCAAATCTAGGCCACTTTACACTGGCGGGCCAAGTAATTGCTCTTGCGGTATCTGTGTCGTCCTTAGTTCTTATAAATGTAACTTCCTGAGTTGTACTAGTATTAGCAAAAGCAACAGTAGTATCGATGTTGTGAGTGAAGAAGATTACCGTACCTGAACTTAAATTAATAGTAGTAATTCCAGCGACCGATGTAACTGCCTGTTGAGATGGTCCAACACCTGTAAGACTAGCACCAGAACCAGAGAAACTAGAAGCAGTAATAATACCAGTTGTATTTACACTTCCAGTAGAACCAATACCAACACCAGTGAGACCTGCTCCATTACCAACAAAACTAGTAGCAGTTACTACTCCAGAAACACTAACACCTGATGCCGTTAGAACGCCAACTGGAGATACTAATTGTGCCCTTGTAACAGTCATTATCTCTAAGATACTTTTTATGTATTTATCACAGACATAAAGTTTGTTAACTCATACTTTTTCCACCACTCTTCCCAGGTGATATAAAAGTCTTTATGAATATCCCATTGAATTTGAAGAACCAATGATGAGATAGGACAGAACTCAGTATATCCACGATAGAAATACAAATGATTAATGCTTTCATCTTCACAGCATTTTACATCATATGGAGTATGTCCCATCTTTTCAAACAAGTCCCAGTTATCTCTGAGTAACTTTATAGTCATCATGGCCGTAAATTGACTAGCATGAGTTGTTCTCCAACACTGGTCAATTCCAGGAACTACTTTACATCCAATACTAATATTATCAGCATACATGAGATATCTAGTATCATGATTGCCGGTTAATGTAATATCTTTTCCTACCTTTTCGCTAAAGTCTTTATAGTTATTGTACATATAATGAATAGCAGTCTCATGATGTAGGAAATCATCCTGCACAAAATAAACATGAGACTTTCCATAATCCCTTCCATACTCGTAACAAGACAGAATAGATTTCATAATACCTACTCCACCCAGTTGAGTAAATGTTACGTTAAACTGAGACAACTTTAATATCTGTTCCAAGACCTCTAGAAACTCATGACTTGAGTTATCATCAAAAACCTGAAGATGAATTTCTAGATTTGGATTTTTATACTTCGCATAATTTAAGGAGTTAACCAAAGAAAGAATACACCGTTGTGATACTTCAATCTTTGGAACTCCTGGATATCTGAGTTCTTCTTTTGCGTATGGAAGAGCATTACTTCTTGAATGAGATTGTAATACAACAAGTAAGTGTTCCATATTAGATTAAATCAAGGTTAAATGAAAATGTAAGTCTCATTCGGTCTTTATGTTTTGGCTCTGCTTTTACCGAATGTTCCAGATAAGGTGGAAATAAAATAATATCACCATCAGTTACATAAGGAGAGAATGTTTCACATAGACATTCTGCGAGTGCTGAGTTTTGATGTCCAGGAAACTTATGTGTTCTGTATCCATAGTCACTTCTCTTGAACGTTGTAGGTGATGCGTTCTTATTATAATAAATCCCAGACCAAAATGGAAGTTTAGTTCCTACTTCTGGTAAATGTGTATGTTCTTCTTGGCCTTGATGTTCATGATAGATGTTATACCAGAACTGAAGAAATTGAATATTCGTTGGAATGTTTAGTTGCTGAAATACTTCTACAATATTCTCACGTAAGTCTCTTTGAAGACTATCTCTGACTTGAGGTGATACTAATTTATCATGGTCTGTAATACCAGGAAACGAAGAGTTCACAGGGATAACCCATCCTTCTGGACGATTATCCGTGCGTTCTACTTCGGGAAATTGATATTTTAGATGATGTTTAAATTTAATTTTAATTGCTGGAACTGGAAACATTCCAATCAAATTATAAGTCATAATTCAATAAGGTTGTGTTCCAACGTAACAAGGTTCTGCTTTTGGTGTTTGTTCCTTTTCAATGAAAATCATAGAGTTATAGAAACAAATTTCTTTTAAGTCAGGAATAGATGTTACATAATGTTCTTCAGCAAACTCACGATTTACATCCATAGCAAAACGACTTGCGATTTCTACAAAGTTATTTGGATTTTTAATTCCTCCATTATATCCAGACCAAAGAGCAGTATGAGTATCTTCAATTATATAAACACCACCATTGTTCAATCGTGGATATAGATTGATAAAAGAAGACATTACATCATTTTGAATATGAGAACCATCATCAATAATCACATCAGGAGTTCCATATTTATTAATGATTGAAGCAAGAAACTCTGGGTCACTTTGACTTCCAATTTCTGTATAGATTTGTGGCTCTTCAAATTTAGTTCTTGGGTCAATATCAATTCCAATGATTTTTACACCAGGACCAAAGTACTTCTTCCAGATTTGTAACGACCCACCATAGCAAGTTCCAATTTCTAAAAGAGTAAATTGCTTTCCAACAAATCTTCCTAGATGGCGGTCATAGTAATCAAAGTAGTGTTTCCACTTTCCACTATTTCGTCCAGTGTGTTCGTAAAATACATTAGATAGTTTCATTTTGATTTTGAATAAATTGTTTAAATTCTGCTGGTCCAACTAGGTTCCATGTACCATGAAGTTGATATTTAATTGGAACATCCATCTTTAATATCCAGGAAAGAACTTCAACGGATAATGGTTTTCCTGCTTCACTAATTTCCAGATATTGACCTGAAGTCCAATTCTTTACACTTACAATAATACCAATCAAATGAGGATACATCCATTCAGGAAGTAATCCCTGTAACCAAGCACATTGATAAGTTCTACAAGTCAATGGTCGGTCTTCATAAATCGTACAACATTCCCTTACAAATCTACAAGGATTGTTTGGTGTTACGACTTGGCCATATACGGAATGCGTTAGCCATTTACAGCAGAGATTACACTCTCCACATTCTCTTTGTTTATACTCCATGGAAGAATAATAATTGTATTAAACGTGCGTTTTCATTTGTTGTTCCAAACCAATCACCATTTGAATGAAAGACAAATGGATTGAACATTACAAGACGGTTATATTTAAAAGCAATGTTATCAGTCTCAGTCCATTTGGTTCGGTCTTTACCTTCGGTATTAAAGAACTTTACCATATCTTCATGAGAATGTATACCATATTTTGATGCTTCTTGTTGAGACGGAGCAAACTCCCATCCAGTTTCTTTATGTTTCCAGAACTTTGTTCCTCCTGTTGGATGAATGGTTGGAGTAAGATAAATTACTCCTGCCCATCTGAGACCAGGATTAGGGTCAAAGTGAATATCCTGAGAACCATATTCACCTTCTTTAGTCATACGGAAATAAGAACACTTGTTACATGGTTTAGTAATCAATTGTTCTCCAACAATCTCACTTATCATTTTTGTGAGTTCTTCTTTTCCATGTTCATGAATACTATCTCTTCCTGGCCAGTTTCTTCCTCCATACTCTTCATACTCTACATTAAGAGCAAAGTTTCTTACGGCATCGGGATTGGAGTAAAAGTTATCAACAACAATCAAGTTCTTACGAAACTGTGTATTCATAATCTACTCCAGAGGTCCAATGTTTGTCTTGCGATTGTAAGTGCCTCTTGCTTATCACCTGTTCCAGTATGAATAAGAAATGGTCTCATCCAATCTTCCCATGTAATTCCACTGTATCTTAGTCCATACTTTGCTAGATTATGAGACAAACAAAACTCATCAGCATAATGTCCCCACCCACGATGATTTAATCCTTTAATAGATAAGTCTTCAATTTCTTGTGGAGTATAAGGAAGAGGTTCCCATATATCATGTGTAGATTTATAGGATACAACAAAATTAGTAGCAATTCCAATGTCTCTTCCATCTCTTAGAAAATAATCTAATCGGTCAGTATGAAACTTAGAACTGATGTTGTAGTTATCATTAAATCCAACGTGATGAGGTGGAACAATATTTGTAACATCTGGAAAATGTGGATGAATAAGCATATCCGCATCCACCAGAACATTTAAATCATATCCTTTTCCATCCTCATATACCTGTATCTTTTCATAGTTGATTGGATACTCGGGAAATTTTCTTTCCGTAATCATATTGATTGCGTATCCATTTCTTCTCGCATATGCTTGAATGGTTGGAAAGCATAACGCAAAAAGTTCTGGAAAAAAATCGTTAATGTTTACTACATGAAGTAACTTTCTCATCACCAAGACTTAAAGACTGATTGTGTTTGTGCTGGTTGTACTGGTTTCTGTACCCACCATTTTCCTTCTTCAACATGAATTTGGTCTTCTGGGAAGAACTCATGTACTGCTCTTACAACATCAGGCCATATCCTAGGGCAATAATCATCGCCAAGCATAATACCACCAGGTTTTAGAACTTCCCAGTACAAGCGAATATCATTAGATACACTTTCATAAAAATGCCCACCATCAACAAAGATAAGGTCAGCATAAGTTTGATTTTCTTTTAATACCCGATAGTAACTAATACTATCTTGTGGAATTGGAACAATCACATCCTGATTGTTCGTATACATTACATTTGCTAGGAACTGATAATAGATTGTTGGATATCCGTGAACCTTCTTAAGGTCTTGTTCACTATGTCCATGTTCAGCAGAACCTAACCAAGTATCAATACAAATCACTCTTGCGTTTGGAATTTGATACTTCTTAGTTAAGTTCGCCATATGTAAGGCACTTCTTCCCTTATATGTACCAATCTCATAGATGATTTGTGGGCGATACTGAGCAATGATTTTTTCAAAGATTGGGTGTACTTCATCAAATGTATTTGATGGTTCTTTACCATCAAAGTACTCCCAGAAAGCACGAATATCAAATTCATACTTAGTATAATCAAATCCTACAAAAGGACTTACATAAGGGTCGTTTTTAATAATTACTGGGTTAGACATAAGATTTATCCACGTTCATAGAGATTACAGTTCTTTTCGCATCAGTCGGTGGAACCTCATGATGCAATAATGCTGGGAATAAGACTAAGAGACCATTTTCAGGTTGAACTTTAAGTTCCCCTTCAAAGATAATGGGTGAGCATCCTGGTTCCACATCCACATAATAAGCACAGGCAAAGTCACTTGGATAATGAGAATGTCTTACGGCATACTCACCTTTCTCATACATCATTGCCCACATGTTGAAGCACTTAAACTTCATTTGTTGTTCAAAGTATCCTTGCGAAACAAACTCACAGGCACTTAGAATTAAATCTACAATTGGTTTGAACTTTGGATTTTCCTCATGGGATTTCCAACTTGAATGCCAGGCCTTTACATTGCTCTCATTAGTCTCTGGATGTAACTGACGATGTTCTATAATAACCTGTTTTAGATAAGCATTCAGTTCTTGATGATTATCTAAAATTGTTGTAAAGACTGGGAGTTCTTTTTTAATTGTCTGTATATTTAATGTATTCATCCTGCTGACTTTCCATCCTCAGTAATTGTTGATAATCCATGATTTTCATCATAAGCATAAATTCCATCTTGAACAATCGGAAAGATATCTGCTCTTAGAATTGCGTCTAAGGAGTTTGATATTCCTTGTTGTATTACATAAGAAACTAAGTTCTTAGCAACTGCTGGGTCTATCGCATAAGCATGTGCTCTACAAATAAACCGATACAGACCTTTATGGTCACTTGCGTGTGGTGGAATTGAGTAAACTTCTTTTCCTGCTATCTGTTGCTCCTTAGAACCTAAGTAAACGATGTTATTATAAAACTTATGAGTATGATACGGCCTTAGCATTATAGCATCATGTTCCAAGATAACAATGGGTCTGTCTATATCTAAACATAGACACCAAAGAGCATAGTGAGATAGAAAACATGCGATTTGTGTATATAACATATCAGCACGTTGTAGTCTTAAGAAATTAATAAATGCCTGACCTTGAAGAAAGTCAGGAACTTTAATCTCTCCAAGTTCTCCGACTGGTTTTCCTAATTGATAATCCTGAAGTTTTACTTTTGAACTTGAAGCATCAAATCCATGAAAGATTTTATATGGTTGTCCTACTTGTTCACATGAAGACGCACATCGTGCTGTGAATTTTTGCGATAACTCATTGTCTTTGAGTGAGATAATATAAGCACTCTCTACACTCATATCATAATGATTAATAAAATTCATAACATCTCAGGATAAAATGTCTGATAGTACCATTGATTGTTATGAATAACCAATTGTGATTGCTCAGGGGTCATGACTTGAGGCCATCTTGGTTCTAATTTCTTAAGTTGTGTTCCTGTCTTATGAGATACCATTGAACGATAGACGGTATCATGTTCATAGTAATCAGGTTTTGGTATGTTATCAAAGTCATGCTCATAAGGTTGCTCACCTAACCATTGATAAATGTGTTGAAGTGTTCCTCTTGGATTATCGTTAAAGTCTTCTGTTCTAAGAATAAAGAAATTATTTGGATGCTTCTGTGCGACTTCCATAATGTGAGGAAGCATATGTAATGGACGACCAAGATTAGCCATTCCATCAGTACAATAAAGTTCCATTCTCTTTTCAAAGGTATTATGTTGGAATGGAACTTCTGTATCTCCAATAATAATATTTGGATACTTATGAAGAAGAGTTTCAAAAGAGCAAATAATATCTCTTAGGTCACGAAGAATAACAAGATACTTTGAATTTGGATTGATAGCAAAAGTATGAGTAAAGTACTCTGCCCATACTCTTGACTTTGAAAATACGATTGGTTTATCAGTCATGCTTTCAAACCAACCTTTAATTCCTTGTCTTAAAAAGTTGATATAAGCATCGTTGAGTACATCTTTGTCCATAGCAATGAACTCACTGACTTGTGTGGAGATATCTCTACAAGCACTAATGAGATAAGGTGTTGGACAAGTTCCTGTTGTAAAAATTCTTGGGTTCTCATTCAGAATGTTCATTAACACTGAAGAGCATGTTCTGGGCAGTCCCAGACAGTAATGTAGTTGTTCCATAATAACGAATTGATTTTATGTATTTATTGTAGAATGATAGACAGTGAATAATTGATACTGGTTAAATTTATACGTCAAGAGTGTTTAGTGCTAGTGAGTGTTGTCCACCTCCACTCACAGAATTCCATCTAGTTCCTGGGATTTGGACTGGTGATGAATATTGAGTTCTATTATTTTGACTTAATTGACCTCTACTATTATATCCCCATGACCATAAAGTTCCATCAGTTTTTGTTGCTAATATGTGATAGGAACCGCTTGAAATAGAACTCCATGTGGTTCCTGGTATTTGGACTGGTGATGAATAATAAGTTGTATTATTTTGACCTAATTGTCCTCGGTTGTTACCTCCCCATCCCCATAAGGTTCCATCGGTCTTAGTTGCTATTATATTAAGATTTCCTACACTAATAGAACTCCATGTGGTTCCTGGTATTTGAACTGGTGATGAGCGGGATGTTATGTTGTTTTGACCTAATCGGCCAGTAAAATTACCTCCCCATGACCATAAGGTTCCATCAGTTTTTGTTGCTAAACTACCACCACCACCACTACTACCGCTACCTCCAGAGGCAATAAAACTCCATGTAGTTCCTGGAATTTGAACAGGGGACGATATTCCATTAGATGCGGAAGTAACGCTATTTTGTCCTAACTGCCCCTCAGTATTCCCTCCCCATCCCCATAAAGTTCCATCACTCTTTGTTGCTAACGAATGAGTATATCCGGCACTAATAGAACTCCATGTGGTTCCTGGTATTTGGACTGGTGATGAATATCTTATCGTATTATTTTGTCCTAATCTTCCATTGGTATTATCGCCCCATGACCATAATGTTCCATCAGTCTTCCTTGCTAATGAATAGGCATTACCAGCGGCAACAGAGCTCCATGTGGTTCCTGGTATTTGTACTGGTGATGAATAATTTATTGTATTACTTAGACCTAATTCCCCACTACTGTTAGTTCCCCATGCCCATAGAGTTCCGTCAGTTTTTGTTGCTAATCTAACACTAATAGAACTCCATGTGGTTCCTGGTATTTGGACTGGTGATGAATAATAAGTTCTATTATTTTGTCCTAATTGTCCATCACTATTAAGTCCCCATGAAAAAAAGTTGGGTATTCCAACATAAGCATTCTGCCCACTATTTGTTAAGTCATAATGTCCACCTAAGTTCCAAGTATTCGTTCTTATCGGCATTACTCTAAAAACTTCTTTTAGGTATTTATTTTAATACCTCTTCACATTTATCATAAAAGTACGTATTATACACTCTATCACGACTTGAAAACAAGTGAAAGAACATTTCAACACCTTTTTGGTTCATGAATGTTGTACCAATACCAAACTTTCCTCTTCCTTTTCCTAAGTCCCATGAACATCCAACAGCATCGCGAATATAAGTCTTAGGCATATAGATTTCTAATTCAACTCCACGCTTCTCTGCTTCATACGTATAGTACTCACAGGTATCTGCTTGAATATGGTCAGGAGCAAAAGTCATTTTTCCAAAGTCTTCATAAATCTTACGACTTAAACAGAAACAAGAAGAACCAATATAAAGGTGTTCATCATTATCAATGTGCCCAGACCTTTGAGCATTTCCAATTAAAATGTTCTGCTCTGCTTTTTCAAAAGTATATTCAAGAGCATAGGAGTTCAATGGAATACAATCAATATCTAAAATCAATACGCTATCATATTCCTCATAAAACAACTGAGCAACACCATAATCTAATGCCTGATAATGAATGATTTGCTCTATACCAACCTTACAAAATAAAGGGTAATAGTCAGCAGTAGTATTGAACTTCTCTAAGACCTTTTGTTGATACATTAAAAGGTTCTTATCAATCTCATCATTATAATACGTTAAAATTGCTCTTTTCATCTGATTTTTACGTAAGCATTGGCGGCAATTACATATCTTGGTTCTTCACTATCTGCTTGAATACTCTTATGAGATAACCAACCAGGAAAGATAATCCAAGTAAATTCTTGTGCCTCTACAGACTGAAATCTTGTTCCATGTGCCTCTGCTGTTCTTGGGTCATGAAACTCTGTGCCGTATAGAGGCTCATTGTTTGGGACCTTAAGGTAGTAGACCCCTGAAAGAAATGCTGGATTATGATGATGAAATGGGTTTCCTTCCTTCGCATTAATAGACTTCCACCCCTTATAAGCCCACGCACCAGACCCAGTGAATTCAATACATTCCTGATTGCGACAAAACTCAGGCACTGCTTTCAAATAAGTCTCACAGGCATCATAGAAGGTTTTCCTTAACTTATTCCAAATTGGTGGAGCATCATCTTGAAATAACATCACATGAGTTTGATACTTTGGAATTAAGTCTCCTTGAGCATACATTCCCATATCAATCAATTGGTCCACACTCATCATCATCATTTGCTGGTCTTCTGGTGTGATGAAACCAGAAGTATCAGTTCTTACAATGGAAGTTGGAAATAAATCATGTTTTTGATAGTTCATTCTCTACAGTCTCATACAATTTTTCTATGGTTCTATCCCAGTCATTATAGTCCATTTGACGAAGGACTACAACATTATCTGGATACCATTTCATTGTCTCTGATGCCCAGGTAATATAAGGAACCAATGGTGGAAGTACAATGACCTTTGCTCCCATGGCCCCAGCAAGATGTGCTGTTGCGGTACATGAAGTAATAATTAAATCACTTTCTGCGAAGATATCATAAGTATCACTCCAAGAAGAAATTAGATGACTTAAGTCCCATACATTTGCGTTCTTTGGTAAATCACTATCTTCAATTTGAATAGAAAACAATTGACCAAACTTTTCAAGAGCCAGTAGTTTTTCAATAGGAATACTTCTAAATTGGTCGTGTTCAAACTGAGGATTTCCTTTCCAACGAATACAAATCTTCTTTTGTTCTCCAGCAACTGTCTTCATTTCTTGAACTGGATTTGTTTGTTTCTTCAGATAAGGAAAAGAAACATTCTCACATGGATGATTTAGTCCTAAGAAATAAGGAGCAGACATTGCTGGAACAAACTTATTCCACTTTGTTCTTACAATATCATCATGAAGATATAAGTTCTCATATCCACAGTCTTGAAGAAGTTTTTGAATAGATGAAGTACAAAAGATTTTTAAGGTCTTACAGTATTGTTTAAATTGTTCGGCATATCTTATAAAGATTAGTTCATCTCCCATACCACCTTCTAGGTAATATGCGATGGTATCTACAGTTTCTCCATTCCATCTTTGACTTTCATTGATATTGTATTTTTCTTTCAGTATCCACTCATGTCCCCATACTTTTAATTGAGCACCTTGACGAATGTGTTTATATCCTTCTTGAAGTTTACCTTCACCTAAAAGAAACCATCCATAATTAAATGATGCCTGTGGAAGTTGATTTGCTAAGGGTGAAAGTATTTTCTTACTTTCTTCAAACTTTCCTTGAGCAGTGGTATATAAAGATAAATCTACCTGAGTGAGTGGGTCATTTTGAATTTCTTTTGGAAGTGACTTTATAATCTTCTCTGCTTCTGGTGCTCTTTTCAAATAATAAAGACACTTTGCTTTGTTCAATAAAACACCAGGACTTTGTGGAAGTGCGTTCATACACTCCAATGCCTTATCAAATTCTTTATCGTCGTGATAAAGTTTTCCTAACAGATTTAATATCTCATCATCTTTTTCATGATTGAGATATGCGATTGCTAATTCCTTTGATGCTTTTGGTTCGCCTTTTTCACTGAGTTCAATAATTAATTGCTTTATCATTTTTTAGTATCTGCTGGTAATCCGATATAAGGTCTTGTATCAAATAACTGGTCTTTATGTTCTCCCTCTGCTTCTACATAATGAATAAAAACTTGGAACTGAGTTTCTCCTTCAAACTTATCTCTCCAATGATGAACTTTATTACCTTGATAGATGACCGCATCACCTTCATACATTGGAGCATACTCAGGTTCATTATCACCATTCTTAAACCATATAGGCCATAATGCCTCAGCAACTCCTCCTAAGGATAATGATACTGAGTGTTCACATTCAACTCTATCAGTATGAGGCAGTAACTCCGCACCATTAAAATAAATTCGGGCATAGGTATAAGTTGGTAGAAGTTTCTTTCCTACAACTTCTTCTACCATTGGAAGACACATAAGCATCAACGTATCAAATGCTGGGTCTCCATAAATTCCAAGAGAATTTGGAACTTGAGCATCACCTTTGTTTGGTATTTGGTCATTGCGTCGGAGCAAATCAAAATAGTTTCTTAAGTATTGAGCAAAAAAGGGTGGAATAAAACCTCTCTTCAGTTCAAATCCCTTATCTTCGTATTGTTTCATAAATCTTCTGTTCTGTTTCTAACCATGTAACAAGTGAATAACGAGTTCCTGAGATGACTGGATGTACTTTATGTGAAAACTCCTTATAGGATGGGAATGCTATCATTGTACCTGATTTTGGTTTAATTTTCAAACCAAGAGAAGTAAATTCAAGTTCCCCTCCAGTATAATCATCATTGAGATAAAAAAGAATTGATATATCTCTTGGAGCAATGCGAACCCATTGTCCGTTTTCAAAGTTTTCACTATCGTTATGTTCTATATAGTGACCTCCAACGGGGTAAGATAAGAACTGAGTTGGTTCTATATTCTTAACTTTTGAATGATACTTAGGTTCAATGAATGAGGTATAACAAGACATCACCGCATTGGTGAGATTTTGTAGCATTGAATATGGTATTGGATACCATAAAGTTTTTCTGGTTTCTAATTCTATCTTTTCTTTTCCTGAACCAACTGAAGCATGAGATGCTGATTGGTTTGTAAGTTGAAGAAGTTGATGAATATGTTCTTGAGGTATTATATTTGGTTGAATAATAAGAAGTTCAAAGGGGTTCATGAATTTTATTGTAGAATGATGCCTAATGAATGATTGATACTGGTTAAATTTATACGTCAAGGGTGTTTAGTGCTAATGAATAAGCGTTTCCGGAACTTATAGAACTCCACGTGGTTCCTGGTATTTGTATAGGTGATGAATAATTGGTGTTATTATTTTGTCCTAGTTGTCCAGCATAATTAAATCCCCATGACCATAGAGTTCCATCAGTTTTGATTGAGGCAGATTTAAAATATCCAGCATCTATAGAACTCCATGTAGTACCGGGTATTTGTACCGGTGATGAATAAGATGTTCTATTATTTTGACCTAATTCTCCAAATTGATTTCTTCCCCATGCCCATAAAGTTCCATCAGTTTTAGTTGCTAATGAGTGACTATATCCAGAAACGATAGAACTCCATGTAGTTCCTGGTATTTGTACTGGTGATGAAAAATAAGATAGAAATCCTCCTGTATTTTGTCCTAACTGTCCATAATAATTGGCTCCACACGCCCACAGAGTTCCATCCGTTTTGGTTGCTAATATCTGCTTCAAATTTGGGTCTTTACCTGATGAAATTTTATTCCACGTGGTTCCTGGGATTTGAACTGGCGATGAATAAGATGTTCTATTACTTTGCCCGAATTGTCCTGAAAAATTATCTCCCCATACCCATAAGGTTCCATTAGTCTTAGTTGCTAATGAAAAACTATGACCGGCACTTATAGAACTCCATGTAGTACCGGGTATTTGTACCGGTGATGAGTAAGGTGTTAAATTATTTTGTCCTAGTGCTCCAACATTAACTCCCCATGCCCATAGAGTTCCATCGCTCTTGGTTGCTAATGAGTGATTATAATTACCTCCACTTATAGAACTCCATGTGGTCCCTGGAATTTGTACCGGTGATGAATATTGAGTTCTATTACCTTGACCTAATTGACCTCTATAATTACGTCCCCATGCCCATAAAGTTCCATCAGTCTTTCTTGCTAATGAAAAAGAATTACCACCACTAATAGAACTCCAGGTAGTTCCTGGAATTTGTACTGGTGATGAATATTGTGTTGTGTTATTTTGGCCTAATTGACCATTATCATTAGAACCCCACGAAAAAAAGTTGGGTGCCCCAGCGTAAGGATACACCTCTTTATTTGCTTTCTTATAAACATCATCAACCCACCAAACACCTTTGGTACTTGTAGTAATCATATCAACTCATATACATCCAACGGGTAGAAAGTTCTGGTGTATAATAACCAACTTCTACATCTTCACCATCTGGTCTTTGTCCAATGACTTCTTTTCTCTCTACAAGTTCTTTCCAAGAACCTAATGCGTCAGTTGCGTCAAACGCATAAGCATTCAGTCTATCAAGAATTTTACCACGAAGACCAGCAATCTTTGCTTCTTTTAATCTAAATGCCTGGTGATTTGCGATAATTCTATCAGCAATTGCTTCAACATCAACACCTCTTGCGGTTGCTTCTGCTGTAAGTTCTACTGATGCTACACCAGTATCTAAGTACTTTAGAGCCTCTTCGTACTTGTAGATACCTGATGAAGTTGCGTTATCTGCGTACTTACCAAACTCTTGAGTTCTAAGTGCCTTCTCATTCTCATAGAGTTGTCCTTCCCACATCTCTACATACTGATTAACTTTACTTTCAACATCAGCAGTGAACTCTTCTTCAGTGATTTCAAAGATAAAGTTTTCTGGGTCTTCAGTCGCAGTATCGTCTACGTTTGCGTATCTATAGTTATTAAAATCAAAAACTTCTACAAGACCAGGAAGAGATGGGTTAGTAGGACCTTCTTTTGGTTTTTCAATTGCTACTGAAATACCAGTCTTAGCATCTACTTGACGAAACTTGAATATCTTCATTGGTATGGAATGTTTTTAGTTATTTATGTTATTTTAGTTGACTAGTGATTTTAGTGCTAATGAATGATAAGAACTACTACTAATAGAACTCCACGTGGTTCCTGGTATTTGTACTGGTGATGAATATCTTATTGTATTATTTTGACCTATTTGTCCAAGATTATTAAGGCCCCATGACCATAAAGTTCCATCGGTTTTTGTTGCTAATGAATGTAAGTATCCAGCACTTATAGAACTCCACGTGGTTCCTGGTATTTGTACTGGTGATGAATAATAAGTTGTATTATTTTGACCTAATTGTCCTCTAACATTGTATCCCCATGCCCATAAAGTTCTATCAGTTTTAGTTGCTAATGAATGATTACTACCAGCACTAATAGAATTCCATGTAGTTCCTGGGATTTGAACTGGTGATGAATAATTAAGTATATTATTTTGACCTAATTGTCCAAATCCATTATTTCCCCATCCCCATAAAGTTCCATCAGTTTTTGTTGCTAATGAATTATTACCTCCAGCGGCAATAGAACTCCATGTGGTTCCTGGAATTTGGACTGGTGATGAATATTGAGTTCTATTATTTTGACCTAATTGTCCATTACCATTAGCTCCCCATGACCATAAAGTTCCATCAGTCTTAGTTGCTACTGAATGAGCACCACTACCACCACTTACAGAACTCCATGTGGTTCCTGGAATTTGGACTGGTGATGAATATTGAGTTCTATTATTTTGTCCTAATTGTCCACTAGAATTTTCTCCCCATGACCATAAAGTTCCATCGGTCTTTGTTGCTAATGAATAATCACTACCACCACTTATAGAACTCCATGTGGTTCCTGGTATTTGTACTGGTGATGAATAATAAGTTGTATTATTTTGACCTAATTGTCCATTACCATTTGTACCCCATGACCATAGGGTTCCATCAGTTTTTGTTGCTATTAAATACTGACCACCAGCACTAATAGAACTCCATGTGGTTCCTGGAATTTGTACTGGTGATGAATAATAAGTTGTATTACTTTGACCTAACTGTCCTGAGAGGTTTTTCCCCCACACCCATAATTGATTATTAAGTTCCCATTCACCAGCAAGATACTGGTCTCTTACTTGTTGTAAATCCCATACACCTTTTCTTGTTGTAGCAGGCATAATATTCTCCTATTAAGCAATGGTTCTTGCTGAAAGAATTGCTTCCAAACGGTTTGCTTGGTTTGCTTGTACTCTAACCTTATATCCACTTGGAAGATACTTTGGTTGTTCAAGAATTTCTACTGTAGCATCAGCGGGAACAATCATATCATAAGCATAATAACCAATGATATTATTACTTCCATCAGTCCAAACAACTCTTGCTTTTACGTCAGCAGTTCCATCATCATTTGCGAGTAGAATTCCCTGAAGCATTGAGTTTGCTGTCGCAGTCCAAAGGTCAATATAAGTCGCTGCTGAGGTAATATCAGTACCGACACCAATGTATGAAGTATCACCAACTTTTGTTTCTATAGTAATGGTAGCATGTAAATCATTATCTGCACTTGCTTGAAGTTGAATAGTCTCATTTGGAGCAAGAATTTTTGGTTGCTTCAGTAACTCTACTGATGAACCAGCAGGAACTGGAATTGTATTTGCAATTGAATATTGACCCGCATAGAGTTGTCCACTTACATCAGCACTAGTTGTTCCATCAATATTTGTTACATGTATTGAGTGAATAATGTACTCATTACCCACAGTTGATGGAGCAGTGTACGCAGTCGCCATCGTGGTTGTGATTGCGTATCCAACAGCACTTGTAATACCAGTGTTGAATAATCCAGAACCACCTGCTGCAGCCGCTGCTACAAACATGTTAACGGTTGTAATACCAGCAGTTGCGTTATACTGGTGAGTTACACTTACGCCAGAACCAACGAAGTTAAATTGAGTTGTAAGACCAACATAAGTTCCACCAGTAGCAACACCAACTTGTGAACTTCCTCTAAATGAAGTTGCTGTTACTACACCAGCATTAACAATATTTCTACTATTATCAATAATAGTAGAACCTGATATTTGAATGGCCATCTTCGCGGTTCTCCCACTCGGCAGTTTTTACTATTTATTGTTTCTTAAGTTCTTCTATCTCTGCCTTAAGTTCTTTCACTGCTTCAATTAGAACTCCAATAATACCATTATAATTTACAGTTTTAATATCACCAGTACTTACGAGTTCAGGTAAGACCTGTTGAAGTTCTTGTGCAATTACACCGTAAGACACTCTATCGTCTTCTTTCCATTGGAACTTTACACCTCTGAGTGAACTTACAGTATCTAATGCTTTATCTACAGTTTCCACATTATACTTTAAGTTCTCATCAGAAGTTGAGTTAAAGTCAACAGCAGTAATGATACCAGAAGAAACAACACCACCTAAGGTACTAATACCACTTACATCTAAAGTATTTAAATCGGTGTGATTAACAACAACTAAGTTATTGACTTGTAAATCATCAAGTTGTGATAGATTTACATTAAATGGAGCTGCATCAACCCATACAGCAGTACTTCCAATACCTAAAGTGACTTCATCATACCAAACGAAAGTTCTTCCATAATCAGGACTATACCATAGGTCTCCATTGGTTGGTGATGGAGGAGCAATGGTTCCAATACTAACTGCTCCACCACCGCCACCACCTCCAGTGATGTTAATGGTAGCAATACCTGCAGAAACAGTAACAGTAGAAATACCAGGACCACGGAAGTCTAGGATAGTTGCTCCAGTACCTACAGTTCCACCCGCGGTAGCAATACCGACACCTGATACGATATTAGTAAGTTTTGAACCATCACCATAATAAGTAACGATGCCTGAAACAGCAGTAATGATACCAGAAGCAATCTTTACATTATTAATTGTACCAATACCAGTTACATATAAGTCACCAGATAAAACGCCACTGAAACTTACACCTCCACCTACAGTAGCAATACCTGTTAAGAATTGACCGTTACCATAGTAAGTAACAATACCCGATGATGCTGTAATAATACCTGAGGAAATTCTAACAGTACCTAGTGTACTAATACCAGATACATTTAAGTTTGATGAAATTCCAACGGTATTTAAGGTACTAATACCAGATACATTTAAGTTTGATGAAATTCCAACGGTATTTAAGGTACTAATACCAGTTACGTTAAGGTCAGCAAAAGTATTAGGTGCGTTTGATATTGCACTTTCAATTGTTGCTGTAGTGGTAGCATCAAGAGAAACAATATTCTTCAGTTCTCTCGCTGAACTGATGACCTCTGTGCTTCCTACTCTATAGGAACCGCCAGTTACAATACCACTATAATTGATTGTACTTCCACTGATGCTGGTAATAACACCAGTAACTATATTACCTGTTGAATAGTTTAAAGCACTTCCACTAAGTGTGGGTATCGTACCAATACCTGATGCATTAATGGAAGTGACTGCGATACCACCATTAACATGTAGAGTATTTGTTGGTCTTGTGGTTCCGATACCAACTCGGTCGGTTACTATGTCACCAAAAATAAGATTGGAATTAACTTCTATTCCATTCTTTACGACAAACGACTTTTGGATGGCCATTTTTTCTCCTAAGGGTTCACTGTCCCCCTTTTTACTTATTTATGGAATAATAAATATAAAAAAGTATTTCAAGAGTAAATATGGCTTCTCAGGTATTAAGTGGTTCCAGTAATGTATCTTATACTAATAACACTGGGCAAAATGTGAGAATTGTGATTAATTATATGAGGTCAGTGCAACAACAATCTGGATTTAATACTTTCTCTTTAATATCAATGAGTTGGGCGGGAGTAAGTATATCTGGACCTAATACTAGAAATTCTTATGCTATTGGAAGAAACTTAGCATTTAATAACATTTATAGTGGTGGAATTTCCGCGAATAATTTTTCTGCACAAAACTTTGATACCTCTGGAAATCCAGGACTTCCAACAGAACTAATGCTTGCTCCGGGTCAGACATTCGCGACAACTGGAATTGACGCATATAATATCGTAGTCATTCCCGAAGCAGGTTAATCAAATAGGCAGACTAAATCCTGGAGTTGTGAATGGATAAGGTGCTGCCGTTACAGTAAGACCAGTTACACTCACAGTAACAGTTCCAACTCCACTTGCTGGACTTACAGTTACACCTGTTCCAGCAACAATTCTTTGAACTCCAGTGTTGCTAATTGTTGCTTGAGGTTGTCCACCAACAGTCTCATAAGTAATACTCATTCCAGCACCAGCAAGAACACTGGTAGTAGCAAATCCAACATTATTAGTCCAAGAAAGACCACCAGCACCATTAGAAACTAGAACCTGACCATTAGTTCCATAGGAATTTGGAAGTGTGAAGGTATAGTTTCCTCCAAGTACAGGTGCTTGGAAACCAACGTATTGTGACGTAGTACCATCAACAGCACGAATAATACCACCGACTGCTACGTTACCTTGAACGTGCAGTTTTTCACTTGCGGTTGTAGTGTTGATACCTAAGTTGCCTTGAACGTCAAAGATGATTGGTTCGCTATCATTTGCTTCATTTTCAATGGTAACAATATTTCCAGAACCACTGGTAGAACGTATCTTAAGTGCTTGCTGAGAAGGTGCTAAGATATCAAGTTTTGCGGTTGGAGCAGTGGAACCAAGGCCCACATAACCAGTACCAGCAACATAAACATCTTCAACAACTAAAGCATAACCACTTCCAATCTGATTAATGTTTAATAGTGGGCTTGAAGAAGAACCACTGAGAGTTAAGGAACTTGTTGCGCTATTATAAAGTAGCGTATCAACTCCACCGAAGTTAGCGTTGTTATTATACTGCAGAGAATAATTAGGAGTACCAGGAACATTAATTGTTGCTGAACCTGCTGTTGATGCGATACCGGCAATAGAAGCCATAATATCGGAAGCATCAATTGAAATAGTAGCAATTCCAAGAGTATTATTTAAAGTTCCTCTTACACTTAGTCCATACCCAACAAAGTTTAATTGTGTTGCAAGTCCGACATAAGTATTGAAAGCACCAGTAGAAACACCAATCTTAGTTTCACCAGTCTTACCAAAAGGTAACCATTGGTTATCTAGAGTGTAAATCCATCCAGAACTACTTTGGTCTACAGGTTCTGTATTCCAAACAACATCACCATAGTTTCCAGCATAAGTTGGTTTAGTGTTTGCTACACTGAACTTTCTTGAGACTTCATCTTCACCTTGTAGATAAAGGTCTCTTGCTTCAATTCCACTACTTGAGGAAATCTTATTATTGAATACAACAGGACCAGAGAACTCACTAATTAAGTTCTTATCACCACCACCTTCAACTTTGAGTGAGCGGAAGATGAATAAGTCAGAAGAAGAAATGATTTCGGAAGTTATACTTCCACTTAAATCTTCTTCACCAGATACAGAAGGAATTGGTGAATCATAGATTTCTTCTTGGCCAGTAGAAGACTTAATAATCTTATTACCAGTATAGAAGTCTCCGTCATTATTCATTCCAGAGAATACAATCGCACCACCATCATACTTGGTGGATTGTGATAAAATTTCTTCGGCAGGTTTCAGAATACGGTCTTGTCTATCTGGAAGTGCTGATGAGTAGTTACCAGGACCAAAACCAAGATATTCAAATGTATGACCTGAAGCGCGAATGATAGAGTTTCTGCGTAATTCAATTGGATGTACGTGAATGGTACGTACAACTGAATTAATTGGGTGAGTTTGTCTTGGAGTACCAAAGAGAGTTCTGAAGATACTAATAGTGTCTCCAGCAACAGTAGCACGAATTCTGAAGATTTCATCATCAATCAGTAGATAATCGCCTAGTTTTAATCCAAGAGAAACAGCATTTGGAATTGTAATTGTAGTGTTATCGGGAGCATTATAACTTAGAGCAGACCCTGAAACTGTAGTAATACCAGCATACTCATAAGACAATCTACCACTTCTATTTTCATTTGTAGGATCTTCTCCGGCAGAAGAACTCAAAACCGCTCTATGCGCAACAATGGTTCCAGTAGTAACAGGAGTTGTTGTAGAAACACCAGTGTTAATAGATGCTGATGTTACACTAGTTACGTTTGAAACAATAAACTCACCATTAAAGAAGTTATCGGTTGCACCTGAGAGAATAATCTTTTGATTAAGTCTAAATCCGTGACTGGTTGAGAAACCAAGGGTTGCGGTTCCAGTGGAGGCATTATAGACAACACTTGAAACACCAACAGTTTTGCCGGCAGGAATATAAGATGCGTCAGCAGTCGCAGTTGCTCCAATACCAGTTCCAGTAAATCCACTTACGGGGGAAGTAGAAACAACACTGAGTTGCTTTGGTCCAGTTACCGCAGTAATTCTATAGTGAGTATTATATCCTTCATAATACTTGTTAGAAACACCATAGACGCGAATGACTTCACCAATACTATTACGAATAGAACTTACGGTAATAGTTGCTGGAGTAAATCCTGCTGTGGTTCCAACACCAACAGGTGGTACGACAGAAAGAGTATCTGATGCAACATAACCGCCACCAGGGTGCATAATAGAAACTGCAGTTACATTTCCACTTGCGTTAACTGTAACCTTAGCACTTGCTGAAGAACCACTACCTCCAGTCAGATTAACACCATAATAAGTACCTTCTAGATAATTGCTACCTGCAGAAGCAAGTGTGATTGTACCGATACCAGCAAACTCGTGATCCTTGTGAGTGTAGATGGTGTGTGCAGTAGTACTTGAGGATATAATATTAGTAAGTCCAGCACCAACGTAGTTATCGGAGAGGTTTTTCTGTAAAGTTTCTCTAGTGATTGACCTTTCTGGGTCATTAACGACTACTTGACCGACTGGTGATGAGATAGCAAAGGAAGTAGAAGCCTCTGGGTTGGTATCTGGATTATCTCTATTCAGTTGTGGATAGAGATTTTGAACGGGTTGAGAGAACTTCTGAGTATTAAATGGTGTTACACTTGGTGTGTTTGATGAGTTTAAGATAGTGAGATGATAGACACCATCTTGAACATTTGGTATGTACTCATGAACTTCTTCAGTTCTGTAGATATAATAGGTATCGTTATATCTCTTACGTGTAAATCTTGGTAGGTTTGAATCACGTACTACTGTATTCGTAGCAAAAACACCAGGATTTGTAGTCAGAGCATAAGTAAATTGTCTGGATGTTGGAGTGCTTGTAATAGTATAAGTACCATTATATCCTGTTGGAGTAATGTTTTGAATGAGTACTTCAGAACCAACAGAAAGATTGTGAGGAAGTTCAGATGTAACAGTTACAACATTTGAACTCCAGGTTGCTCCAGCAATGAAATTAAAGTTTCTAAGTTCTGTAGAATTCAGTAGAGTTGCTGAAGAAGCAAAGTACTTCTGAATTTCAGCAGTACCTGTTCCAATTCCACTATTTGCTTCTTGAATCACATATCCTTCCAGAGGAGGACGTGCGACTGTGGAACTATCCTTCGGAATTACATAACGAACCTTATAAATCTTATCGTCTAACTTACGGTCATCTTGTCTTCTGATAATATAAGTTCGCGATGTTGCTTCACCAAGACCTGTGGTTCCAAGACCAACAATAGTGGAATAGATGTTATTCTCAGTTCCAATTCCAGAAACAGTTAGATACCAACCACCACTCACACTATCACTTTGAATTGGATGGCCATAATCACCACTTGCCTTATAGATGACCTTACTTACAATATGAAGTTTTCCTCCACTATTGTTAAGTGTAAGTGCCTGATTATTAATCGCATTCGTTTCAGTTTGTGCGAGTTTAATTTGAGTTGATGTTAAACTTCCGTCAATGTCTGATGCGATTACATAATATAATCTACCTGCTTCAAGACCATCGGGAAGACTTCCATTCTCACTAATAACCTTTACATTCTCACCGCTAATAAAGGTATGTGCTGAGGTTAAATCAAGAACATTAGTGCCGCTTACGCCAATGCTGTTAATACCAGAAACATTAGTACCAACAATGAAAGACTTTTCTGCAGATGCGCGAGATGTGTATTCGGTATTCGGCATTACAATCTTTGCCGAATAGGTGTTTGTTACACCACTCTGAGATACCTGAACAAAGAGTTCATCACCTTCTTTCGCACCGATACGATAACCATCTAAAACGTGATTTGGAATATTTCCTGTAGTTTCGTGACCATAGATGTATAGACGACTAGTATTACCTACACTGATAGTTCTAGAAACATCAATCGGAAGAAATTCTACGGTTGTTTCCTCAGTATCAAGTTCTTGTGGATTGATAATGTGAGTAATGTATCCTTGATTATCTCTTGAGAATGCGTCTTCCCTAAATCCTTTGGATACTAATGCCTTTGCACCAAAGTTAGAGTTTGAGTTAGTAATTGAGAAGTCACCACCATTCTCAGCAAGAAAATGTTGAGCGAAACCAATAGAGAAGATAGAAACTAACTGAAGGAAAGCATCATTGGTTGCTTTAATATGATAGTTCTCATATTCTGGTTTATAAATTGCTCTACTATCACTCTGTAGATTAGCGACTTCAGTGTTATCTAAGTAGACACCAGCATCTTCATCATACTTTACGAATGCGTTGGTGTCTTTCTGTAACCCAATACCAGTGTATTGGGCTATCATCATACTCTTAAATCCAGTTGCCTTATCACCATCAGCAAGAAGACCACACATACCATAAACTGAACGTAGAGTACAGTTAAAGATATACGGAGATGACGAAGTTACACTATCAACGACAATATTTACTGTTGCTCCAGATGAACTTGGTGCTGGATTTGTGGGGGAAGTTTGAACTTTATATTGAATAGTTGTAGAACTTGGTACAGCACTTACAACATAATTTCCATTATATCCAGATACAGCAATCCCTTGAATTTCAATTGGGGTATCAGTGCTAATATCGCCAACACTTTCAGAAAGACTTACTGTAATTGTAGTGCTTGAGACAACACTATCTCCAGCAAAGATACTGCTGATGCCGATTTGTCTTCCTCTAGAAGCAACAATTCTGAATTCATCAACAACAGGTTCAATATCAACATTCGCTGAAGGGTAGTCATTATCAATAGGTCTTCCACTTGAAGGACCATAAGCAATTCCTACTTTCTCATAGAACATCTCCAGATCAGTTCTGGTGGTACTATAAGTAAGGAAATCGTCAGCAATATCAATCGCGTTTACACCATCAGCATATTCAAATACGTTGAGTTTATGGTGAGAGAAGTTAGGTACAAAAGTATTCTTTGTATAATCCTTATAACAAACTCCATTTGGATCTGCGTCAAAAATAGTAAATCCATAAACGAAACATCCACCAGTTACTCTAAAGATTGCTGATGTTTCAATGTTATCATTGACTGGATTTGGAACATATAAAGGTCTAACAGTGGTCTTTCTGAGGTCTTGTCCAACGATAGACAAACCTCTAGGAAGAATTACGCCACCATGAACTGAGTTTAACTTGTATAATACGTTATCAGGACTGGTAAGGTCAAAGTTAGTAATACTATCCCATTCAGTAAAGTCAGATACAGTTTCGCCACTTCTGAGTTTGAAAGTACCTGCTCCATCGGCAATATAACCTGGGCGATTATCTACAACGTGCTCTCCAGGATATAATAGAATAGTGGTTCTATCAAATCTATCGTTATCCTTTCCACTTTGATATGAGTATCTTACTGCCTCAGCAATCGCACGTTGAATTGTGCGGAATGGCCTCACGGGACTTGAACCAGTGTTCTCTATGCTATCAGTAGCATCTAAACTGTCTGGATTAACGTGAAGTATCGTTCCTCTAACTGACTTTAAGAAATTATCAAGACGTGATAGACCCATCTTTTTATTTTACCATAAGTTCCTTATGACTTATTTATCACTACCACTCTCTTCTGTTTTCCAAGAAACTTCTTCCCACTTAAGTTTCTTTTTTAATTCTTTATCAAATACCATTAGATATCTATGCTTTCTACTTCTGGGTCTCCATTCACCTTTTAGTCCTCTTATGGGACCTCTAGAGTGCTTAACGAAAGATCCATCAGGTTGTTTAATCCAGAAGTCTGATTTCTTATCGGTCAGGCCGTAATATTGAAAATTGCAAGCTCTGTATATAATTCCAGAGTGGTGATTATCGTCAGCGTAACTAAGAATAGCACGAACTGGGGCATCTTTTTTAAATCTCCTTATACAGCGACTTACGAACCAAGAGGTAATGTTGTATTCTTCTTTTTGTAAATCTGGATGAATGCAGAGCCTTGAGAGTTCATAGATACCCTCTTGCTGGTCTCTTTGTAGTCCAAATGCTCCTACTGCTATTTCAGGTGTCGGTATCCCCGTAAAGATACAGCAACCCAAGCAACCGCCAACCCTAAGAATATCAGAAACCGAGGATCTGAAAATCCCATAATTGTACCCACTTTTGAAATCTTTTGATTCGTCTTTAAGATAATGGTAGGTATAAAGAAGTTCTTTGATTTCTTCTTTACCTACCTTATCTATAAAAAAATCTGATTTCATTAAGTATTTTTACTCACTTATGTTCGGAATTCAAAATATATTCTACGGTATTGGCGATATCAGACATCGCATCCCGAAGGTCTGGGCGTTGACCGGACTCTTGTTTGATTATCGGACGGGAATTGTCGACCAAAGTCCAACGCCATTGACCCATTTCTTCACACTTCCATAAATTAATTCTCATTTTTCGTATATTCCAATTTAATCCAATTTATAAGAGCATTTAGTTCCATCATAAAAGCATCATTTAATTGAACGTCAGATATACCTAGTTCTTTATGTGCTTCATCCCTTTTTAGGGTATCATTACGATAATATTCTAGTGCTTCGATAGCAAGTTTTCTATCTTGTTGTGAAATAAGAGACATTTTTGGAGTTATAGAACTCAGAGCCCCCGATCTGATTCGAACAGACGGCCAACGGTTTACAAAACCGTTGCTCTACCACTGAGCTACAAGGGCATTAATCAACAGGCAACATTTCTGGATTTTCCAGTTCAACGTCAAACAACATTGGATGTGCTTCCTCTGCTATCAAATAGTATGAGGACTTGTACAAATCTTCTGGTTCAAAGCGTCTTTCTTTGTCTGCTAATTCAAGAAGTTCCAGGTCGTACATCATACTATCTGGGACATCATCAAAAGTAAAAGCAATCTGATTTATGAAGTACATAAGGACAATTACTGAACCTTTATTATACCAAACGTATCTAGTATCAATTCTATACTTCATAGAATCAGTCCTACTTTCGTGTATTTATTTACTTATAAGTGGGTGGATGATACTTCACATATTCAAAGAACGTAAGACGCATCTCCTTCTCATTCATTCCACAGTGCTTAGCAGCTTGTGGTAGGTTCCACTTTGCATGAAACAAGTTTTCATTTGCTTCCCTTACATTCTCTGGAGTTGTCTTGTTTGGTTCCTCTTTAAGGTTCTTATAATTGATTTTATATGGATTCATAAAAATCTAATAGGGTAATTTTTTGCCGGAGATTTTTTCGGACCTAAATGGAACTTAAAGTGGATTTGCGTATGAGAGTACATCCTCACTTACAGTAGCACGGACGAACTCCAGAACATTCATAAACTCATCTACCGTATCACAGGTCACTTGCTTCTCGGAGCCTTCACTAGAATACAGATAGACTGTACGCTTGATAGGGTCCACCACGCAGCGTGAGAGAAATTCGTCTTGCATTGGGTGTTTTCTGATTACCCTACTAGTGTACCAGAGACACGGTGCTTTCGTCAAGAGAGTGTGACGATTCCTACTCTGACCACACCATCAGTTCCCCTGACTCTAACTCTAAGCGTAGTGTTGCTCGCTAGTTCAAAAGAAAGTTGAGAGTTATTTGGTGATGTTGTTGTTCCTATTCCAATCGTTGATATTCCAGTAGCAATAAAATTTACTGTTTCAAAATTATCAATGTCCTGTGGATCGTTTAATTCAGTATAAATTTGCGCTTTAGTCATCTATTCACTCCTTTGTATCGTAAGTATAACCAGCAATAGACCTTTGAGTATTATCACCTGGATAATCTTCAATAGTTCCCTTGTATTCTGGAATCAGTTTTTCTGTATCAATTCGTTCACCGAAGATATGATAGAAACAATCTATCGGCATACCACCTTTTGACTGGAGATAGATTTTATTATCTCCAATTCTTTTTACAATTACATCCTGATGAGAACCAATGGGTGTAAGTGAAACTGTAATTGTACTCTCATCTACTAGTTTAGTCCAGTATTCTGGAAGGTGAATTTCTGTTTGATTTCTAACTCTCCCTCTCACATAAACAGCAGCTTCTGGACCTTCTACACATGCGTGAGTAAGTCTCCAACCCTCTTTTGATGGGTGAGGAATATCGAAGTTCTTTTTACTACGTAATCTATGACCTCTACAATTAGAGAATACATCACCTTCTGAGTCTACATTACCTTTAGGTTTAACATTCGATCCAGTGAATACCTCACCGCTTATGATAACATCGTTACCAAACGAAGCCTTATTACCTACTGCTAATTGATTACTAATCCTTGTATACCCATCAATATCAACATCACCAATAAATAACGCAGCCGAATCTGATTCTGTTACCGTTGTTGTTCCAGGTCCAGCACCATCAAGTGAACATGCTGTACTAGGGTCTCTTGTAAGATGAGGTCCTGACCTTACTACAAGTGAATATGGATCAGCGAGCCCAAAACCTTTTAGATTTCCTGCTGCGCCAGCGCCGCATACCTTGAAAGAAAAAGATGAATTTAATAATGTCCCATCACAGACTTTGGGGAGAGGAGAATCAGTGTTATTACAAGGACCAATCATCACGGATCCTTCTACAGTTTTAAATGTAGTTTCATCTCCAGTAATAGTTGGTCCATCCAAATAAACAGACCCTCTAATTACTTTTTTATCAAATCCAAAACATTCAGGATAACCAATACCAGTGGTTAACTGATGGGAAATATGAAGAGTATCAAATTGAAAAGACATACTTTTTACTAAAAACGATTTACTGTATCAAAGACTTGGGTTGTTGTTGAGAGTGCTTTTGCTCCTAGTTGTGCAGCTGCTGATGTAAATCCACCAACAAAGTTTGATGCTAAATTCATAGCAGTATTACTAACTATATCCACTGCCTGAGGACTAAACAATTTAATTCCATTATCAGATCTAACTTTGAACTTTCCTGTATTGATGCTAACTTCGTTATTTGAATCTATATTAATAACACCAGTTTTTTCATCATAACCATCTGCTCTTAAATCAATATCAACTGCCTGAAGACGAATTCTACCATTAGGTGCTTTTAGAACTAAGTCTCCATTTTCTACCTGTATGTATGCACCAATTTCACCATCTTTTACACTGTCCCCACACTTAACTTCCCATACTCCAGGATTTCTTTGAAGGGTCCAACCTTTTCTTGGACCATCATTTTCCATCTGAAAATAATGTAAAGAATTTTGTGCCTGTAATCCAATTCCAGACAACACATCAGATTCAAGTCCACCCTGACCCGAAAGATTTAATCCACCAAAGTAAACTTTACCCCAGCGATTTCCATATTCTAATGCTTCAAATGTTTCCTTAGGTCCATTACTCATTATACTTACCTACACAGTCTACTACACTAATAATTCTTGATCCAGGTGGTATGGTGATGTTATTTAGGTCTATATCTGAGGCAAGAATAAATCGGAATATTGCTACTGCTTCAAAATTATAACCTGTTTGCGATTGAATAGCAATAAAAGGAACATCATCAAATCCAAGACCACCATTAATTACATTAACTGAAGTAACCTCACCTCTTTCATTGGTTGTAAATTCTAATTCAGCACCTTTATTTCCAATAATTTCAATCTTATCGGTTGGTTGATATCCAAATCCAGGATCTTTAATGAAAACTTGGTCAATAATTGCTACTACTGGAGCTGAGGTTGGTAAAGGAATTCCCTGAATTGTTGTTTCTTGTCCGCCAGTAATACCCCCACCAGTACCTGAACCAGTTCCAGTAACTCCAGTATCAGGTAAAATAGTTCCTGGAGTAAACGTAGCTCCAGGAACTGTTTGTGGTTGATCTGTAGATGCTGATGGATTTGTAATTGATACGGTGGTGGTTGTAACACCAAGTGTTGTTTCTCCACTGGAAATGGGAACAGTTATTGGTGGTAAAGTAGGAACATTTTCCGGAATGCACGGTGCAGTAATTGTTCCTGATGTTTGAATACCAATTTTTACAAGAGGACCAAGACCTCTTAAAGTTTGTGCTACTTCACCACCAGTAGCATAAAGATCTGCTATAGTTCCATTAGGCAGATAAACTTCATCTCCAGTAATAACATTGAAAGTTGTTCCGCATGGATAGACTTCATAACCAGTACCATTTACCTCTTTACCATTAATAATCTGAGTACTTCCTGTCTTGAAAAGAATCGTATCATTTGGTTGTGAGAAAATAAATCCAGCACCGCCTGTAGTTCCATTAGGAGCAGGTAGATATTGAGTCCCCGAATCAATGGGAATAGCACCAACAAGATTTAATATTTCTTCGTTAAATTGATTAAAAGTTCCTGTTGGTTCCATGATAGGTTGGAATACAGCTCCACCACCAGTACCACAGGTATCTACAACTCTAATCTGTGGTTCGGAAATATATCCAGAACCAAATGCAGAGAAGTCAAGACCTAAAATTGATCCAGTTACTCCGACAACAGCATTTGCCTGAGCTCCCGAACCTCCTCCACCAGTGATTTGTACTCTTGGTGGACCACATGGAACTTGCCTTGAATTACATGGATTTGAGGATGCTCCAGATTCACTTCCTGGTAATACAGTTTCAACTTCACTGATAATATTTTTTACTAATCTAGCCGCTCCTTCTTCAACACTTACTTCAATATCCTTCGGACCATTCCAGAAACTCCACTGTGTAGTATCAGGACATTTCTTTTCGTCAGTATCACATTCAAAAAATCCGAGAAGGTCTAATGCAAAATCTAAAACATCAAGAACCTTATCTGCAAATCCAGCACCAATATCTAGGATTGAATTAATTGCACCAACAGCAGTATCAATAGCACCATTAATTTCACCAATCACGTTTCCAAGTAAACCACCTAAGAATGAAGTCGCAGCACATAAAGGAGCATTTACATAATTATCTACAAACTGTTTAGCAAGATCCTGTACTACACCAAGAACCTTATCTTTAATCTTATTGAAGGCACACGCTAAACCACCCAGTGCACCCTGAGCATTCAAATTAAATCCAGGTCTTAGGAAAGGGGGAAGAAGATTCATCACTCCCGAAATTCCTTTATTAATCAAATTAATAATAAATCCTCTAGCACGATCTAGAAGAGTGTTTGTGAGACCTGAAATTGCTCTTGTTACTGATTTAATAATTCCTTCAATACTAGAAACTAAATCAGAAGCACCTCTCTTTGCTAAATTGATATAATAAGATAGTTTATTAAGTAACAGTTTTATATTACTAATAATATCTGCAGGTTTTTCACATCTCTTAGGTTTGTATATTGGTTCTTTTACATTTCCATCTTCTACTTTAGTTTTTAGTGCCTGTGATGCTTGTTGAGGACTTGCGTTTGCTTCAATTGGTTTTTTATCTTTTTCTAAATTTTGATCTTTTTCAGGAACTGGTTTTAATTTTTCTCCACACATTCCCTTGTTTGCAGTTCTTAACTGAAAGAACTGCGAAGGATCTCCTTGAAATATACTTGGTTCATTTTGTTCGTTTACACCAAAGCATCCAAGAATTACAGGATTCCTCCCTTCCTTTCCATCAGCATAAAAACCAATTACATGCGCTCCTTGTTTCAGAGCAGCTGTTTGTTTTGTTCCACCAAGACCAGATCCCGCAGTAACTGGATACACGACTTCCGCCATCTCCAGAAGATCTGCTTCATCTGGGTTTCCTTTGATTGCGTAGTGTCTCCCTACAATAGCGACTTTATATCTCTTACCCCATCCTTTTTTAGGGGAGGAACTCATGCTATCTGCATTGTGTATTTTAGAATGCTCATTAGATACATCTTTTTCTCCACATCCTGCCCAGTACTTATCATCTACGATGACGCCATGCCACCAGTACATGATCATAGAGTGGGCTGATTCTTGGTCAAAAAAAGTATCGTTCATTGATTATCAGTCTTCATAAATTCTACATTCTAAAGCATCAGGATGCTCATCACAGTACATTTCAAATGGTGTTGGATCGTGATCTGTGTCTGGATGATTTGCCTGATACTTTTCCAGATGCTCTAATTCGTCTTCTAAATGACGACGACGTTGCCCACTTGTATTAGGGTTATCAATCTCATCACGATCATTATTAATATGTTGTTGAATTGATTTTTCCATTTTACTTAAATGGCTTTCTGTAAATTGAATCTCTAACCAGATTGAGTCTTGTATAACAATTATTTTTTGTTATACGGTGACACACATCCGCTATCATATATATACCACCAACCTTCTGGCTTACAACTCTACTGGTCTTTCCTGAGACTTCTGGAAAGTCGCAGTAAACCAAATCACCTGCTCTTAATCTAAAATCTCCAGCAATAGCAATAGACAACTTATTAGAATACAATTGATTGTATCTCATAATTGACTGCCTTACAATCTCATCCATATTAAAGTTTGGTTGCTGAGACAATGGTATCTGCTGAGCAAGAGTTTTACCTGTGGGAAGAATACCATCATCAGACATCTTAGCACTTACCGTGCGAGTGACTTTTTCTTGCAACTTTAAATCCTCAGCAATCTTTGGTCTTTCCAATCCACCATTGTTATCTCCCATATACGAAACAGATGACCCTATAGATACCTCATTATACGTATTTTTCATTCTATTAAATTCTTGTTTTCTGATTGTAGTCATAGCACCAGAATTAGCAACTTTATCAAGATTTATAGTTCCCATAAATGAGTAATCTAATATTTTACCATCATATCCTTCAGGTATTTCTCCAATTAATTGATTATAAATTAATGTTCTTTTTGGTTTTTGCATAAAAAGCATATCAATTGATCTGAAATTATATCCATCATAAGTCTCATAGAATAAGTATCCTGCAAGTTTACCAAAGGCATCTGGAAGTTGGGGAACACATTTTTTACCTAATAAAGTACACAGATAAAAAGGTTTTTCCGTGTGTCCTATAAAATTATAACCATTTAGTCCAGGATCAATGATAATATTCTTAGGAGTTTTCAAACAATTTCTTAATATTGATTCAACCGAGTCTGTAATTTTTCCATCATATCTTCCATAAACCCAGTTATCTGCGTGCTTATTGTTGATTGCTTCTTTAGAGTACATATCAACACTAAAGACCACTTTGTTTACATCTTCACTTGACGCGCCTGGGTCTCCATTAATACGTAGTTGTTTGTCTTCAACAAAACTTAATTGTGTATTATAACCATCAGTAATCTTTAAGAAGACTTTTTCACCTGAGGTCATATTAATATCATCTTTTTCAAACACAGATGATCCACTTTCATTCTGTCGGTATCCAGTATCAACGAAAGTTGCCTCTGCTCTTACAGTATTATCAAGAATACTTTCGTAGTAATTTAATTCAATACACGCCGAAGCAACGTCAACTGGATCATTATAATTTGAATAAACTTCAAATAGATTTATCTGACCGCTACCTGCTTGTGCTGCAAAATTTTCCGCCATCTTATCCTTTGTTTAGACTTGGAGTATTACCAGTACTATTATTTACACCAGCAATTGGGAAAGAAATACCTCTACCTCTTCCCATTGGTACGGGAACTGGTTTTTCAATAATCATTGGTTGTATTGCAATCATCATACCACCATCAGCATAAGAAGGATAAGATCTTAGAGATGATACATTTCTATTTGGCGATTGTTTTGGAATGTATCCACCATCTTGTTTCTTATTCCAGTCAAACATACTTGATGGAGTAGATGATGCTGGTTTGGTAAAGAGACTACTTGGTTTGGGTTTCTGATCTTGCTTAAATATATTACTTGGTTGATTTTTATACCTTGCCTTTTCTTCTGCAGTCCAAGTTTTTGGTTTCCAAATACCATTTTCTATGATACCTTCTTTACCATCTTTCATTGCAAGTGTTCCTGCATTCTTAATAATTTTAAACCATTCAGATGCCTTTTCACTTGGAACTTCTACGTGAACGTGATTATCGTGAGATCCACCATCTTTCCAAATAACAGTGTAACCTTTTGATCTCCAATAATCTGCAACAGCATCACCCTCTTTAGATCTAACAGGAACTGGAATATCAAATGCTCTATTTTCCCAGTGTCCTGCTCCACGGTGCACATTTATTTCATAATTTGTATCATCTGCTAAGGGGCTTATTTGATAATTACCACTCCCATAAACTCCCATCTCTCGGATCTGATAATACTCTGGTTCTGCTGTAGGAGTTTTCGATGCAGTTCCTCCAAATTGTGTTCTAAATTTTCTAAAGTTTTCAATGTCTTGAGATACTTTACTCTTTCCTGCTTGTACTCCAAAAACAGATGATGGAGTTTGTTGTCCCATACCTCCTGTTCCTGCCCCTGTGCTTGGTGCTTGTTGGGCTGCAGAAGTTTCATTTTTTTGTGCTTTTCCATATGCACCCTGGAATTTTTTCCAATGGTTTGTGGGTTCTTTGCCTTGGAGATTACCATTAGGACCCGCATTATACATTTTAACCATTGTTTCTACACTTTTGTTCGCAGGACCATTATATAAATCTCTCATATACAATGATCCAAGAACCGCACTTGTTCTGGGATCGTAAATATCATTTTTGAGAGAATACTTTTTACCATACTTTGAATATAATTCTTTGTATGTTGCTGGTGCTATTTGCATTAATCCATTTGCATATCCAGAACTTGCTCTTGGATCAAATCCACTTTCAATCTCCATCATCGCAGTAATCTGAGATGCGGGAATACCACTGATCTTAGATGCTTCGTTAATCTCTTTATCGTATGGTGTTTTTGAAATTGTACTTGATCCTGGGGCACCACTAGGAGCACCACCAGGACCAGGAGCAACGGGAGCACCATCGGGTCCAAGAGCACCACCGGGAGGAGGTGGAACTTCATCTGAAATAATTGTACCTGGTTTAGTTTCATCATACTTTCCAGGCATCAATTGCTTTTGAACTTCTCTAATTGCCTCATCAACTTTCTGGTAAATTAAATTATCCAATGCTTTGGTAATACCTTCACCAGGGCCTACTTCACTGCCTTTAGTAAAGTCTCTTGCTCTAACTACTCCACCTGCCTGCATTTTAGAGACTTCTTTTTCAATACCAGATAGAGTTGTAGATATCTGTCTATTTGCAATGGAAGTAATTAAATATGATATTCCACTACCTAAACTCTTAATCGCATCTTTAGGTAACTTTTGTCCTAAAGCAATATCAACAGCGCCTCCCATTAAAGCACCAATACCAAAAGGAATATCCTTAAGAACTTTAGCTGCGTTTGTTAATGCCTTATATGGATTTGGTAGTTTCTTAAGTCTTTGTTCTCTCTCATCAACCTTTCTTTGATATTCTTTCTTCTCATCATCTGTAGCATTATCTTTTAGTTTGGGGACAGCAGGCAATAAATTAAGCCAAGGATTATTCTGTTCTCCTTCAATATCAGTCCTTACTGATGGATCTGGATATAACTCACGTATTTTTTTCTTTCCGCCAACATCTTTTCCTGGTTGAGATTGTCTTGGTTTAATTTTTGGTGGTCTTCTCTGTGTAATCTTAAGTGTTCTAGATGGACCACGACCTTGAGGTTTTCCACCTCTTGTTACTGAACCACCACCTTGCGTTCTCTGAACTTTTCCTTGTGGTTTTTTATTACCAAAGAAAATATCATAAAGTTTTCCTCCAGCCCAATCTCCAGCAAATCCACCAATAATTGCTCCTAGAGGTCCTCCAAATCCAGTACCAATAGCACCAAGTATTCCAGCACCTATTGCTTTGAATGCTGCCCTACCTAATGGTTCTCCCATAGCAACAGAAAGACCAAAGTCAATCAACGCACCAATTAAAGGTAAACGTTTTAGGAATGGTCTAGTGAATTTAAGAACTGCTTTAGTACCACCCTTTCCAAGTAAGGAAACAGCACCCTTTCTTGCAAGATTGCTCGCTCCAGATCTTCCATATCTTCCACCTAAAGATCTAACTCCTTCACCACCAAATTTTCTAGTTGCAGCACCTCTTCCGTATCTGTCTGTGTATCTTCTAGCAACAGATGGATCAATTACTCTGCTTCTTCCAGCACCCTTACCACCAATTCCAACATTTCCACCACTAGATGCTCCGCGACCAGGAGATGTTCCACCACCTTTTCCTTTATTAATTTCTTTACCAAAAGCTTCAATCGCTCCCGTAAGAGCCAATCCACCAATCAGAGCATAATTAATATACTCGTTTAGTTTACCTGATAGATTATCAAAGTCTTTCTGTGCTTTTTCTCCACCAATACTTTTTGCAATTCCTCTTATCTTATCATAAGCATCATATCCACTTTCAACAAAACTAACAAAAGATGAAAGAAGAAACTTAAATGTATTCTCTACTACACCATAAACTCCACTGATAAGTTTTACTACACCAAGAAGTTTTGGAAGTTGATCTTGGAACTTAGTAAATAACCAACCAAGAGCAGTAAAGAATAAGAACCTTTTGATCCTATCCAGAAAACTCATTCCTGGAACTGAAAGACTAGGTAGATTAAATTTCTTTGCTTCCTTCGGTGCTTCTAATTTTTCTTCTTCTTTTTTAAATTCTTCTTTTTCTTTTTCTTTTCTTTGGGTTTCTGCTTTCTTTTTAGATACTAAAAGATCTGATTGAAAAAACTTTTCAACTTTAACTAACTTATTGTTTACATCTACTGCATCTTTTTGATTACTTTCACCCAGTAATCCTTTGGTTATTGAAGTACTTTTTTTAGCAATCTTGAGAGGACTAGTAAAGTTTGCCTTTCCAATCTTAGTAATTGATGTGGACTTTGCTGATGGAAGTAACTTAGATGCGTCTGTAATTTTCGCCATTGTACTATCCTACTATTCCTAGAATGCTTGCAGTCTCTGCAATTTGTCTTGCTCCACTTGCAGAAACTGTAGAGAACACAGGTGCTCTTGAACCTGCTCCTGAAGAGTTTCCTGCATTTCCCATTCCAGATGCAGATTGTATAATTGGAGGAAGGGTCATCACACCACCACTACCTCCTCTAGAAAGAGGAGTAATATTTGGTACGTTCTTAGATTTCATTCCAACTTTTGCTGGGTTAGAGTTACTATCAGTCATAGCAACAAGTTTATCAATTAGAGAAGTTCCAAGACGTGATACGGTATCCACAGGAAGAACATACTCTCCTGGTTGCAATGCAGTGAGTTGTCTATCTGCGGTTGCTCCGCGAATATTAAATCCACTATTTTCCTTGACTAAACCACGAATTGGTCCACCACCTTGCTTTCTTGGTAATGGTTCCCCTCTCATATTAGAAGCACCACTCCCTCTAAAGTTTCTCCAAGTCCCACCGACACCAAAGTTTTTAAGTAAGAATGCTTCATCACCAATTGCCTTTAAAGTTTCTGGGTTTACTCCTCTCTTTTGACCTTGTATATAAGTTCTCTCTAAACTTTCGGCAGTGACTTCTCCACCACCCTGAAGCATCAGTGGTCTATCTACTCCGGGTCTTCTATATCTATCACCAGGAGCATATTTAATTTTTGGACTTTTTGGATTCGGTTTATATGGATCTGGACTTTCTCTAAAACTTTTTAAATCACTCCATTCTCTTAAATCAAATCCAGGCATTCTATAATTTTCTATTGGCTTACCGGGCAATTTATCGGCAAAATTTCTTTTATCTCTAAAAGGATTAATTCTTTCCCACCAAGGTCTTACGTTATTATCAATATTTCTATTTTTGAATCCTTCCAAATCAAATAATCTTTTTCTTGCGTCTCCTATAGCATATTTTAATGGGGTCTTAGCATAATCAAGTGCATCCCAGGCAGAACGGGAAGAAGTCATCTTTGGACTTCCAATTTTTACCTGAACAATACCACCACCTTGTTTTCTTGGTAATGGTTCTCCTCTCATATCAGAAGCGCCACTTCCTTTAAAGTTTTTCCAGGTTCCACCAACACCGAAATTCTTAAGTAGGAATGCCTCATCACCTAGTGCTTTTAATGCATCAGGATTCATTCCAGACTTTTGTCCCTGTATATAAGTTCTCTCTAAACTTTCTGGTGTAATATTACCACCACCCTGCATTCCAATAATACCACCAGTATTATACATCTTACCCATCTTGGGTTTATTAGCACCTGGACCACCATACTGGCGATTTAAAGCAAGAAGATTATTTGCACCTACAGCATCAACTGTCTTCTTATTCATTACAACTTCGCCTGGTTGGGCGATAATCATTTGAGTATCAGGACCAAATCCAGATACCTTTTGTCCTGTTGTACTGTCTATGCCCTCATACCCAGTGGATAATTTAGGTACTTCTCCACCCCGATTAAACATTGCACCTGGAACTGGAGCAACAATTCCTTGTTGCTGTTGTCCTGTTGTTAGTTCTTGTTGAGCGAAAAATCCACCAAGTTTTTTATACCAAGCAGCACCAGGATCTTTCTGAGTTGCCGCTGCGCTTTCTCTTTGCTTATCAAGTTCTGGTTTTAATCTCTCTCTTTCTCCGGTTCTTGCTATAGTTCCAGCAACGGCAGTTGTTGTAATTAAAGTTGCTAGTGGATTTGCGGCCGCAAATCTTCCTAGTCCAGCAACTGCTTTTGCTATTCTTGGTATTAACTTTACCAATTTACCAGCAAAAGATCCAACTATTTTTAAAGTTACTCTAACAAATTTACCAAAAGGAGTAAAGAAAAGAATAGCAGCACCAAGTAGTGTTGGCCACCAGTCCTTTAAAAATCTTCCAAGAACTTGAATTTTCTTTTTGTTTGCTGGGTCACCTAACCAACCCATCAACTGGGTAAATGCTCTACCAAGTAAAGTGAAGAATATAAAGTTCCAGATACGATCTATAATACTTTGAAAAGGAGCAAGCATTTTCTTTGCTGCCCCAGAGATTGCAGAAATACCTTTTCTAAATCCTTCAAGACCTGCTTCTCTTTTTCCTCTTTTCTCAGTTTCTTTTTCCTTCCTTTCTTGATCTGATTGCTTCTTATCAAACTTAAACTTTGACGATAAAACACCTAAGATAGAATTTAGTGTTTTTTTGATTTGATCGAAACCACCTACTTTTTCTTCTTTCTTCTCAGTAACATCTTTTACGTTAGTTGGTATAATTTTTTGAGGAACTATCTTTGCTACGTTTGCTTTTACGATTGCACCTGTTTTTGTTGATGCTCCACCAACACCAGGACCTGCAGTACCGGCAGAAACTTTTGCTTTTGATGTTTTAACCTTAAATCTTAATCCTTTATCTTTTATTGCACGAACTTTTTTAAGTTCTTCTCTTAAAAGTTCATCTTCTTCTCTTGGAAGTTCTTTACCAACTAATCTTCCAATTGCTAATTTCTTTTTTATTATATTGAAATAAGTCTGATAATCTAATTCAACGCCAGGATTTAATCCAAGTAACCGTAAAATTACTTCATTGATTGCTTCGGTTTTTACTTTGTTACTTGGATTACTAACCATTTGCTCTCTGTTGTGCTTTTTGCTCTTCTTCTTCTATATGTTGTTTTAATAAAATTGTATAGATGTCTCTTTCAAAGGGCATCATATTTTCAATTTCAGTAAGACTCCACTTATGATATTGAATCAGGGCAAAATTTAACTTGAAGTAACTCTCCAAGTCCATATGACTCATACTTACGCGAAAAAACTTGATAACCCTTCAAGAACAACTTCACTTTCAACTTCAGTATTTGGATTTTTAATCGTAACTTTATGAGATAGTTTAGGCATTGTTTCAAAGAACTTTTCAATGTCTTTGAACTGAGTGGAATTCATTTGTTCTAAGAACTCTAATATTTCTTTCTTAGAAACATCAGCAGCAGCCCAAACTTCGTCTTCGGTATAAATCTTATCAATACAAGAAGCAATTAAGTCAAATGATTGGTCCATTGTATTATCAGCGGATAAATCAAAGTTACTCTTAATGAATTGATCTAGTGATGGATATTTCATTTCCATCATAATAGAATCATCAACTTTGATTTGCTTATTATGATCGGGGTTCTTTTGAACCTTAATATCATCAACGTTGATTTTTACAGGAACTGTAGTAGTCTCATCGTCAGGACAATAGAGATTAACTTCAATTTCTTCACCAACTGATTTACCACGAATATTCAAGAACAAATATTCAATATCAAAAGTAGGTAATGCTTCTACTTTAATACCTTTTGTTTCAATGCAGTTTTTAATAACAGTTTTAATTGCAGTGGTGATTTGTTTGGTGTCTTCAGATTCCAATGCGAGAACCAAAAGTTTTTCTTCCTTCACCAAAAATGGACGATACTTGATTGTTTGTCCTGTAGAAGGAAGTTCAAGTTCATACGTTGGTGTAGAAATGCGAGGTAATACCATTTTAAAGTTCAATTAATACTATCTGGTTTATTTATTATCTAAGATAGAATGTGATTTGGTAAAAGATATTACCTAGTCGGAGAACCTGGTCTTGCGTTTGTAGTGGGAGAACCTGGTCTTGCGTTTGCAGTCGGAGAACCTGGTCTTGCGTTTGTAGTGGGAGAACCTGGTTGGGATCTTTCCTGAGAAGCCGCAAAACCTCGCGAGGTAACAGCACCGGTTCCAGCATTTTTATTATAAGTTTCCTCTGGAGTTGCTATATTTGATGCCTTTGCTACATTATCAAGTGATCTTGGAGGAACTCCAGTTGAAGGAACTCCGGCAGCAGTAACAGGACCTACAGGGAACGGTGGTACTGGTCTTCCATCCGTAGTTGTAGGTGGTAATGGTACACCAATTTGATCTCCCGTTGGAGTTGTTATTGGAGGAACTGATGGAACTCCAGGTGGAGTTGTTTGTCCAGGTTCTGTTGGACTATTTGCCTTAACTACTTTTCTCACATAACGAATATAGGTAAATGATACCGTACATTTCAATAGTTGTGAAGAGTCATAAGAAATCGGCATTGATGTAATGCTAATTGGATATGCTCCGATAAACTTATACTCTAATGCAGTTCCAAAAACATCTCTTTCAAATTTAGTTACATATAAAGCGTCTGTCTGATAATCACCTGGAAAATTTACACGATAAAAATAATTTCTAGTTTCTAAAGCAGTTTGTAAATTTTCTCCAGCGCAGTAAGAAATCCATCTTTCAAAAAAAGTTATTATATCATAATTGCGATCTACATAAAAAGTAAAATCAATTCTATCATCATATTGTTTTCTATATGCGTGCCTTTCAGTAACTCCAGTATGATCGTCATTGATTTCGTTCGTCATCATTGAGGAACCTGGAAGAGATGCCTCAGAACAAGAAAGTTCAATGAGTTCTTGACTTGTAGGATTTTTATAATTAACTCCACCTTGCTGTATGAAAGCTAATGCCGGATCAGGTGGTTGAAACTTACACACATAATGTGATGTTAAGGCATTACTTAATAATAGTGCCTTAACTTTAAAATTACTTATTATAGACGGAGTTGGACCACCACCCGATGATGAAGATGGTTGCCCTCCACCGGGGGTAGATGGTGTTGATGGAGTTGGACTTGGAACACCCGGTGCTGGTTGAGGATTACTTGTTGGATTGGGGTCAAAGGGCTGCGCCGGTGGTTGACTACCAGTTGGAGAAAAATCTGGTATTGGAAGTGAAGGTGTTGTTGGACCAGCCATCTATAAATAGATTTACTTGTATATTATGTATGTGTAATAATGGCGGAAAGTATTAAGAGTATCTATAAACCATCATATCCCCAGAAGTACCAAGGCAATCCAAATAACATTATCTGCAGAAGTAGTTGGGAAAGAAGATTTTGTTATTGGTGCGACCATAATCCAGATATAGTTTCTTGGGCATCAGAAGAATTTTGCATTAAGTATATCTCACCAGTAGATAATAGAGTTCATCGGTATTTTCCAGATTACTTGATTAAGGTAAAGGAGCAATCTGGAAATATTAAAACCTATGTAATTGAAGTAAAACCAAAAAAACAAACTATTGCTCCAAAGAAAAAATCAAGAGTCACTAAGACATACTTGAATGAATGTAGAACTTATGCAGTAAATCAAGCGAAGTGGAAAGCGGCAGAAGAATGGTGTAAAGATAGACTGCTTGAATTTAAGATTCTTACTGAGGAAGATTTGTTTTAGAGGACTAAATAGATAAAAAAACTCCTATAAATGTCTCATACTCTACGAAAAACTGAGATCAATAATCTTAATGTAAGTAAGGAGGAGTTCTGATGGCGGGACCAATTATAGGAACTCCTTTACCATATAAAAATAGAACAATATATCCAGCGTACCAAGATGATGGATCTATTATTATTACATATCTATCTTCAAAAACAGAAGCAGAAAGAATCGCATCAAGTTACGGACAACAATTTGTATCTACCGATGGAGATCCTCCAACAAAATATTTTGTTTCTATAGGAACTTATCCTAAAAATTCTAGTAATTTTGGTGTTTTTCAACCAGGAGAAGATAAAAGTATATTGAGCGGTATTAATAACAATGACCTTTCACTTGCAATAAAGCAGGATAGAAATTTTTACACCACAGTAAGTCAAGTAACAACACCAGCAACAGGACCTGGTGGTACTACACCCGCGACGCCAGGAGGACCAATACAATTACCAGTAGTACCACCAACAACAGGACCTGGTGGTACTACACCTCCACCGGCACAAAACCCAGATGAACAAGGTGGTTCTACTCCAATAACGCAGCCGACCACTGGTACTGAACCCACTGATGTTATGCTATATTATCCAGTAGATATTGCACTAACGGAACAAGATAGGATTATGTTCCAGGCCTATGACTATAAATCTGGAGCGGAGAATAGATTGCCTGGAGGAAGTGATATACCTGTATTATCTTCACCCATAGGAAAGGCAGTAGGACCTGCGGTGATACTACCCATTCAATCGTCAATTACGGACCAAAATTCTGTTGGATGGGAATCTGATGTATTAGACCCAGTAAGTCTTTATGCGGCAAATGCTTCTATAAATTTAATGAATGCTGGAAACACACAGGATATAACAAAAGAAGTATCTGAAATATTCTCTAAAACATTAAAAAATTTAAAATCCAATGCACCAGAAGTTCAAGTAGCTCTTGCTGGTGCTGCGATAGGTAATAATAATCTTCTTTCTAGATTGCAAGGAAAAGTTCTTAATCCAAACTTAGAACTCTTATTCCAAGGACCTCAGTTAAGACCTTTTAATTATACTTTTAAAATGTCTGCTAGAAGTAGAAATGAAGCAACAACTATTAAAAAAATTATAAAATATTTCAAACAAAATATGGCGGTCAAAAGAGGAAATCAAATATTTTTAAAAGCACCTAATGTATTTAAAATTCAGTATCAATATAAAAATAGTGGAAAAGAACATAATAGTTTAAACCTAATCAAAATATGCGCTCTTACAAACTGCTCTATTGATTATACTCCACTTGGAACTTATATGACTTACAGTGACGATGAAGGTACGATGGTTGCTTATACAATGACCTTATCCTTTCAAGAACTTACTCCAATTTATGATACTGATTATACAGATAAATTTGAGTATGGTAATGGAGATTCTATACCAGCAGGACATCCAATAGGAGCATAAAATGGCGAAACCATACTTCAGACAAATACCTAACTTTGAATACGTCAGCAGAAATACTGGCGAACAGAATATTTCTGACTATGTACCAGTAAAGAATTTCTTTAAACGTGGAAAACTTCGTGAAGATATTTTTGGTAACCTAAACTTCTTTGAAAAGTATTCAATCATTGGTGACGAAAGACCTGATAATGTTGCCTTCAAGTACTACAATGATGATACTTTAGATTGGATAGTTCTTCTTTCAAATAACATTCTGAATATTCAATCAGAATGGCCTATGACTCAGAGAACCTTTGATAAGGTGATGTTAGAAAAATATGGTTCTTATGAAAACTTATATTCAGGTATTCATCATTATGAAACAGAGCAAATACGTGACTCTTTAGGTTCTCTTGTTTTAAAATCTGGTATTCGCGTTCCTCCTGATTGGAAAACGAACGGTAACTTTGTAGAAATCAGCAACTCATCTATTCTTTTCATTTCCTCCGGTGATGGTATCAATCCATCAACAACAGTAAACGTAGCAACTACTAATGGTATTATAGGTCTTGAAGTTGGAAGTGAAGTTATTATTGGTGGTGTATCTGAAGTTGAATACAATGGTAGATTTGTAGTTACTGGTATCAGTGCATTTTCTGGTAATATTGCTTTCAATTTTACACTTGAGCTTGCATCAGTACCAAATGTAGCAACTCCAGTATTATCGACAGCAAGAACAGAGTTGATTAGTTATGTTCTTCCAGAGACATCAGAGACTCGTGGAAATTCTTATTACTATGAATTCTGGGACCCAGGTCAAGGTAATACTGTCTTAGTTCCTTCGAGTGAATTTGTAAGACCAATCACTAATTATGATTATGAAATAGAGATTGAAAATAATAAGAGAAATATTTACGTACTTAAACCAAGATATCTAAATGTAATATTCAATGATCTTGATGATATTATGCCTTACAAGAGAGGAAGTTCTCAGTTTATTTCACCAACTCTTAAGCGTGGAGACAATATACGCTTATATTCTTGATCAATAAAAAAGGAGCATTTCTGCTCCTTTAAAAATTTATCAGTCTTCTGCTAGTTTTTGGAAGTATGAGAGAGCGTCATCTTCATCGTCATCCTGAGAAATCTTAGGAAGTGAAGGAGACTTAGAACGACTATAGGATTCTTCCAGTTCTTCCATTACACGCTCTTCGCGACTTACGGGAGCACTATAAGACTCATACTCATCTTCTTGTTCTACTACAGCACGGGACTGAGTAGGTGATGAAGTCTTAGCGAGACCGAGAACGCTATTCATACGTCGCTCAAGATCCTCATAGGACTTGAATTGGTCTGGTGCTGTAATTGCACTTAGAGAATACTCTTTCTTCCAGATGGCTTCAAGAGCATCATCATCATCCAGTAGTGGTGCAACTCGGTCAAATTCCGACTTGTCGTAATTCCAATACCCATCTTTCTTTACGATTTTGAGTTTGAAGTTAGCACCCTGCCAGAAATCAAAAGGATTGATTGGATCCTCATCATCGAATTCTGGTTGCATAGCATTGAGGATCTTATCAAAGATCTTCTTACCATACTTAAACAGAAATACTTTACCTTCGTTTGCCGGATTTGCAGGATCCTTTACTACGTAGATATTAGAATAGTAAGATAGTTTACGCTTTTGCTTACGTACAGTTTCTTTATCTTTCTCGTTACCACTGTTCCAAAGAGTACGGTTGTACTCAGAAACTGGGTCTTTTTGTCCGATAGTGGTTAGAGAATTTTCAATATACCATCCGCCGTTACCTTGGAATGCGTGGGAATACATCTTTGCCCAGGGAACTTCTTCACCTTCAGGTGCAGGGAGGAAACGAATAACTGCGGAACCCACACCTGTTTTATCCATCTCAGGTTTCCACAGACGATCATCAGCACCATTATTTGATGTTGTGCTCATCTTTTCAACTTGCTTTACAAGTTTTTCAGTCAGAGAACCAAGAGAGGATTGCTTTTTAAGATTTTGAAATGACATTTGTGCCTCGTATTGAATAGGATTTGGCCTTTGTGTACTTTACTAGTCTACAGGTCTGACCCTGTTTTGTCAATCTGTTCTTTCATGACCTCAAGCATTTTGGACATGTTATTGAAAATGATGTTCATATCAACTCCAGAAGGAAGACCCATTAGGATTGCAGAATCCATGATTCTTTCCTTCATTTCTTTTGCTTCAACATCGTCAGAAAGACTTAATCGTGTATAAAGAACTTTTTGCTTTTCAAGAAGTCTTTCTAAAAGTTCAACGTGTTTCATCTTATCTTCTTTAGACATACCAGGAAACTTAAATACGTTTCCATATATGTCTTCTTGAAGTTCAGAAATTTCAGCCATCTCTGCACGGACGACTTCCGATTCAAAAAAACTCATTGTTCTCCTAAAATAACTTCTTTCAAAATTCTCTTATAGCAAAATACATCTATATGTAGGAAGGGAGAATACTTTTGAATTCTTCTACTTATTGTTTCCCACACAGGGTCTTTAAGTTTTTTATCAAAATTGTTCCTGAACAGAAAAATTTTGTCGTAGATTACCAAAGTTTCTAGACTAAGTTTACCACTCAAGAACTTTTTTAAAAGTGGCGGATGTCCCTTAGTACATTTAAAAGCATCATCAAATTTATTTTCCTCAAAGAAACTTTGAGATTCTTGTTTAAAAATATAGGATAATGACTGAACTTTTTTCTGCCAGTTTCTGTACCTATCTTCACCTTCTTTTATAATCTCACCGATCCATAATGTTTCTGGGTCATTACATGAAACAAAATTAGACACAAAAAAGTCTTCAATCTCTTTTTCGTCTCTTTGTCTGGATAGTTTTTCAAACCAGAAACGATCTTTTCTTTTATAGAATGATTGAAGACTTGCTCGTGTTTTTTTGTTGTAGGTAAAATAATCGTATGAGTCTTTATTAAAGTGATTTTTTAGTGCAAGATAAGTTTTATAACATTCAAATGGTGCCATCAAAAAACCAATTTAGCGCGTGATGTTTTCTTGAGAAAATTAAGTTCCATTGCTTCATACTTAATTTTTTCTTTCAATGGTTTAGAAATTAGTTTTGGGACTGATTCTAGATCAATACTATTTTGCTCACAGAAATATACGATTGCATCAATATAATTCATCTCTACATTTACCTGGACAAGTTTTTCTATTTCTTGTGCGAATTTGGACGGGCAGAAAAATTTACTTTCTAGTACTTTTTCTAATTCATTTTCCATTTGACCTAAAACAGTAATATGCAAAACTTTAAACGTAAACTTGTTATCAGTATAACAATATATTCTTATGCTGTCAATTCTTCTAATTTATCATTCACGAATTTCTTAATATACTGGGTTAGTAACTTTAAATATTTTTTCTTATCTCTCTCTTCATAAACAACACAGTCTCCATCTTCACAGGCCATAATAATTACAAATTTCTTTACAACTAACCCAGTGAGTTCATAAAGCATTGCAGCATATGCAGCACACTGAACGAAATACCCATCAATCCATTCTCTGGGTTTTTCTTGTTTAGAAGTCTTAAAGTCAATGATGGAAAGTTCCCCATCAAACTCTGCTATACAATCACATGTTCCAGCAACGCCAAGAACTTCGCTGTATAATGCTCCTTCAAGAGCATGGATATTATTTATACGTTCTAACGTTGGTTTAGCAATTTTAAACAGATGTTCTGAGATTGGTTGTACGGAAGGAAGATCTTTGTTGTACAAATGATTTTCAACAAGAGTATGCATATCAGTTCCACGACTTGTTGCTCTCTTCGTAATCTTATCAGCTTCCTCCGCACCAACTCGCTTTCTCCAATTATTGAAAAAGTCTTTTTTATAATGACTAATGACCGAAGTGATTGATACTAATTTTTTATTTCCCGAAGGTAATTTATAGTATCTCACACCATCTATCAGTTCACGATCAAGAACTGGTAGATTCAATTCAACATGATTAAAGGTCATACACAGACTTCCATTTTTGCAAGAATATACTCCTTAACGAATCCAGAGCGAACAATATCATCAACACTAAATTCAATAATATCAATGGAAGGCATTACACGTAGAATCTTCATAAAGTCAATGATTCCATTCTTTTCATTCGTCTTGATAAGATCTGATTGTGTAGCGTCACCGCAGAACATAATCTTACTATTCTCACCTACACGAGTGATAATAGAATCTAGTTCATGGAAGTTAAGATTCTGGAATTCGTCTACGATAATGATAGCATTATCCAGAGTAGTTCCCCGAATAAAAGAAGTACTCCAAAAACTAATCGTGCCTTGAGTTTTAAGATTTCCATAGAGCATTTCAAATGATGCGTCGTCTGGCATTGAGAACATGTATTTTACCATGTTCTTATATGGAATTTGATAAAGAGATGATTTATCTTCGTGATCTCCTGGAAGGAATCCAATCTCACGAGTGGCAACAAGAGACCTTACAATATAAATCTTTTCATAAGGAGTACGTTCATCAAGAACATCTTGAAGAGCATTGTAAAGTGTAATAAAAGTTTTACCTGTACCAGCACAACCATAAGCAACTATATTTTTATTTTTTTCATATGCTTCATATAAAAATTTCTGATTATCAGTGAGAGGTTCAATAGTTCTCATCAACTCAGAACCAATTGGTTTTTTACGTTTCATTTGCTTAGCCGTCATCCCAACTCCAATTGGTTGGTCATCTCTTCTTCTTCTTGCCATATAAAAAAAATTTAAACTGGTTTTACTTTTGATCCTGGTGCTTTAGATGCTTTATGAAGAACATCATTCCAACCTGGGTGAGATTTTTTGAGGCGATCATAAACCTCACCAAGTTCTCCAGCACTGGGGCAAGTGGATGGATCGCTCCAGTCCCTTGTCCAGTCTGGATTTTCTTCCTTCCATTGGTCCCATTCAGTAACAGACATCGTTACTTCTTTTTGTTCACCAGTGAGTTTATTCACGACGGGATATGTTGCCAAAATTTAACCTCCATTTTATATGAGAGTATTTATTCAATAGTGATGGAAGGAGCATCAACACACTCTGGACATTCTTCACGGGTCCACCCAAGTGCTTCAGATACTGCAGGGAATTGGCAAGTGAAAATACAACGAACCAGTTCTGCGATTTCCATATGTTCTTTCTGAGTTCCATGTGCTGATCTCAGATCAATGTAGTGAATCCATGATCGCACAGAACCAGTCATGTAAAGGCGTGTAGGAGTCGCTAGTGGTAATACAAACCTTGCACACTCCTTTGCTACACCTTTTTCCAGAAGGCGATTGTAGAGGCGTAGACCCTGCTCAAAATGAACACGAATATCTTCAGTCAGAGTCAGTTTCAGATAATCAGGAATATCATCAATTGAGTTCTGACGATTCTTATCATCCTGACGACGTAACTCAGGAAGAGGAATAGATTTACCTAGAAGACTTGCATCAGCATATCGTTGCGAAAATTCTTGATAAGTGAAACTTCTGTGGCGTAAGATTTGTGCCGCAATACCGCGAGTCGTATTGATCTCTACGGTCATTGTTGCTTGTTCAAAAATGCTCCAGTGTTGATGCTGGATACAATACTTGAGTAGTCCAGAGAACTTTTCGTTCTCCTGATTAGCAGGATTACTTACGCGAGCACAATATGCCATGTGCTTTTCTGCGTCAGGAGTAACACTAATCAGTTTTACTTCTGGTTTCATGAATTCAAATTCAGTCGGCATCATCGTCATAAAATACTTCGTCGTAGTCTGTTAGGTAAGGTGCGATTTCTTCGTATTGAGGCTGCGTATCTTTACTGGTGGAATAAATTTCAGTCTTTAGACACTCAACCAAAGATTCAAGATTTTTTACAATGAGTTTTAGTTTTTCTTCGTCCATTTACACAAATCCCAACATTATAATTATAGACAAAAAAAGAGAGGGAGTCAAGTCCCTCTCTGAATCATTTTGCTGCTACCAGAGTAGCAAGAGATGCTTTACGACGCCTCTCTTCTTTTTGTTTTTGCTCTTTAATAAGCTGAAGTGCATTGAGTTTTTGCATCACTTATGTCCCTCCTTTACAAACTTAACACCACGATAGGTTTCGTTGTATTGTTGGGGTTGTTGCATCATTTGCTGTTGATACTCAAGACGCTTTTGAGTATCATACTCAACACCGCGATAAACTACTCTAGACATTAGGGTTCTCCTTAGTTTTTTAGGTTAAAGAGCGTTCCTTCAGTCGGCGTTTGCGTCCCTATGGGATGAACGATCCGTTCCGCGTCGGCTTACTTCCGTCTGGTATTCCAGATGAACGTAAGGTCATTGTAGACCTGTTAAGATATCTAGGCAAGAACTTTTGTAACTTTTGTTACAATTTTTCATCGTCAATTTTCCAGCACTTTTCAAATTTGCTTCTGAGTTCGTTAATTTCCATCTCTTCAGCATAAGTCAAAAGATGCTGGTTAATTTGCTTTTCTTCTTCAGTAAAATCTAAATTATATTTGTACTTAATTCCAAGAAGTTTCTCCATATCATCTAAAAAAGATGTAGGCATATTAAGAAACTCGTCGTAGGTCATTAGTCTCTTTGTCTCCAGTCTTCTGGTTTATCTCCAGTAAAGAAGTCAATGATATCATCTGCACCATTAAATCCTGTTCTATGATTTGAAGGATCGGGATCTCCCAAATCTAGTGCATTCATAAAGTCATCAAGGCTACCTTCTTGCATATTCGGATTAGCAGCACGGCGTCTTGCTTGACGGAGAATAGTTGCTGCTGATCTATTTGACTTTGCAAGTTTTTCTGCCCAGATCATATCTTCCAAACTCACCTCCTCGTGCATTGCAATCTTGTTGCAAATTGCTTCAAGGCGAAGGCGATATTGTGTAGAAAGCATATGTGATCTCCATATAAGGATATTTAGTATTACCTTTCAATATAAGTTAGTTTATGTTCGGTTGCACATAGTTGGTGAACTATAATATCACACCCGATTTTAGGATTACAATCTCCGCAAGTATATACATCTACTGCTGCTTTACCTTCTTCAGGCCAAGTGTGAATACTAATATGACTTTCAGAAAGTAAACAAATTACGGTAACGCCCTGTGGTTCAAACTTTTTTGAAATTGTTTGAACTACTGTAGCACCACTAGCAACTGCTGAGTTCTCTAAGAGATCTATAAGATAATGCTCGTCATCCAAAAGGGAAAACGAGCATCCAAATAAGTTTAGTAAGTAATGATCACCCATTCTCCTCTGCTTCTTTTAATAGTTCGCTCACGTATTTTTCAGTTCCGTCCATTGTCTTCACAGCAAACAGAGGAGACTTCATATATTTTTTAATTTTTTTGTATTGCTTTATAAGCTTTCCAACTTCATCTGTGGAGATTTCCACTCCAACTTTTAATTTATTATCTTGAAATCCTTCACTCATTTTCTTTTCTTCTTCTCGGGTGCTTTATATCCCCAGATTTTTGGGTTAGTTCTTCCATATCCAAAATCAATTTTCTTAACTGATCCTGGTCCGAACTTATCATAGTAAAGGTCAAAAATTCTTACTCTTGTTCCTCTACAAAGATCCATGTGTGCTTTACCATCGATCTCATAAACTACAATATATGCATCATTAGGTAAAGAAGGATCTTTAATCTGCTGTAAAGTAGTTTTTTCAAACAAAAGTTCACAACCATATCTAGGAGGAAGATTTTTCTTCTCTTCTTGTGTCCACTCCACTAATACTTCCTCCTTTGCTACAACCGTTCTCACGAACGACCTCCCCAACTGATATCGGGATATGCCTCTTTTACATTATCTAGAGTGATTTTGTATTTATCTGATAGTTTCTTATCTTTAGTAAGAATTAATACTTCTGCCTCTTTGGGATGAAGACCTTGCAGAAGATTAATAAACATCATCTCTCTACGGATAGATGATAGAGTATTATTTCCACCTTTAATGTAATGATAAAGGTTTTGATATTCTCTACGAAGTGATGTCTTTCCCCTACCATCAAGATCTTGTCCAGTAGCAGACTCTCCACCAACTGATTCTCTTGATAGATTTTCGGAGAGAGATCCAGAGTAAACATTTTGATCTTTTAGATCACCATAAGGAACTTCTCCCTCTGGTAGAAGAGAAATTACACTATCATCAAAGTTCCAAATAAAAACTGATTTCAGAGCATCATGCTCATATGTTTTTAGAACTTCTACTTTTTTTGAATTAGACCTTTGCTTCGAAGCAAGTTCTAATACTTCAAATACAAAAGGATTTGGTGGGAGAGAATCAATTGGTTTTTCAGTCGTTGCTCTCTTCGTCTTCGTCGTAGTCATAATCGTAATCGTTTTCAAATCGTACAGATACTATTTCATCAGGTATTACCTGACCATTTTCATCAAAGAATTCTGGATGCAAATATGGAGGTCTTGTTTCCAATACATGCCTATAAGTTAACCAACCTATTATACCACCGACCATAAAAAAGAGCAAAGTGAACATTGTGATGAATGTTACTATGTATGCTGTTTCCATTTGCTTTCTCCAGAGAGTTTATTTTTTCCTGATATCAAAGTGAAATTCTATAAAGAAATGAAACTCTCTACGGAGGAGAGAAATCATTTTACCAAACTTCACTTGAAAAGTTTTCGGTCTTGATGATTTTCTCCTCCTATTCCTAAGTAATAACTCAACACCTCTATTGATTTGAGGTTCTGAATTATTTAGTTTGCTTCTTTCGTCGCCCTGGTCGTTTATCATGATTATATCTCCAGGCATCCTCAAGAATACCATAAAGGTAATTTCTTATTTTTCTTGCTTGTGGTTTTGGAATATGACCATATCCCTCACGAAGTTGTTTGTGAATTTCGTCAGAACCACCTTCAAGATAATCGTCAAGATCCATTACAAGATTGTTAAGCTCATTAGCAGTTGAACTTTCAATAAATTTTTCAACATCAACTTTTTTTGTTCCACGAACTTTTAGATAATCATAAAATTTTAAAACGAACTGGCCATTGAAAGCATAATCAATTGCCTTTTCTACATCGAAATAAACTTCGTGAAGAGTGTTTTCCATTAAACTAGATTTTGCTCCTTTAGATATTGAACAGTATCTGTGCAACCACCAATATGTTTGTCGTCTACAATCACTTGAGGGAATGTAGATCCTTGACCAAATTCAGAGTAAAACTCATCGCGAGTAAAATCATTATTCAATTTATAAACCACATACTGTAGTCCTGCTAACTCTAGCACCTGTTGAACTTTTGTGCAATATGGGCAACCATCTTTTGAATAAACTGTAAACTTCATAGTTCTTAATAAACTGAAAAATTATTTAGCGTTAACTGGAATCCTTTGATCTTCGGGAAGTCTTAGTACTCCTGCATCTAGTAGTTGTTCTTTTCTTGGAGCACAACCATTTTCTTGAGTGTTTGTTACAGAGATGTTTGTAGTTGGAAGTGATTTGGGCATTTCAATATCTACAACTGGACTCATCAGTACCTTGTTTTTTACAATTTCACGATTTGGAGAATCCAATCTCATCACCATTTTTGCGTCTTCAAAATTTCCACAATCACAAATTTTTTTATGAGTTCTTCTTTCTCTTACCGAAAAATACTCTTCGTTATACTTTTTCATTACCTGAGGTCTTTTGATTATTATAGGTCTTTACTGGCGGTCTGTAAAGACCAGGCCAAGTATCTCTGATGATTTCTGCAAGTTTATGTGGTGTTGTAGAGGTTATCATAGGTCTTGTAGTATGGACATAATAAACATAAAAATTCCAAAGAGTTGGAAGAACAGAAGGATAAGAAACATAAAAAAAGGAGTTCAGAGAACTCCTTCTATTTATTTTAGAGTGCGTTGCCCCGAGGCAATACTTCCTCAGGAAATACAAAATTTTCATGAGGTTGATCTACTGGTGCCATCCAAGCACGAAGACCTTCATTCAATAGAATATTCTTCGTATAGAAAGTTTCAAATTCAGGATCCTCCGCTGCACGAATTTCTTGAGAAACAAAATCGTAAGCACGAAGGTTAAGGGCAAGACCAATAATACCGATACTGGAGGTCCAGAGACCCATAACAGGCACAAACAACATAAAGAAATGAAGCCAACGCTTATTGCTAAAAGCAATACCAAAGATCTGAGACCAGAATCGATTAGCAGTAACCATCGAGTAGGTTTCTTCTTCTTGTGTTGGTTCAAATGCTTTGAATGTATTTGATTGCTCACCATCTTCGTACAGAGTATTTTCTACAGTTGCTCCGTGAATAGCACAAAGCAATGCTCCTCCTAGTATACCAGCAACTCCCATCATATGGAAAGGGTTAAGAGTCCAGTTATGAAAACCTTGTAAGAATAGTAGGAACCTGAAGATTGCTGCTACACCAAATGAAGGTGCGAAGAACCAACTGGATTGACCCAGTGGATACATTAGAAAGACACTGACGAATACAGCGATAGGACCAGAGAAGGCAATAGCATTATAAGGACGAATACCAACCAGTCTTGAAATCTCAAACTGGCGAAGCATAAACCCAATTAGGCTGAAAGCCCCGTGGAGCGCCACAAAAGTCCAGAGTCCCCCAAGTTGGACCCACCTGACGAAATCCCCTTGAGACTCAGGACCCCAAAGTAGAAGAAGAGAATGACCCATAGAATCTGCAGGCGTTGACACAGCAGCCGTAAGGAAATTAGCCCCCTCAAGGTAACTAGACGCCAACCCGTGGGTGTACCAGCTTGTAACAAACGTTGTGCCAGTAAGCCAGCCACCAAGGGCAAGATAAGCAGTGGGAAAAAGTAAGAGTCCAGACCAACCCACAAATACAAAGCGATCTCGTTTAAGCCAGTCATCCAGGACATCAAACCATCCCCTCTGTTGAATTGGTTGTGAAAGAGTAGAAGAAGTCATAGCCTCCTATGTGATTTCTCATATTTATCTTAACATTGCTTAATAAAGGAGTCAATGAGTGTTTGTGCTTATCCCCAATAAATCTGCCCAAGGGTGAATAAGACAAATATGAGAACTGTAAAGACCATCATACCTACACCTGCCCAGATAACCCAGGGTTCCATAGGATGATGTTGATTATTATGAGACATTGGTTTTATGCTTTTTTAGATATTTAATATATTCTTCAAACAGACTTATATCATCATATGCCTGTCCTAGTATCATATTACATCTCCTACAAAGTAATTGCCGAACTTTACCAGTCTCATGGTCGTGGTCTACACAAAGTTTTTTCCACTTACCGTCACCAGGTTTTTTACAAGTAACACAAAGACCATTTTGTGCATCATACATTTCCTGATGTTCTTGAAGGGTTATACCATAGTTTCTCTTTAAGTCATTATTTCTTGTGCGCTCTGGATTTGCTTGATGTCGCGCTTTTACTCTTGCTTTATCACATTCCTTACAGGCAGAGTGTCTCCTACCTGTTTTTTTATCACGCATATAAAACTCTGTAATGTGCTTCTCAACATCGCAAGTCATGCAAGTTCTATACAGGTCGGAGTATAGTTTAGTCATTCGTGTTTTCTTTCGTGCTTAAATATTTATAAAAAAAGGAACTCCGAAGAGTTCCTTTACATTATATCAACCGATTGCGGGTGCAGTCAAGGCAACTGGTGTTGCTTCTGCTGTAGCAAGGTCAAGAGGGAAGTTGTGAGCATTCCTTGTGTTTTAACCTTTGTCGCCAAAGGGAGCGGACTATATCATCACTCATAAGAGTGTCGGACGCTAGTGGCGTATTACGGATGAAGC
>JACCDG010429025.1_pt1 | contig 81072 bp, 84 predicted proteins | sample 7442471 | NCBI WGS metagenome assembly JACCDG01 (sample SAMN15323444, study PRJNA562643) | freshwater metagenome | isolation source: river surface water | place: USA:Blue River Watershed | collected 2017-08-17 | reverse complement strand
TATTGAAAGTATTGGAGATATTGGTTCCCAGTATCCTTTGTATACATAAAACTGTGATCCATTTTTCCAAATAGTATCAATATCCATTTCCTCTTGAATTAATGGATTAATATTTGAAATTATAAGGTCACACAACACCCATGTTCCATTATTGTTTATTTTAAGCTCATTGTTTTGTGGATTGAACCATAAACTATATGATGGTAACAATAGTGGATCTTGTTGAGATATTACAAAATCAGTCACAACAACATCTAATAATAAATCTAATAATTGACCAGAATCTTTATCGTAGTAAAATCTTGTTGTTATTGTTGATGGAATACAATCACGTCCTATAGTTATTGTATGTGATATCCAACCAGATAAAGTTAATTCTTTAATAAATTCATCTTTAAGATTTATCCAATAAAAACCAACAGGAAACAGTAAAGGATCAACAACAGATGTTATGGCATTTTTCTTAATTAATTTCGCTTGTTCAATATGATACAACGTGTTATTTGTGCCATCTAACCAATATTGTCCATCCAGGTTGTTATAATCTGGTATACCAGGTTCTGTTAATTGATCAAACATTGTTTGTTGGACCCAGATATTACCTTCCCATTTATAAACGTTTGTGTTATTATACCAAAATGTATTTGTTGTTACATTGAGAGTTGGTTTAATAATAACACTAATGGGATTCCATGAAGGATTAGAACGTATGTTAAAGTTACTAGCATTTTTCCATATAGTACCATCAACATATAAGTGTGGTTGTGTACTTTGTGATATGGTTGATTTTTGAGAAAACACAAAACCATTCCATTCATATACTTGCGAATTTCTCAACCATATAGTGCCCATATTATATGGATTATTATTAACAAAATCTGCTGATGTTATTTTTGCCTGTGTATTAAATTGATCAATTAAATTTTGATATGTTATACCCGACACATTATAAGTAAGAGTAAAAGATTCTACAGGAAATCCTATATCAATCTCAATTGTTTCTGTTGATGTGGATGGTGTGGGTCTGAATGTAATTGGATCCGTTACAGATTTGTCTAAAATTTGTAGTAACTGATATCCTTTTGTTGCATCTTTAAAGTTTGGTTTCTGTGTATGTTGATCGTAATTTAAAGATATTGAAAACGGTGTGTATTGTAGATGTCTATTACATCCAAATACATAAAAATAAGTGGAAATGTTTGATTCAATAATGCAACTATTTGTAACCTTATCAAAACAACTAAACACAACCAAACATCCATTAACTGTATCTCCCACATGATTTGTCACTGATGTTGTGGGATCAAAATCATACTGTTGTCCATCTGTTAGTAATATCTTTTTTGGGGAAGATGATGCAATAATAACCACCCCATTATAAGCAGTATGTAATTGATTATTGCTATCTAAAGGCAAATCCCATGAAATTTTAATGTGGGAATCATCAACCTTATCTAACCTAAAATTACATTGAAGAATTTCGGGAATAATCTGATCTGTTGTTATATTGTTTGGTTGAAAATTCATTATAATTCAAATCTTTTTTTGTATTTACTTATTCTTCAAACAAACCAATTATCTTTTGTTAAAATAGTGTTAGTACCTAACCATTTTTTCAATGACGATATAGATTTATTAATATTAATATTGGTATCGTTAACACATACTTGTGAAATACCAGTGACATTACCTGTGTGATCAAAGATCCATTCGACAATTATAACATCTTTAGGTTTAATATTTATGGTCTCGTCTAAAGATGCTATTTTTGTATATTTTTTAGATACGTATGAAATTTTCATATGAGGTTCATTAGCACATTGATTGGTTAACTGTTCACGAGCTGCTATGAAATCCTTAAACGTTTTTTTCATTTATCATCAACTAAAATATGTGCTAGTTTACCACTATCCAAAATTTCATTAAACAGGTTTTTTGATATAATATAACATTCATTTGAAAACCACACTTCTCTATTTTTTTGTTTTTTAATTTCAGTGATTTTTTTAACCTCAAATCCATTTAACTCTGGATCCATGAAGTGACAAATTTGATCATATAGTGGAGTCTTTTTAGACCAATTTCTTAATGAATTGCCTGTGGTTGTTTCATAGAAAATTTTAAAATTATAAGAACCTTTCATTGACGTCATGATATTATCAAACATCTTACAAACTTTAATAACATCAGAATTAGTCCAATCCTCAATATCAATCTCATGTACAAAATGATTTACACAATTTAACAATTGTCTCAAAGATTGCTCAAATTCATAAGCGTCTTTTACATCAAATTCTTGTTCAATTTTATCAAACGAGGTATAAAAATCATCTTCAGTACAAATTCCAAGCTTTGTCCCATTAACAGGTAGTATAATAAAAACATTATGATTTTTATCCATAGGAACAGATGAAGTTGATGTTATTACACTACGTTCACGTTTGGGAAATTTGGCCCACCCCGCTGTGTTTTCCATTAAAATATGAAGCAATTGATAGCGATCATCTTCGTCATAATTCATTACATCAGGACGCATTAAACCAAACTCTAAATCACTAGATTCAGCAAAATATAAACATGTACCTTTTATAGCCTGTTGTAAAGATTCACTACATCTTTCTGAAATTTTTTTAATAGCAGAATCTTTATCCAAAGATATTAAACTCATAATTTTAATCCACTTTCTCTTATTTATGTTTGAACATCGTGTCCTTCACTAAGTCTTGTTCAGCTACAGGGTCAATTATTACTATAGTTCCATCATCACGTTGCATAAAATTTGATGGTGATATATCAGCAAAAAAACCAATTGATTTGTATATGTCAATTAACGTGTCAAATACTTCTTTAAATTGAAACTGAGGATATGCATTTATATATTGATTTATTCCACGATACGCCTTGGTTGTATCATAATGGTCTCTAAAAATTTGATTAGCCCCAAATTTTATATACATAATAATATTATATTGTAGTCGTACGTTATAAAAATCACGTACGTCACCTTGTAAATCATTTAATTTTTCAATTCTCAATACTGTGAAAGAATTTTCCTGGTCTTTATGTTTGAAAAATTTTTTAAATTCTTTTGGTTGTTTTATTATATTGGGGATATGAGGATTATTTCTATTATTTAAACAATAAGAAATATATGAGCTATATGCCTTATCATTATCAAATACTTTATATACATAGTCTCTAGATGGATGTTCGAAAACTTTAGCACTAGAACCAACACCGAGAATTCTGAATCCATTTTGTAATAGTAATTGTTCTATCTCTGGCCACGAATTGTTAGCTAAATTCTTAACTCCTATTAAACCTTCAATAATTTTTTCCAATTTCATGTTAATGGTTACAATTATTAGGTATTTAATTAAAATTATAAATACATAATATAAAATGTGATTAATAATGATTACAGTTCGAAATAATCGTTTCACCTTTAAAAATTTACCAAAACAATACTATTACACCAATAAATTCATGATGCATTTTTTAAATGCTTTATCTGTAACATTTCCAGGTGGAGAGGATTTTTTTGTACGATCCGTACGACAATATAGAACCAATGACAAAAATGATCCGTTTGAAAAAGAAATTTCAGCATTTATAGGTCAAGAAGCATATCACTCTTTAGCTCACAAACAATTAAATGAATATGCGCAACAGTTTGGCATTTCAGCGGTTGAGATTGAACATTATGTTGATAAATCTTTAAAATATATTCAAAAACATCTATCAAAAGAAATATGTTTAGCAGTTACTATCGCCCTTGAACATTATACTGCAACTATGGCTGAAGAGTTACTAACAAATAAAAAATGGCTCAATAATATGGATCCTGAATTTGTTAAACTATGGAAGTGGCACAGTATTGAAGAAATTGAACATAAACACGTTGCGTTTAATGTATGGAAACAACACGTTGATAATAATATATTGAAAAATTTAGTAATGATTTTCACATCTATTATTTTGTGGAATGTGTTATTGGGAATAACATTTTTGTTTATGTGCCAAGATAAAAATATGGGATGGTTTGAGAAATTTGATCAATCAATTCTTGGATTATGGAGATTATTCGGTATAAAAGGGTTTTGTACCAATGTGTTTAAACACATACCTAAATACTTCAAATCGGATTTTTGTCCATGAAGCTACAATTAATTTTAGAACAGTTATATGGTGTAAAGAAGTATCATTCAATGACATGGGTTGAATTAATCAAACATTTAGAATCTCAGTATGGGATTACCATGTCGAGAGGTGTTTGGGGACAGGTTTTTATTCATCCGTCTTGGAATTATGTGGTTAAAGTATTCGATACAGATAATGCATATTTACAGTTTGTTAAATTTGCAATTGATAATCCTGATAAACATTATCCTAAATTTATTTCAAGACCAATTGAAATGCATATGTTTCATAGACGGTCATCAGATATTATAAATAAAAAATTCTATATAGTAAAAATAGAAAAATTACAAGAATTGGACCAAAAGCATTTAATGTTTTTCAAGTTAGATGTTATTATGGATTTATGTAAAGCTGTATATAATAACAAGGAAAATTATAATTTACCAGTTGTTCATTTCAAAAAATCATTATCACTATCAAAGGTAGTTGATGATATGACATTCGAGAATCAAAATGTTAAACAATTTATGCAACAATATAGTTATATGCAACTTGAAACTTTAATACCTTCCATTATAAAAATTATTCAAAATTTTAAAGGTAAGGGACTAAAATGGGATTTACATGGAAAAAATGCAATGCAACGTTCTGATGGTACAATTATTATAACTGATCCATATAGCAATAACAAACTCGAAAAACCTTTCTTTGATTATCACAGTAATATTTCAATATCTGGTCCAGATTTGAATAAAATAACAAGGTCATTAGCATGAAAGTAATACATATTTTTGAACAATTAAAAGGTACTCATAATTTACGCAATTTAACATGGGAAGAGTTAGTTGAATATTTAAAAACCCATAATGTATCAAGAATAGGTCAAGGTGCTTTTGGAGATGTGTTTTATCATCCATCTTGGAATTATGTTGTTAAGGTATTTGACACGGATACAGCTTATTTAAATTTTATAAAATTTGTTGAGCATAATCCAAATAAACATTATCCAAAAATCTTAAAAAGTCCAAAATTAATGCATCAATTCCATAAACGAAATTTACATAGATCTGATATGCATAAATTTTTCTACTTAGTTAAAATAGAAAAATTATTACCATTATCATCGGAAAATCGAGATATGGTTCATGAATTAGCAGTAACTATTGGAGGAAATTATAGAAATCATTTTAATAATAGACGTAAGTTTATATCATCAATGAGAGAACTTATATCTCGATTTCCAAAACAGGAAATGGCAACATTGTCTGTTGCCATTTTTAAAGCATTGGAATTTCTAAAAGCTAATGTTCCAGAAACAGTAGCAGATTTACATTCAGGAAATTTCATGCAACGACCAGATGGAACAATAGTTGTAATTGATCCTGTATCTTGCTTAAATGATTCTGATCCTTATTTTAAGGAACCATTAGAACAACATGTAGTACAAGGCATTAATCTTTGATTGGACGTGAAAAGAACAGTTTCGATGCAGTTTGTATAATTAGTTCGGGCTGCATTAGTTTTGTGATTCGCTAATCAGGAATTCCCTCAACAACAAAAATTGGTTGTAGCTTAAACCACAACTATCGTTGAGGAGCCCACTCCTGAAGGAGTGGGTAAGTTCAAACATAAGACCTAAATTATTCTTCAGGTCTTAAAATGTATAGTTTAATTGAAAGTGTATTATTGATGGTTAGTGTTACTGTATCTAAATCTTTCTTCACTATTTAACCACAATAATGATTCGTTATAATCTAAAAAATCAGTTGGTTGAAAATGATTACCATAATTAGCAAAAAACTTTTCAAATTGTTTGAGAGGAGCACCTGATGGATTTTTTCTACACCTTCCACCTCTTTCATAATATTCACTTTCTTTATTAAGTTTCCAATGTGTATTATGCTCAGCAACAACACAATATATGACCTTTCTCATGCCTAATTCTTCTTCAGAATAATGTATCATATACGAAGTGTATTTTATTAATTCTTTAATATAGTATTGTCTAAATGAAATCAAATCCCTGTGCTTAACAGCGTCCTTAAGGTTTGAAGGAGTATTCCACATTGTGAACTTATTTGGATTGAGTTCAAGACTATCAATCATATTATGAGATAACAACGAATCAGCAAAATAGTGATGATCATAACATCCTATTAATGTATATGTTGTGTTATTACCATAGTAGTCATTATAAATCGATGTTGTTATCATTATGTCTTTTTACTTCTTTGATTGAATCGTGTTTTTGATTAGATGATTTGGTATCATGTGTTGTAAATATACACATGGTATGTATGGGCAATAGATAAAATGCTCATGATCTTTCGTTGTTTGATCTGCCTTTACTGTTACTTTTTTGGTTAGAGAACCCATACACTATCCTTTATTAAAAACTTTATTAAAAATCTTTTATATCCACTTTTCGTAAGGAGGATATATCTGGTAAACCAATTTCTTTTTGTAACTTCATATAGTCTTCAACAGATAGTAGAACAAATGATGGTTTTTTCGGAGGTTGAATACTACTCACGGTTTGTTTAAACTTTTTGAGTAATTCGTCGAAACTTTCATCTTTTACTGATCTACCCACTTTTGTTGTAAGATTACCCATATTACCTGTTCCTAATCCTTGTTGAGTCATTATATATTGATTATCCTGTTGTGTACAACATGAAATAGTATCTTTTTCAAACATTTGATGTGAATTTTTCGCATATACAATGTTATTTTGAATATTTGAATTCATCATGTTCTCTACTTAAATAATCATTGATATTATGTAAGTGGGGGATATTGGTATTATCTTTAACTATTCTTTTATTAAATTTCCTTGTGACACACCATTTCTCTACTTCATATTGTTCATTATATGATTCATCTTCATACATACAGTATACTACAAAACTATCTTTTTTGATTTCTTTAATTATTGCTTTAGATGGTAGATAGTATGGGTGGTTACCATCATAAACATATACTTCATCACCGACGGAATACTGTTCAATATAACTACCAGTATGATTTGATGTCAAGGCTTTATACATTTTTTTAAGATATTTTTTTCTTGCAGATGGTGATAACTCATCAAACACATTTGTTTCTTCTTGGGAACGATTTGGTGTAAATTTTTCAAACACATCATACATCATTTTTAAGAACTTCTGTGCATCAAATTTATCACCAAGTTGTTTATTAACGGTTTTGTACCATCCACTAACGAATGCATCAATTTCATCAGGATTTTCAAAGTATGATACTTTTCGTTTAAGTTTGGAATTGTTTTTTATTTGTAAAATATGTGTGTATTCATGAACCAACACCTCTATTAACATTTCTTTTGCATTATCAAGCCGCATTGAATCATTGATTATTTGTTGCTTTAACTTTTCATACAAAACATTTGTGAGCCATATATATTGTGGGTGAAAATGATGTATAAACCCTTGGGCAGTATGTCTCATAAATCTTAAATCAATATTTAATTCATGACGTACCTTTAGCTTCAACACATTAAACATACTGTCAATAAGATCTATGATATAAAAGGATGGATCATCCATATAAATACCATCTTCATCTTGTTCAAATGGGGGTGTATTCTTTTGTGCTATTTCAAAACTTTCATCTACTAATTTGGTGAAGATGTTAGTTATATTTTTAGCATGTATCGATTCTAATATAATTTGCAATTTCATTGTTTTTTCTCCTGTTTTTTGTTGTAAACAACTTGAACTTTTTATTAATGTTTTCAAACATTAATATGTTAATTAATCATAAACATGAAACATATCTGTTGACGCAAGTTTATACGGTGCTACAAACATCCTGTTTACAAATTTTTTAGGTAATCCGGTGGGTTCATATTTGGACGTGTTGCTATTAAATTTAGCTGGAACAACTGTTATTTTATAACCATCTATATCAGTTACTATATATGGTATTAAATGAGATGGTGTTTCTTCGATAGGATCTGAATATACTGCAACCTCATCATTTATTTGTATGTTATGTCTTGGGATCATGCCTTCTGTACTTTGTAACATCTTGTATAATTTCAGATAATACTGTTTTTTGATGTTGTCTGGTATACCCTCAAAATCTACGTCATAACGATCGTCAAAGAAATTAACTAAACAACGATGTATGATTTTAACATCAAACTGTAATTCATCATCCTTTATTAAATTGTTGGATATTATTGGCCAAATCATGTTACAATTAGCTTCAATTTCCATATGACGCGCAAAGTGTGGCTTACTCGTGTCATAAAATTTAGCTAGTGGCAAAACATCAATATCACTAAACTGTTTCAAATGTGTTATTTCGTGCAATAATATTGTCACTAAATGCTTTACTGCATAATCTCTATTAGCTTTTTTAAATGAGGTAACATATCTAGTGAAACTCTCTACGAAATGTTTGCTTATGTAAATATTCATCGGCCTTGTTGGTTTTGTGTGAGCGTTTGATGATTCTTTATCCGTCAAATAAATATCAATTGCCATTTCTATGTGACACATAGCTGTTAAGGTATTCCAAAAAACTTTTTTGTGATTGGTAACATACGTGGGACCTTGAGGTGTTTGATCAGCTTTTTCTAAACACGTATTTATTATTTGTCTAAGTTTGTCTGTTAACCTTTTAATATCAAGTGCTTCTAATAAAATTGATAGTTTCATATTAACGTTTTTATTGTATTTATAAACAAACAAGATATTTCAAATTTTGTATTCATGTCTTATTTCAAATTTAAATTCATACATTTCGTCACACGGTTTTATTGAATTTTCCATATATAGATTATTCCTTTCCCTTATTTAATCAAGTGAACTTACCCACTACTAAAGAACAGGTTTTTATATTCAAGATTTGGATAAATATTGTTAAGAGTAGTGGAAGTATGAACGTGAAGATTAGAGATATAATGGTATTGATGGAGTCTTGGGGTGATTTGCATAGTAACAAGGCATTGACTATGGTTAATAGGGATATTAGGAATTGGTGGAAAGGAAATGATATTATTAATGTAATGGGGGGTCAGTTAAGGGATGATATTATTGAGTTGATGAAGGAAGATGAACACCAATCACCGCTCGAATTGGTGAGTGGTGTTAGAAGTCATATAAAATATAGTAAAAGGTTGAAAAAGTCTGTTGTTATTATAACATTTTCTGAGTATCCACATTATAGAAACTATACTAGGGGTTATAACATGGATACGATAGCTAGTCAACTTAGGGAAGTTAGTAAAAAGTTAAATGAACATATTAGTAAGTATGATAGATATGTAAGTATGTTAAGGGATGAGATTAATGAAAAAGTATTGGATGATTATGGGATAGAATTGGGGGAAGGTAAGTGTAGGGTTTATTGTAATTACTTTTTCACTAATTTGCAATTTATGTTTGTATTGAGTGATAATATTATGGGTGAGAGTAAGAAGCATGCTATTCGTATGATTCGTGAACGATTGAGAGGCAAGCTTAATCATGTAGTGTCGATGCTTAATGCATATATACCAGATGCTAATACAGGTAGTATTTCGGTGAAGATGGGTGTAGATGGTCCAAAATTAGAGTTACTGATATTTTCAAGCAAGCCTATTGAATGGAGAGATATATCACACGAGGGGAAAGAGGCAGCGTCTGTGCGTTCGGATATAGATTATTATGATATTAATAACAGTTATGATTTGGTTGGGAGGCTTGTTGATGCTGTTTTGAAGAAGGGTGGGATTGAGGATTTTATTGATTTTAGTAAGAAGATAAAGCATGGTTACCGTTATGTTAAGACGAATCATTTATTTACCATACCATTAGATTTTGAAAAGTTTAGTGAAAATGGTGTATTATAATATTTTGACATTTTGAAAACAAAAAAAAAAACCCTCACAAGGAGGGTTTTTTGTGTTTAATGTCTACTTTAGTAGTTAATTTTCCCATTACTTATCTCCGAAAATTTGTCGGAAACTTGATCTCAAATATTCTACCCTCTTGCGGTAACACATCTTTAACGTCAATCAATTTAGGAACAACTCGTTTAACTTCCAATTCAACACTTATTTTTTTCTTTTTTGAAACCTTTTTTGTTAAACTTCCCATATCTACAATATCCCTTTCACATATTTAATCAAATAAAATATCCAAATCATCTTCATTATCATCTTCAATCTCCACATCTTTCATTACATTCATATATTCTGCAAAAATAATTGGAATTTCAGTAACAATCCTCATTCCTTTACTTATGTTTTCACGCCATGGTATCATACGCAAATTATCAGGATGACCACATAATTCAACTGGAATGTTATTTTCAAAACAAAATCTTCTGGAAATAATGTGATCTAAATGATACATATCACCTTCAGAACCTCTCAAAAGATTTAATGGATTAATCACATCTTTAAACTTTCTATATGATATTCTTGTTTCTAATTCAACTTCATACTTATATAATTCCCACTCACTAGCCGTCTTTAACCATTCCATATGTCTAGCAATAGATGTTTCTGTTAATTGCTCACTACGCTTAATAATACCACAAATTTTGCAACTATTATCTCTAGTTAATTTCCTGTTGAGGAAATTTGCAACCCTTAAATCAAACTCATGTCCACAATCCTCATGTAATACTCTAATCGTAAAATATATATCCCCACGTTTACCATCGTATCCATCGGTTAAAATTTGTAAACCTGCATTTCGAATCTGTTTAATGTTATCCATTCTGGTATCAGAATGTTTATTATTCTCTCGTTGTTTCTTACATGCAGGACAGCCATTTCCGTCAGGATATTTTCTATAAGATTGCATTTTTGATAACGGAGTTGCTGACCATTCGTGTCCACAATCACCACATTTCATTAAATGGTGTATTTTGGCCCCTTTATATGGTTCCAATAATTCAATTCCTAATTTTTCTTTGAGAAGAAAAGGATAATCCTGTTTAATATCACCGGGTGCAGGCATTTTATTTCTCCTTTTTGCTACATAACGGACAGATTACATTTCTATGAATTAAATTTGTTGGTTTAATATCAAAAACGTGTCCACACTCTTGTCGTCTTACAGTTATGAGATCGCATACTTGATTGCCATCATAATTTTCAGTTAGTATATCATAATTACGATCCCTTATTTTTTGAATAAATTGTAATTTAGCATCAGATTCTTTGCTTTTCTTACGCTCTTCAGAACATTTGGGACAGCCTTTATTGTGGTATTTTTTGAAGGCTTGCAATTTTGCTATTGGTGTTGCCGTAAACTGATTCCCACAGATCAAACATTCCATGAGATGGTGATTTTTTGAGTTAGTAAATGGTACAAGTAGCTTCAATTCTATATCTAATAGATCTGTAACTACCGTTGAAACCTTTGGCATTTTTATATTCCTTATATAATATGAGGGTATCATATAAGATTACTAAATAAAAAACAACAAAAAACCCTCACAAGGAGGGTTTTTTGAATACCAAAAGGCTTACGCAAATTGGGTATTAGTCACAATGCATTTACCATAGTAATCCGCACTATTACCCAAACTGGTTGCGGTATTAACGAAGCTAGTTTTACCGTAGCGAGTCATTAAGGACACAACTGGTTGCATGGTATTTGGGTTCATAACAACGCCAGAACTCATGATTGGAACGTATGGGCAGTAGAAGTAACCAGTATCGGTTTCACCGTTGCCGCCTTTGTAACCCAATAAAATTGGATCAGAAACGCTAGCACCAGCGCCAGACCATTGGTTAGCTTGATTCCATAAGTAGCTGTATACTTTTACGCGACCATTTAACACGCCTGCTAATTGAGTGTTATTAGGACCTTTGAAGTCACCTTTAACAGCAGGAGCAAATACAGACTTAGCAGCAGATTGTAAAACGCTCACGATCATTGGGGAAACAACGATGAAGTTAGCAGCACCACGGCGAGTTTTACGTGCAATTTCGTTACCGATGTAGTTTAATACACCTTGTAAGTTAGCGAAACGATCACCCATAAAGGTTGGGGTATAAGTACCAGTACCAGCAGTAGAAGCATCATAAGAAGCAACAGTACCAGCTAAACCTAACAAGTCAGCGATGATTTCAGCGTCAATCTCTTGAACGATTTCAGCGGATAAGCCACGTGTGATTTCTGTTTCGATACTCATGTTGTGACCATTTTTCATATCTTGCATTGCTTCGATAGTCCAACTTGCTTGTAACTTACGAGAACGTGCTTCGATAACTTGGGTAACAACTTCCAAAGTCATACGACGACCACCAGAACCTTCGATATCAGAACCAGCACCACCTACACCACGTAAGTAACGATCAAAGTCAGAAGCTGCACTTGATGCACCCCATGCACTACCAATAGGCAAACCAGTTACAGCGTCAGGACTACCAATTGCATTACCAGCAATATCTGTCATATTAGGATACGACACACCTGCACCAGGAGTAGAAGCACCAGCCACTTGAGCACCAGCAACGGTTGCACCAGAGTAGAATTGACGAATTGGTTTGGCGTTACCAAATGCTTCAGTACCTGCAGCGAAATCAGCTTCGGTGCCATCACCAAATGGGTTATTGTTACTGTTTGTGTTCGCATTTAAAGCTTCTGCGTATTTATAACGCATAGTATAAACTTGACCAACAGGACCACTCATAGCCTGAACACCAACTAATTCGGTTGCGATAGTACCTGGAATGATACGACGAATCATTGGGATAACGATTTTACGGAAACCAGAAATATCAGCAGCTTGGGTTGAACCAGCAGCAGCAGTTTCATTTAATAATTGTGCGCGTTGATTTTCTAAAATCGGATCAACGATTTCGATTTGACTAGCAGTTAAGCCTTCCAATAAGGTGCTTTTAGTCTCTGCCCATCCATTGGTTAATTGATTAATATCCATTTTAATCTCCTTAGAATTTGTTATTCGAGACCAGCTAGTTTACGTAAACGTTTACGCTCTTCGAGGTCTTGGTTAGATACATTTTGTGTACTTGTATTTACAACAGGTGCCTTATTACCTTGTACCAAAACTGCATTTTCGTTTAATGTTTTGTTAACATTAGTTGTTTTTGTATTAGCTTCAGGTTGTTTACTTGAAGATTTTGCAATTACAACATCAATATAACGTGCAAACATATTTTCCAAATTTTCTGTAGCAACATTTTCTAATAATGTGCTCATTACATTACGTTGATTATCACCGAGAGTGCTTAATAATTGTGTTAATTTTGCACTACGTTGAGTGGCTTCATGTAATTCTTGTGTTTTTGCTAATCGTGCTTCTGCTTCAGTTAATTTTAATTGAGTTTCTTGTAATGCAAGATGTGTTTCATCTTGGCTTAAAAAACGATCTTTAAACTGTGGGGCAAAAGTCTCAAACAAATCAATAGCAAATTGATTTTTCTTAGCTTGTTCCAAATCTTCAGCAAATTCTTGTAATTCAACAGCTAAACGATTTTCAATAAAGGTATCTAAAGTCTCAATTAATTGTTCTAATTGATCTTCAAAACCTTCTGCTAATAAGGTTTTTTCTTGTTCTAATTTATTTGCGAACTCAACTTCTAAATCACGAAAATTATCAATGTCTTGTTTTAAATCAGCAATTTCACTTTCAAACAAATCAGTTAATTTTGCATCTAAAGACTCAACAAGTAATTCACGTTCTGCAATCCATTGTTCAGTTAATTCTGCTTTAACTTGAGCTTCGGTTTGCAATTTAGTTTCGTTAATCATATTTTCCACTTCAGTGCGGACTTCTGCTAACGAGCTTTCGTTCAATAAATTAGATTGAACTAACATTTGTAGTAATTTTTCCATGTCTGTTTCCTCCAATTCAATGAAAACTTTGTTTTCTATTGTTGATAATATTTACACACTGGATAAAAAAAAAACAAAACAATTTGTAACCCTTTGTTTTTAATGCTAAAAAAATTAAAGGTTTGATTTTGTTGTGTTTTCACCAATTCTCGGTAAAAACCATTAAGAAATCGCTAAAGCATTAAGAATAAGATCATCAAAATTTTCTAACTGTAAATCGTCTAAGCTCACCCACAAGTTTTGCATTTATCGGATTCACTAGTGCTGATGGCGATCCCCCAACTATTACATTAAACAATGACGACATATCTACATTTGAAGCAATCGAAGACTCAAGTACATTATCAAACAACAAACTTAAATCACCCCACCACTTTCCAAGTATTAGAGCCTTTATAGATTAGTGTTTTAGTTTGATGTTGATAACTAAACGTCAAATCGCCTTGTAGTGTCACACCAGCACCAGCCCATTGTTCTGAGTGGTTTTGTTTTGTATATTTTGCCATTGTTGCCTCTTAATAAGTAAAAGCCGTTGTTGGCGGTGTAAATCAACTACGTTGTATAAAACTTAAAGTTTTTAATTTTAAATCCAGTGCCGTTAGAACCAGTACCGAATATAAAACCATCCTGCCACGCGCCAGCGCTGTTATTCAAGAGATCACCGCCAATCCAGCTTGTAGCAATCAAATTGTTGTTAATGTAAAGCTTTGGTTGATCTGGCATTGTTGTTTGTACGATTTTTACATTAAAGAATGCTGCTGACATATCAAGACCAACATTAACTGTAAACACATCTACGTTTCCGTACGAGCGAAATCTTAGAATACCTGTTGATTGCTCTAATTGAATGCTTGGCACAGCATCAGCTGTATGAATAGACTTGCATAGAATGCGTCTATTTGCTGTTGCGATCATTTGTACATCAAACTCAAGTTGCCAACCTTTGCCAACTGTATTAAGTAGCGACTGAACCTCACCGTCTGTTGTCCCTGTTGCGATTACATCGTCATTATCAAGCAGCAAAGAACCACTTGAATAAGTTGGTGTACCTTGCGCAGTTCGAGTGGGGATAGCATTGCCGCTTGTGTCCGTAGCGTTGGTAGCAAAAGGCAATGACAACCTAAGAACACCGACACCGCCGCCACCTACTTGTTCTTTTTTTAAAACACCTAATGGGAACATAAATCACCCCACCACTTTCCAAACATTAGAGTCTTTGTAAACAAGTGTTTTAGTTTGATGTTGGTAACTAAACGTCAAATCACCTTGTAGTGTTACACCAGCACCAGCAGCTAACACTTGAGCAGTATAAGTACCTGTAATGCTGATGTTTACACTATCCCCTGCCGTCTTGCCTGTACCTGTTGCGGTATTAATGGTGATGTTAGTAAGTGAGTTGTTAGAGAGTTCGATAATTGTATTACCGTTTGCTGTGACCGCACTAGCAGGGACTGTGTACGTTGAACCCGTATCGCTTACGAACTGATAGCGTTGATTAGCAATCGTAACGTATGTACTTGCTGCTGTACTGGTGGTTAGATAATTTGTCAATAGTGTATTAGTATCAGTTATTTGTTTTTGTAATTTTCCCAAAGATGATAATACACTATCTGATGAAGATATGACAGTTCCAGATACTAAAGATAAATCTGTTAATAAGGCTGCACGTACACGAGTATCGGAATAATATAAATTGATAATACCTTCAATTATATCATCAGTTGTTGTACCACTAACATTGCCACCACTTACCCAACCATCCTGAGCGTCCCAAATATAAAAAGTAGCGTTATTGGCAATACCCGTATCTATTACGGCATAGTCACCATCATTTCCTGTTGGAATTGCTGTTTGTAGAGCTATCAATGAAGCATATTTGCCTCTATAATGTTGTACATATGCAGAAGTATCTAATTTAGTTGCCAATGCATTGTTTAATAGCCGCGCAATATTAGCACTTGCAGCAGACGTAGTGCTTGTTGAAAGCAAATTATTTATTATCGACACGTTAGGTCGAATAGAAGATAAAGTAATCAAATGTTGCCACTGTTTTTATGTATTTATCTAAAGACTGTGGCAACAACTTACTTATGCATGAAAATTTGAGTTTTCAAAAACTTTAAAATCTCTTTTTGAAGATATTTTTGAGCTGTATCATCATGTTGAACACACTCTGCTAATGTAAGAATTTCATTCCCATTATGTGCATTACCTACACTCTCGTATATTGGTTTTGGTACTGCACCCGGTGCAGATGGAACCCCTACTATATCAACAGTCAGAATCATGCAATTACTTACATTACCATCATTATCAACAGAACCAGTACCACGTGTGCTAAATCCCAATTTGGCACCACTTTCAACTAGTGCTTTTGCAATAGAGCCACAAGGAGTTTTACTAATAATTTTTGCTTTACCGTATCCATCATTACCAATCATTTTCAAAGATGTAATCATATGTGAGACGCGATCTAAATTAACAATAACAGACTGAGGATGATCTAATTCGCCCATTAAATTATTATTAGCAATTTGTTCTTGAAGATTCATCACGTTGTTTGATAACTCATCCAAACGGTATGTACGTTTATTACGATTTTTAATACCTGCTTGCATCATTATACCATCAAGATATAAATTTTTCTGGTCATCATAACTTTCAATCATGTTAAATGAAGGTCCTATCAACGCTTCATTTAATAATAGAATATCAGACATTTTGTATTTCTCTTGTTTTTAAGTATTTAACTACCTTGACCAGATTGACCAACCAATCCAGAAGCAAAATTAACATCATTCCCAAGATCAGCATTAAAAACACTTATACTTGCATATGGTCCAACCAATACCGTTGTGAAGATAAACTTATTAGTATTTGTATCAAAAGTAACTGTGACTAAATTTCCTAATGTATTAATTGTATTTTGGAAAACAGCAGCAACATCATCCATTGTTGTAACTGATGAGAAATCAAATTGGTATTCAAGATCATCACCAATAAACACATCATTGATGACTATTCCAATACTTCGACCTGAACCAAATGCTTGCCATTCTGATGGTGTTGTAACTGTAGAACCACCATAACTCATAATCACCGCTGGTTATTATGAGTTATAAGAACAGTATCCAAAAACTTCTTGATCTATTGTTTGCATTTCAAACTCCAACAATGCATATCCACCATAATCAGTTATAACACTATGTAAACTTGCTGTTGGGCCTACTTGTATAGTAGTTATAATAAATTTATTAGTAAAGTTATCAAAAACAACAGTGACGATGTTGTCATTTGTATTGAGTACATCTTGTATATTTTGGGCAACGTCATCCATCGATAGCACTGCACTAAAATCGTATAAATCTCTGTATATTAAGGAGTAATCTACACCATTAATAATTATACCAAACGCTACACCATTTGTTGAGTTTAAATATAAATCACGCCAAAATGTATAATCATTATTAACTGCACTAGATGACATTAAAACAGCTGGATAACAAACCTGAGATGTGTCTTGGTTAAATATTGCTGGAATCATATATTACCCTATTAATCTATAAGATAATATCACATCAGATAATTGGACTATCATTTCTTCTATTAGAATGCTATATACGTGGTTATTGTTTGTTATTACTAAACCTGTCCTTGAACTAACAGTTGCATCACCAACTATGGTAATATCACCAGTACCATCTCGTTTACAAAACGTAAAAATTTGCCCCTGTTTGAGATATCCAACAACATCTGCGGCAGGTAGTGAGTAAGGTAGAATAATATTAATAGGATCTATATTGTCAAACACCACCATTTTTTTACCAAATATAAAATCTGTAAACGGTACTGTGTAATCAACATTATCTTGGTTAATTGTTACATCATAATTATCATTATTTATAACATCCCACACTTGTCCTTGCATATCCCAAACAGCAAGCAATATTCTCGAACTATAGGGTAATCCAACATGCGCGAAATCACCTTGATTACCGATAGGTATCTGTTGTTGTAGATTTATAATATCACCATACCGCCCTCTATACGAGGTAGGGTAATTTATAAGCGTAGTCAAATTCATAATTAATCATCCAAAATTGTATTTATGTGTAGATGTTATTTTTCAGCACCTGAGCTTCCGAGCTGGTCACCAGAACCTGCATTTAGTGTTCCTTTATCATTACTGTTTAATACATTATCTTGCTCAGCTGTATCACCCATGTCTAATTCATTTCCACCAAAACTGCTATCTAAATCTCTAAAAGAACCACCACCAATATCGCCGTCTTCTTGTGCAGTGTCGTCATAAATTTTTCTAAACGCTGTTGGATCATTTGATTTAAGACCCAATTCTTGACGTTTCCATTGCTCATTCATTGCTATTTCAGCTTCATTCCAATTGAGATATTTTTTCATAGCATAACGCTTGCTTATACTACGAATACCATCTGCAGTTGATATTGCATTTAATAATTCAACATTCAATTCCAATTCGCGATATGTTGCAAAATTTGTGGGGCTTGGTAATTTAATAGAAAAATATGATGGATCAATATTTAACCCTATTTCGGCCACAAATTTTTTAAATTCTGTATCATATACCTTTTCTTGATCTGCTTGCAATCTTTCAATATATTGACTAAACCGCATTTCTTCAATATAAGCTAATCCAATTTTACCATCATTAAAAATCGCAGGATTTTCAGCTTTGGTTTTAATGTATGATAAAGGAACTCTCATTCCACGAAAAACTTTATCTTCGAAATATTCCAAATCTTGCAATTCACCAAGATTCATACCACCTTGTAAAATTTCAACAGAAGAACCTTTACCATCTTCACCAATCGGAAAATAAAAATTCTCCATCATGGAATTTTTAACAAAAATTCCAGCGTCAATTGCAAAAGTGTGATAATCATGAATTTCGTGTTGTCCATCGATAGTTAGCGTACCAGTATCAGACAACCGATCATTGAAAATAATACTAGTGAGTTTATGATTTTTATAATAGCAACATTTTATGAAATCAATAAAATTACCATATCCCATTGACTGGACCAACAATGTTAAATTATCTTTCATGATATGTTTCTTATTGGTTTGTAGTTTACTATTAATGATGTCCAATAACACATCGTATTCGGATGTTCCTTTACATCCATCAATAACAGCAGACGCTGAACAACCGTATTTTACAACCAAATCAATTAAATATGATTCTGTTGGGCAAGTAGATGTAAAACTATTTAATTTTTCAAGAAGTAAATGGTATTTTAAATGTTTAAGATTTTTAAAACCAAACATTTTTAGCATATTTTTTAAACCTGTTTCTGAAAAATATGTTAAATTTACATGATTAATGTAACTATTGGTAGAAGTTACATTATTACAATCAACATAATATCCCATAAATGCATTATCGTTATTAAGAATACTTAATAATTCTTTTTTTGCCACATTAATATCATTTTGAATATGTTTAATAAGTATATCAAACATATTGCTTGAAAACTTCAAGCAATTATTCTGATGTGTTATATCATATTTCATACTTTTTTGTTCATATGCTTTTTTAACATAACTAACGATTTGTTTTAAATTATCGTCTTTAGATAACCAAACTTTTCTGTTTAACGATTTCTGTTCTGTTACTTTTTGTTTAAGCATAGGATTACTATTAATAAAATCTCTGTATTCCTTGCCGTTAGTTAATAAAACTGTTTTATTACGTTCATATAAACTACTATGGTATAACACATGATCCTTATTGTTCATAAACGTTAAATTAGATGGATTATTATTTAACGCATTGAAATCAACATGGTGGATAGTATCTTTCGGTCCTTCGTGTTTGAACAACGTTTCAGAATAATAAGGAGTATTGATACAACATTTTGCCACCATTCGATGCGTGTATACAAATTCTTTTTTTGAAATATCAAATACTTGTTGATATTTGGTTTTAGATTTCTTACGTATATTCCTCTCTTGTGTGTAAAATGGAAACAAAGAATCATTTACAGTTAAATATTGCGCTTCAACAAACCCTCTATTTTGCGTGGGTATTTTATGATCCAACGTACATGTTAATGTTTTACCATTATCGAAAATCAACGTAACAGTTTGTGCATTCTTTCTGGTTTCTCCAGCCCATGTTATCTTACCAGGTGCTAATTCACCCGTCACTGGATTAACACTATATGTCCAGTTTTGTTTCCCTTGATTATATTCTGTAATTAATTCTTCAAGAGATAATGTACGTCCATCTAATAATGGGATTTTTGTATCTAAAACCAAACATGCAGGATTATATGTTGATTCAATTCCTCCCGATGCGTTTGGTGAAGGAATCATTTTTTGATTCATATCATTTTTTACTTTATCTAAGAATCTATGAACATTATGTGGTTGAATTCCTCTTGTGTCGATTTTAAACAACATTCTTTCTGGTGCACGCGCTAATCTATAAATCAAAATTGCATCTTCTAATAATTGCTTTTGTCTAAATGTTCTATAAACTGATTGTAATACTGATTCACCAAACGGTGCAGTATCAGCTAGTTCTGTATTGATTGAAAATCGTACTATTTCATCTGCATTAACAAGTTCATAATCAGCATCATTTTGTTCTGTTCCAACAATTTGATAATTTCCAATTGTTTCAGAACCATGGGCTTGTAATAAATTTTTATGGATTTGCCACCCTAAAATATCTGTTACATCATCTTTGTTTACTACTGCACCAATAATTTGTTTTGGGCTAAGTGGAATCCATTTTTCCACATTGTTTTTCTTTTTATAGAAAGTATCACCATATTTTATAGTTTTTCTATTAGTTGGGAAAATTCTTGTAGAAAAGCTCTGTATCTCACACCAGCGTTTGAGAGCTGCTGTTAATGCAACAACATAATGAGAATTTTTAGGCATTTGACTGTCATTTGACATATCTAACACAAAAGGTAATTCATTTTTTCCAATATTGCCACACATTTCTTCAGCAATGATATCTAAGGCACGCGTAATGTCACAATCACCATCCATTAAATCGTATTCTTTATATCGATTCAATCTCGCAGCCGAACCATACGTTACGAACTGATACCAGCTACTATTTGAATAAAGTGAAGAACCATCAATTGATTGACTGTCTGTTTGTAGTTGTGTTTGGGTGAGTGGTTGAACTACTTTAAAATATCCCGACCATTTTGGTCGATTGATATCATTACTGTCTAACTGTTCTGGAACATCCTCTAACAATAATTTATTCTTTTCCATAATTAAAATATCCTTGTATCTATAGTATACTTATTTTTTATTTGAATTGCCACGAGCTGGAGTTACAGGTGTTTTCGGAATTGGAAATCCTTTTTCTGTCATCATTTTTCGTAAGGCATCTCTTGCTTCTCGTTTATCAACATCTGTTATTTTTTCTTGTTTTTCAATTGCTATTAACATTGCAGTCATTTTTTCAGCGACTGTTTTTTGATAATCCAACATTTGTTCGTTGTAATATGGTATCATTTCTTTTGTTTTGTCATTAGCGATTTCTGTTTTAGCGTTAGATATTGATTTTGCACTGGAATCAATAAATTCTTGCGCATAGTTAGTAAATTGTCGAGCTAATAATTTTGACACTGGTGCATCTTTTATCGAGAACAAATCTAATTTTGATGGATTCTGCAGTAAATTGTCAACATTATACAAATCATAACCATAATCAAAAGTGCTAGTTCTTTTGAACGCTAAATTTTCTCTTTGCGATACTATTACTTTACCAGCAAATACCTTGAGTGTGTCCACAGTTGTATCTACTGTGTTTACTCCGATGTTATACAATGCTAACGCTGTTGTGGTTGTTTGATCGAAGACTTTCACACTTTTATCGAAAGATTGGGCGAAGTGTGATAACGATTCATTTTCACTTTTATTATTAGCTTGGGCAGGATTATTTGTAGATTTTCTAGCATCTTTGTTGTTAAAAAGATATAAACTTTCGAGCAATGATGATACTGCAGGTGACATTTTAGATAGTTCAGATACAAGTATATTTTGAGCATTTCCTCCTTTTGTTGGACTGTAAACATCAATCATAGCTGATTGATGTTTTCCTATAATAGATCTGAAAGCTGGATCCTTTACAAACTCTGTCATTAAATTTCGTTGTTCTTGACCTCTAGCTCCAGCTAATAATCCAAATTTTTTAGCAACACTATCATCTGCACCAAGTATTTTCGCAAGATGTTGTGCGTATACTTGGTTTGAAACTTGATCAACAAAATCTCCTTTAGCGTTTGACAAAATGGATTTATTCAATGCTTTTGTAGCTTCTGTGTTTGCACCTAATGTTTTGCCTAGTAATAGAAAATTATCTGTGAGATTCATAAATTCTTCCGCGCCAACTTGATTTATTTGTGCAGTCGCATATAAACCATCAGCAATCTCACCATAATAATCTATCAGTTCTTTTGGTAACATTCCTGTTTTGTACGATACATCCATGATTCCATCTGATTCTGTTAAGGCTTTTTTGATAGCATCAGCAGTTGGTAAAATACCCATTTTCGCTAAACTATCTGTTAATGCTGAGTATGTTTCAGCTTGATAATCAGAATCACCACCTATTAATTCAGAAAAAGATAATTGTTTCCCACCATAATTAAGCATTTCAACTCGGGGTAAATTTGATATTCCTTTAATATAGTCAGTTGGAATGTTCATAAATTTTCTGAATTGTTCAACACCTGCCCGTTCTCCGCCTATTGCTGTATTAGTACTTCTATTTTTGTATTTCCATTCAGCTATACTTGTATTAGATAAACCTGTTCCTATACTATCTTGAAAATTAGATAACATGCTTTGCATGTTAACACCATATTTTTGTACAGCTTTTTGATCTTCGACTATTTCTTTAATCAATCCCACGGAGAGATCAGCCGTAAACTTAATAGTTTTTAAAGCAGAGGTTATCCCTGCTATCGCTGGGACTCTTTCAATCATTTTCTTACCAAAATCTCCAAACGCATCATTTAAACTACTTTTATCACCTTCTTTGTTTTTTCCTGTTTCTAGTGTACGTTTTAAATCTTCTAAGAAAGTTCGAAAGTCATCTCTAAAAGATGGCTTATTTTTTGTCATCTGTGAAAGTAATTCACCAGATTCATCTCTTAAAGAAGGAGCAATTTTTGAAACTTCTTCAATAAATTCTTCCATGCGCTCAGGTGTTTTTCGCAGTACTTTATCCCATCTGTCTAAATTTACCTGTAATTTTTCATATTGGTCTTGAAGAATATTTGACATCTTAATATCGTCTTCTGCAAATATATCACCTCTTATTTGAGACAGATGGTTTATTTGCTCCATGTTTTTACCTATTTCTCTCAACATTACATCAAGAGCAGACACGTCTTTTCGCTTATTGCCAATTATTTGGTTTGAATCTTCAACTATTTCATTAAAAGTTTTAATTGTGAGAGCTGTATTACTCATAGCAGTAATAAAGTCATCTAAAGATTTAGTAGCATTAGTTGACGGTGATAAACCTTTGATTGTTTCCTGCAACGCATCAACAGCCAACTTACGATTCGGATCTTGTTTACTCATACTGATTCTGGTATGAATAAGCGTTTCTTTTATTTCTTTTTCCAATGCAGGTAATAAAGCTTTCAATTCACGTAATCTTAATGAAGCGCGTTTTCTTGCATCTATTTCGGCTTGACCCTTTCCTTTATTTTTTTTAATATCTTCCTGTAATTTTTTGGATTCTTCCTGTATTGATGATAATCGTCTAAATGCGTTAGATGATTTAGAAGCGAATTTGTCCATTTCTTGATAAAAACCATAAATCGTTTTTGAACTGTCTCCCACAGATTTAGCTAATGATTCGGATGCATATTTCATGCTATTATTATATGTACCTTGTTCTTTGATGATTTTAATATACATATCATTAACACTACGTATCACTTTTAATTCATGTGCACGTAATTTTAATTCTTGTTGAAGAATTTTAGTTAAGTCACGTTCACGTTTAACTCTATCATAGATAAATTTATCTTCGTGCAACACATTATTTTTGTTTTTTGTATTACTGCCACTTCCACTATTTTGACGTTGCATTTCTTTATTATATTCAGACACAATAGATGGCATGCTACTTATAAATTTACTCACAATTGAATTGGAAAGATTTGTTATGTCTGTTGGAGTCATTGTATGTTTTTAGTTTGTATGTATCTATTTAATGTTTGGTGAACTTACCCACACCTAAAGGAGTGGGCTTCTCAACGATGGTTGCAGCTTAAGCTGCAACCATTTTTTGTTGTTGAGCAATCCCCGCCATTCCAGCGGTTTTAATATTGATTGCTGCATTTAGATCTCTACTCATTTCTAAATTACAACAATCACATTTGTATATGCGTTCTGACAAAAGTATTTTTGATTTGACATTTCCGCAATTGCTACATTTCTTCGTAGATGGAAAATATCTATCAATTACAAAACATTTTTTGCCATATAACTCGCATTTATATTGAATCATTTTTCGAAATTCATAAAAATATGAATCTTTCTTCAAGTGACCAATAAAATCCTTAACGGAAAGATCTTCTAAGCATACGAAATCATAGTCTTTTACAATTTGCAAACTAAGTTTATGATAAAAATCTTTACGTTGATTTCTAATGTGTAAGTGAATTTTACTCAACTTCTTTTTGTACAAATTGAATCTACTACTATTTTTAGATGCTCGACTCATCTTTCTTGAATACCTAATTATTTGATTTTGGCTTTCTTTCAAAAATTTAGGTATTAAAATTTCGTTTGTATCTGATAATACAAAAGTTTTACTATTTAAGTCAATTCCAATTGACTTGTTTATATCCAATTTTGTATTTGCTATTACTTCTTTGGTGCAATGAAAAATAATAAAATATTTAAAATTTTCATACTTAATAGTGCAAGATTTGAAATTGGTAGGAAAAGACCTATGAAATTTACACTTTAAATTACCCAATTTGGGTAATTTAATTGTTGAATAATCCATATCCAAATGTTTATCATTAATCATTAGAATATTAATGGATTTAACTGGCTGTCTTTTACTTTTAAATTTTGGGAAGCCTTTTTCTTTTTTGAAAGAGGTTTTCATTGCTTTTTCAAGATTCTTTAAAGTTTGTTGGAGAGTTGTGGATGGTGAATCATTCAACCATATTAACTCTTTTTTCAACTTTGTTAAATCTGTACAATTTTGGTAGAAAAAATTAAATTTGTTTGTTGATTTATATGTTTCAATTTCTCTATTCAAAAAGTGATTCCAAACAAATCTTGATTGGCCAAAAATGTTAGCCAATTGATTTTGTTGAGATTTATTTGGAAAGCATTCAAATTTGAAATTAAGATTCAATTGAAACCAATAAAGAAAAATTGTTACTTATTTATATCTAATAATTTTATAGGTAAGTGAATATTTTATCACTGCCCTAAAGAACAGGGCTTTCATATTCATCTTTCTTGGTAATATAATAGTTGACCATTAATTTTTAATACACTAAATCATAACAAATAAGACTGTATGAGTATGTCATTGTTAGCAAAACTTGAACGAATTCCTGGTGAAATTTGTAGATTACCATCTCATGGGATGGGTTATGATCTTGATATGTTTGATGATACTGTAACAAATGGGGATGTTATGGTTTATCCTGTATCGAGTTATGATGAGATTATCCTTAAAACCCCTGAAAAGTTATTATCAGGAACCGCAATTTTCGAAGTTTTTAGTCGTCGTATTCCATCAATTAAACATCCTGAAAAATTATTTCATAAAGATATTGATTTTTTGATGGCAGTGTTGAGAAAAGTTTCGTACGGGGATGAATTACAAATTTCATATAACCATGAATGTAAGGAAAATTCCAAAGAACATAACTATATTGTTAATGTTAATAATTTTTTAAGTCAAACTAAAAGAATTGACCCAACCAGTATTCAAAATACGTTTACCTTAGAAAATGGACAAGTAGTAAAATTAGGCTCAATGTTGTTTGCTGATATGTTGGAATTAACGCAACTTAGATTAAAAATGATGAATCAAGAAATTAGTAACACTGATGGACTCATTCTTCAATATGAACAAACAGCATGTGATGCATTATCACGTTCTATTATTAGTGTAGATGGTGTTGAGGATAAAGATCAAATCAAAGAATGGTTGTTTAATATTCCTGTTAGTTTTAGAGAAATTTTAAATAGTCAAATTGAAAGTTATAATTCTTCTTGGGGAATGGATACAGAACAATTTGTAACGTGTAAGGATTGTGGTGAAAAAATATCACTTAAACCCGTAGTGAATCCTGTAAGTTTTTTTATGTAACCCTGAGATATGGTACATCTCAGGACAAACAAAAAATGATAACAGATTTGCATATCAGTATTCGTGAAATAATTAAAGAATGTCAACGTATAGCATGGTATAGTAGGGGTTCAATACAATACGACTCTGCATATGATTTAACCCCATTTGAACGTCAAAATTTTATGCTAATGATTGAAGAAATTGTCAAAGATCAATGTAAGGGTGATGTATCAAGGATGATAATTTTTTAATTATTATCCTTGATAGTGTCAAGCCCAACACCCTGCATATTTTCGAATTAATTCAACAGCATCTTTAATTCTCTCAATATCTTCACGCCATAGTTGAGCTTTAATTTCATTGCCATCTTCTTCATATTGTTGAGCGATTATTTCTTTTTCATCAGCTTTTGATTCCATTACGTGGGCGGTATTGAGTACCATTTCATTGATGATAGTATATTTGTCTTTCATAGTAACACCTCATCATTAATGTTGATAACTTGTTCGATTTGTGCGTTTTTCATAATTTAGTTACCGCCTCGTGCCAATATTCAGGAAACATATAGTATGCATTTTTGATTAATTGGTCATAGCAACTATCAAGCATATAAGTAACACCATAGTCATTAACATCTCTAACAACACGTCCTGCTCCTTGTACTATATTAATAACTGCTTGCTTCATATACCATTCTTGTGAAACATCAGCTCTTTTCTTAACCCATTGATCACCCAAATATGGGTAAGGAACTTTAACAAAAATTGCAAAACGTCCTAGATCACCATTTAAATCCAATCCTTCCGTGATACTTGGTGAAATAAGTAATTTAACTTCATGTATATTACCAATAAAATCTTGAATTACCTTATCTCTATTACCATCATTATGCTCATATAAAATATGTGTTGTACCACGATTTGTTAATTCTTCGTGTAACCATTTGGACATTGCGAAACTAGACGTATGTATGATACCATTTTCGTTTTTATGTAAGTCCAACAAGTCCAACACAGTATTGATCATATTTTCCTTTAGAATATCATCATTATTCCAGTTTGCGTTTACCTTACCAATGGGTAAGTAAACAAACTGTCTATTTTCTTTAGCAAATGTTGTCGGTAACCTTAATATCTCACACTCTTCAGATGGTATACCCAATTCTTCAATAGTTTCTAAAATATTTGGGAATGTACCACTTAAAAATACCATTTTCTCACAATAATTTTGCATATATTTGATACAATTTTCAGCACCAAATAAATGTTTAATTTTCCATCCATTTTCCATAGTTACAATTGTGTGTTTGAAATCAAAGTCATTTTTTGACAATTTAACCATATCACCCATTTTCAGTAAATCTTCAAAACCACTATTATAGCGTTGTATAATCTTAGCTTGATTTACATCCAATTCACCTCTTTCGCCCATAATATATGGGTATTCATCTTCCATGAATGATAAATATTCACGCAATAAAGGAATTGCGACTTCATTAAAATATCTACATAAATGTTCATATGTGTCGATATCCATATAATCAACTTCATAATACCCACATTTTTCAACAGTCCACTCTAATGTATTGAAATCTGTGAGAAATGATTCTAATTTATGTGCTTCATCGCAAATTATTGATGAAAATCTAACATCTCTAAAATTTTCTGAATATTCCTTTAGTGATAGAAATAAATCATAATTCATAACACATAATTGAGATGCTAATGCTTTTTCTCTTGCTTTGTCGTATGGACAAGCCTTACATTTCGTACCAAATAAAGCACCTGTTTCACAGTTAGTGTTTTTACTACTACACTTATAATTCTGTCTACCATAAAAAGATGCAAGATTTATTTTGTTTCTTTTTGATACATCTTCGTATTGTTTTTGTAGTATTTTTTGTGGTGTTAGAATACATGTATTACCACCAATAAGTTTGTTAATGTAATTACCAATTGTAATTGCAATATTTGATTTACCTGAGCCAACAGATGCCTCTATAAAGAAATATTTCTTTTTGGGTTCTTTTAACAGAAATGTTTCTATCCATGCGAAACTAATTTCTTGTACCTCTCTTGGCTGAGATGTAAAACACCAAGAATCAAAGATATCTGTCATATATTTTTTCCATTAAGATAAAAATGAAATATAATTATAACAAAAATACAAAGGTAAGTAAAAAACCAAATATTATTTTTATTATACATATAATGGGATAGTTGGTTCACTTCGTTCACAAAAAATAATTATTAATTTCATTGCATTCAATTAATAATTATTTTTAATAAGAAATTTTATTTTTATGTGTATCTGTATAACAAACACACATAAAAAACAATATTATTATAATAGTTGGTTCACTTCGTTCACAAAAAATGATTACTAATTTCATTACATTCAATTATTAATCATTTTTATATAAATAATTAATATAAATGATTAATAATTAATATAAATGATTAATAATTAATATAAATAATTATAATCATCATTTTTTCATAATAATTAATTATACACCTGTTTAAAAAACGTGTCAACATGGTTTTAAAAAACCAACTTTTAGATAACAAGTTCTTTAAAATTTTTATCTGTTTTTAAAAACAAATTTAATTTTTGATATAAAAATCATTTAAAAACACGTTAAAAATCGTTTTTAACGTACGATAATTTTAAAAACGTATATTTTATCAAAAATAGATGTACCACACCGTAAAAACGATTTTTACGCGTGGTTTAAGAATTAATAAATTGGTTTAACAAATTATTATAAATTGAATGTTCTTTTTTTGCTTCTTCTAAAAAAGCATTAATTATTGAGGTTTGCTCGTCGAATGATAATAGTGTGAAGTTTTTAATCACATCTAGTCCTGTTTCAAGGTCAACAATAACAAATCCTTTATATCCACAATAATGTGGAATGTGTTGATTTATCACACATGAGGGAATCGCCATACCAGTAAATATTCTTGTGGTTTTAAATATAACCAATGATAATGTATTGGTATTGATACCATCATGTATACTTTTACTCAACCATTCATCCATTTTATTATCACCAGTTGAAGATAATAAATTATGATATAATGGACTTTTGTCATAGTGTTTGCATTCAATATTGAATGCAAACCATTTAGGGACCATTATATCACCAGCTAATGCGTTTTTCACTTCTGATGACATGCCTTTGCGTTTACCCCAATTGGATTTTCCAACGAAGGCTCCACTTCCAAAAGCTCTTGAAAATTCGTCAGTTGCAAAAAAATCATTTAACTTTTTTGCAACGTCGCGTTCAAAAGTACTACCTTTGATTTTTGATTTACTGGGCATAGTTTATTCATCCATGAAATCATTTGTACTTCTAGTTGTTAGTATTTCCTTTGTTGCTAGAGATACAACACTATCATGCCAAATTACATTATATGGTTCATTTAAAATTCTTAAATCATCAATATCTCTCAAAGTTAATACTTGTCCAGCAATTGCTGGACAAGTATTAACGAAAAACCGTTTAATCATTTCATTCGCCACGACAATAAAACATTTTATTTGTGATTGTGTTACTGCTGTGATAATATGGTCAATATCCCTGGAACTAGAAAAGATAAATTCTTTGATTGCTGACATTACTAAGACTCCTGTTGTACGTTGGAAAAATTGTTTTGTAGTGTTACTTTAAATTTACTATCATAATGAATATGAGTAACCTCTTCTCTATGAGTTACAATGAAAATTTTGATATTTTCTTTCTTGGACTTCTCGCGAATTAATTTAACTGTATTTGCAACACCATTAGCACTTAAACCTGTATCCAAACACTCATCTAACATTAACAGATTGATTGGTGAATGCATTCTAGCTATTACATCTCTAAATGCCAAACATAACGCAATATTTACTCTAGCAATTTGACCATTTGAAATGGTACTAAACGCAAATGCACGACCATTTAATTCAATTTTTGTTAGTAATTCTTCTGTGAAGTATACTAAATGAGGTAATTTAAGTTGGGTCAAATATTCATTGATTTTGGTATTCAAAAAAGGTAAGTTTTGTTTTAGTAGTGATTTACGCACAAAACTGTCTTTTTTTGTCAACAACTTAACCAAAAATTCACTATGTTCTATTTCTTTCGTCAAGTTTTGTTTTTTTGAATAATCAATGTCAATTAATGTTTGATCGATTGTTTCTAAGGCTATCTCAAAAGGATTTGATGATTTGCGTAACATTTCGAGTTTGCTCTCTAGTACAGCTTTTTCCGAGAACACACGTGAAATATTTGGATATTCATCAACATATTGAAGTTTCGTGACATCTATTTCAATATTTTTCAAAATATTTTCATGCTCGAGTTTTTCTTGTGTTAATTCACTTATCATATCATTATTTTCAATAATAATACGTTGTTTGTTTTTTAATTTTTGCTCATCAGTGTGAACTTGCTTGCAAAATGGGCAAATATTTTGTGATAGAGCTGTAATCTCAATATTCAGAGATTGTTGTTCTTTTGATAAATCATTTATATCACGAGTAATCTCTTTAATTATTGATTGTGTCTTTTTAGCATTATCTCTTAAAAGATTAATAGTATCAATATCAGAAATAATACGCTCAACATTTTCAGGAATTGATTGTAATTGATTTTGAATACGTTTAATATCTTTCAGTTTGGTTTGTTCCCAATTATCAAAATTATTAATTAAATTTTGCATGGTGGACATTTTTTGGTTGTTTAGCTGCTCTTTCTGATTTAAAATTTCCAACTCAATCTTTAATTCATCCTTCATAGATTTAGTGAGTTTTTTGATGTTTTCAGCTTTCGTTGTTAATTCTTTTAATCGAAATAAATCTTCCAATATATCTGTTTGAGATAATTCTGTTGAAGATGTAACAGGTAAGGAAAAAAAAGGAGTATTAGAAGCTGAAAATAAAACCATTCTAGTAAATGTTTCAAACTGCAATCCAATAATATCTTTAATAAATTTATTGGTGTTTGCTGCAGAATCTTTGGTTAAATCTTTAACCACGATACCATTTTGATCAATGATTTCAAAAGTTACATCATTTATACTTTTTTTGCCAAATTTTCTACGTCTTGTTATTTTATACAGAATTTGTGATTTTTCAAATACTAGTTCACAATACAGGTTTGTTTTATTAATGTTGTTAATCATATCATCGAATGTAACATTGTTTTTAATAACTCTATCATACAAACAATATGAAACAGCGTTCAAAATGGTTGATTTACCAGTACCAGATTTACATTTATCATTATCATCATAAACTACATCATGATTTTCACCATAAATCAAATTAAATAATCCAGCATCATCAAACACAACCGTATTCAAATTATTACCATAAGAGTAAAGATTTTTAAAACTCAACTGTTTGAAAGTTATAGCATCTGAAGTTGAATTAAATGTATCAAATTCACCACTTTTGTTTAAAATGGATTTTAATAGTGCGTTATCAATATCAGGTGATACAATATTATCAATCATCTGATCTAATAGCTGTTTGAGTGTTGAAAAATCAGACACGTTTATTTGCTCATCCGCATCCAATGAAAACATATCTTCAAATGCTATTTTAGGTTCTTCGCATAAAACTTCTCTGATACCTGTTAACGATAGTTGTTTTTTAACTTCAACTAATTGTTCTTGTTCAACAATAACATCCATTAAACATTTAACACGTGATTTGGGTGGAAATGATACTTTATCGATTTCAGAATATTTTATACGATGATATGTTGGCTGATCAGGCCACGCTAAGAAAGAAAGTTGCAAATCAGTTTCATTAAGGATACATATCCCACGTTCTGTATCATTAACATCTGAAAAATCCATCGGAAATGTATTTCCAATATAAGTAGTATTATCTGCACTCTGTCTTTTATGGTAATGTCCACTTAGTATAAGTTTAACATACTTAAAACTATTATGAGAAGGACCACCTTCCTTTTTTGTGTTGTATGATGTTATACTAAACCCTTCAAATTCAAAATGACCCGCCCAAATAGGAATATTTTTATATTGATGTAATGAATCATACTCGTCTTCAAACAAAAATGGGCAAAATAACATATTATCATGTATAGTAGGTTTATCAACAATAATAAAATTTGATAATTCATTATAATGGACTGTTGAAAAATGTTCTCTTGAATAACGTTTATATAAATCATGATTACCAATACAAAACAATATTGGTATGTTTAATGAATTTAATAATTGAGCACTATCATACCCATAAGTCATGGTCATAACATCGATAGCGTTTCTATTTTCAAACCAATCACCGAGAAAACCAATTCTTGTGATCTCAGGATGATTGATACAATAATCATACACCCATTTAACAAAATTATAACAATCTGTGTTATGCTCTATTGAATTATTGCGACGTCCAAAATGAATATCCGTAAAAAAAAGTGTAGACATAAAATTCCCGTTTGATAAAAGTATTGTGATATGTTGTATTATATCCTAATCAATCCGTTCTTCACAGATTAATGTATGGTTTTCATCATGTTCTTCAGATATATCTTTTTCTGAATCAATGTCGGATATTTCTTCATACTTCGGCAACGGTACTCCATCGATTGTTTCATCACGATCACCTCCAATCGAGAATCCACGAACATTTTCATAATCTTCTTCAGAAAAACCAAACGATGGATTTAATCCATTATCTACCATAATAGAATCTCGACCACGTTGTTCTTTTTTCTCCACACGTAATACATGATTAAATGCATTTTTTACAAAAGATGTGTAGTATGCAAAACAATTTGAATATTTCAAATCAAATTTATACCATCCCTTACATAAAGTTAATATAGCTGTACCTTTCATTTCATCCAAATACGTATATGAAGCATAGCATGATTTCTTAGCGATATTGTCAACAAGTTGAATAAACATTCGACCCATTTCTTCTGTCATTTTTCCTTGTGCTAAGCTTTTTTCTAATTCTGCTCGCAAATCCTTGTTTGTTAAATAAATTACTGGTTTTCGTTGAATACTCATATGGCTAATCCATTTTTCCCCAACTATATACACTATTTTATGTATATTTGCAACACATTAAATACACATAAAACATTTTTATGGCTTTTATTATACCAAAAGATCAGGGTACGATTAACCAACATTTTCGATCAATGATTACACTGTCAGATGGAAAAAATATGTTGGTATTTGACTGTAATCCGAAAATTAACGAAACAACAAATGTTACTTATAACAAAAAAAACGTGTCTCAGTTACCAACAAGTATCAATTACTTTGACAGTGTTTCAGCCCGAACGTTTAACTTATCAGATATAAAATTTATATCAAGAACACGTCAAGAGGCTCAAAACAATAATAATGCAATATATTATTTGAGATATTTAACTAAACCTAATTTTGGTATGCTTAGTAATGGATTACCACCAAAAGTATTGCTTTTAAGTGGATTTAATTCATCAAATAATTCTGAATCTATTGGAGCGTTAAATAGTATTCCAGTAGTTATCACTAATTTGGATATTGATTGGCCAAATGATTGTGATTTTATCCCTGATAATAATGGAGTAGCTACACCAATTATCAGAACAGGTTCTATATCTCTCTTGGAATTTCATAGCCCCAAACAAATTTCTGAGTTTGATTTGCAAAAATTCTTAAATGGTCAATTATTAGGTTGGTAAAAATGAAAAGATTAGAAAGTGGTGTAATTTTATCAGAGAATGGAAAACAATTTTGGGTTGGCAAACAAATAGAACAACATTATACAGATACCGTTTTGGTGTTGGTACCAAAATATAACACTCAACCAGATTTGTTAGCATATGAGTTTTATGGTAACACTGTTTACGAATGGTTGATACTGTATTACAATAACATAACTGATCCTTGGACAGAATTTGTTACTGGTAAAACAATTAGATTACCAGTGTTGGATAGAATTAAGTGAGTTTATAATGAAATTTGGAACAGATAACCCTCTGAATGAGTTTATATCATATACGGTACGATACAGACTCTTTTGTACAACCAGGTTTGAAGATGCTATTAAATTAGTGCAAAATATTAACAGTGAACGTTTCTTAAACAAACTGGTTTTGTATAATACATCTGAACAAACTTTTATACGTGATAAAATAATTGATAAAGATAAAGGGTTTGTATATTACGACATTGTGGATTCTGCACGAGACGTAGATTTGTTTGTGACAAAATATGATTTGACAAGTTTTTTGAATATTAGTCCAAATGATACAAGGGGTTATGGTGAAGCTATTCAAATGCAAATTGATATTCATGAAGCATATAGTGGGAATTTTATAGGATGGTTAAGTCGGTTATTAGATGAGGCGGATTCTGAGCAACTTTTCTTTGTTATTAAGCCTATTTTTACAGGATTAATTAATGATGGTGAAACGTTTACAGAAAAAACATATAAAGATAATCCAGCCAATATTATGATACTAACAGAATTATTGGCTGATTTCTCAACACAAGGTTCTAATTATACGTTAAAGGGTGTATGTAATATAGGCGGTATTGGTAATTTACCATCCAAACATTTAAATATTATAGATCAGTTATCTGTTAATATTCCACCAAATTCATCGTTTGAAACCTTTTTTGAACAAACTTTAGTTCAAAAACTAAACAACATTGTAGAAACGAGACATCTAAAAGATAGTGGAACAAAAACTTTTTCAAGGTATCAATATAAAATAGTACTAGATAATGAATACAAAACAGCAGAGTATAAATTTGACAATATAACAACAATAGCAACCAAAACAGGAAAAAAAGATCCAACGTTATCGTTCAGAGATTGTAATGTTTATGACATGTTGTTTAAATTACTCGCATGTTCCAATCAAATATTAACTAATGCTCAAAAAACAGATGATTACAAAATAATAAACAACAAGAAAGTTCTCAAATACTCAAGACCTTATATAACTAGTGAAATGGTTGAAGTTAAGAATAATGTTAAAGTAATTACATTTAAAATTAATAAACAATATTTTTTCAAAACCAATGATTCTTTAAGTTTAATTAATGGTATTGAGGATATTAAAACAATTGAAAGTATGTTTGACGTAGCTGATATACGACCTGAAATACTGATTTATCAGTATTTATTTACTGGAAAAAATGTTGATGTTTTAGATTACAGAATGGCGATATCCCGTGGTATCGTGGCCACATTAGTAAACGAATCTAATAATCTGTTAACATCTAATACACAGGTTAATGGAAATTTGCTAAACACAGTAAACACAGATCAAATTTTAAATAAACAAGCAGAACAAACAGCTCTTAAAAATCAACAACAAGCCACAATAAATCAAAATAACAGTTTGACAAGTGGATTTTATGATGTTATCAATAGAGCTAGTTTCATGGAAGTTGTGCAAAATAAACTAACTGTGACCGGAAATCCTATATTATTTGGTTCGTTAGCTGAGGGTTATGAAAATAGAGATTTGAAAAATAAACCTTTATTGTTTGTTCGAGAAAAAATACCAGCTATGATTTTTGTTGATGTTCAGTATCCAACATCTCCTGAATTTTGGACTCATGAAACAAACTATACACAAAAACCACTATTAGATTCATTTTGGTATAGAGGCATCCAACAAATTTTAAAGATACAATCTGTTTTTGAAGGTAACAATTTTTATCATATTATAGATACATATCCTTTAATGACAGACAGTCAACAAGCTGGCGACATTTTACAAGAATTAAGTAACCAAGTTGCTGAAGAATTAAAATTACAATCAACAGCTACTTCCGCTGTGGAAAAAGTAAAGAATGAACAAGAAAAAATTAACGCCGTTCAAACCGCAACTATTAAAAATACAAGTTCAAGTAAATCTGCTCAATCCATGCATCAACGTTTACCTGCTGCTGTTGCTAACTTTAAACTAAATCCTCAAGCACCTGTGTCCCAAATAACTGTCGCATCATCATATGGTGTTCCACGTAAACGTAAGAAATTAATTAAAGGTAAATATGTTACTGTTCAGGGATATCATTATGGTACTGATTTACACGCTGGTGCTGGAACTGCTGTAAAAAGTGGTATTGCAGGAACAATAACCTGTTTTGCAACAAGTACAGATTTAGCAGCTGGCTATGGAATTGATATTGTGGGTAATAATGGTATTACTATTAGATACTTTCACGTCAAACCATTAGCAAAATTTCTAGGAAAAAACAGAGTAACAACTGTAACAGATACGGATGTTATTGGAACAGTTGCAAACTTTCCAGCAAATTCTACATCTAAACCACACATTCATATTGAATTATTTTATGAAGGCAAATTGTATAATTCTTTGCAGGTATTAAATAATCCCAACTTTAAAAATGATGCTGATGTTATAAACATTCAATTTTAGGAACAAATATGTCAATTGATATTTCTGAAGAATATTATGATCGCGAACCCCACACTTTTTCAAAAATAACACTTGGAGTTGTTGAAAAAGTAGACGACACACTTCAACAATTACGTTTGTATATTAGATGTCCATCTCTTGGTGATTTTCCAGAAAAATTAACAGATGATTTACCAGTTAGTTTTTTAATGTCACCATTATTGGGAGAATCTGTGTATCGAGATGATGGTTCAGGTTTACCAGAGGGCTCAACATGCTATGGGTTGGTTTTACCACCACGAGTGGGTGCTCAAGCTATTGTTGCTTGTATTGATGATAATACTGATCTACGTATCTGTTTGGGATTTATTAATACAGACTTTATTTTAGACACATTTCCGGGAGGACGCTACACAACAAGTAACAACACAGCAGTTGGTCCTCTCACATCAGATGAATATGCGTTATCTAAACAAAGTCGATATTATGCACAAGCTTTTGGTGATTATGATGAATCCAATTTCGAAAAAATATCAAGATGTTATGATAGACCCATCTCTAAAATACCAGATTATCTTGAAGAGGAAATAAAAAACATAACAACAAATGATACACCATTAAAAATGAATAATGGTAGTGATATACAGTTAAATCAAGGTTATACTGATGACCCCAACTTACCCGACGTGGATCAAAAAGCAGGTACTGTATATGGATTAACTACACCAATGGGTCATATGATTTACTGTGATGATGCTCCTACTAATAGTAGAGTCAAGGTTAGAACAGCGAATGGTTCCCAAATATTACTTGATGATACAAATGAAAGAATTTATATTAATACTGCAGAGGGCAATAGTTGGATAGAGATGGATTATGACGGAAATGTTGATATGTTCTGTTATAATTATAATGTGCATGCCACTAATGATGTTAATATTACTGCTGATAACAATATCAACATAAAATCAACAAATTTCAACAATGTGGTTATTAATAATGCTAAATTCAAGCAAAACAATCTTAGCATTGATACTACAACAAAAACCATTTTATACTCAAACATAATAAATGAAACTTTTAATACTCACGTATACAAAAGCGATAATACAGAAGCTTTATGTACAAACTTCAAACAAAAATCCACAAATATTTCTTTTGATAGTGATAAGTTTGAATCTCTATCACAAACATTGCTTTTAACAGGATCTGATGCAAATATTTTAGGTTCATCCCAAATATTACTAACAGGTGGCTCTATACATTTTAATGGTCCTAGTGCACAAGCAGCTAATAGTGTCACTACAACAACACCCGAGATGCCCACCTTTACAAAATGGACAACTCGTCGTCCTGATCATGAGCCTTGGCCGAGAATGAGTTTTGCTGATGATGATGTAAATCATACAGTGTATAAATTTAGTTCTACTGATCCCAATATTGGAAAGGAAAATATATCAAACTTAATGTATAGACGCAGAAACGCTTTTTGGAGAAGATGAATACAACTGTTAAATACATAAAAATTTAGTTACATCATGAATATTGTGTTTAAGGGAATTTCAACATTTTTGTATGGAATTTCACAAAGGAAAATTAGCTTACAGGATGAAGACCTAATAAAGCGTGATATATTAAACGCTTTGTTTACATCAAAGGGCTCTGTTCCAAAAAATCGTAATTTCGGAACAAGTTTACCAACTTTGTTAATGAAACAAATGACTGATGAATTAATAGTAGATGTTAAACAAGAAATATTACAAACTCTCTCAAATGAACCTAGAATTAGGGTTACTAACATTTCTGAAACAGTTAACTACGAACAAAAACGGTTGGATTTCATTATAGTTTTTGAAATAGTAACAATTCCTTTTTCAAATTCAGTATTGGATTTATTTTTAACTTTCACAGGGTAATACAAATCAATGTCAAAATTTAATATAGTTAAACAATCTTATCAATTAGCAACGTTTTCGGCGTATGATTTTGCTACTGTTAAAAGAGCCTTGGTTGATAACATCAAACGAGAATTTCCTGAAACATTTAATGATTTCACAGAATTTAGTGAACTAATAATGATCATTAATTCTTTTGCGTACATATCAGAATTATTTGCTTATAGATTGGATATAAACGCACAAGAAAACTTTATTCAATTAGCTAGCATCAAAGAAAATGTCATAAGATTGGCACAATGGATAGGATATAACCCTAAACGTTGCATTCCAGCCAGAGGATTATTTAAATTACAGTCCCTCACACCATCCTTTGATGTTATTGACAATAGAGGTGAAAATTTACGTAACAAAACTATTAGATGGAATGATCCTAATAATGTGTTTTGGAAATCTCAGTTTTTAACAATTATACAAACAAGTATAAACGAAGAATTACAAAATCCACTGGAATCTAATCGAGTGCAGATTAATAATACATTAATTGAAAAATATTCTTTTGAAAATTTACAAACGAAATTTGGTACACTTTCATTCAAATCTTTAGATGCTACCAATTTCAATGTATTATCTTCCACAATAGATGAAAAGGGTTTTGTTGAAAACAATCCAAGATCAACAAATAAAACATCTTTGTTTTTCTTAGATGATAGCACTAGCGATTCTTCTCCGACAACAGGCTTCTTTTTAGATGCTGTGCAGGGAGATATTCAGAGTATACCAGTTTTATTTGAAAATGTAGTACCAAATCGCACATACGCAATAAATGTGCCTAATATAAATGAATTTGATGTTTGGTTATATGAGGTTGACACAAATCAGTTTTGGTATAATTCAAGTAAGCTGTATTTTATAGACAAACCATCAACAAAACTTTTTAAAGTTAACACCATTAATGACAATACTATTGATTTAGAATTTGGTGATGGTGTTATTAGTGAAATTCCTGTTGGAAATTTCTTGGTATTTTTTAGAACATCAATTAATGATAACATTTTAATTGATAAAAATTCACTAAGTAACTTATCAATCAATATTCCGTTATTCATAAACAACAATAAAACCAACTTAAATGCATCTATCAGTTGTGAAACAGATCTTTACGCTATTGGTTCAGAAGATATGCAACATATTAAACGAGTCGCATCTTCACTCTACCAAACACAAGATAGATTAGTCACTGAATATGATTTCAAACACTTCCTGCAACAAGATCCAAGAATTTTGTGTGCCAATCCTCAAAATATAAAATCAATTGGTGAAACATCATATTTTAAATGGATGCAACAATCTAATTCAAATTTTAATTTGTTGTTTGATGATTTACATATTTTTAATGATGTTGAAATAAGTGTCGATAGTTATAATGATATATCAATACAAGATGTTATAGAAAGAATTGAACAGTTACTTGCCCAAAATACTTTAATGCAAACTCAATCATCTTTATTCATGGTAAATCCAACAAGAAGTTTATTGAATAGACAGGTAGGAAGTGAATTTGATACATTGCAAACTTTATTAGGGTATAGTAATAATACTTTAACAAATTTTCCTTTATGTTTATCAAAATCAACTACGAACGATATTTGGGAATTTACGATAACATCAAGACAACAAAACAATCCTGTTTGGAATTTTAATAATATAATAATTGTGGATAAAATTTCAACAAATACTAATACCGTTTGGAAAATCTATAGTAAACATACTAATATTGTTGTTGGTAAAAATAATACTCAATTTATTCATAATGATTTCTTAACACAACAGAAATTTACAATCCATCCATATAATTTGAATATGAATAATATACCACTATCAAATACCATAACATTAGAAACAGTTAGTAGTGTAATACATAACGGGTTGATTGTAAAGAACGCTCTACGTGCATATAGTAAGGATACTGACAACAATGGTATACCAAATATTTTAAATTTACATGATGAATTAAATTTCTCTTTAAAACATTATGTTTGTTCCACATATATCGAGAGTGGAAATTATTATATAGATATACCATTTGAAAATCTACCTGTTATACCTTACACAAATGACGTAACTAAGGTAACAGATACAAGCAATAACAACGTCGTGTATGAGTACAGCACCAATAATTACGAGCCAACTAGAAAAATCAAAGTATTGACAACAGATACATCTGTTAATGTGTTTGTTAAACAATATATCTTTATTAAAACAAGTAGTACATATGAATTTATCAACAAATCATATGACATTTTTAATAAAATCATTGCTGTTAATGATAAACATCCCGAATACAAACGTTGCATTGGAAAGGGTAATGTAATTGGTAAATATAATTTTAATATACCTTTTTATCAAGTACTGAATCCTGAACACACCAATTTAATAACAATTGATATTATAACAAAACAAATGATAGAATCATTTAAAAAATATCTTTCTTATGATGTACCGTATGTGCCAGAAAATTCGTTTGATCTAACCAATAAGTTCACCTACCTTATACAAAAAAGTATGTTTACTGATGTGGTATCATTGACACCAGGTAAAATTTCAGCATTTATTGGGAGTAAAAGTGATATATCAAGACGGTATGTTATTAATATTCGCAAGAATCCCAATGGATATATGCTACCTATTGATATAAAAAACGCTGTTATACAAATTTTAACAGAGGCATTCGAATCCGATTTTGTTATGGGTGAGATAATTTACGCAGCTCAAATTATAGGTATAATAATGTATAAATTATCTCAAGAGGTTCTAGATATAAATATACTATCTACTAATCCTCTAACCTTTGGACAAGAGATAGATACAATTGTAGGTGATTCAAACGAACTCCTATATCCCCACATTACATATAATGACATAAACATCAGTTGACCCTGTTTCTTAAAACAGGGAAACTTTGTTAAATATTTTTATCAAAGTTATAACGGTTATGTCTAAAAAAATTATTTCATTAATTCCTGACACTATCAAGTCACCAATAAATCGCGTCTTATATGATAAGGTTTTCCAGAAATATTTTGATCCAAAGGATCAAAATATTTCTACTATTAATATGGATCTTGATAGAGAAAAATATGAAATAACACCATCTGTAAATATTGATAGTAATATTTCTTATTATCAACCCATCATAACCATTGATAACAAAGAATATAGTTTTTACGATATAATAAGTCTTTTGCAATATCAAAATTTTAACATAGGATTAGATAATACATTTCATAATGATGGAATGGATGTTTGGGCCTCATGTAATACAAATAGTTTAAAATTACCCATTAACATTGATAAATTTGTTAATTATGCTGACTATTGTTGGGTAGGTAACACAAAGCCAAATTATGTTGTTATCAGAAATGATTTTATCCAGCAAAAAGAAATTGAAATTAACAATGCACGAGTAGCAAACAACAACGCTCTTGTTGCTATTCTCCAATCTGAAATTACAAATAACATTAACACTCTAGATCCAAATGGTGGGTTTGATAATGCATCTTATGGATTTGATGAATATAATTTCGATTCACAAATTGTAAGCACTAGTACACTATCTGGTACAAATTGGGAATTTAATAACAGATGGATTCACAAAGATGATTTGGAAATTGGTGCTCAATATCAAATTGCAAAAATGCCAATTATAGAATATTCAAATAAAATTGAATTAGTGAAATGGATTAAAATTACCCATGCATGGAAATACCGTATTTCATCTGTTGCAGAATGGCAGGAAGTTGATTTTGCTCCATCATCTCAAGAAATATTATCTGGTCAACGTGAGCTTGTTGATATATTCACATATAATTACATTAACAACAATGATAAAAGAATATATTTTTTAGCAAATTCAATACCCTTTTTGAATGGATCTCAATTTGTTATTGATGGTTCTGATATTAGATGGACTGTTAATGGTGCAATTCAAACTGACGTATCAGGTTTGAAATATATCGAAGTTTTAGAAGATAATTTTAGATATTTCAGGTTTAGTGATTCGAAACAATTAGCTATATTAGACAACTATGACGTGATTAATGTTGATAGTACTGGAGCTAATACTACTATAACTGTTAAGGGTAATCTATCAAGTTTCATTAGTCTTAGTGGTTCTTTTACAATATTGAATTTTTTCAATGAGTTTGCTCAAATTTACAATTATGATTCATACATCATAAACTCAGGCAATACTGTTATAACTTTAAACAACGCATCTCCACGTCCAACTAATGATTTAAATGGACGATTCACACCAACAACATTTACCTCCCGAGGAGATGAGTGGATAGGTTTCTTCAATCAATGGTGCTATGATGGTATTAAACATTCAAAAGTCACTAATGATGTTGTTGAAATACAACCAATAGGTATTGATGTTGATAAAAACACTCTCAATGAAATTGTTCAAGTAATAGAATTAGGCACAAGCGTACCTAATTCAGATCTGTTAGTAAAGTTAACCATTAATAATATATCAGTTTATGATTTTGAATATGGTAATTATGATGGAATTACTTTTGAGCCCTTAACATCAATATACGGATTAATTAATGCTATTAAATTGACAAATGCAATAACCATAACCGTCCCACTAAATATCAAGATCACGTTTGGTGCTTGTACTGCAACAGATATACCAAAAGAAAATCTACAAGTCAGAACGGATATCGAAACAAAGACTATATCAAATGTTTCTTTATTGGAATATCAAACTTTTAATCAAAAACAAACAAAATTTAACATATATCCATTGTTTAAACAATACACTCTTTCTGCGACACCCCAATTAATGGATAAAGGTGTTCATATTATTAAACACAAACAAGACAAAAATGGATTGTATATACCTGAAATCAACACTACTGTTGCTAATAACAACAGTGACCTTTTGTTTGATATAGATATCTGCCAAGATTCAAAACATACAATGTATAAGATTAACAACGAATACAAACATCTTTGGTCCAATCAAACCACAACAGTTGTTCCTATTTTACAAGTTGATTCTAATGGTTATGCACCAACTTCAATACATTACACAAGTAACACAACACAATTTCCTTCAATTCCAGATTACTTATATGGAAATATAAACAACAACACATTTAGTGTTGTATCTAGAAATGATTTGTCAAAACATTTTGATACAATAGCTCAACTTAATAATGCACCAATTAGAGTATTGAGTGATGTTAATTACCATGATAACACCATATCCAATTTGAATATTTTTGATACTATTTTCCCATACGTGGTGAATATCATAACCAACAACAAAAAAATTGATGTGGTATTTGAAGCTCACAAACAAATGCGATTATCTTATCTTAGTATTTTCTTAAATGAATTATTCCAAACATTCAATGGAACCAATTTTTTAAATAAAAATGATTGGTATGAAAATATTAAAAATCAAATTTTAATATATGATTCATTAAAAATCTATGATAATCAATTGAATCATCCACTAACACCTGCTATGCTAACAAAATCATTTGCTACACAACCGTTTGTTAGTTCAAATTACATAATGTCACATGATGGTATATTGATTGAATATGATATGCTAAAGTCTTTATATATAAATAAAATGACACTTACGTCTACATATGCGACAACACCGCCGTTATCGCCATCAATTAATCAGGTATACTATGACAATGACCATTTTTACATTTACAATGGTGTTGCATGGCAGCAAGAAACAATACATAGTGTTGTTTTAGATATATTATCAATGCTTGAAACAGAATTGTATAATATGTGCATTACTATAGATAGCCCTATTCTCAATGCACAGATTAATAATGCTCATTTTGAGCGTACCCAAACACAATTATACCTAAAATATGCTGATTCAATTCAAAATAAATATCCTTTTTCCAATAGAACAGAGTATGATTTATCAAATGCTTTTACGTGGAATTATCTGGAAATTATTGATATCACAAACGTAACATCACCAATTGTTGGATTACCTACATTAACAATTAACCATTGGGGTGCATCCTACAAAGAAATATATAACAATTTATTTAATACACCATATCCAAACATTGAACCTTGGAAAATTCAAGGCTACAAGTTGAAGCCTTCTTGGTGGGACACGTATTATAAAGATAACACCAATACCAGATTATGGAATTCTTTGATGTGGTCAAACATTTTGTCTGGTATTGTACCTTCTTCGGAATTGTTACCTGATGGTATTACGGTTAGTACAGGCTCAATTGGTAGCTGTCAAATGTATAATTTTGTACCTGTTAATACAACAGCTAGTGTAATTGGTGGTGTAATGTCAGATGGATTATTGCCACCATTTAGAAGTGCAGTTGATTCGTTATACAATAATGTATTAATTAACAACGTTAATTTGATCGATTTATCTAAGTCTAATAATGCTGAAGATGTATTCGGTTATGGAACTCTAAGTGAGTGGAGATGGAAACAACAAATAACCCATAATTACGATGTGTTGTTAGGTATGGTTAAATCAGATCCAAGAAATTTATTTAAATTCCGTAATGTTATTGAAATTGATAACGTTAAATTTGACAATGGATTATTAATAACACCATCAAATATTAGAGACACTGATGTTAATTTCATATACGAGTTATACAAAAAATATGGAAACTTTTATAATAAATTACTTTCACCTGAAGAGTTTACTGACTTGAACACATCAATGGCAATAATACCTGGAACATATGTTAACAGAGATGTTGTTGCAATAGATCAAATTAATAGGGATTTGGTTGATGTACTGCGGAAACAAAATCAATTTAATGTAATCAAACCCGTCACAAATTTTAAAATATCCATACAAAATATAGATGCTTCTAAACGCTCTGATTTGTTACATAATTGCTCTTTCAGCATAAACTCTGTAACATCATCTGTAAATGTTGTAGAAATTTTTCCATCAATTTATAGCAAATTAGCATTCACTACATCAAATTCTGCAACAATAAATACTGATGTTTATAATCAGCTCATAACTGGAACAAAAATAACCGTAACGTGGGATGGATATACACCAGAAGAATTCATTGAACAAACAGATTTTTACGTAATAAAACGAGGGTCAAATACAATATCTTTATGCAGATCAATAAAAGAACTTGATACTACAAACTACATCAATTTACCTATAAATTATCCATATGACGTGTATATTGGTGTAATAACAAAACAATTTGGTGTATTGAACCGTCAAATAATATCAAAAGATTTTAATATTTATGCATCAAATTTTAATGAATCACGGACTGTTACGCTACCTGTTATTGTAAATGGAATTCAGGAATTAATTAATTTTTTACATGGATATGTTTTGAAACTCAACAATGAAGGAATTTTTGAAACACATTTTACATTACAAAACACTAACGAGGTGTATAATAGAGTTGAAAATTTTCAATTGGCATTGGAAATATTACTCGCAACAATATACAATGATAAAACAAACAGAACATTGTTTTTTGGAAATGATTATTATTGTAACATATTTAAAAACACATTATTTATCAATACAGAAAAACAGTTATTATCATTAGCTCATGATGAACAATTACGAGACTTGTCGTTATTATATGATATGCAAAATAATAATATACCAACTTCTCAAATTGTAGCATTCCGAACTAATCCAATTATCGTTGAATCTGCTGTTAATATAGGTGGTGCTTTGTTAAGTTTAACAACTTCACAAGATATCATTAAACTAGATAACACTGTTTTTACAATGCATAACAAAGCATACCCGTCATCAATTTCTTTGACAAGTGGTGTATTATCTACAACTGCTGGATTTGTTGATATTGATGGTACGTATGAATATAATTTTGAGGAGTTAACTACAAACTTTAAAAATATAAACACAACATCCAAAACCAATCCTCAACTAAAGTCTTTATCACAACAACAACTTGGGTATCAACCAATTTCCAATAATAGTTTATATGGTTTATCTGATGATGGTGGATTTAAATTGTGGAGAGAATCACTACACCAAAAAGGTTCGTATGAAAATTTAGTACCGTTTCAAACAGGGTTTAACCAATCTGTGGACACGTATCAGTTAATCAACAGTTATCAATATTCTTTTGGTGAGGATTTCATATTCAACATAACAAACATTGATTTGACCAATAAGACATACATGAAACAAAATTCAATATTTGATTTTAATAATATACCAATCGACATGAATTTTGATAACAATTTCACGCTTTTGGATTCTACCACTATTTCAAGCAGCTCAGCTGTATCTAATATTGATTTCAATGTGTCTAATCATAATGAATATTGTTTGGATATTCATTTTGTTGTGGATGAACCTATTGTTAAATTTTCAATTCCGAGATTTACCACCACCACTATGACATATAGTATTACTCAAAATACAGACATAACAGGTGTGGAACTGTTTATAAATGGTAGTAAAACAAGTTTTACTTATGTAAAACTTTCAAATAGTTTTGATATATCGTGTATAATTAATGATCAGCAAACCACTGATGTTGTAATTATTTTACCAACATATATTCGTAAAAATCATTACACATTCATTGAACCTTATAAAATTTCTTTTGATTTGGTTGACGTACTTATTACATCAAATACAAATTGTGATTTGTTAGCTGCATCTATATCAACACCGAGTGTATTGATGACAGAAACAAATTTATCTTCTTTGAAAAAGTTTGAATATGTTGACTTGGCGAATGGTGTTGTACCATATGTTGATTATGTTTCCAACACCGACCCTTTTTTACAATTATATAATGTTGTTGATAATGTTGAAATATCAAACACATCAAATCGCTGCACACAAATGATCAATAAACTTTGGTATAAAAAATCTAATTGGTATAAACCTTATAATAATGTGTTTTTTGGTGAAAAATACTGTGTTTCAAATTATAATCAATCTTTTATAGATGATGATGGTGTGTATCAATTCATTGACACGGATATCCATCCTTCCTCATGGATGGATATAATTGATTCACAAGAAACCAATACAATTAATGGTGTACCTGTACACTCCATTCAAATAAGAACACGTGTGAACAATACTTCACCATGGTCAACGTGGACGACAGCTCAAATCCAACATCAACAGTTAATAACAACATCTCTCACTAATACAATTACATTATCAATTGGTAACGTGGGAGATGTTATTAATGTTTTTGTTAATGGACAATTTCATGAATTAGTATTTCATGAAACATTATTCCAGGTTAATATATCAAACAGTCTACCAACAAACGTCATAGATTTGTTTATCATTCCATCTATTAAAGAAAATGATGAATTAATTGAATATAGACATGGATTTAACTACTACACTTATATTCAAAGTGGTAATGTGAGATATACTTATTGGATAAAAGAATATCGTGATTCAACATCCAATAATGCCTATATTGTTAATAACGAATTGAAGAATAAATTGACGAATATGTTTGGCATCATTAATAACAAAATTGTTATCTTCAACAAAGACACAAGATGGAAGTATCCACAATTGTTAGTTCATAACAATAAAATAACACATGACATGTGGTCACAGCATACAACCTCGTCAAACACATCTAAGATGTCGAGACGAGTTTGGGAACAAGTGATTAAATCAGCAAATAGTGCATATAGAGATTTACAACTATCTAGCAAAGATACAGTGTGGGTAACATGGGCAGAATTGGTATCCAGTATTAATAATATACTAATAAACAACGTTGATTTAATTAGTCCATATAACATAAATGAAATTTTGCTAACAATCAACACAACTTATGAAAACGTTGATAAGTTGTACGATATGTTAACTAGTCAATTGATAAACATAATTATAGCAGAAATAACAAAACGTCTCACTTTTGATGTGTCAGAATATATTATGTTCTCTTCATTGTGTGAAATTTCTTCGACGGAGATAATTTAATGTTTGAATATTTAAAACAAAATCATATTCCTTTTAGAGTTAAAGTAAAATTAGAAGTTGAAAAAAAACAAACAGCACCTGAACTACAAACAACGTATATTGGTGAAAAACTAACTATTACAGAAAATACTCATGTTTACTACCCACTAGTAACAGATGATAATATAGGCTTCAGCTCAACTTCTTTTGGTGATCGAAACCCTTGGCCAACAGGGTTGACTCCAACAAATGAAGAAACTAATGTTTCGTATAACACGAATGATCAAACGGTTAGTGGTGGTTATGGTTTTGATTATTTAGGTCAACCTAATAACACAACATATCGCGGTCCTTCTCACCAAGAACCATATGGTGATAGTATATCAACAACGGAAGTTAACGGTTTGATTATAGATTTATCAAACACAACTATAATTATTGACAACACAGGATTTTAAAAAAATGAATGATAAATTAAACATTAGATGTTCTACACAAATTACTATATATGAAGACGGTATGCCTTTGCCACCCGTATGTAATGATATACACCCACAAAACTTTGCTGTTGCAATTGGTAGAGCTATGTGCAATATGTCAAATGGTAGTGTGTTTACAATGGCATTCGGTAATGGGGGTCATAATAATATTGGTGATAAATTACCACCACGAATATCTTCTTGGAATGATACTTTATATAACGAAGTCTATAGTGAAATAATAGACGCAACATCTGGTAAAATTGGTAGCGGAAATGGTACTGTTCCTGAAAATGACATACAGTTTAGTCTATTTGATACGGGTCCCGGTGCAAAAATTGTAGAGCATAGTGATGGTGTAAGTATAATTTTTACATGTCATATTAATAATACCGAACCGACGGGTCAAATGGATTATGTGGTTAATACAGCTCTTCCTGTAAATAACTATTTTGCATTTGATGAAATAGCGTTATTTACAGGTGGTCGCCAGTTACAATCAACATATGGATATCAGGATGTTGATATTGGAGACGTAAATGGTGATACAAAACCAGGGTTAAATCCAAACACTCAATATAGTTTTAAAATAACAGTTAATAATCGTGACTATAATGTTATTTTTGCAACCCCAAATACTAATGCAGATTTAACAATGAACGACATTGTTACAAAATTAAACAATGTTTTTGAAATTAGTGGAATACCCGTTAATGCAATAGTAACTAATTTAACAAACATCAATCCAACTAATACATTTGGGTTTTTACGGTTTCAGAGCAATACACCAGGAAACAATTCTTCAGTTTTTATTAGTCAATCCACATCCACAAATGCTCCACAATATCTCATTTCTGCTTTGGCGGGAAATTTACAAGAACCTGTTAATGGTACGGATGCTGGTGTCAGAATGAGTCCCACAAATTCTTCACTAGAAGGACGACGTATGTTAACACATTTAATTTTAGACAATAAAATTCATAAAGCAAGTAATAAATCATATCTCATTGTTTATGAATTAAAAATGAAAGTAGAGAATGCATGATTCTCTACTTTGATGTTGTTAAGCGGATGTTTGTACGGGAATTGTTGGAGTGGTGGCAATCATATTCGTATTACCAGCAATTACAGCACCTGTTGGTGTCATGAACTTAACTAGTTGTTGAAAATATTCTAATGCGTTAATACCATTATTTAACCGCACGTGTGCCATGATTTCATATAATGGGAGCATTTGGGCAGTACGATCAGTAATTAATCGAAACATACGTTGACGATCAATATTATCTAAACTTTCTACAGGAATAAACCAAACTGAGCCATTTGGATTATGTGCCACTACAACAACTTCTTGCATTAAGCCTTGACCTTTAATATCCGCCCAATAAACATGATTATAACGTGAAGACTGAAAACGTGCATTTTTTACTGTGGAATTTTGTACTTGCATAAATTTACCTTTGTTTTTATGTTGAAAATATTTAATAACCATTTTAAACTGGGTGAAACAAAAAACGGAGTTATTGTATGTTTTTCACATCCGATCTACACTTTTTTCATCAAAATATATTAAAATGGAGTGCAACTAGACCATATACAGATATATATGACATGAATGCCACTATTATCAATACTATCAATAATCGAGTTGAACCCAAGGATACGTTGTATATTTTGGGAGATGTTTCTTTTGGAAATATCAAAGAAACTGTTGATGTTATTCAACAAATCAACTGTAAGAATAAAATACTAATAATTGGTAACCACGATGAACATATGATTAATAAAGTTGAATTTCAACAACTATTTAAAAGCATGCATCATATATTACAAATAAAACATAATCACAAAAAATATATTATGTGTCATTATCCAATTCTGTCATGGAACGCTATGCACCACGGCTCAACAATGCTACATGGACATTCACATGGAGCTACTGACAATAGTGGTGTAAATAGAATAGATGTGGGTTTAGATGTTTATCCTGATTTATTACATATTTCAGAGATTGAACAAATTATTAAACTAAAGGAACAAGAAAATGTTACACAGATGTAATGTGGTTGATAATATCGATCCATCGTTGATAGACGAACAATATATCGATGATTTGCCTATAGGTCTTACAATGGATTATTTATTAGGTAGAGCGGTTGGAATGTTTCATCAACATATAATTGTCAATAATGAGGAAGATGATATTTTAATGGACATTACAGATGAGGTAACTTGCAAACCATCCGTAGCTTTAACAAATATTTTTGAAATGTTGTCAAACCATATTCATGAAATGTATGTTAATTATGAAGATGGTAGTGTATTTGATGTCAAAGATTGGATACCTAGTTGTGTGTTTCTTGAATCTTTAAGTTTAGATTATAGAATAACCTATCAAGTAATAGCAGATGATAATAATACGTGTACTGTAATAGCATCATTAAACAAGGATGATGTACGTAGAAATGTTATGAATAATAATGTCACTGCTACTTTTTTTAGAGCTGAAGGAAAAACCTACAGTGAAGCAATGTGTAAATGTTTATTAAAATATTTTTTTGATTTGGGAGTACGAATAGATGGTAATTAATTTAACTGATGAGCAAAAAAAATTCATGTTTAATTTACTTTCTAATGAAAAACAACGGTTAGACCTTATAGAAAATCATCTCAATACTGTTATTTCAGAAGTTTTGAATGTTGATGAGAGTATTGATGTTAGTGGTATTTTCAATGTTATTGGACACATTGAACAAAAACAAGATCATGTGTCTAATTTGTTATTTCGATTATCAAGTGAATCAATGGAAAATATTGATTCACTTAATACCTTATAATAAATTAATTGGATTTGAAGAATCAATTTGAAGAGTTGATTGTTGATCGTCTTGACTCTTTAATCCAACAACATCTTTAGCGTGTTGATATTTTTGAATTTTAATATCAGAAATATCTAAAGGTTCAAAATAATAATCAAATTCATATAAAAGTGCATATATGTTATTGATTATAATACCTTCATAACTATAATGCTCACCATCCTTAAATTTTTGAATGAGGTATTGAACAAAATTTCTTGTGTTTTTAAATTGATTGTTGATAACCTCATCTGTAAACTTATAACACCTTATTAACGTCCAATCAGGTTTATTTAAAAAAACATGATTCAACATGCTATGTGGACCTTCTGTTGAGATTGATATCTCATACATATTATGTACCGCACTTGATGTTTTTGCTACAAATAACACAGCCCCTGTGTATAATTGTTCTGATAATCTATATGAAATATTGCTTCCAAGAAATATTGGCCACGATTCCCAATAATTTTTATAATATACATCAGGATATCTAGGTATATCCATTCTATATTTGGGATTTTTTATCCAGAATTGTCTCCATTCAGCTTCTGATTTAATATTTAAACTTTGAGCAAACTTTTTGGCTTCCGTGTATTCACATTTTTCTGTTGCAAGAATATCAACACCTTCATATTTGCCTAATACATCGGGCCAAGATGTCCATTGTTTGCGTTGAGCATAAAACTGTTCTGGGTGTAAAGGATATCCTTTTATACTCATCCCATTAGTTTTGTTCCAGTTTCTATATTGCTCTTCAGATTCAAATACCATTTTTCTTATATTTTCTCTAAATGTTTCAAATGGCAAATTAAAAGCATGGTTCTCATTAAACTTAACAGGTTGTGGAGTAGGCTGACCAATTTGTTGTTTTGTTCTATTGATTAGAGCGTTCTCTTTTGTGCCTAGAAAATCTTCCCAACCCTTCCAACATTGCCTACTTTTTGTAGTATAGTAACGTTCTGGTTTACGAGGAAAACCTAGTGGCAATTCTATAGTTTTGATTAGTTTAGGCCATTGATCACAAGAAGTTAGTCCAAATTGTCTTGCTACTTTTTTAGCTTCCTCGTATGGCCACTCCTCAATACTATCTTTAATTTGTTTATGTTTTGTAAATGCCTCACCTAAAAAATCTTCCCAACTAAAATTATCATCTTTATATATTTTTGCTGGATAACTAGGTATTGGTCCATAAGTTTGTAATTCTTTATTACGACGCCATCTTATAAATTCATTTATAGATATAAAATTAAATTGTCTGACTATCGCTTTTGCTTCTTCATATGTTAAAAAAGGTTCATTACTCATGTTTGTGACGGAGGTTCTTTTTTGATATTTATTTTAATACAACTTACTCGTTCATTATTCTTTAACCTAGATATTATCTGCTTTGAATCTATCAAACTTTTGTTAATTATTGTTAATTCTTTTAACAGCTCATCATAGTTTGAAGTTTGTTTGTTTTGATTAATAATATCCATCATCGATACCAAATTTAAAAGTATTTATGATTTAACGTAACTTCATAAATACAATGAGATGATGTTTAATTATGCGTTATATTGTATTATTACACGGTTTGGGTTCAAATAAAATATTAATGTTACCCATGTATCACTACTTATTAGAAACCCACTCAAATTTCAAAATTTTAAATTACCAATTTAATTCAATTTTTAAAAATATCAATGAAAATATTCAAGGCTTATTAGCTAAAATGAAACAATATGTGAAACATGCATCTCAAATAATTTTTATCGGCCATTCTCTCGGTGGGTTGATTGCTAAACAATTAGCTGAATTTTACCATAGTGTTTGTGACGTTCATTGCATCACTCTTGGTACACCATATAAAGGCGCATTTCTAGCTAATTTTTTTAGACAACATATTAATGTTTTGGATAAAATTTCACCAATGTTGAATAATTTATCACGTAAGGGAAATTATATACATGAGAAAACAAATATACCTCATCATATTATAATTGGTCAATGTAAACTTGATGTGAAAAATCCAATATCATGGATAACTAATTTAATATTATTGCCTTTCGATCATCACGATGGTGTTGTTGAATTATTACCTCATGACTTTGATCATGTTAATGTTAAAACATTATATTTTGTTAATTGTGATCATGTAAATATGATTTTCAATAAACAGGTTAATTTGATTTTAACAAACATAATTCACAAAATCGTTGACTTATCTATTAAACAAAATATATACTAACAAAAAAGGTTATATTTTTATGAAGTTAGTACGTACTGTTGGTAGCAAAGTTGTAATTAGAGCAGATTTAGAATATCGTGTGCTTAGTCAGACATTAAATATTACAGAAGAAAAACCCACATTTATTGGTACTGTAGAAATTGTCGGTCCTGATGTTAAACATATTAAAGTAGGTGATCGTGTTCATTATGGTAATGATCGTCAACCCATTAAAATAGATGGCAAAAAAGCAGATATTGTCATTATTAATGAAGATGATATCTTTGTTGTAATAGAGGATTAAACAAAACATGACATGGTTGTTGATTGTAAAATATTATAAACAGTTGATTTTAATTGGTTTTATCGCAGTGTTAGGGTTTTTATGGCTACATGTAAAATCTTTAGAGTTAACAATTAAAGAACAATCAATAACCATTTCTCAACTCAATTATGAAAAAAATAAACTTTTAATTTCATATAATAATCAAAAACGTGATTTTGAACAATTGGAACAAAAATTAAAACAATCTCAGCAACACGTTAAAACTAAAATTATTAAAATTGAAGAAACAAAAGTGTCACCAATTTGTGACGAAAGTATTAAATACCTAAAACAAGAATCAAGCAACATACAATGGGAATAAATATACGTTTATTGTTATTATGTATAAATGCTATATGGATGTATGGATGCACTGGAATGCAGTGCAAAATACAAAAACCTGTTCCTCCACCTGTTGTAGAGCGACCCATATTAGCCACATCAAAAATAACTGAAAACTCAACTAATGATCATGTTGTAAAAATGTATAGGATAACTATTGAACAACTTATTTCATATTCAAAACAATTAGAAATGATTCTTGATACATATAAGGAACAATCTAAATGAAATTTTCTACTATTGTACAGTTAATTGAAGGCACTACAGCCAAAAACATTAAACGTTTGTCAGAATTACCTGCAGCAAGTGTGGAACATCTAAAACGCTTAATAACAAAAGCAGCATCATTAAAACGAGGCTCGAGAGATGAGGACATTCCCGACCACTGGACAAATGCTTTAGAACTGGTGCACTGGGCATATGACAAATCAAATATTGAACGTCCAGAACCTTATATGCGAAACGCATGGAAACAATACGAAGATGTAATGAGTCATGCTGTTAGAATGCTCGCTCGATTTAGAGGGTTAGATGGTAATTGGCGTATTAGTCAAATTAATAAATAAGTTTTAATATCAAACTTTCTCATTAAATACATATAAAATCTTACAAAGGAAACAAAAATGGCTCAAAAATTAGCTGATATACTAAAACAAAAGTTTTTAAAAAAGGGTGATAACGGTAAAAATCCAAAAATCCAAAATAAAAATATTGTCAATAATTCAGGTAATAATAAAGAAATTATTACTCATACTTTATCAAAAGATGGATTAAAGATTGAAGATAAGGCATTACCATCTACAGCAGCTAAAACTTCAAAAATAAATATTAAAAAAGTTTGTGAAGGTATTATCCAAAAACTGGAAGCTCGTAATCATTTATTAAACCTAACAGGTTCTGATGAACAACGTTCAAACGCTAAGCGAGTACTACATGAAGCTCATGGTATGATGAGTCGATTTGCAAGAGAATATGAGGAACGACGTTTGAAATTTGCTCCACCTAATAATGTTGCAAATCCAGAAAATAATGTTAATAATAATGATGAAGATCAAGATTATCAAGATCGATTTAAACAATTTAACGATAAAGTTAATGGTATCACGGATAATGATTCATCATTAGATAATCCTGAAAATCAAGATGATGTTGAAAATCAAGATGATGTTGAAATGGAATTTGGCGCCACTGGTGCAGATGACATGAAAGACGTCACGTCTGAATTAACAATTGGTGATATTATTAATAATGTGATTGATGCTATTAAATCTAATCCTGATATATCTGTTGTTGATGCGTTCAAGCAAGCTTTAGACCAACAAGATTTATCTGATGATGATGTTGATTATTTTGATGATAAAGAGCCTGCTGATGATGATGTTGATTATGAATCTGGACAAGATTATCAAACAAATTTGGAAAAAGATGATGATATTCCTGATGCTGGTAGCGTCGATGATGATAATGAACGTAACACCATCAAAAATAATCCACTGAATCAAAATCCAACTCAAGTTGCTCAACGTACTGATGGATCCTTAATGGGATTTCGTCGGTTGGGGTAAACAACATTAAAAACCAAAACCACTCGTTGAGTGGTTTTTTTATTTATAATATAATTTTAAAAACTCAAAAGGAAAATATTTATGAACAACGATAAAACAAGTTCAATAGTGCTAAATAACGTAACAGTAATCGATCACGCTTACATAGACGATAATGGTTTTGTTGTGGGTGGTTCTTTCCATGGTTCATTCCATGTTACGGGTAAAATTGATGGTAAAGAAAAGGTAGTAGTAGATTTTAGTACGATTAAAAAATCAATCAAAAATCTAATTGATGATGATGAAAAAGGGTTTGACCATAAATTATGGATTATTGAAGGGTATTCAAACATATGCTCTATCAACATCAAGAATATTGATGTTGACGATACAAACAAACAAACATACGTAATTGAAACACCACAAGTTAAAATCACATTACCGACAAATGCTGTTAAGATTGTCACCAAATTACCCGTAACCATACCTGAATATGGACCAGAGTATATTGGATATGCTATTAGTGATTTTTTAACTGTTGAACTACAAAAATCATATCCAACAGTTCAACTCAACATTAATACAATTTTAACAAATGACATAGGAGTAACACAGTTACCAGGCTGTATCCTTCATGCACCGAGATATTTTAGATATGTCCACGGCTTAAAGGACAGTACGTCGTGGGGTTGCCAAAATATTGCTCATGGTCATCTATCTTTTATTGTAGCATATACAAACATTGAAACGACAAGTCGTGAAACACCTTCTAATGTTATTCAATTACTAAATAAAATAGTTGATGTATTAGATTTAATTGTCTTTGTCAATAAGGAAAACTTCAATAAGGAAACTATTTCTTACACAACAGAACAACGTGGTTATTTTGAAATGACATTTCAAAATCAGTATATACGTCATGTTGTGTTGGATACCGAAACTACTATTGAATTTATTACTGAATTTGTCAAGGAAACATGGGGTGATGAATTACAACAGATTGGTGTGACAAAAATTATTGTTAGTGAAGGTTTAACCAAAGGCTGTATTATAGATATTCCTTGCAGCACAAACACACCAGCGTTTCGTTCACCGGAGGCAATAAAGTTATATGCTCAATTTTCAGCACAACAATTATCAAAAAATGATTAACATAGATTATAGAAGCGAAAACATTACTGAGAAAGTTCTCAGTAATCTTCAACCTTGTGAATTTGTGTTTTTGGAAAAACACTGCAAATCCGTTGAAGGTGTATTACAATCTTTAAAATTCACAGATGAGACAAAACAATCAGAAACTATAGCCTTAGCAGGATTTCCTGCTAAAATGGCAGGTAAGAATGTAAAATACACCAATCTACATTGGTTTGGTGTATCATTTGATAGAAAATCAAATTTTTATCAAGAGTTTCTAAATGAATTGTTTTTTTGCTCATTCGAACAAAATTTACTTAGACAAAAGGAATTGATATCAACTCAAAATCATTTACTAAAACACACAATAGGTTGCAACGATCCATCTAAAACTATTTTAACTGTAGATGAGTTTATTAACAATTTAACTAGTATTAGATACGATCTTATAAATAAACAACTACCAGATTGGTTAACTTAAAGGGAAATATATGTCTTATATTAATAATTTCGATGGTGACGTCGAAGAACTTATCAAAAACAATGAAGGATATTTATTAATTGATTGCTATGCACATTGGTGTGGTCCTTGTAAACAATTTTTGAATATGTTGGATAATCAAATAACGAATCCTTTTCCATCTAACTTAAACATGATTAAAGTTGAAATCAGTGAGTTAGAATCATTTAAGGCTAAATTTAATATTCGGTCTGTCCCAACATTTTTACTATTTGAGGATGATATACTAATTGCTACATTAACATCCAATAATCTTAGTACAATTGTTGCGTGGGCTACTTCAAATATGGGATTACAAAAATGATAGAATTTTTATATTTTGATATGGACGGATTGATTGCAAACTTCAACAAACGTTGTGTTGATATTATCGGACACAAATTCGATGAAGAAAATGCAAAAGAATGTTGGAGAAAAATAAACAAAGTAGAAGATTTTTGGTTTACTATAGAACCATATGAAGGTATTTCATATTTTTTTAATACCATTATTCCAATTTTGAATGCCAATAATATTAGATATGGTATTTTATCAGGAACCTGCACCAGTAATACAGCAAATTGTGAACGTGATAAAATTCTTTGGATTAACGAACATGCTAGTGAATGGTTTCATCCTAGTCAAATACACTTATGTAAATCAAAGAATAAAAAATACTATGCTACTCCAACATCTGTTTTACTTGATGATCGTGGACAAAACATAGATGATTGGAAAAATCACGGTGGTATAGCAATTTGGCATGATTCAGATAATGAATCTTTTGATGTATTAATTCAAAAGATTTTAATGGTAATTGAAAACCATTAAAAAATTTCATATACTCTATAAATAGTATTCTTTATGGTGAGTATATGTTTACAGATTTATTCAATAATTTAATGGCCCTGTGCTCAAATCCTGAGACAGGGTTTTATTTTGTCGATCGTGTATATGATCAAGATAACCATTTGTATAGAATTTTTTCTTATCGTGCCACAGGAAGTTATACATCTTGGTTATTACCAGATGCTTTAAACTGTAGAGGAACGATGTTTAGACAGGAAGGTAGTAAATGGATTCTTGTTTCATTACCAATGCCTAAATGCTTTAGATTACGTGAAAACCCGATCATACAGCATCAAGAATCTCACATGGATGAATTAGATTTTTTTATCAAGTTGGATGGAAGTTTGATTAGTACTTTTGTTGATGCCAATAACAATATTGGGGTTAAATCAAAAACATCACTAACATCACCACACTGCTCAGTTGCGCGAGGATTGTTACCAGATATTCTGAATGAACATAATATAACTGTTGAAGATTGTAAATCAAAAACATATAATTTTGAATTATGTTCATCTGATCCCGAATTAAGAATCGTTGTTAAGTATGATAACACTAAGTTGACACTTCTCAACTCACGTTCACATATCACGGGACGTGTACATCATAATGCTGCATTATTGATGTATCAGCGTACAAGTATCCCCACAATAGAATCCTATTTGAAAGTTAGAACCGACATAGAAGGTGTTATTGGCTATGATTATCAAAACGATGTGACATTCAAAATGAAAACAAAATGGTATGATGAATTACATACCTCAAAATCTTGTTTTAGTTATGAAAATGTTATTAATTTATATCTAATGGAAAAGTTGGATGATTACCGTAGTTTACATTATGATGATGTTGGTTTAATTGGAAAAATTGAAAAAATTGTAACCTTTATCCATCCATTATATAATAAAACAATGGATGCAATTGAAAAATTCTTTAATTGTAATAAACACTTACAACGAAAAGAATTTGCATGCTTGATCCAATCCACGTTTTGTGATTCTATATATCTGAATATATTAATGCAAATGTATAGTGGAAAAATATCAAATGAATCAAAATTTAAAGCTCTATCAAAATTTCTAATAGAGCAATACAGTCTACATGGAGTAAAAGACAATGGATTTACAAACTTACCGCAAGTGTGCAGCTAAAACTGAAAGTCTACCAGAATCAATTACATGTTCTCATGCTCTGATATCTGGTATTTTAGTTAGCTTAGAAGAATTAACCAATATTCTTGATAGTATTAAAAAGAATATGTTTTATAAACGTTCTTTAATGGAAGAAGCTGATATTAAAAGTTCTTTACAAAATATTAGTTCTTTGTTACAAGACTTATCAAAGGGTGATATCACAACACAAGACGTATCTGTTATTGATGTTCAGCAAATTCGTGTTTTACATTCAATGATTGGTATTATAACTGAATCTGCTGGTGAATTACCCTCGTTGGTTAATAGCGTTATTAAAGAAGGTAATCTTGATCACGTTAACTTAAACGAAGAATATGGTGATGTAATGTGGTATATTGATAGAGGTTTAGATAGCATTGGAACCTCTATTGAACAATCTCTCGATATTAATATCAATAAGCTATCTGCTAGATACCCTGAAGGGCATTTTGATAATGAACGTGCAATTAATCGCTCTCTTGATGTGGAACGTGAAATTTTGGATACATTAGTGTATGATGAGAAAAAGGAGACCTAGGTCTCCTTTTTCATTATAAATACATTTAAAAATATGGATATATTATAATGCATTTACTAGAAGAATTAGATATTTCATGTGATATCATTTACGAAATGGTGGAATTACAAGAAATGCTTGAATTATATGAAGAAATATTATTAAATGAATCAGTTCAAACATTAGCAGATAAATTCCAAATGTGGTTAGAGCGTAAAAACATATCACCACAGGATTTGGGTTGCTTGGTGGCAGGATTATCGATTTTACTTTCCTCTGAAGGACGAAGTGCCATTACCAGAGATGATTTAATTAATATGGGCTTACATGGTGATTTAAGACGTGCAGAGAAAATTGATAATGTTGATTTAAATAGTATGATACGAAATCAAATTATACATTTAGGTAAAACAAGAGCACCAAAATTATCATCAATGGTAACAGAAGCTATTAATCAACAACGTTATAATCAAATTAGAAATTTTTTGTTGAAATTAAGTGTTTATGTCGATAGACTTAAAAATAAGGAAAAATACATAAAACAAGAACCTCATGTAATGAAATCTTCAAGACGTAATAATCCTAGCGTGCAATCAGTTCCTACCCATAAATAAGGAGTTTTTATGAAACAACCAACACAAGGAAAGATTAATAAAAATACTAAACGTACACGTGAATCTCAACGTGATACTAAAGTAGAATTCGCATTACGACAAATTTCACCTCTAACAGATAGACAATCTGATATGATGGCAGGCTTATCCAATAATAATCATACTATTGGATATGGCTCAGCGGGAACGGGTAAAGCCCAGCCACTTACATCAAAAGTATTAACACCCTCAGGATGGAAATTTATGGGTGATGTTGTTGTTGGTGATGTTGTTAGTACCCCAAACGGTTCTACGTCAACAGTTATAGGTATATTTCCACAAGGTGAAAAGGAAATTTATGAAGTTACCTTTAGTGATGGTTCATCAACACGATGCTGTTTGGATCATTTATGGGAATGTAATGTTCCTGTTAATTTTCGTAAGTATAATAAATCTTATAAGAAGATCTTAACAACTAAAGATATGATTAATTTTCTTATGGAAAAAAAAATCCAACCAAATTATGGTAATATATCGATAGATTTAATTTCTGGTCATGAAACACCTAAAGTGGAATTACCGATCCCACCATACTTACTTGGCGTATTGATCGGTGACGGTTCAATAACAAATGGAGTAATGTTTACATCAGCAGATCAACAAATAATCGATAATGTTGGAGCTTTATTACGAGATGATTATTACATAAATTCAACAATTGGTCCATATGATTTTCGTATAACATATAATATAAAAGACCCCAAAAATCGTCAGAATTATTATTCTATAAAACTTCAAGAATTAGGGTTATATGGAAAAAAGTCTAATGATAAATTTATTCCAGATATGTATAAACATTCCTGTATAACTGATAGAATTAAATTATTACAGGGGTTATTAGATACTGATGGAACTGTGGGGAAAAAAGGAGATGTTAGTTTTTCCACATCTTCGTATAATCTAGCTAAGGATGTACAAGAGATTGTTTGGTCTATTGGAGGAAAAAGTTGTATTCGTAAAAGGAAGGCTGGTTATACAAAAAATGGCGTATATATTAAGTGCCAAGATTGTTATACAGTCAGTATATCATACACACAACCCAAAGATCTATTTACACTAGAACGTAAGGTTCAACGATGTTCGGATACATATCAACCCAAACAATTACGACGAACACTAAAATCTATTGAATTGGTATCTGTTGAACAGGCTCAATGTATACTGTTAGATAGTGAAGAACATCTATATATTACAGATGATTATATTATTACACACAATACGATGGTTGCGCTTTATAGTGCATTAGTAAAAGTACTTGTTGATAAATCACATGATAAAGTAATTATTTTACGCTCACCTCTTTCTGTTAATCATCAAGGTTATTTACCAGGTACTTTAGAGGAAAAAGAAGCTGTGTATGAACGTCCTTATGTTGATATTGTTGATTGGTTAATGATGGAAAACGGAGCATATTACAAATTAAAGGAAAAGAACTTAATTGAATTTCAAACAACATCTTATATTAGAGGATTAACTTGGGATAATTGTGTTGTTATAGCTGATGAAACTCAAAATATGTTGTGGGAAGAAATTAACACCATCGCAACTCGTAAAGGGTTAAACACAATTTTGGTCTTCTTGGGAGATCTTAAACAAGACGATTTAACCCCAACCAAACGTAATCAACAATCAGGTATGTCGAAACTCATTCATGTTGGTCGCATTTGTGCAAGTTTCTGTATGGTAAACTTTACACCAGAAGATATTGTCCGTGACGAATTTGTTAAGGAATGGATTTTAGCTGTGGAGCAGATAGAATCAATTCCTTCTAAATAACTTTTTTGAAAACTTACATCTGTAAGTTTTCAAAAATTAATTTCATTTAAAACCTTATAAAAAATGTTAAAATAGTTTAACATTTTTTTATTTATTATTTTAAGTTAAATTAACCGAAAAGCAATTACCAAAGGTCGAAGCTGCCGATGATGCAAAAGAGGTATTTTGGGTACCTATTATGCATTTAAGTCAAATGAGCTCTTTGTTTTTTGAAGATCACTTTCACATTCTGACTAGTTACCTTTAATTTGGAGATAGACAATGTTATCTTATAATCCTATTCTCGATACTGATAGTTACAAATTTTCCATGTTTTTACAATACCCACCACGAACAACTAATATTTTTAGTTATATAGAATCTCGTGGTGGTATTTTTGATAAAACAGTATTTTTTGGACTTCAGGTTTTTATCAAAAACTTTTTATTAACACGAATAACTAAAGAAATGGTATATGAAGCTGAGCGAATTATTACATTACACGGTGAACCTTTCAATACCGTTGGATGGTTATATATTGTTGAGAAACACAATGGTTTCTTACCTGTTTTAATTAAAAGTGTAAAAGAAGGTACTGTGATTCCAACAAAGAATGTTTTGGTGACAGTTGAAGTTACTGATCCAGAATGTTTTTGGGTAACAACTTTTATTGAAACGGCTTTGTTACGTTCCGTATGGTATCCAACAACTGTGGCTACAAATAGTTATCATTGTAAACAAATTATTCTTAAAGCCTTAGAAAAATCAGGAACACCATCTTCTATTGATTTTAAGTTACATGATTTCGGTGCACGTGGTGTTAGTTCTTATGAATCTGCTGCAATCGGTGGGTTAGCACATTTAATCAACTTCAAGGGAACAGATACTGTTCCCGCATTAATAGCTGCAATAAATTATTATGATTCTAAAGAAGTGATTGGGTGGTCAATACCCGCGAGCGAACATAGTGTGGCTTGCTGTTGGTCTGGTACTATTCCAGAAGTTAAAATAAAATAGTTGTTCTATTGCAGGAATTATTATTTTAAGTTAATCGATTTTTGGGGTACAAAAATCGATTTTGTAAAACAATACGGTATACTTATATATTTGGAGGCAATAAAAGAGACAAAAAACTTTCAACCCAAACAACATCACAAATTTAAAAAATTTCAAAACTGTTCATTTCAGCTTATAGATTGGAGAAAAAACCATGAACAACTCAAAAAATGAATTGGCATATATTCGCCAAATGCTATCTTTATTGGACACCCACGCAGCTGTATCCATTGTTGGAGACGCTTATAATATCTATAATTTTATTGAATTAATGGGAAGCATTAAGGATGAAATTATACAGAAAACAAATAGAGGACAAATAATTGTTATTCGTCCCGATAGTGGTGAACCAACAGAAGTGTTACCTAAGATTATGGAATTGGCCGCACTAAAATTTGGGTTTAGTGTTAACGAAAAAGGATATAAAGTTATTAACAATGTACGTTTTATCCAAGGGGATGGTATAACTATTAAATCTCTTCAACCTATTATTGATTCAATTTTAAATGCTGGTTTTTCATTAGATAATATTGCATTTGGAATGGGTGGAGGTTTATTACAACACGTCAATCGTGATGATCAAAAATTCGCCATGAAATGCTCTGCCGCATTAGTTGATGGTGTATGGGTTGATGTTTGTAAAGATCCTATAACAGATCCTGGTAAAAAATCAAAGAAAGGTCGTCTTCAAGTTGTTAAAACATTAAGTGGAGATGTGGTAACATTTCGTGAGGATGAGCATATTAAAACACCATCTATTCCGTTATTACATACAGTATATGAATGGAACGGTATTGGTAAATTATGGTCTCAGTTACCAACAACCTCTTTCATCTCGTTTGAAGAAGTAAGACGAAACTCCAACTAAAACACTTAGGTGCGAAAGATTCAAATATATTCGCACCTAAATACATAAAATGAATATTATATGGTATGTTTTCAGGTCAACGTGTCCAACCACTAAAAAATCAATTTGATGTTACGGGAAGACTTCCGTCATCTACGTTAGTTTACACAGATACTGATGGTTACATTCAATATTTGAATGTAGGCAATTCACTCCAAATTAACAATGGACAATTAGATGTTGTCCTATCTTCGTCAATTTTTAATGATACTTTTGCTACTAATATTGGCACAGGGACAGGTTTATATTCTTTCAAAGACGGGAACACGTTAAAATTCAAATCATTAACTGGTAATCCACATTTAATTATTACACAAGATTCAGAAAATGTGTTTCTCAATGTGGTAAATGTTGCTGAATTAAATCACACACATTTAATATCTGATATTATTAACTTACAATCCACATTGGATTCTCTATCTCCGACAACACACACACATGATGATAGATATTCACTATTATCTCATATACATGCTAATGCGAGCTCTCTTTCACATGGATTTATGAGTATTAGTGATTTTAACAAACTTCAATTAATTGAAGACGAAGCTACAAAAAATCAGACAGATGCTTATTTATTGGATTTAACAAATCACACGGGAATTTTACCAAATAATCATTTAACAGCCAACATTCAGCAACTCGGTGATATAATTTTTACAAACAATGATTATATCAAATACAGCTCAGGTTCTTTAATTCGAGTAACCTTATCCGAAATAAAAATCGATTTGCAAATTGAAAATATTGATAATACATCTGACCTCAATAAACCAATTTCAATAGCTACTCAAAATGCATTGGATAATAAAGAAGATACAATACTCACAGGTAACCCAGGTGAGTTTTACGCCCATAATAAAACTTGGGTTCCTGTTACTAAGAATACAGTGGGATTAAGTAATTTAACAAATGATTTACAATTGCGAGCTGCTGATTTATCCAATGATACATCAATGACGGCAGATAGTACCACACTGATACCAACACAACATGCTGTAAAAACATACGTTGATACACATGATTGGGATGGTGGATACTTTTAATTACTCTAAATAAACATAAAAGGATTTGACAAAATGTCTGCAGAAACTATTATTCAAATTAAACGTTCTTTCTTAAATGATGCACCTATTAGTTTATCTGAAGGTGAATTAGCTTATTCATTTAAAAATTCAAGTAAAACATTATATATAGGTGATGGTACAAACATCATTGCAATTGGCGGTCAAGCTGATCATGATAAATTAGCTGGTATTGAAAGTGGAGCCCAAGTTAATACAGTTTTCAGTGTTGCTGGTAAAGTAGGAGCTGTTACGTTAGTTAAAGCTGATATAACAAATTTTACAGAATCTGATTATGTTCATACTGTTGGTACAGAAACAATTGGGGGAGATAAAACATTTAGTAATAATGTTGTTATCAGTGGTGATTTAACTGTTAACGGTACTGTCACGCATGTTAATAGTACTACAGTTGATATTGGTGATAATATTTTAGTATTAAACAGTCAAGTTACAGGAACACCCACAACTGATGCTGGATTGGAAATTGAGCGCGGTACATCTGATAATGCTTTCTTATTATGGAGTGAGGTTAATGGTAAATGGGGATCTAAGTTAGGAACAAACGCGTTTGTTGCTTTCTCATTGGAAGGTCATACTCATGTAGCTAGTGAAATTACTGATTTCAATAGTGCTGTTGATGCTAGAATTACTAATGCTACTTTAGATAATTTATCTGATGTAGTAATTTCTACTCCTGTTAGTGGACAAGTTTTAAAATATAATGGTACGAACTGGGTAAACATTGCATTAAATTTCACTGAACTTTCAGACGCCCCATCATCTTATACTGGAAACGCTAATCGTTTGGTTGCAGTTAATAGCGGTGAAACAGGATTAACATTTGTGACTGCTATTGATGGCGGTACTTTTTAAGGATTTATTATGATCGTTTTAACACATTCATCCGTTCAGCCAATATTATCCAAATCACAAAATGTTGTTATAATAGAGTATTCATTAACATCCTTGATACCAGGTGGAACGACATCAGATAATATTAGTCTACGTTTACCAGATATAAGATTAATTGGTTTAACATATTGTCCAAAACTGGTGAGTGTGAAGACGATGTGTGAATCAACAAACTATCAAATAAATTTCGCTGAAACATTAAGTAAGCTTCTATTAGAAGATATTGTACTGCAAGTTAGATCAATAGATAAAATTTATTACGAAACAAACATGGAAATATTTTGCAATACTCATAACGACAACAATGAAATAATACTATCTATCAATAACAATGATGTTGTTAATATTAATAGCATGTCAATACGTTTAGTTTATGAAGTATTTCAATATACTTTAGTGCAAAACCCTTAAATACATAAAAAGGAAAAATTATATATGTTTGAATTACTTAACGAAATGGAAAATATTCTTACTGAATCAATCAAATACCAAGAAACATGTGGTTTTACCATTTCAGATCAATTACCAGATCTGGTAATACATAAAATTTGTAAAAAAATTTGCAAATTACAGGAAATGGAAATTATCAACAAAGACAAACAATCTATTGTTGAATATTTGGATATCGCATTACGTAATTATAACAATATGGTAACCACTGATAATCGTCAGCAAATAGTAGAGGCTGTTGCAAATTTCGCGATGCAGCCTAACAATTCATTAACAGATTTCAATATCACTGATCCCGATCATCGTGAGCAATTAAAAAATTACGCCGTTGAAATCATGCGTCGCAATCCAGACTGTGATCCTCATAAAGCGCTCGCTTGTGCTATGAAAGATTGTGATCCTTCAGAGTGTGATGTTGACGATGATCAATATTTCGCTCATGTTGAACTACATTTTAATGAGGAAGATATTGAAGATGTTACTAATAGAGCTCGTGGCGGTTCATTAGAAGATTTCTAAAATCAACAAAAAGAAAAGGTCTTATGACCTTTTCTTTTTTCTTTTCTTTTCTTTTCTAACCTTTCCTTTTATGTTATAATGTTTTTTATAAAATAGTAAAAGGAATTTCGTATGACAAAAGTTGTAGATGTATCTTTCAGACAAATTTTCTGTACACTTCAAGTTGAAGGCTTACATAATTGGGAATCATGTGATATTGATGAAGTAATGTATCTTAAATTACCGCATCGTCATGTTTTCCATATCAAAGCAATTAAAACTGTATATCATAATGATCGTGATATTGAGTTTATAAAACTCAAACACTCAATCCAAAAACATTTTCGAGAAAAATATTTTTCTGATAAAATTGCGTGTTGTGACTTTAAAGGTATGTCTTGTGAAATGATTGCTGAAGAACTCGGAACATTATTCTCATTAGATGTTGTTGAGATTTCAGAAGATAATGAAAATGGTTGTATTTTATATTTCGAAGGAAAATGAAAATGAATATTAATGAACCACAATTTTGTTTTATAACTCCAACAGCTTATTTGGAAGAGTTTGCATCTCAGTCTTCCAAACATTTGTGTTTAGCTCATCTTGTTGATACAGATGATGATTATGCTGCCTTTTATGCCAATTGTAGATCTCGTGGAGACTATATTATTATGGATAATAGTGCATTTGAATTATTGGAACCTTATTCTCCATCAAAATTAATAGAGTTGGGTCATAAATGTTTTGCAAACGCAATTGTGCTACCTGATTATCCATTTAAGGATTCAATTGAAACAATAGAGGCAGCTAAATTATGGGCACCTTACTTTAAAGATGAAGGTTTTGAAACAGTTTTTGTACCACAAAGTAAAAAAGGTGATCTCGGTGATTGGTTTCGTGGATATGATTTCGCGTCCACAAGTGCGTTAGTTGATATTGTTGGCATGTCTATATTAGGTATTCCTAATGCATTACCACATATTCCTGCAAGTTATTCACGTGTAGTTATGACGCAATTATTGCAAGCAAATCATCGTTTTTCAAAAAAACGTCATCATTATTTAGGATTAAATGCTGGTCCTTTATTGGAAATTCCTGCATTACTTAAAATGAATGCATTATGGTCATGTGATAGTTCAAATCCTTTCTGGATGGGATTATTAGGTCATGAATATTCACACAATACTGATAGTGGATTATGTGTTAAAAAAGTACATTTTCCAGTTCAATTTGATTACCAAAAAAAATTAGATGATAATACAAAACGTGTTATACAACATAATATCAATTTCACTAAAGGACTATTTATCAAATGATTTTATCCCCTAACCAAGCTATCAAAGAAGGCTGGATTAAAATTCCAAGTAACGTTCAAGATATTGACAAATATATTCAACAAAATGGTATTGATGTACCTATCGATAAATTATTTAAACTCAACAAAAATGATTATAGTATTCTTTCTGAAAAGCATCGAACATATAAAGGGTTGTTTGAAATCAAACCTAATGCCAAATATGCTGAAATGATTAATGATGAGTTAGTTACCATTAATGATTGTTTTAAAGTTGATGATGATACTGTATATGATTGGTGTAGTAATTTTGAATTGGTATTACCTGAAAATGTATGCGCGTTGATTATTATTAGGTCTTCGTTAAATAGAGTTGGTGGTACTATTAATACTGGTAATTATGATAGTGGGTTCCAAGGATTGATTGGTGGAACTCTAACCTCCAGAGCTGGTACACTTTATATTCAACATTTTACACGAATTGCACAAGTAATGTTTTATGAAGCATCTTCTGCTAAAATGTATGATGGTATTTATCAAAATACATCTCAAACTCACTGGCAAACAGCATTGGGTGGTTTAAATGAGTAAACATTTTAAGACAACAAAGTTGCTTGGAATGGATAGCGAGACTTCAGGTCTCGCTTTTGCAGGTAATGTGGATTTAACGAATCCAGATCCAAGTAAGGACATCAACAACAATAAACAATATATGGCAATCAGTTGGGGGTTTGTTGTTGTTGATGTCCAATCTCAACAAATCATTGATGAATTATATGTGGAAGTTAAATTCGATGATGCAAAATATGATTGGGAATATGCTGCGGAAAAAACTCACGGTTTAACAAAAGAACATTTAAATAAACACGGATTGACCAGAGAAGATGCTGCTGTCACCATTGTTGAATTTATATTAAAACACTGGAATATAAATGAAGCTATAAGTACTATTGGTCACAATCACGTAAGTTTTGATTTATGGTTTTTGCGCGAATTATTATGTGAATTTAACATCATGTTAAAATTTGCAAATCGTCATTATGATACAAATTATTTAACTTTGGGTATATATGATGTAGAGGGATCTGAAGAGTTATTTAGATTATTTAATGAAGTTCGTGTTAAACATAACGCATTGGATGATATTAAACAAACTGTAAATACATTTTTTGAAACCAAACGGTTATTTGACATTATTTTAAGGAAAACAGATGATTAATCCCTTTGATCCGAATATTAATTTTGAACCACACTTGAATGATATTCTTTTTGACACAATAAGACTTTGTCAAATTATTCAAGCATCAGGTATAAAACCATCCCACATTGTTGGTGTGTCACGTGGAGGATTAATACCATCCGTTTTTATGTCTCATAATCTCAAGTTACCACTCATTCCCGTTTGTTTTAGTGGTTCTGAAGGTGCAGGAGATGATAAAACATATACCGAAATTGAAGTATTACCTGAGTTTGATAAAAAAGATGTTATATTAATTGTTGATGATATATGTGATACAGGTGATACATTATCAAAAATGGTTAAATACTACAAACGTCAGAAAATTGAAGTTTACACAGCTGTATTGTATTTCAAAGACAATTGGCCAACCAAGGATGCAAATGAACCGACACATGGTTATATACCAACGTTTTATATGAATCGCATAGGACCGTTATCACAATGGGTAGTGTTTCCTTGGGAAAATCCTTCAAATCTGATACTTAATCAGATTCAGCAACAAGTATGAAACTTACTATAAACAGTGCTCCATTTGTGTTTCAAACATTGTCTCATAATAAATCTTTATTAATGAGACAATGTTTAATTATAGATGATATTCGTAAACGATGCATAGAACAAGCTAGGATATCAAGATGTAATCCCACAATGACCGCATGTAATATTATTGATCAGCAATACATGTTGCTACTAATTCTGATAAAAAATCACAATGAATTTGAACAACAATGTATTGAATACTGCAACGGCAATAATATAACTGAAGATGATGTGGATACTCTTAATGCAGTATTAGAACAGTTAACGGTAAGATATAATGATATTAAACAAAACATTCTTATACAAGAGAAAGTTTTTAGTTAAACTTACTGGTAACATGGTCAATGAAGATGGTATTCATTTATATGAAATACAATATCAATCAATGATACCTATATGTTGTTGGACAGCATGGGTTCAACGCCACGAATTAGCTGAAGTACATAATGACTCATAATGTACATGATTTAAGAATTTTGCTAGGTGCTGATGGTATATTTCGAACGAAAATAAGTATACACACCCAAAATAATCAAATAGTAATTTCGTACCACATTCCAAAAACAGATACATACATATCAGAAGTTATCGATACGCATCAATTACAACAAGTATTAGAAAGAATGAATATACGAAGGTGTATTTTCAACAAAGCGTATGAAAAAAGCATTTCAACTCAACAGTCCATTTGGTTATATTCAACCAACCCAAAGCCAACCCAATAGTTAAAAATTGAAAGAACCGATTTTTTATTATATAATAACATTATAATTTATTTTCAAAGAGATTTTGTTTATGACTATTATTGAATGCATTAATCAATTTAAAGAACAGCTTAACATTGATTCTTTTTCAGAAGATCAATGTATAGGTATGCTAAAGACAATGGATGATGCTTATGAAAATGATCCAACATTACTCGAAAATAATGGATGGGATGATACAACATACAATTTGCTTCGACAAATGGTCCAAATAGAATATAGTGATAATAATTACTTCCAAACAATTGGCTCATCTGTTCGTACGGGTAGTAATATACCTCTTCCATATAAGATGGGTAGTTTAAATGAGGTGTTTACACAACAAGATATTGATGATTGGGTGAAAACATATAATCTCGACAATGAAATTATAGTGATTACTCCAAAATTCGATGGAAACTCTTGTGAAACGTTATATGAACATGTTTTCCAACAATCATTCTCAAGAGGTAATGGGTTTGAAGGGGCGGATACAACACGCCACATGAAACATGTTTTATCAAAATATAATATAAATTTACGTAACATTAGAAAACAAACAAACGATACTGGTGTTTTGGCATTAAGAGGCGAGGTTATTTGGAAAAATTCAGAATTTGATAATTTTTCTCATTTGAATTATAAACATCCACGCAATGCTGTTGCTGGTTTCATGAATGCTGAAGTTACAGATGTTAATATTCTTCATAGTGTTTCTTATATTCCTTTTAGTATTGATAGTTGTAGTGCCCAGTTAGATAAATTAACACAATTATCAATATTACACAATAATGGTTTTGAACCTTATGAGGTTTTTACTTGTTTGGGTAAGGATTTGAATGTTGAATTTTTAACAAAAACCATTTTGGAATTAAGATCCAAAATGGATTATAAAATTGATGGTATTGTGATTGAAATTAATGATAATTCGATACGTCAACGTATACAACCCAATAACACTAATCCTAACCCCGAGTATGCAATTAAATTCAAGGTTGATCAATTACCGGTAACTGCCGTTGTTGATCATATTGAGTGGAATATTTCTAAAGCTGGTTATTACAAACCTACTATCATTTATCAACCAGTTGATATTGACGGTATAACCTGTACACGAGCGACAGGTTATAATGCAAGATATATTTTAATGAATCAAATTGGACCAGGTTCATTAATTAAAATTGTAAGACGTGGTGATGTTGTGCCAAATTGTGTGGGCATCATTAAATCAACAACAGCACAATTACCTGAAAATTTACAAGATTTAGAATGGACTATAAACAGTAAGGGTGAACAAGTAGATTTATTTTCACCAATTCCCACAACAGAGAGCAAAATATTACAAATGGTATATTGCGCTGAAAAACTTCAAGTTCCTTTTTTGGGTGAGGGTAATATACGTCAACTACATAATACATTTGGTATATTAGAAACACATGAACTTCTAAAACTAAAAAAGGAATCTTTTATAAATTGTATTGGTTCTAATGGTGAAAAAATTTATGACGGCTTAATGGAACGTCTATCAAATATTGATGAATGTGTTTTAGCGGCAGCATCGGGCGTGTTTGGGCGTGGTATCGGTGAACGAAAATTGAAGAATATTTTATCACAAACAAAGTGTAGTATTGACGCATTAACACCCTTTAAATTATGTGTGTTGGATGGTGTTGGTGATAAAACAATTGATGCTATTGTTAATAAACTAGATGAATATAAACAATGGTTGAAGGAAATTGAAGGATACGTAAACATTATACCATCTGTTTCATCTGAAGTAAAAAAATTTGATGAGCTTAAAATAGTGTTTACAGGATTTAGAGATAATGATTTACAATGGTACTTGGAAAAAAATGGTGCAACAATTCAATCAGCAGTATCGAAACACACAAATATAGTTATTACACCAGATCCTACTAGTAATAGCTCTAAAATCAAAAAATGTCGAGAATTAATTGCAAAAGGAATTGACATTAAGATTATTAGTGTGGAAGATTTTAAACAACAATATGTATTACAGGTCAAATAGGTATGATAATAGGATTAATGGCTATGGATAGCCAAAACGGAATTGGTGTTAATAACACCATTCCGTGGAATAACAAACATGATATGTTGCATTTTAAACAAACAACAATGAACCAAGATGTTGTTATAGGGTCAACTACATATTTGGGCCTAATACCTTTATTTAAAAATGAAGTATTACCTGGAAGACATAAATTTGTATTATCTCGAAGAGATTACATTGGAAATGAAATTGGATTTTCATTTACAGAAATACTTCAAATTTATAAACCCACAAACAATTTATATATCATTGGTGGAAAAACCGTTTATGATACGTTTGCCGCTTATAACTTGTATGATGAATTAATTATTACTTTTATTGATGGTACTTTTAATTGTGATACCTTTCTTCCAATATCAATAATGGATTCATGTTTTTCTCACATACAATATTTCAATGTTGATTTTAAATTAACTAGTGAGACATATATTCCAAATGCTGTTATACGAACATATAAGAATAACGGTGTTGTTGACCAGCAATAATAAAGTTATAATGTTTTTAACACATATAAAAGGATATTACATATGCTGAGTATATCAAAAAAATCTGATGCAGAAATCGCTGCAGAACTTCAGCAAAATAAAGAATATTACATCAAATCTTTCTCGTGTCCAAATTCAAGAGGTGGAATTTTATACCAACATTACTTGAATAATGAAGTTACTAGAAATGATGTGTATGTTGATATGATACAACAAATACGAATGGCTCAACCAGAAGATGATATTTTTATTTACTTAAATAATCGTGGTGGGTTGGTTGATACTGGTATCCAGATTATTAACTCATTTGATGAGTGCCAGGGTGTGGTACATACGGTAGTTGATGGAATTGCAGCATCTATTGCTGCTGTTATGTGGTTAGCAGGTCATCAACGAACAGTTCTAAATCATGGATCTTTGATGTTACATAATTTTTCTGCTGGTGTTTCGGGCAAGGGTCATGAAATCATGGAAACCGTGATGGGATATAATTCTTATATTTTAGAAATGTTTAAACTATATACTACACCGTTTTTAACAGATGAAGAATATGCTAAAATGATTGACGGTAAGGATTATTGGTTTTCAGCAAATCAAATACGCGAACGTCTTGAACGTATTGAACAACAAGATATTAAGATGAATCTTATGGCAGAACGTGATATGCTTATTGAACAAATGGCTGAAGATAAGAAACGTCTCAAAGAGCTAAATTTTCAACTTGGTCATCAAACAAATTAACATCAAATGAATATTGAACAGTTAGTCAAATCTTATGTGAACTTTAATAGTAGTAATCATACATGGCATAATGTTGTGTGCCCAATATGTAATGATTATAAAGTTAGAGCTGCATTTAGATTTGATAATAATGGAGAAAGTTGTACTTATCACTGTTTTAATCACAGTTCTTGTGGAGGTGCTTATAATCCACAAGAAACTGCTGGTTTCATGTCAGCTAATTTTAAAAATGTATTGCATCATTTTGGTATTAGTGAAATCGAGATTAAAGAATTAATTTTTAGAAACAATCTTCAATATAATAGTAAAAACACTAGCCATAGTACAACAAAAAAAGATATACCAATTAAACCAACAAGTTTATTATTACCATCATATTTTAACAAATTAGATATAGTGCGTGATGCATTTTCTGAGGAATGTGTTGTTTATTTAAAAGATAGATGTATTGATTACAAAAAATTTGATTTTTATTATACAACTAAAACTCCAATTGATGTATGGGACTATAGATTAATTATACCAGCCTTTTATAAAGACCAACTTGTACATTATCAGGGTAGAGACATACTGGATATACATGAGAAAAGATATTATAAAATCAATACTCCTATTGAGAATGTATTATACAATATGAATGAACTATTTCGTAATACAACAGAAACATTACTTGTTTTTGAAGGTGTTTTTGATGGTTTATGTTTATCTAATAATTTTGTGGCTATTACATCGTCAAATTTTTCATTAGGTCAAATCAAATGGTTAAAAAATACGAAACGTCGTATAGTTATTGTTCCTGATATTGATATTTCTGGTTTAGAATTAATTAAACAAGCCATAGACAACAGCTTTGAAATTAGTTTTCCAAAATTACCATTTAATACTGATATCAATGAATGTGTTAAAAAATTTGGTCAATTGTTTGTTTTGAAAGAAATTTTTAGTAATATATATAAAGAAGATGAGGCGAGAATACGTCTCGAATTACTAAAAATGGATTTAACATGACTAACGATAATGATATTAGCCTTTTATCCCAAAGAGAACATGTCCGCATTAGACCTTCACAATTTTTAGGTAGTATTATACCTGAAACATCGATTATTCCTTATAATGATAATGGAAAATTTAATACAAAAGAAATAACATATACTCCTGCTTGTATTAGATGTATAAATGAAATTTTAGAAAACTCTTGTGATGAGTTTTTACGTTCGAAAATTAAAAAACCTATTTTGAATATTATTTTTGATGAAGATACAAAAAAAATTACTATAAGTGATAACGGTACGGGTATTCCAATTGGTACCCACACATCTGGTTTGTCAACACCACAAGTAGTTGTATGTTATCTTGGTTCTGGTAGTAATTTTAAAGCAAACAAAGAAGCAGGAATGCAAGGTCAAAATGGTGTTGGTGCTGCTTGTGTTAATTTTTGCTCTAAGGAGTTTACTGTATCGGTAGCGCGCGATAAACAAATCTATAATCAAACTTTTATAAATGGTACAGAAATTATCACAACCCCTTCAATATCTCATCAATCATCAAAACCATATATCACAGGAACAACCATATCTTTTATATTAGATGAAGATATTTTTCCTGTTATTATTCCAACTTTTTGGTTAAATGTGAAAGCACAAGAAATTGCTAATACTATTCCAAATTTAACCGTGTTTTTAACGGTTATAACACGTGGAAATCAAAATCAATATGAATATTCATATTCTCAATCAACCCGCTTTATACACGAGAAAACACACAGTTTAATAAGCGAAAATTGCAATATTACTATTATTACTGATACAGTAAAATATGGTAATTATGCGTGGGTAAATGGTGGGTACCTGTTTGATGGTGGTTCTTGCATACAACATTTAGAACAGATATTTATTAACAAAGTAACTGAGTACATTGAACCTATTGTTAAAAAAGAAAAATTAAAATTTACTAAGGAAGATGTACTTCAAAATATTATTTTTTTAACAAACCTGTTAGTATCCGATCCGTTATATGACTCACAGGCAAAAACGAGATTTAAAGGTCCATCACAGAAAAAAACACTAGAAGAATGTTTTTGTTTTATTGATAAGTTTTTTAAGTTGCATCCAACGTATATTGATAGTGTATTGGAAACAATTAGATCAAAAACAAACAACAAAGCTAAAAAACAAATTGAGAAAAAAAATAAACTTCATTTTATCGAAGGCTATTTAAAAGCTACATCCACAGATAGAACATTAACATGGTTATTACTTAATGAAGGTCTATCAGCAGCAAGTCAAGTTTCTGCAGCACGTGATCCCAAGTATATTGGATCTTTGCCACTTGGCGGAAAAATGAATAACGTATATGATAGAACTCCATCACAATTACTTGCTATGCCAAAGATTGTTGATCTAATGCAAATTATTGGATTAGTTCCAGGTAAAAAAGCAATCCGCACAGAATTAAACTATTATCATGTTGTGATTGCCACAGATGCAGATCCAGATGGTGATGGTATTTTTGTTAATCTTGTTAATGTTTTTTATAGTCAATGGCCCGAGCTATTTGAAGATAAAGAAACACCATTTTTATATCGTTTAAATGCTCCTAATATAGTTGCTGTTACATCAAAAGATAGAATTCATTTCAAAAACCGTCAAGATTATGAACAAAACAAACATAAAATAAAATCTAAATTTCATATTGAATATATGAAAGGTTTAGGATCAATGACTATTTCAGATTGGAAAAAATGTCTTGAAAATAAAAATTCTTTAGAGCCTGTAATAGCTGATGATAGTTTCTCAAACTGGTTGGATATCTTTTTCTCAAAAGATGTTAAACGAAGAAAAGAGTGGTTAACTAATCCAAACAATAATGAGACAAATGTAATTGAAAAAGCATATAGAAATTTCTCGTTATATACGCTTGAAGATAGAGCTTTATTATATCTTCAAGATGGATTAAGAGCATCTATTAGAAGATCCTTATGGTTAGCTAAAGATGCTAGCAAACAAAAAACGTTATCTTTAAGTGGTAGTGTAGCAAAACTGCATCCACACGGAGATGTAGCTGAAGTCATCCAAAACTTTACCAGTGTGTTTAAAAACAATATTGCATATTTTAATGGAAATGATGCAGGTTTTGGAACGTTATTATCTCCATCCCAATATAGTGCTCCGAGATATACATCTGTAGATGTTGCTGATTTTACTAGAGATGTAATACTTAAAGATCTCGAATTAGTACCAATGAAAAATAATTACGATGAAACGACAATTGAGCCAGAAATATTATTACCATTAATTCCATTACATTTCCTAAATCCCACATCGGGGATTGCGACAGGATTTAAATGTGAAACATTACCATATGATCTGAAAGATATTATTGATGCGCAAATATGTATTTTAGACAATAAGCCATTTCCTGATATGGTGCCCTACTTTAAACCATTAAATCAACATGGTACATTTAGTAAAATCACAGATAATGGTAATAAATGTTGGATTTTTAATGGTACTGTGGAAAAAATATCAACCTTTAAGTGGAGAGTAACATCTCTCCCATTTGGACTGGTTCATAGTAAATTTATACAGAATATGTATGAGTTATACACAAAGGGAATTGTAACTAATATTGATGACAGTAGTAGTGATCATATTGATTGTGTTATTTCGTTTTCACGTACAATGGAGTTATCATTGGATAAAGTAATAGATGTTTTGGGATTACAAAATAGTATTGCAGAATGTTTATACTTTATTGATTTTACCAACAAGTCTGTGAGACATTTCACAATTGAATCAGCATTTTATGAATTTACACATCATAGATTATCGTTTTATCCAAAACGTTTACAGCTTCAAAATGAACAATTATTAAAAGAATTATCATTTTATCACGAATTAGTTAAAACTATAGATATCATTACTGAACATGGTTTGCAAATTCAACATACTAAAAAAGATATTGAAAATCTTTTATTAAATAATGGAGTTGTCGATAATTTGGATAGAATCATTAGTTTACCACTTTATAGATTCAATAAAGATGAGAAAGAAAAATGTTTATGTATCATTGATCAAAAAAATGCTCTTGTTAATTATAACACATCTATTATTTGTGATGAGAAATCTTTAAGAAAATTGTATAAAAAGGAATTAATGGATATTAAAAAGCGGTATTGTTGATACCGCTTTTTAACTGTTAATCTAATGATAATGTTTTTAGGAACGATGGATCAATGTCCATTAAAACGCTACCAACACGATAACTTGTAACATCTGTTTCTTGGGGAGCTTTTTGTACACCCTCAGATGATGTCCATTTCTCTAAGTAATCAATCGGGTCAGGTTCAACAGCGTAAATTGTTCCCAAATCAATAGAAATACAGCTTTTGTTAACTGTTTGGCGCACGTTTTGTTTTAACATGTGTGCATTAACACCAAGTAATGTCGTATCATTTTCAAACAAATAATCTGCCCATTCTTGTTCTTGGTCCCCACAGGCTTTTGCAATACTTCTTGCTTCGTCACGACATTCATCAATAATTTGTATCCACTCAAGATCATTCTCATAATGTTTTAAACATTTAAGAATCATTCGTACCAATGCCACATGCATTTTCTCATCACGTGCAATAAGCGTCATAATTGCAGCGATACCTTCAATTAGACCATTTTGAGCGAATGCAAAATGACAAGCAAAACTGACAAAAAATCTTACTGACTCTAACATATATACATTAACGAGAGCTAAATAAAGCAATTTTTTTAATGTGTATGTATCACCAATTCCTGTTGTTAGATATTTATATCCATAATCAATAAATGCATCATAGTGTTTTGTTACGTCTTTTGCGCATTCAATAATATGTTTGTCATCAAGAACTGTATCAAAAATTTCAGACGGATTGGTATACATATCACGTAAAATGTGTTGATAGCTACGACTATGGATTGTTTCAAAAAATGTCCATGCTTGAATCGCTGCTTCCAATTCTGGAAGTGTGACAAATGGTAAAAACGCAACAGATGGGCCTCTTCCATTTGCAGAATCAAGTAAAATTTGACGTTTTAGATTTTTATTAAAAAACACACGATGTTCATCGTTAAACTGCATTTGATAATCATTTCTATCTTTAATTAAACTAATTTCAGATGGACGCCAAAAAAAAGAATGCATTTTATCTGTTAATTTATCCATTTTTGGATATTTTAGAACATCATAACGTTGCATGTTTAAACCTTCTTTACCAAAAAATAAAGGTTGTTGCATATAATCGATTTGGTGTTGATTGAAGACTAGAGATCTATTCATATTAATTTCCTTATTAAAAATTGGGTTGTGCTAAACTGCACAACCACCACCAGCACATGCTTTTTCTTCACGGTCATCAGGTGTAACATTATAATACCATGTTTTGATGCCCATTTTATAACCATAAATTATTTCCGCTGCTAACACAGACATAGGAATCTGCTCTTCAGGATATCGGGTATAATCATGATATGTGTTTGTTGAAATAGATTGATCAATAAATTTTTGCATTACCGCACAAATATTGATATAACCATAATTATCAGGCATATCAAATTGTGTTTCATAGTATTTGCCATACTTCTCGAAATTCGGAGCTAATTGTGTTAATGTTACTACTTTGCTGCGCTTTTCTGTTATTAATTTACGGATTGGATCATGACCATTCGTAGAATTACTTGCAACACTTGAGCTTTCACAAGGCATTTGTGCTGAAACTGTAGAATTACGTAATCCATGTAACCGAATTCGTTCACGTAACCATTCCCAATTACAATTTAAAACATTTGGACAGATTTCATCTACGGTTCTACGATATGTGTCAATTGGTAATAATCCTTGAGAATATTTGGTATCGTTGAACCATTCACATGGTCCTTTCTCTTCTGCAAGTTCACAAGATGCTTTCAATAAATAAAACTGAATCTTTTCCTGTAGATCATGTACAACTTTAATTGCTTCATGATCGCTATATTTTAATTTACGATGAGCTAAAAAAGCTGCAAGATTTGTCATACCGATACCCAGAGGTCGACGTTTTTTGGCAGGAATTTCCGCTGCTGGTAAAACATATTCTTGTTGATCTATTACGG